>Ga0265331_10001876_pt1 | contig 14838 bp, 14 predicted proteins | sample 41923metaG_FD_202088 | JGI IMG/M metagenome (GOLD analysis project Ga0265331, IMG submission 202088) | Rhizosphere microbial communities from Carex aquatilis grown in University of Washington, Seatle, WA, United States - 4-19-23 metaG | ecosystem: Host-associated > Plants > Roots > Rhizosphere...
TGTTCATCGCACCCCCCGTTTTTGTAGGGACGATAGCGCTCAAAGATCAGGGGTAGCAATGCGTTGTTTTGGCAGGGGAAATTCCAATACGACTCTATAATTGCCGGCGAATCCCACCGTCACTTTTGGAAGCAAAAATGAGCCGACCCCAATCCGTGCGCCATAACACCCAGCAACCCAGCGGCGATTGTCAGCCGAAGCGTCTGGGTGCACACGCTTGCTGCCGCGATCGATGATCTGATCGCAAAGATCTCGCCCCTTATCACGTCGAACTTCTAGAGCACGTCGGTGCGTAAGACGCTCACTTTAGCGCTCACGCCCTTGATGTCTGAGGCGAGTTCTTTGCGCACGGTGTCGAGATCCGTGCGCATTCCGACCATCTGAGCCGCGAAGTGCTTGTGCGTATCGCCCATCTCGGCGGTGAGTTCGGTGCGGATTGCGATCAACTGGGCAGTGAGTTCCTTACGCGTCTCGGCCGCTTGTGCGGTGAGGTCTGTACGTACCCCGATAATCTGGGTCGTCAGTTCTTTGCGCGTATCGCCCACCATCGTGGTGAGGTTCTTGCGCATCTCGGCCATTTGATCGGTGAGATCGGTACGAATCCCAACCAGCTGGGCCGTAAGGTCCGTTCGGGTTTGCGCGCACTCACATCGTCGATGCGCTGCTTCATGTCTGCGCCGACGTCGTCGATCTTGTCGCGCAGCGCATCGAGGCGGCCGTTCATGGCATCGAGCTTGTCAGCGGCGCGCCGCTGATCAACTTTGATTTCGGCTACGTCTCGCTGGACATGAGCTACATTCGCGTCCAGTACTTTCAGGGACTCCATGTCTTCACCTGCGCCCAGCAGGAGGTCGCCGTAGTTCCAGGCGTTCCTTGCGAGCGGGAGCGTTTGGAGGGGAGGTTTATGAGCGATCCCTACAATCTGCAGCGCTTTGTCGACGCCCAGGAGGGTGTCTTCGATGCGGTCTGTGCGGAGCTCGCCGCGGGTCACAAGCGGGGCCACTGGATGTGGTTCATCTTTCCGCAGCTCAAGGGGCTCGGGCGCAGCGCTACTGCTGAGTTCTATGGCATTTCCGGGAGAGAGGAAGCGGAGGAGTATCTTCGGCATCCCGTTCTCGGTCGGCGCCTCAGGCACTGCACTCAGCTACTCCTGGCGGTCCAGAATCGCTCGATCAATGAGATCGTGGGAAGTCCCGACGACCTGAAGTTTCGCTCCTGTATGACGCTGTTTGCGCACGTCACTCAGGACAAGCAGATCTTCGTGGAGGCGGTGAATAAGTACTCTGACGGCAAGTTCGACGATTGGACGCTCGCGCATCTGTGATCTGCTGGGCCGTATTCGGTGGCGGAGTATCTAACTTCCCGAGCGGTGCGCGTCCCGCAGGTCGGTGCAGGCAATGGGCGTATCGAGTTTCAAGGTTTTCTGCTCACGTTGCGTGCACGCCGCTTGCGCTTTGATGGCCGTGGCTTCGGCGCGGGTTTCTTTGGCGCTGCGACCTTCGGCGTCGGTGCTTCAGGTCGCACCAAGTCGATTCCGAACACATCGGTTAGTTTCGAGGTGTCCAGGATACGGTCTGATGCGACGGCTTTTTGAGCAGGGCGCGTACCCTCCCCTGCCTTCGCGATGAGCTCTTTCGCGTCCACTCCTCTCAGGTGGAACAACAGTTCCGGTTCTTGGTCCAGGCGGGCTCCAATCCCGTAGAGTGTGGCGGCCACGTGCTTGCACAGCGTCGCTGCATCGGGGCAGCTGCATGTGAACGCGATTTCCGTGGGCGTGGGGAAAAGGCCGGTTCCGGGACGTGCAATCCGCTCCATTACTGCGTCCGACAAACGTCCTTGCAGCAGCTCGACCAATGAGTCGATCGATCGCGCGCAGTCTCCTGCGACCTCCTGCCAGTGTTTCGCGGGAACTGCTTTGATAGTGAGCTTGATGTCATACAGACTCGATCCCATGACCCGAGCGATCACCTTCCCGGCTTCGATTCTGAGATCGATGACCGAGCCGTTGCGTAGGTAGGTGCGTCCGCGGGGGAGCCGGTTGGCGTAGTTGCTGTAGCGTTCGAGGTTCTGGCACCAGGCTTGTCCCCAAAACGTTGTCGCGATCCGTCTGCCTGCGGTGACTGGCGACAACGTGTGGCCGGCGCTGTTGAGTTTGGCCGCGATGCGCTTGGCTCTCTCGCGGCGTTTCGCTACCGGGACGTAGGGCTTCCAGTCGTAATACATGGGTTGTGCCTTCGCGGCTGATGCTCTGATGCTTAAAAGTCCGCCTGCGCGGAGTGGATATCCAGTGCGACGAGATTGAGCAGCTCCCGGTCACTGAGCTCGGTCAGCTGGAGCTCCGCACCGGCTTCGAGTACGTCCCGGGCCAGGCTCTGCTTGGATTCTATGAGCTGGTCTATTTTATCCTCAACGGTGCCGCGGCAGACGAATTTGTGGACGAGGACGTTGCGGGATTGGCCGATGCGGAAGGCGCGGTCGGTTGCCTGGTTCTCGACGGCCGGGTTCCACCATCGGTCGAAGTGTACGACATGTGAGGCGGCGGTGAGGTTGAGGCCGGCGCCGCCGGCTTTGAGCGATAGGACGAAGAACGGAGTCAGTTCGTCCTCCTGAAAACGGCGGACCAGGGTCCTGCGCTGAGCCACTGGGGTGCCCCCGTGCAGTACCAGTCCTTCGCGGCCGAAGAGATGGCCGAGAAAGGTGGCCAGCGGCTGGGTCGTTTCGCGGAATTGGGTGAACACCAGGAGCTTCTCCTGTTTAGCGGCGATCACTTCCGCGAGCTCGCGCAGGCGCACGAATTTTCCGCTGTCGCTCTCTTTCCAGGCTTCGTCGCCCAGCCATTGGGAGGGGTGGTTGCAGATCTGCTTGAAGCGCATCAGGAAGGACAGGACGATCCCTTTGCGTTGTATGCCTTCCGTGGACTCGAGAGCCTTGGCGAGCTCCTTCACGGCTCGCTGGTAGAGTGCGGCCTGAGTGGGGCTCAAATAGCAGAACGCTTTCATCTCAGTCTTGTCGGGCAGGTCCGCGATCACCGTCTTGTCGGTTTTCAGACGGCGCAGGATGTAGGGTCCCACGAGATTGCGCAGCGGTGCGAAACTTCCGGTATTCGCAAGACGCTTGATGTAGGCCGAGAACGCTTTGTCAGACCCCAACAGTCCGTTGTGTGTGAAGTCGAAGATCGACCACAGGTCTGACAGGCGGTTCTCGATGGGCGTGCCGGTCAATGCAATGCGTGTCAGGGCCGAGAGCTTCTTGACGGCGGAAGTTTGTTTCGAGCCAGGGTTCTTGATCGCTTGTGCCTCATCGAGAATGGCTACTTGCCAAGGGGTGTCAATCAGCCACGGGTAGCGCAGGAGTGCGCCATAGCTGGTGATAACCAGGTCGACTTCAGCCAGGCGTTGTGCGTCGAGGCTCTTGAGATCTGCGCTGCTCATCGCGGAAGGGTGCGCAAGGAGGACCGAGAGACTCGGCGCAAAGCGTTCGACCTCGGCGGCCCAGTTAGCCATGAGCGAGGCTGGCGCGACCAGCAGGCTGGGCCGCTGAGTCTCCCGACGTGGGCCGCTTTTGCGCTTCAGTATCAACAGGAGCGCGATTACTTGGATGGTTTTTCCGAGGCCCATGTCATCGGCGAGGCAGGCGCCGAGACCAAGTTGGTTGAGCAGGTAGAGCCAGCGGACGCCGGCGTGTTGGTAAGGTCGGAGGGTGGCCCTCAGGTCGAGGCCGGGATCAATCTGGGCCAGGCCCTCTGGGCTGCGCAGGCCTTGCAGTGCTTCGGTGAGCCACGGCCCGGCGACGACGGTGGACCAGTCACGATCCGTTGTATCTGTGGAGTCGTCCTCGAGAGCAACGCCTGCGACGAGGCGCATGGCCTCGCCAAAAGGCAGACCGCTTTCGGCCGCGGTCTTTTCGATCTGGCGGAAACGCTCGAGCAGCCGTGACAGTTTTGCGCGGTCGATTTCGACCCAACGTCCGCGCAGAAACTGCAGTCCGTCCGATCCGGCCAGCAGGGAGCGGATTTCGCCGGCGGTGAGTCGTTCATCGCCGAGTGTCATTTGGATGTTGAAGTCGAGGAGAGCGTTTTGGCCCAACACAGCGGGAGTCTGGCCACCGACGGTTGCTTTGATCTGGGGACGCGGGGGGCGCCCTGTCCGCCAGGAGCTGGGACATCGCACGACAATGCCGGAAGCTTCCAGGGCGGGGACGTCTCGCAGAAACTGAAGCGCTTCAGCGGCTGTCCAGCGCAGCGGGTGATAGATTTCGTCGGCTTCCACCATTGCGCGTACCCAGGCCATTTGTGCGGCGGCTTGCTGTACGGGTTGTAGCAGCGACAGCAGGCGTGCCTTATTCTTTGCGCCGGAGTGTTCCCGCAGGGCTTCGGCCAATGGGAGATGTTGCGCCCTGCCCTGCGCTGAGAGTTTTGTTGTGTAAGTGGCGATGAAGGCGAAGGGTGCCTCTTCGTCAGCGCGGTTTTCCGCGAGATTGAAGTGCACGCGGCCGACGAGATTCCAGGCGGGATTTTGCGCCTTCAGGTAGTCAGACAGTGACTGTTTCGATTTCGCACGGTTCTCGCGACACGCTGCGTCGATTTGGTTCCAGAGAGGTTCGAGCACGGCGGAATTCAGGTACTCACCACCTGGCATCGGTGGTGCAGTGGCGATGAGGTTGTCCAGGTCGTCCTTGGAGGGTGCGGGGACTGAGGCGGCGGTCGCGCTTGCGGCGGATGTCTTCTCGTCAGCGACGTCTGAAGTCATGCAAAGTGCTGTGACGTAACGGGCTGCGAAGTCACGCCAGAAGGCGAAGGCGGGTGCTAGAACTGTGCCTACTTCTCGAAGGCCGAGTTCGAGGAGTCCTTGGCCGGTGCTTCGGTGGAAAGCTCGCCCGAGTCGCTGTTGCAGTTCCTCCGGCAATGCCTGGGTCTCGTCCTCCAGGGGGGTGAGAAGGAGGTGGCCGGTTGGAGTCAGGATCAGGGTGGTGGCGGGGGTGGTCATCATTCGCGGAGGCGCGTTGGATGGGTGGGGAAGGAGCGCCACGGCTCGACCGGCTCAACTCCTACAGAGCACGGAATGTCAGGACGCATAAGATAGCTGGTCGGGAGCCAAGCCCGTCAGCAAGTTCCAGTGCCGTGCAAGAGGCGAGCGATTTGTCTCGAGCCAACGCCGTTCCGCACTTGGCATGGATTCGCGGCAGAGTGTGTCTTCGCGCGCGAGACGGGCGCGTTCCAAGTGCAGTTCAACCGCCCCGAGCTGCTCAAGTGCCGACTCGAACTGCGGTCGGTTAGTGGCCAGATTCTTGGCCACCGCAACCAGGAAGCCGAGTCGATTTTGCGCATCAGCGAGTTTTACTTGATTGATGAGCCACGACCAATCCAAGTCCGGATAAGTCAGCAGTACCCAGGGTAGTGCTTCGGCGAGGCGAGTCTCCAGGTCTTTTTGCACCAAGGCTGTCAGGATCACGGCTGCCGGATTCGCTTTGCGGGCTCGCAGGTGTGCGAATCCGGGATAACCGAGACCAGCCAGCTGGCGCACCAGAAGGGCGGGGTCCATGGCCTCACCGGCCGTAGTGTCGGGGATCGGCAAGGCCGTTGCCGGTAGGCGGTAGATGGTGGCGGCCAGGCGAGCCAGTTCCGGCGTTACCGGACGTTCCCCTTTCTCGAGCTGCGATAGATAGGGTTGGGAGATTCCAAGGCGCCCGGCGGCCTCTATCTGGGTGAGGCCAGCCTTGGCTCGTCCTGCTTTGAGCTGCTCGTGCATCATGACTCAAAAATATTGCTAATTTTGCAATATTTCAAGGGCAATCATCGGGGACGGGCGCCACCGCAGCGGATCGCTACGGCTCTTCGGTTATGCGAACCCTCGCTGTTTTGATCTGAACCGGTCCGGCTTGGCGCGGGATTGGGGGTTTAATCCCGATGATCTAGAAAAGAGGCTTGCGCCTGAAGAGAATCACCGGCATATTCTCCTCATATATTGAGGAGAATTATGTACATCTGGCAAAGAGCGAGCTGGCCGGATTTCCGCTGGAAGGATGCGGATTTGCTGCAGGCTCTCGGGGCCGCACGGCTTGCTCAGGGTCGCCTCCTCGGGAGCATGTCGCGAATCGGTTTTGATCTGAAGCTTGCTGCGCAAGTGATCACCCTGACGGAGGACGTGATCAAGAGTTCGGAGATCGAGGGCGAGATTCTCGACCGCGCCAGCGTGCGCTCCTCCATCGCACGACGCTTGGGCCTACCTGATGCTGGCGTTCAGCCAGCCGACCCTCGGACTGAGGGGGTGGTCGAAATGATGTTGGATGCCACCCAGAATTTCGCAGCCCCTCTGACGCAAGAGCGGCTGTTTGGTTGGCAAGCTGCTTTGTTTCCGACTGGATATTCAGGGCTACAGCGAGTGAGGACGGGTTCGTGGCGCGACGATGCCAATGGCCCGATGCAGGTTGTATCCGGCGGGATCGGCAGGGAGCGGGTGCACTATGAAGCGCCACCCGCAGGACGACTTGAGATTGAGATGGAACGCTTTCTCGAGTGGTTCAATGGAAACATGGCCTTGGAAGGATTGCTGCGGGTCGCTGTGGCCCATCTTTGGTTTGTGACCGTACATCCGTTCGAGGATGGCAATGGTCGTATTGCACGCGCGGTCGCGGACAAAGCCTTGGCGCAGTCGGAAGGCTCCGGACAGCGCTTCTACAGCATGTCGAGTCAGATTCGAAGTGAGCGCGCAGACTACTACAACATGCTGGAACGGGTTCAAAAGGCCGAGCTCGACATCACTGACTGGCTTGCATGGTTTCTCGGGTGCTTCGCTCGCGCCGTCGACGGTGCCTCCGCAGTTACAGCGAGTGTTTTACGTAAAGGGGATTTCTGGCAGCGGCATGCCGGTGTTTCTTTCAACGAAAGGCAAAAGGATGTACTCAACCGCTATCTCGATGGCTTTGAAGGAAAGCTCACGGCAAAGAAATGGGCACTGCTCACGAAGGTTTCCGTTCCCACAGCACAGCGCGACATCAACGACTTGCTCGAACATGCAGTGCTGCGCCGCAATCCCGGTGGCAGCAAGAACACGAGCTATGAGCTCGGTTAAGTGACGGTGGGTTGTGTGTCGTCGATGCTCAAGTAGTCCCTTTCCGCTTCTCGACGTCTGCCACAATCCGGCAGGCAATTTCGATGGACTTCCGGAGTGTCTCCAGGTTTCCGACATACCCGCTCAGTGCCTCCTCGGCCCGCCGCCGCAAAGGGGCAGAGCGAATGAGTTTGTGCCGGGCATGCTGGAACAGGAAGTCCGACATGCGGCCTGATGTCGCGAGGGCTGAATATATAGCGGCATTCACGGAGATTGCGACACGTATTGCCAAACCTTTGGCGCCCCTGCCAAAGCGCGTGTTGCCGATCAGTATGTACGTCGCAGGCGGCGCGGCCTTGCGCTTCTACACTGGCGAGCGAACGTCGAGGGACATTAATGCATCGTTTTCTCACCGCATTGTGTTGCCCGAGGATCTGGAGGTCAGTTTTCGCGACGCCGATGGGGCGTCGTACGCGATGAGCGGCTCGAGACCTCACAGCTGGCCGTCGACACTCATGGCTATACCGACGTCGCCATGACACTGGCGCGCGGCGTCACTCTGGATTTGTGTCCGCGCCTCAAGGATCTCAGTGACAGACACCTGTTCTTACCCCGCGGCAGTGAGATTCCCGAGAACCTCAAGAGTATCTGCCACGCCACGATCGATTCGGCGAAGGCCGCCAAGCAGTGGGACTCGATGGTGCACCTGTTTGCCTCCGTGCATAGCGGCCATAGCAGCGCCATCAACGTCTTGGCCCGTTACGGCTCGGCCGCTCGTGGAGACCCGCTCTATGAGGCGATGGTGCAGGTGGGGAAGTTGCTGCGCACCGTTTTCCTATGCGACTACTTTGTCAACGAAGCCTTCCGACGAGAACTGCTGCGCGTGCTCAATCGCGGCGAGGCCGTCAACGCCTTGAAGCGCTCGATCTGCACCGGCCGAGTCGCCAGCTACCAAGCCAAGCGGCACGAGGAGATGCAGGCCGTCGCCGATGCGCTGAGCCTGTTGGCGAACCTGGTGATGGCATGGAATACGATGAAAATGCAGTCGGTGTTGGACCGCTGGAATGCACGCCGCTCCACCGCAGTGCCGGCGGGGCTGATCGGGCGTATCGCCCCGACACGTACCGAGGGCATCCATTTGCGCGGTGTGTTCAGCTTCCCGATCGAGCAGTACCAGGCCCAACTCCTACCGTCACTTCCGGCAGCGAAATCACCTGCTTTGGCCGGCTAAAGGCCTTGCGAAAGGGCCGCAAAATGCCTGGTGCGCGCGGCGCAACTGTGGGATCTGCGCGCGCGAGCCGTCCTGGCGTGCCTCTATCCCACGATGGCCCGACGCAGCGAGCTCCTCGAGGACCTACCGCAAGGGTTGCGCGAGGGCGTCGTGCCCATTCATTCGCACAAGACCGCGGAACGTAAACACCGGTATGTGGATGGTCTCGCGCTGCGATGTATCGCTGAGTGGTGTGAAGCCGCGGACATCCGCAGCGGCCCGGTGTTTCGCAAGTTGGACTGTCAGGGCCGTGTCGGGGAGCAGCCGATGAGCGCGCAGCAGTTGCCCCAGATCGTGCGCGCCAGCTGGGCTCACCGGGCGCATCAGCAGGCCGGAGTAGCGGGGGCTGACTCGAGTTTTTCCGCCGTACACATCCCGGATCTCGGCGGACACTCGGCCCGAATCGGCGCCGCGCATGACATGCTCGCCGCCGGGCAGGATCTGTTGGCCATCATGCACGCTGGCGGCTGGAAGGATCCGCGCATGCCGCGCAAGTACATCAAGGAGCTGCAGGCCAGTGTCGGATAGCCCGCAGGGCCTCGAACGGTAAGCCCGGCAGTTCTGATCTACGCTCCACCACTAGATCAGTGCGTCATGAATTCGCTTCGCCACATCTGCATCGTCCAGATAGCCTGCAATCCCGTGGCGGTTGCGTGTACGATTTCGAACATCAATCTTGTTGTAAACGGCGGGAGCGAGCGGATCGAGAGGAAAGCATTGTGTATCCAGCGGATACAACGCCACCACATCGCGCGGGTCCATCGCGTTGAGCCAGGCCGAAACGCATTCGGGGCACCGTATCGGGGCGGCGAGCTTGCGCAGTGACTTGCGAATCTCGCCGATGGCCAGGGGAGAGCCTACGGTGACAAGAAGGGGCACCTTCCATCCGCGCGCGTGTCCTTCACGTCGCAGAAGGTTGTAGGCGATAACGGTGCCCAGCGAGTGAGCCACCACCACCGTCTCAATCTCTGGAGTCATGGCGCGGCTCACGCCGTCCTCGATGGTTTGACGAATCGCTTCGTCCTTCAAGTACTGGTACACATCATGCGTGAACAGCGCAATGCTCGTTCCGCTGCCGTGCGGGACGAAGCGGTCAATGGCTCGAAGCGCCGCCTGCACCCACTCCCAGTTCTGCGGCCCGCGCTCGAGGATGCCGCGTCCGGCCACCTCGGCCAGCTGCAGGTCCGAGATGCCCGCCTTGTGACAGATCTCTTCGATGATGGTCTGCGCGAAGCGCCGCTCGTCATCCTCGGTCCGATCGCCTCGCACGATGACCTCTGCCGCGGCACCCGCGGTCGAACCCACGACGAGATCTCGCAGTGTATTGCCATAGAACGGAAAGCGGACGTCCGCCTCCGGGATCGGCATCGTGAGGCCGCTCTTTGCAAGCCCCTCCTCGAACGCCTCGAGCCATTCGGCCTTGAGCGCATCCGGATCCTTATCTTCCTGAGCGCGTCCGTGCACGAAGACCAACCGCCGCGTCATTGTGACTCCTAGGTCATGATCTTTCGAAGGACATCCACGCCGTCATTGTCGTACAAGGACCACAGTGAGTGCCGCATATTGCGTTCGAGGTCCGCCAGCGGTGCGGGGAGTCGTACGCGATGCGCTCTCAATAGAGACCATCCCTGCGCAAGCAGCGGCGTATAGGGAGTCACACGACTTTCTGAACTCACGCTTTGACCCAACAGCTCGCGACTGAGGAGGGCCAGGTCGAAGAAGCTCACACCAATATCACCGCGCAGATGCCAGGCCATCTCCTGGATTCGCGCCAGGAGCTGCAGGTCATGATAGGCGTACGCCGCGTATACCGCGAAAGTGGGGTCGATTCCCTTCGCATACTGCATTCGACGGGCGATTTGCGGGCCTCGAGTTTCATTGAGCTCGAATCGCCCGTGCTGGGCGGCGGAAGCGGCGATGGCTCGCAACGTCCGGATCTCGGCCGCATTGTCGCGGTATGACCTCGCGCGCCAGTTGTTGGCAGAGGGCTCATAGCTCACATCGGCCAGCTCATCACCCTCGAAGGTCAGTGCGGCGACATAACCCTGCAGCACGGGGATGATCGTCCCGCAGCCGCCTTCGAACCGCAACACGATGTTGGTGGTGGGGCGCTCCAAGCCTTCTATCTTTAGCGCGATGCCATCGGGCCCGACAGGGATGGCTGTTGCGAAAGAGGTGAAGGCTTCCAAGATTCGCCGCCCGCGGATCTTGACTCCGCACTCGCTTTCGAAACGAGCCGGCCCAAACGGATCAGCCAGCCGTTCGATGGTGTCCAGGACACGCGCCGCTGCACCCGTGGAGGAGTCTCGGGCGCCGGAAAGCGCGTGATCTATAGCCCGGCCACTCTGCCCCGCGACAGTGCTGACCAAATTGTCCGTGAGCGATCGAGCCGAGGCAGTCCTCTTCTGCCGCAGCGGCGGTGCGAGTGAGCGGGCCACGGGTTCCTCAGGCTGCAGCGGCGCGGGCAGCGGCCCGGCTGTTAGTTCGGCGGTGGATGAGGGAGGCCCGATGCCAACCTCGATACGCGCAAGCCAGTTGGAGTGGGCGCACAGGATCGCATCCGGACTTTGATTCACCTTGCCGGTGAGTTGCATTTTCATGATACGCGCCGGGATCTCGGCTTCGAGATACTCCTGCAACTTTACCGGCTTGACGTACCTCATCCTGTCGGTCGGATCGCTCGAGGGCTCCAGCACGCGCGCGACTTTGCCCTGCAGGGCATCGTGCAGAGCATCGGTGTACAACGCCCGAAAGTGGGTCGCCGCCTGGGTACGATCGCTGATCTCAACGGCTGTCTTGCCCAGCATGCAGGCGAAGAACTGATCGACCGGCCGCGCCCGATCCCCTCCACCCTCATTGGGAAAAATGTCCTGCCCGCGAACGTTTTGCGCCTGGATACTCGAGGGGGCGACGCGGCAGGCATCTGAGATGAACGCCACATGACCCACCCCGCAATAGCGGGCCAATTCGACACTGCCGCTGACATTCACGGCGGCATTGGGACGAGTGGGGGCATCGCTCAGCAGCCAATGTTCGCAGCGGTTGATGTTGACGCCATGGCCGGCGAAATAGATGATGAGCTGATCGATGCCGGCGCCGGAGATGAGCGTATTCACGGCATCCCAGATGTTGTCCGGCGTGATTCTCCTGCCGCCTTCGTCGGTCATGAGGAGGGCCCGCTGGTTCGGCACCATGCCCTGCTGGACGGCCCAGGCATGCATGCGGTGCGCGCCGGCGACGGCATCTTTGAGCTCGTCCAAGCCTCCTGTTTGCTGTATGCCGATGAAGACGCCTGCCCGAATCACGGGGTCCTCCTGATTTTTGTGGCGAGTGAGATCGCTGGGGATTAGGCTCTCAAACGCAAGTCTACTTCACTCCTTCGGGACGAATTCGTCAACATCGGACTGCAGCTATGGCAAATGCATCCCCGGAACTGCTCTCTGAACTGCTCGCGCACCTGGCCCAGGGCCAGGGCGAAGAGCTTGTTGAAGCAAACCCGATTTTGTTGGACCCGCAAATTCTCGTGCTGTTCGAGTCTGCCGCGCGCAGGGCGAAGGAGGGGCGGCAGCCGGAGGAAACTGACAGCCTGGCGCTCGCCGCGTGGTTTTTGCGCGAACAGAAATGGGCGTATGAACAAGACAAGGCGATCGCGGCGCTGAGGGCGCAGTCGAGCACCCGAGCGCCGGACCGCGATGATCTCATCCGCGCACAGGAGGATCTCGCAGCTGCACTCGTGCAGTGCGAGTCCGCCGAGCAGACCCTGCGCGCGCTGGCTGCACACCAGCCGGCCCTGCTCTCCGAGGGCGTAGACGAAGCGATCCTGAGTGAGGTGGCGGATGTGCGCGGGGAGTCGTCCATTGTTGACCTCGAGAAGATGGCGCAGCGCCTCCTCGTGGGACGAGACTTCATCCGGGTCGTGCGGACGTATGGGTTTGCGGCTGCCCGCATGCACGTGCGCCAGATGCAGCGGTTGCAGATTTCAAATCTGTTCATTGTCTTGATGGGGCCTATCTCGTCACGCGATCGAAGAGCGGTCATCACGGAGCATGCTGGTGTGCTGGCGACTCAGGAATGTGTCTCGCAGTTTGGCGCCATGATTGAGATGTTGCAGCAACAAGGCGAGCCTGACCGGGACATGGATGCCAGAGCGCGGGGCCTGCGGATATTCCTGCGGGCGTTGAGAGGTAGCGGTCTCGCCGAGGCGCTGGAGCTGCCCGAAGTACAATGGATGCTGAGCGATGATGGTGAGCTACGCCTTAGGGATTCACGCGAGCTGGTCCTTAGACGCGCCGTCCGGAGGTTGCATAACGCTTCCACCGACGATGAACGCTTGCTCATACTGTATGCGTACCGGGAGTTGCTGTTTGACGAAGCGATGGCGCTCTATTATGACGATTTCACCTCCCAGGTGTCGTCGCCGGCAAAGTCAGAAGTAGTTGATATGCTGCGGGCCGAGCGTGAGCTTCTGTACCGCTGTCAGGAAATTGGGGTGGAAGCCGCCATGGAGTCTGTCGCGAAGGACCCCACCATTGCGGTCTAGGTTTGAACGGTATGTTTGCCGGCGAACGACCGTGCAAACAAGCCGATCTTGTAGAGGAGCCAACTTGCCCGCTCCGGTGGAGCGTCAAAGGCGAGCCGGCGGACTTTGTCGTGGGGTTTCCAGATTCTGCCGGTTTTGGGGTCGACGACCTCCCGAGTGAACTCGTCGTAGTCCTTCTGCAGGAAGTCCAGAGTCATCTCTCCCATTTTGCGAGCATCCTCCTCCAGGTCCGATCCGAAGCGGTGCAGAATCGCATGGACGCGATTGATTGCCATCGGATGGTGGCCTTCCGGCGCACGCTGCGTCAGAAACTCAGTGGTACCGAGAATGCGCAAGTACAAGAAGGCTCCCCGGGCCATTTTGCTGCGGCCGGCCCGATCCAGGGCCGCGAACGCGTGAGCATCCGCCTCGAGCTCCTGATCCTTCTCTTGTGAGGATGTCTCCGGCAGCAGGAACTCATTTCTGACGATGCTCGCTTGGGGGCTCCCAGACAGGTGACCCAGGGCGATGTGCGCAGCTTCGTGCAGCACCGCGAACAACTCCGCTGAGCAGGTGAGCTGGACTACAAAGGAGAGCTCCCGCGGCCCAATGTCTCGGGTGTACAGTACCGGTAATTTCACGGGCTGCATGAAGTAGGCGTAGGTCAGGGCGGAAGATAAACCGGCGACTGCGTCCACGGACGGCCACCGCCCCAATCCATGCTCCATCAGGTCCTTGGCCGTGATCCGTGAATGGATTTGCCCGCATACCGTCATCAGGACAATGGCCTCGGCAGCGAAGCTGACGATCGACAGCAGGCCACGATGGAGGAAAATATAGTGCTCGCCTTTGAAGCGAAGGGCCTGCGCGTCCGTCAGGGGCGAGTTGAGTAAGATGATTTGCGCGTTCGCGAGATGCGACACATCGAGTGCACAGACCTTTGAGAGGACCTCGATATACTCTCGCGAATGTCTCATCGTACGTTCGACTTCATCCGCCTGCGTATCCTGTCGTGAGTACTCGTCGAGAACGTTCCGATACCACGGCGGTATTTCAGTGGCGCGCAGAAGCTCAGGGATCATTTCGCGGAGCGCTGACATTGTCGGATACTATCGCTTTCCTTCCCGGCCGACACGACGGCCGCGCCAGCGTGTACTTTGAAATGGTGTGGCGGGGCCGCCCGAGGACAAAGGGAATGCGCGGCGTCGCACAAGACTCCCCGGAGCCCAGTTCAGCTCCTTGGGGTGAAGCACGCCTGGAGACACCTAAGCCGGCGTCTGGGTCGCCCAGGCACTACGGCGTATTCAACAAAATCGAACGAGTGGAATTCGCGGTAGCACAGTCTAAGCAAGGGTAGCCCGGCCTGCAGAGTTGTCTCAAGAGCCGATGCGCAGGTCGTCAACGCGTGGGGATACCGGCCCAGAGCAATCAAGAAGAAGCTGGTCTCTACCGACTGGAGGGAGGCTGGCCAAATAGGGATTGGCCGCCCATCCCTCGGGCCGATGCCGAAAGAACAGTAAGGTAGGCTCTGGAGTAGTCATTGGCGCCTCGAGATCGACCTCGTGAGAAAACGAAAAAGACGGACCCAACGCACGGCGCCGAGACGGTAGCCTGAGCTTTGCTGTTGCCGTACAGCGTACCCTGCGGCCCGCGGAGGACTTCGATTCGATCCAAGTCATGCTTCCGTACTGTGATCACAACTCTCTTCTTCTCGACAGCGTCATGATGATCACTCGGCACGCGGAATAACTTTTCATCCAACGCCGCATAGCGACTGCGTCACCGCGCGCATCTCCAATGGAAACAACGCGATGCCCACACGGCGCAACGCCTCGGAGTTGAAGGCAACTGGGACAGCGGTGAGCTAGACGTCAGTTTAACCTTGTCCAGCCGTCTTACATTGAGGATCCTGCCGTCGCTTTCATCGCGACCTCATTTCCCTTCGGGTCTTTTTTCATCTCACGGGATGAAGAGGATTCTTTGTAAAGAATCGAAGGGTG
>Ga0265331_10001880_pt1 | contig 14825 bp, 13 predicted proteins | sample 41923metaG_FD_202088 | JGI IMG/M metagenome (GOLD analysis project Ga0265331, IMG submission 202088) | Rhizosphere microbial communities from Carex aquatilis grown in University of Washington, Seatle, WA, United States - 4-19-23 metaG | ecosystem: Host-associated > Plants > Roots > Rhizosphere...
CTGCATGAGGCTTCTCGTGATTGCCGATCCGTGGCTGCCGATCCCTCCGCCGAAATATGGCGGAGCCGAGCGCATCGTGGACCTGACCTGTCGGGGCCTGGCGCGCCGGGGCCATCACGTCCACCTGCTGGCGGCGAAAGGATCGCGGAATTACGGCGCGGGGCTGACCACGCACCGCGTGCCCTCGGCGGCCTATGTCAGCCGCGCGTTCCGCAAGACTTGGTTTCAATTCCTCAGCCTGCAATCCGTTCGAAACGTCGACGCGGTGATCAATCACGGCCGTCTCGACTACCTCGAAGCGTTGTATCGTTTGCGCAAGCCCATCCTGCACTGGTTCCACAATCCCCTGACGGGGCGGGAAATTCCGTATCTGCTGAGTCGCGGCCGCCAAAGGGACACGTTCGTCGGCGTGAGCCGGGCCCAGGTCTCGGGCGATCCGGCGGCCGGGCGTTTTCAGGTCGTCCACAATGCCATGGAAACGGCGGGCATTCCGTTCTCGTCCGCTCCGGCCAATCCGCCCTACGTGATTTTCCTCGGCCGTCTGACCCGCAACAAAGGCGTGCATCTCGCCATCGAGGCGGCGCGGCGCGCCGGGATCCGGTTGGTGCTCGGCGGCAAAATCGCGACGGCAGAGCAAGAGGGCGCCGAATATTTTGCATCCGCGATCCAGCCGCACCTCGGTCCGGAATGCGAATGGATCGGGGAATACGACGACGCCACGCGCGCCCGGCTTCTCGCCGGGGCCACGGCGCTGCTTTTCCCGATCCAGTGGCCGGAGCCGTTCGGGTTGGTGATGATCGAGGCGCTCGCCGCCGGAGTTCCCGTGATCGCGACGCGCACCGCCTCCGCGCCCGAGATCGTGGTGGACGGGAAAAACGGGTTTTTGTGCGACTCGGTCGACGACATGGCCGCAGCGATCCGGAGGGTGCCGGAGATTTCGCGGCAGGAGTGCCGCGCGGATGCGGAGCGCCGGTTCGGGGAGCCGGAGTTCATCCGGCGCGTGGAGGAATTGCTCGTCCAGGCCACGGCCTCGTCTTCATGATCGCTCTGGCAAAAAAACGGCTGTTGCACGTGGTCGGCTATGCCGATCGCGGAGGATGCGAGACGTGCTGCGCGGCGTTCATCCAATCTGCCCGGGATTTCGAACACACCGTGCTGGTCTTGGGCAAAGCGGGTCCGATGTCCGGGGCGTGGCTGGCTCTGGGCGCAACGGTCGTTCATCTGGAGGCGCTCGACTCGGGCTGGTGGAGCTTCCGCGCCCGGCTGAGCGCGGAATTGTCCGACGCGATCTTGGCGGGCGCCGTTGTCTGGACCGGAATTCGGATTCCGCTGGTGCAGGCGGCTTTGGCGCAACGCCGTTGTCCGGTGATCCTGCACGCCGGCAACCCCTTTGCCGCCCGCTGGCGGGTCCGTCTGTTGCTTGCGATGGGCGGACGCTTTCTGGCCCGGCCCCGCGAATTGAGCGTGATCGCCTGTTCCGAACACGTTGCGGCTTCCTACGGGAACGCTCCATATTTCCGCGGGCTGCGGCTGGAGGCGTGCCTCAATCCCGTCGAGGCGCCCACGGAAAATCCGCACCGCTGCCGCGATCTCGGGCGCGGAGAGCCGGTTCGCCTCGGCATGGTGGCCCGCCTGGACGGGATCAAGGATCACCGGACGCTGATTCACGCGGTGGATCTGCTTCGTTCGCGCTGGCCCCGGGCGGAGCTGCATCTCGCCGGCGACGGCCCGCTCCGCGGGGCCTTGGAAAAGCTGGTGCAGGAACTCGGCCTGACGGACCCGGTGCGCTTTCACGGTTCGATCGCGGATGTGCCGGCGTTTCTCGGCCAGCTCGACGTTTTCTGCTTCGTCACCACTCCGCGCGAAGGCATGGGCAACGCTTTGGCCGAGGCAATGGCGCACGGCTTGCCCTGTGTCGTCAACGATCTGCCGGTCATGCGCGAGGTGGCGGGCGCGCCGGCCGACGGTGCCGCGCGGGTCGTGGCGACCGACCCGACGCAAATCAGCGGTGGGATCGAGGAGTTGCTGGAGGACGCCGACGAGCGCCGCCGGTTGTCCGAGGCGGCCTGGCGACGGGCGCGCGAGATCTTTGCGCCGCGTCGGGTGGTCAACCGGTATCTGAAGGTCCTGAAGCTGCACGCATGAGTCTCCGGTCCATCAACCATCTGACGGTCGTTGGCGACGCCTCCGGCCCGGGCACCTGGAGCGGGATTCCCGTTCATTTCTGGCAGGCGGCGCAAAAAGCCGGCTGGACGCTGGAGCCATGGCGGCTGGAGCTGGAGCCGTTCCGCTGGCCGCGGCGGTGGTGGAATCTCGCCCAGACGCTGCGCGGCCGGGGCCCGGGCGGATTTCAGTACAGCGCGGCCTTTCTCAACCGGGCCGAAGCGGCGATTCCGGCCGAGCTTTGGCCGGGCCGGGTCCTCAGCTTCAGCCAGCATTTCCCCCGGGCCCGCAGCGTCGCGGCTCGCGGTGGCCAACTGCTGCATTACATCGATGCGACGCTGGCCAGTTTCTGTGCGCCGGGCGGGTTGGAGGCGCGCCTGCCGGCGCGGGTCCGGGCAGAGGCCTGCCGGCTCGAGCGCGAAAATTTCGCCGGGAGCGAACGGGTGGTGACCATGGCGCGCTGGGCGGCCGAGTCAGCCGTGTACCTTTGCGGAGTTTCGCGCGCGCGTCTCGCCACGATTCTGCCGGGTGCGAATGTCGACCTGCCGGCGGATTATGCCTTCCCCGTGCCCTCGGGGCGCCCCGGCAGTGACCGGCCGCTCGTGCTCGGCTTCGTCGGCAAGGACTGGCGGCGCAAGGGCCTGCCCTTTCTACTCGCGGTGCGGGCCGAACTCGAACGCCGCGGAGTGCGGGCCGAGGTTCACTGTGCCGGACACGGGCCGGCCGACCTTGGCCGGCAGGCCGGCGTAGTCTTCACGGGCTTCATCGACAAGGCAAGGGAGCCCGGCCGGTTCTTGGAATTTCTGACCGGTTGCGATCTCGGCTGTCTGTTCTCGACGCACGAGCCGCTGGGAATCTCGACCCTCGAGTTTCTCCGTGCCGGCGTGCCGGTCTGCGGTTTCGCCGTGGAGGGTCTGGCCGACACCCTCCCGCCCGATGCCGGTTTCCGCTTCGCCCCGCACGCCACCGCTTCGGAAGTGGCGGAAACACTGCAGGCGGCCTATCGCGACGACGCCGTCGTGGAACGTCTTCGCTCCGCCGCGCAGGTGTGGTCGCCCTTGGTGACGTGGGAGCGCTGCATCGGGGAATGGACGGAGTTGTTGGAACACGGGTGCATCGCGCATCCAGTGCAGCCATGGCGCGGAATCGCGCCGAGAGGAAATCCGCGGAGAGATCTGTCCCGGCTCGATCCCAGCGGTTTGGGCGGCGCGGTTGCAACGTTTTCGTCCGAGTCAGGAACCCAAACCGACCATGAAAATTAGAGAAACAGCGAAGAAAATCCCCGGAGTGGTTTCACTGGTGCAGTCGGGAAGAAACCTCAATGCGACGTTGGCCGACTGGATGCGACGGACGTTTACGCGGAACTACAACCGCAAGGTGTTCAGCCGGATCTTTCGCACCAAGTACTGGGGCACCGAATGGGAGTCGGTCTCCGGGGCCGGCTCGACGCTTGCGGCCACGGTGGGGATTCGGACGGAACTGCCGCAGGTGGCCCGCCGGCTCGGCGTGCGCACGCTCGTGGACGCGCCCTGCGGCGATTTCGTCTGGATGCGCGAGCTAGCCCCTGGTTTTGAAAGCTACGTCGGCGTCGACGTCGTGCCGGAGCTGATCGCCGCCAACAACCGCCAGTTTGCGGGCCCACGCATCCGGTTCGCGACCGGCGACATCACGGTTGACGAGTTCCCGCGGGCCGACGCCGTGCTCTGCCGGGATTGCCTGATCCACCTGTCGACCCCGCTGGTTTGGGCCGCGTTGCGCAATTTCAAGCGCACCGGCTACAAATATCTGTTTCTGACGCACGACGACCGTCCGATCAAATACCGCGAGATCGTGACCGGCGACTGGCGGCCGATCAACTGGCGCCTGCCTCCGTTCGGATTTCCCCGGCCGGTGGAGACGATCGTCGAAAACACCGGAGACGCCCGCCATCTCGCGGTTTGGGAACTGGGGACTCTGCCGCTGTGAGCTGCCGTGGAAATTCAATGCTCACCTGCCGCCGTGGCGTTCGCACGTTCTTGTCGGATCAGGTCGGTCGGCTGGAAGGAAAGACTGCACCGCGGAAGTTGGCCTCCCCCAGGAACAAGAAATGATCCAATGCCCGGGATACTGATTCACCCATCGATGCCGTCGCAGCCAAAGGGGCGCCCTCAGCGGGCTCCCCGGGGCTGGTGCTGCGTGCAGGCGGGGCATCGCGAACAATATGGAATCCCGCGCGCGCTTCAGCAGGTGGGCATGCTGGACCGGCTGGTCACGGACTTGTGGATGCCGCCTGATTCCCGGCTGGCCCGACTGGCACCGGCCCGGGTCGGCCGGCGGCTGCGCGATCGCTTTCATACCGAACTGCCGGTCGGGAAGGTCCGGTCGTTTCCCGGACGAACCCTCGCTTGGGAACTGCTGGCCGGATTGCGCGGCCTGCGGGGAGGCCGGCGGACCCTGGCGCACAATGCATGGTGGTCATCGCTGACGGCCCGCGCCTTGCATCGGCAGGTGGAGCCCGGCACCGGTTGTGTTTTCGGCTATTCCTACGCTTCGAACGCGCTTTTTGCCGCGGCCGCCGAACTCGGGCTCGCGCCGATCCTCGGGCAAATCGATCCCGGGCCGGTCGAGGACGCCAAGGTCGCGGAGCTCGTCTGTCGGTGGCCCGCGTACCGGACCGAGTTCAAACCGGGCGCAGCGGCCTACTATGCCCGGTGGCGGGAAGAGTGCCGGCTTGCGCGGCACATCGTGGTCAATTCGGAATGGTCGAAATCCGCCCTGGTGCAGGCGGGTATCGCGGCCGGGAAAATCGCGATCTGTCCGTTGGTTTACACCCCGCCACCCGAGGCGGCGAGCTGGACGAAGAACTATCCGGCGGCGTTCTCGCGCGCGCGTCCGCTGCGGGTGCTGTTTCTGGGCCAGTGCATCCTGCGCAAGGGCATCGCCGAGACGATCGAGGCGGCCCGGCGGCTGGCGGACCGGCCGGTGGAGTTCACCTTCGTCGGCAACACCGACATTGCCGGCCTGGAGCAACATTTCGGTCCGGCGCGGATCCGTTGTTTTCCCCGCGTGTCGCGGCTCGAGTGTCAGGCGTTTTATCGCGAGGCGGATGTGTTTATTTTTCCCACGCACTCGGACGGCTTCGGCCTCACCCAGCTCGAGGCGCAGGCGTGGAAACTGCCGATCATCGCATCGCATTTTTGCGCGAAAGTGGTCGAACCCGGCCGCACCGGCTGGATTGTTCCCGAGGTGACGGGCGACGCGGTGGCAACCGTGATCGAGCAAATCCTCGGCGCACCCGGGGGGCTGGATTCCATGTCCCGCCAGATCGCCGCATGGCCGTTTGGTCTGGAGCAACTCGGCCGGAGGCTGGTGGCCCTGGATGTTCCACCGACAGAAACGCGACCGGATGTTTCGGGCAACGATGCCGGGAAAACGTGGCCGGGCGAAACCGGCAAATGAGATCATGAACGCCTACGAAATCGTCTTGGTTACGGCCCTGGTCGGTTTGATCGGCGGGGTGTTCTGGACCGGCTACCGGAGTCCGGACCGCACGGTGTTTTGGAACCCGCTGACTCTGTTCGCGACGGTGTTCGCCTACTATTTTGTTGTCGGGCCGCTGATCGCGCTCGCCCTGCACAACACGTCCGCCTACGGAATGGAGTTCCGGGGGATGATGTGGAAGTCCTGGCTGGCGGGTCTGCTCGGATTGTCCTCGATCTACGCCGGTTTTGCGATCCGCGCGCGACGGTTCCGCACGAAGCTCGTGGCCGGCGTCCGCCCCGATCTGCGCCGGCGGCTCTGGATCTATTTTTGGATTCTCTTCGGCCTGGGTCTGCTCGGGTTCGCCTACGACGCCTATGTCTCCGGCCAGCCGCTGTCCAATCTGCTGTTGCCGCTGCATCAGGGAGCCAGTTTGGACGCGCTGGGAGAAGGCCGCGAGGGGCTGGCCGCGGGCAACTACGTGTTCCTGCTGATCAACGCGTTCATCCCGGCGATGTGCCTCCTGTGCGCGCTGCAGATCGACCTGCCGTGGTTCAAGCGGTTTCTGTTTGTCATGCTGCCGGCGGTGCAGGTGGCCTTCTTTTATGCTTCGATGGGATTCCGGCACCGGATTGTCATCCTGTTCCTCTCGATGGCGGCGACGACCTACCTGATGCGGCGGGACCGCCCGAATCCCGGTTCGCTCCTGTTGGGCGCGGCGGGCATCGTGCTGATGGCGGGCCTGGTCGTGCTGACGCGCACCTACGGGCTCGGCCTGGATCTGTCGCAGGTCGCCGGAATGAACTTCGCGGATATCTTCCTCGGCGGCTTCAACGACGCCGGCACGTTCTTTACCACGGCGCTGGTGATCGACTCGATTCCGGCGACGTTTCCCTACGTGGGACTCAATCCGCTGTGGATTGCGCTGACCATCCCGATCCCGCGGAGTCTCTGGCCGAACAAGCCCTATCCGGAGTTTCTGCAGTATTTTCAATATCTCATGGGCACTCAGGGCCAGGCCGTGCCCGTGGTCGGCGAGCACTACATGATGGCCGGCTGGATCGGCATCGCGATCGGTGGGGTCATCATCGGCGTGATCTACCGCGGTTTCTGGGAATTCTACCGCGCCAACCCGCGCAACCCGCTCGTCATCGCGTTGTACGCCGTGGCCTGGGCGCTGATCTTCCCGGTCGTGAACCGCGGGTATCTGGCCCAGACCCTCATGGAGTTCTTCTTCGATTTGTTGCCGTTGGCGGTGCTGTACCTGATGACCCGGAAAATGATGCTGGCCGTCGGCCCGCGCCCAGGCCGACGGCCCGCGCCGGCCGCATCGGTCAGCGTCCGGATGTGACATGAAAAAAACACGACTGCTTTTCTTCGTGCGGCGGGTCGGTCCCTATCACGACGCTCGTTTCGAGGCGGCCGGGTCGGGCCTCGATCTGGTCGTGGTGGAAACTCGGCCGGGCTCGACGGAGTACCCCTGGACCACCGCGGCGGGCGCGAGCCGCTATCAACTGGCGGCGTTCCGGCCGGCATCGATTCCGGAGCAAGGCTGGCGGGGCGCGGAATTGGAGAGCGAAGTCGAGCGGATGCTGCAGACGCATCGGCCCGAAGTCGTGGCCAGCGCGGGCTGGGCCGATCCCGAATACCATGTGCTGCTGCAAAGGTGTCACGCGCTCGGGACTCCGGCGATCGTCATGAGCGATTCGACCTTTGAGGACGAACCGCGCCGGTGGTGGAAGGAATGGATCAAAGCTTCGCTCGTCCGTAGCTACGCGGCGGCGGTCGTGGCCGGCGCGCGCAGTCGGGATTATCTGGTGCGCCTCGGCTTTCCTGCGCCGGCGATCTTCCAGCCCTGGGACGTTGTCGACAACCGGCATTTCGCCGACGGGGCCAACCGCGAGCGCGAACGAGATAGGTCTCCCTCGGCGGATGGAGCGACGAGACCGCAGCGGTTTCTTTGCGTCGCCCGTTTCATTCCAAAGAAAAATCTGGAAGGATTGGTGCGGGCCTACGCGGCGTATGTGGCGGAATTTGGCGCTGAGGCGTGGGACCTGGTGCTTTCCGGTTCGGGCCCACTCGAAGCTGCCCTGCGTGCGCAAGTGTCCGCGGCCGGGCTCGCGTCGCGCGTCGGATTCGCCGGCTTCCGCCAGTATCCCGACCTTCCGGAGGCCTACGCGGCTGCAAGCGCGCTGGTGCTGCCGAGCTGGTCCGACCAATGGGGCCTGGTGGTCAACGAAGCCATGGCCGCCGGATTGCCCGTCGTGGTGTCCGGCCGCTGCGGTTGCGTCGTCGATCTGGTGCGGGACGGGGTCAACGGATTGGTGTTTGATCCGTCCGATCCGGCGGCGTTGAAGTCAGCGCTCGTCTCCATGACGAGACTCGAGCCGGCCCAGCGGCTTGAGATGGGCCGGCGGGCGCGCGAAATCATCGCCATCTATTCGCCGGAGTCGTTTGGCGCCGCGCTGGCGGAGGCCGCGTCCTGTGCGTTGCGCCGCCGGGATCGGCGGACCTCGCAATGGTCGCGCGCCGTGGTCGGGCTTTTGGCCACGCGCCGGGGATCGGTTCAATGAATTCCGGGAAAAAAACGGGACGCGGTCCGGTGTTCTTCTGTTACGCCGCCCCCGCGGGCTTCTCGGGACAGAAGGAAGCCACCGAGATGGTGCTGCGAGGACTGACCGCCAGAGAATGGGACTGCCGCCGGCTGCCGCAACCGGTGTTGGAGCGCGGTCGCGGCGGCGCGGCGGTGCGAATCAAGTTCGGACTCCAGTTGCTGTCCGCGTGGCTGCGGTCGCTCCGGATGCTGGGCGCGCCGGGCGGCTCGCTCTGCGTCAACCTCGGCCAGACCCGCTTCGCGTTTCTCCGCGATGCCGTGCCGCTGTTCGTCGGGCGGTGGCGGTTCGGGCGGGCCCGGGTGACCGTTTCCCTCCACGGCAGTTTGTTCATGAACTGGGCCGATGAATCGTGGGATGTTCGCCTTTTCGTCGGGTTGCTGCGGCAGGCCGGCACCATCACCGTGCTGGGGAAACGCCAGAGCGATCGGTTGATTGGCCTCGGGATTGAGGCGAAGAGGATTGAGATCGTCGTTAATTCCTGCGCCCTGCCGCCCATTTCCGAGATGCAATTGCGCGAGAAACAGGCCGCGAGGTCGAGGCGCGATAAGCCGCTGAGAATCCTGCACCTGAGCAGCCTGATCGCAACGAAGGGTTTTCCCGAATTCCTCGAGGCACTCGAAACCCTCGCCGGCGACCGCGCGATTCCGGCGATCGAGGCGGTGCTCTGCGGGTGCGTGACCGCCAGCGAATTCCAGGAGCGGTTTCGCGACGACGCTGCCGCCGAGGACTGGATCGAGAAGCGGATGGCTGCAATCAATCGCAGCCCGCGCGTCCGCGTCCGCTGGGTGCGGGGCGCGGTCGGCGCCGAAAAAGAGCAACTGTTCCGCGCCGCCGACATTTTCGTCCTGCCGACCCGGTATGCGGTCGAGGCACAGCCGCTGGTGTTGCTCGAAGCCATGGCGTCAGGCTGCGCGATTGTGACCACGGCGGTCGGGGAGATTCCAACGATCCTCGATGGCGAGAGCGCCCTCTTTCTCGGGGCCGGCTCGACCGCCGAACTCGCCGCCGCCCTGAGGCGCCTGGCGGCCGCGCCCGGGACCATCGGGCGCCTGGCGGAAGCCGCTCACCGGCGGTTTCTCGAGCGCTATCAAATCACGCGCCACCTCGACGGTTGGGAAGCCCGACTCGAGCCAGGCCGCGCGACCGCGGTGAGCGCAGGACTGCCGGCCTTGTCCGAGTCATGAACATTGAAGTTTACAACGCCGTCGGTGGTGCGGCCTTTTTCCAGGGACTGCTGGACGAATGGCGGGCGGCGGGCGAGCGGGTGACGTGCCGTCAGGCGGTAACGGAGACGGCCTACCGGTCGCCGCGCGGACCGCTGGGCCGGCTGGCCTTGCGCTGGCAGATGTACGCGGGCCACGGCTGGCGCTGCTGGTCGGGAGCCAGGCGCGAAGCGGACCCGACCGATCTCCGTGTGGTGGCGACGAATCCTTTTTTTGCCCCGGCTCTTGTCGCGCGGGCCGGGCGCGGCCGGGTGCCGACGATCAATCTGTTATTCGACCTATACCCGGAGGCCTTGGTCCAGACCGGCCGGATCGGGGCGGACTCTTGGCTCGCGCGCCGCTGCGCCGGCCTTACGCGTTATGCACTGCGAGAGTGTGCCGCCACCGTGTTCCTCGGCGAGCGGCTGCGGGCTTACACGGAGGCTGCGCACGGCCCGGCGCGGCGAGCCGCCGTGATCCCGGTCGGCGCCGAGGGCGCGCCCTTTCGCCACACCCCGCCGATCCGGGCCGAGGCGCGCGCGCCGCTGCGGATGTTTTATTCCGGGCAGCTGGGCAGGATGCACGATAGCGGGACACTACTCGCGGCCTGGGAGCAGATCGGTTCGCGCCGGTCCGATTTGGCCTGGGTTTTTCACGCTTCCGGTGCGGGCTACGCACGGCTGCGCCGGCAGGCCGGCGAACAACCCGGCGTGGAATGGGGTGGGGCACTCCCGGCGGCGACTTGGGTAGAGGAGATGAAGCGGGCCCAGGTCGCCCTGATCACCGTGGCTCCGGGCGCCGAGCGCGTCGTCATGCCGAGCAAGACCTACAGCGCGATGGTCGCCGGCCAGGCGCTGCTGGCGATCTGTCCGCGCCAGTCCGACCTGGCGGACCTCGTCCAGCGGCACGATTGCGGCTGGGTGGTGGAGCCGGGCGATGTGGCCGCATTCCTGCGGGTGCTCGAACACCTCCACGTGGATTCCGCCGAGTTGCACGAGAAGCGCTGCAACTCCTACGAGGCCGGACACCGGTTCTACGACGTGCGGCCGGTGGGGGCGCAATGGCTGGAATTAATGCACGATCTGAGAGCTGGAAAACATTCACCGTCCGCAATCGCGGAGCGCCATGAAACGGCTGTTTGACCTGATCGCCGCCGCGCTCGCCCTGGTTTTGCTGGCGCCGTTGCTGATCGTTCTGGCGCTGCTCGTGCGGCGCCGGCTCGGTGCTCCGATGTTGTTCCGTCACCGGCGGCCGGGCCGCGGTGGCCGGATTTTCATGTTGTACAAATTCCGCACCATGATCGAAGCGCGGGACGCGGCGGGACGGATCCTGCCCGACGCCGAGCGGCTCACCCCCTTCGGTGCCTGGCTGCGGGCGACGAGTCTGGATGAACTGCCGACGTTGTGGAATGTGCTGCGCGGAGACATGAGTCTGGTCGGACCGCGTCCGCTGCTGGTCGAATACCTCGACCGTTATTCCCCGGCGCAGGCGCGCCGCCACGAAGTTCGGCCCGGCATCACGGGCTGGGCGCAGGTCAACGGACGCAACGCGCTCAGCTGGGAAAATAAATTCGAACTCGATGTCTGGTATGTCGACCACCGGACGCTGGCGCTCGATCTCCGCATCCTGCTCATGACGGTGGCCAAGGTTTTCCGACGCGACGGCATCAGCGCCCCCGGTTCGGCGACCATGCCCGAGTTTACGGGCGTGTCCTCGGGGGGCGCCACGCCGGGTGATTTTCGCGGTTGAGGCCGGTTCCGGACAATTTTCATCCATGACGCTCACGGTTCTTTTCTCCTCGGCCGGCCGCCGGGTGGAGCTACTAAACTGCTTTCGCGCCGACGCGCAGGCGCTCGGGCTCGGGCTGCGCGTGCTCGCGGCGGATTGTGGGCCCGCGGCGAGCGCCGCCTGTCAGGCAGCCGACGCGAGTTTCGCGGTGCCGCGCTGCGATCAGCCGGAGTTCATTTCCCGCATGCTGGAGGTCTGTGCGAGCGAGAAGGTCGACCTGGTCGTGCCGACGATCGATCCTGAGCTGGTGCCGCTGGCCCGGGCGCGCGCGGCCTTTGCCGGAATCGGCACACGCGTTGTGGTGTCCGGGACCGAGACGGTGGCGATCGCCCGCGATAAAAGGCGCACCGCTGCGTTCCTGGCGAAGCACGGGATTTCGGCGCCGGGCACGCTTCCTTTGGATGAGTTTCTCGTCAATCCCGCGGCCCTGAAATTCCCGGTGATCCTCAAGCCGGTTGACGGTAGCAGCTCGGTGGGATTGCACGAGGCGCGGAATCCGGCCGAAGTCAGCCGGCTGGCGCTCGATGCCGGACGCTATCTCGTCCAGGAAAAATGGGCCGGGCGCGAATACACGGTGAACGTCTTTTTCGACCGGGCCGGGCGGCTGCGGTCGGCCGTGCCGCACCTGCGCCTCGAGACCCGGGCCGGCGAGGTCAGCAAAGGCCGGACCGAGCGGGTGCCGCTTTTGCTCGATCTGGCGGCGCAACTGGGTGCGGTTTTGCCCGCTGCGGAAGGACCGCTTTGTTTCCAGTCGATCGTCGGCGCCGACGGCGCCGGAATGATTTTCGAGATCAACGCGCGTTTCGGCGGAGGTTTTCCGCTGGCGCACCGGGCCGGAGCCCGGTTTTCCCGCTGGCTGCTGGAGGAAACGGCCGGACTGCCCGTCACGTCGGGCGACGACTGGCAGGACGGATTGACGATGCTCCGGTACGATGCGGCCGTATTTTCCGCCGCCGACCGCTGAAACCCGATGATGCCAACCGCCTTGGTCTTCGACTTGGACGACACGCTTTTTCCCGAGCGGGAATTTGTGCAGGGCGGATTTGCGGCCGTGGACCGGTGGCTGCAGGGCGACCACGCCGTCTTCGGCTTCGAGCCCGAAGCCCGGCGGTTGTTTGCGGAAGGGCTGCGCGGACGCATCTTCGACGAGGCCTTGCGCCGGCTCGGAGTGGATGGGGCCCAGACGCTCGTGCCCCGGATGGTGGCGGTCTACCGCGGACACCGGCCGCAACTCGAGCTGTTCCCCGATGCGCAGTGGGCGCTCGGGCATTTTCGCGGGCGGTGCAAGCTCGGCCTGATCACCGATGGTTACGCCGGGACGCAGCGCAACAAGGTCGCGGCGCTCGGCCTCGGAGAGGGTTTCGAAGCCATCGTTTTCACCGATGATCTCGGTCGCGAAAACTGGAAGCCCAGCCCGATTCCGTTTCAGGGCCTCATGGAGACGCTGGGCTGCCCGGGTTCCGCCTGCGTTTACGTCGGTGACAATCCGGCCAAAGACTTCTTGGCGCCGAACCGGCTGGGCTGGCGGACGATCCAGGTCGCTCGCGAAGAGGGCGAATACAGGCACACGGCCACAGATAGCCTGCCGGCAGACTACCAGGCCAGCCGCGTGATTCAATCTTTGCGTGAATTGGAGGGAGTTTTCGATGAGTGAACGAACGGACACGGCGAAAGGGAATGCAGCCCGCTGGCGCCGGTGGCCCGTGCTGGTGCCGGCGGGCGTGCTGCTGTTGGCCGTGGCGGTGCAGGGGGTGCAGATTTTCCAGGTCACGCCCCGGCCGCGCGGTCCGCACCTCGCCCAAGCGGTGCCGGCATTGCTCTCCGGCTGGGAGAGTCAGGACGTTGCGCTCGGGACCAACGAGTTTCTCTCCAACGAGGCGGAAAAGATCCTGAACTACGACGAAGTGGTCTACCGCCGGTACAGCCGGGCCGGCGAGGCCTTCACGGTGTACGTGGCGTATTGGAGCGCGGGCAAGATGCCGGTGCAGCTGGTGGCGTCCCACACGCCGGACCGATGCTGGACGGAGAACGGCTGGCGCTGCGTTGCCATGCGGTTCAAGCAGACCGGGCTCTTTGCCGGCGCCGAGCTGCAGCCGGCCGAGTGGCGGCTGTTTGAGCCGCCGCTCGGCGGCAGTCCCACCTATGTGCTCTACTGGCATCTCGTCGACGGCCGGCCGTACGATTACGGCGAGCGCTTCAACTCCGTGCCCGATCCGATCCGCTGGTGGCGGGGCGCCATGCAGCAGGCGCTGCGCGGCAACCGCGAACAGTACTTCATCCGCCTGACGGGCGACCAGCCGCTGGAGAACCTTTGGACCGATCCGGGCTTTCAGGCGATTGTGCGCGGTCTGGCCGGCCTGGGGCTGGCGCGCCCGGCCGCCGGCGGTTCCTGATTCTTTTATGCAAACCCAATCTCCCGCCAAAACGCGGATTTTCCTGTCGCCGCCCGACATCGGCGCCGCGGAACGCCGCTATGTTGAAGAGGCCTTCGCCACGAACTGGGTGGCCCCCGTCGGTCCGCATCTGGAGGCTTTCGAGGCGGAAATGTGCGCAGCCAGCGGTCTCGCCGCCGCCGTCTGCCTCTCCTCCGGCACGGCGGCGCTGCATCTGGCGACCCGGTTGGTCGGCGTGCGTGCGGGCGACGAGGTTTTCTGTCCGACTTTCACCTTCGTCGCCAGTGCGAACCCCATTCTCTACCAGGGCGCGACGCCGGTGTTCATCGACTCGGAGCCGCACAGCTGGAATCTCGATCCGGCGCTGCTCGCCGAGGCGCTCGCCGAGCGTGGACGCCGGGGTCGGCTCCCACGCGCCGTCATCGTGACGGACATCTACGGCCAGTGCGCCCGATGGGACGAGATTCAGGCGGTGCTGGCTCCCTATGGCGTGCCGGTGATTGAAGATGCCGCCGAGGCCGCGGGCGCGACCTACCGGGGGCGGTGGGCGGGCGGCTTCGGCCAGCTCGGGATCTTTTCCTTCAACGGCAATAAAATCATCAACACCAGCGGCGGTGGCATGTTGGTGTCGGACGATGTCGCGCTGATCGAACACGCCCGGAAGCTCGCCACGCAGGCACGGGACCCGGCGCCGCACTACGAGCATAGCGAGCTGGGTTACAATTACCGGCTGAGCAACGTCCTCGCCGGCATTGGTCGCGGCCAGCTGCAGTCGCTGGCGGCGCGGATTGGGCGCCGTCGAGAGATCTTCGCGATCTACCAGCGCGAACTGGGCGGGCTGCCGGGTGTGGAGTTCATGCCGGAACCGCCGGCCGGCCGCAGCAATCGCTGGCTCACCTGCCTGACCATCGATCCGGTCGAGGCGGGCACGAACCGGGATGCCGTGCTGCGGGCCCTCGCGGCGGACAACATCGAGGGCCGTCCGCTGTGGAAGCCGCTGCATTGTCAGCCGCTTTTCCGCAGCACGACCGTATATGGCGGCGCTGTGGCCGAACGGCTCTTTGCCACCGGCCTCAGCCTTCCGTCGGGTTCGGCCATGTCGGACGACGATTTGGGACGCGTCATCACGGCCGTCCGTTCGGTTTTTCCGGAGCTTTGAGCGGAGAATCACCCAAAATGTCCGAGGCGCTCATTCCAGTCCAAGT
>Ga0265331_10001884_pt1 | contig 14788 bp, 15 predicted proteins | sample 41923metaG_FD_202088 | JGI IMG/M metagenome (GOLD analysis project Ga0265331, IMG submission 202088) | Rhizosphere microbial communities from Carex aquatilis grown in University of Washington, Seatle, WA, United States - 4-19-23 metaG | ecosystem: Host-associated > Plants > Roots > Rhizosphere...
CCGGTCGCCGGTGCCACCGGCGCCGTCAGATCCGCAAGGCCTACGGACAATCCATCACTGAACGTGAAGTTGAACCCGGTGATTTCAGCCGCCGCCAGCGCGGAACTCGCGTTGCTCGACGTGAAGGTGCCCGCTGCGCTACCGCTGGTGATGCTGGGCAAGGTCAGGGTCAGCGTGCCCGAGGGCGTGGTGGATCCGCCGACCGCAGCGGTGCTCACCCAGGTGAAGGTGTCGATGGTGCTGGCCTCGGCGATCGAAGCCGCCGCGGCGGACGCGCCGAGGGTCACGACGACGGCAATGGGAAAGCCGAATCTGCTGCGCACGCTGCACCTCCAGTACAGCGCTCAAGGCTACGGGCCCGCTGCGGCACGGGCGTGTCGCGCTGGTGAATGTTTCATAACATGGTCCGTAGGATATATCTCGAGTTCATTCAGAAAGTTGCGGCGATCACGGGGCGCAGCGCCCGTAGCCGGCGAAACTGGCGCGAAAGCGTTCACGCTCCTCCGGGCTCATCTGCTCCCAGCGCGCGCGCATCCGATGGCGCCAGTGCGAGCGCCCGTACCGGCTGCCACGGAAGCTGCCGAACAGCAGTCGCGCAAGCACCAGCAGCGCCAGCGCCTGGCCGTAGCTGATCGCATGCAGGCCCGTGACCTGCGGCAGCACAGCGTTCCACAGCGCCATCACGGCATAGCCGAAGACGGCGAGCGCCGCGCCCAGGAATACGAGCACCTTCAATCCCTTCAACAGCCAGAAGCGTTTCATGATGGTTCAATCCTCCTCGTCGAATTCGAATCGCAAACCCGTGAGCCGCTGCCGCAGCTGACGCACCGCGGCGTGCTTGCGGCCGAGCAGCGTGTTGACCCCGACGCCGCTGCTGGCCGCCAGCTCCTTGAAGCTGCGACCTTCCAGTTCATGGGCGATGAACACCTCGCGCTGCGCCGCGGGGAGTGCCGCGAGCGCCGCGGCCAACTCCTCGCCGAGCAGCTCGCGTGCGTAGTGGGCTTCCGGTCCGTCGGCGGCCGGTGCCGGCCAGCGCGCCAGCTCCTCGGCCTGGAGTGCCGCGTCGAGCGCCGGCCCGCGCCGTGCACCGCTACGGAAACGGTCGATGATGCGGTTGCGCGCGACGCGCAGCAGCCACGCCGCGATGTGATCGACCGGCTCCATGAGCCGGTGCGCGGATACCAGCTCGAGAAAAGCGTCCTGCACGATATCCTCCGCCTCGTCCAGATCCGCCACGCGCCGGCGCACGAAGGCGCGCAGCCTGGGACCCGAGGCTGCGACTGCGGCGGCGATGCGCTCGTCGTCCGAGGCGCCCGCCGGCGCCAATGCCAGTGCATCGTTCATCGTGGATGTAAAGACGACGGGAGGCCTCGAATATTGCCAGCCTGCCGGAATCGCTCCGGATCTCCCGCTACAGTGGTGGCGGGGGGCCCCGTCTCAAGGGGTGGCTGCCCCGGCGCGGCCGGCCTTCCGTGGCTTAAGGCTTCAGCGCGAGCAGCAGCACTCCGGCGGCCACCAGCGCGATGCCGGCCCAGTCGCGCAACGAGGGCCGCTCGCCGAGGAACGCGACCGCGAACAGCGCGACCAGCACCAGACTGAGCTTGTCCACCGGTGCGACCTTGGTCGCTTGCCCGAGCTGCAGCGCGCGAAAGTAGCAGACCCACGAGGCGCCGGTCGCGAGCCCCGAGAGCCCCAGGAACAGCCAGGTCTTGCCGGAGAGGTTGAGCGGATTGGTCCATTTGCCGGCGCCCATGACGAAGCCGGCGAGCAGCACGAGCACGATGCCGGTCCGCACCAGCGTCGCGAGGTCCGAATCCACGCCACGGATCCCGACCTTGGCGAAGATCGCGGTCAGCGCCGCGAACAGCGCCGACAGCAGCGCCCAGGGAAGCCAGTTAACCGCTGACATCGTAGTCCAGCCGCGCGTCCAGCCATTCGATCCAGTGCAGCACCGGCACCGACGCGCGGGCCGCCAGGTGGGCGATGCACCCGACGTTCGCCGACAGGATCACCGCGGGCGCCGCGGCGGTGAGTGCGCGCAACTTGCGTTCGCGCAGCTCGTTCGAGAGCTGCGGCTGCAGCAGCGAGTACGTGCCAGCCGAGCCGCAGCACAGGTGGCTGTCCTCGAACGCTACCACCTGTGCGCCGAGCGCGCGCAGCATCGGCTCCACCGCACCGCGCACCTGCAGCGCGTGCTGCAGCGTACAGGGCGGATGGAATACCAAACGCTGCGGGGCCGTCTCGCGCAGCCGGGACTGCAGCGCCGGGAGCATCGGTGGCAGCAGCTGCGCGAGGTCGCGTACCAGCGCGCTGATGCGCTCGGCCTTCGCCGCATAGGCTGGATCGTGCCGCAGTACGTGGCCATATTCGTGCACGCGCGCGCCGCAGCCCGAGGCATTCATCACGATCGCCTCGATGCCGTCCTCGACGTAGGGCCACCAGGCGTCGATGTTGCGGCGCGCTTCGCGCAGCGCGCCAGACGGATCGCCGAGGTGCGCCCGGATTGCTCCGCAGCAGCCCGCCGCGGACGGCACGATGAGTTGCACGCCGAGTGCGTCGAGGACGCGCGCCGTCGCGGCTCCGATGTTCGGGGCCATCGCCGGCTGCACGCAGCCGCCGAGCAGCAGCATGCGGCGTGCGTGCCGGCGCTGCGGCCAGGCGCCCGCCGGCGCGAGCCGCGGTATCTTCTCGCGCCAGGCCGCGGGCAGGACCGGCCGCACCGCACGGCCCAAGGCCAGCAGCATGCCGAACAGCGGCCCGGTGCACACCCCCCGCACCAGCGCGCGCAGCGCGCGGGTGTGCAACGGCCGCGGCACGCGCGCGTCGACGACCGTGCGCCCGATGTCGAGCAGTCGCGTGTATTGCACGCCTGAAGGGCAGGTGGTCTCGCAGCCGCTGCAGCCGAGACAGCGATCCAGGTGCTGCTGCGTGTTCGGGCCGGGCGCGACGCCCTCGAGCGCCTGCTTGATCAGGTAGATGCGACCGCGCGGCCCGTCGCGCTCGTCACCCAGCAGCTGGTAGGTCGGGCAGGTCGCGGTGCAGAACCCGCAGTGCACGCAGGCCCGCAGGATCGCCCGGGCTTCCTCTCCCTCGGGCGTATCCCGGATGAAATCCGCGAGGTTCACCTGCATTGCATGCGCTCCGCCCCTACAGTCCCTGCACCAGCCGGCCGCCGTCGAACACGCCGTCCGGATCGAATTGGGCACGCAGCCGACGGTGGATCGCCAGCAGCGGCGCAGCGAGCGGCGTGAACGCGTCTTCCCGTGGCCCGGCATCGCGGAATCGGGTTGCATGGCCGCCGAGCTGGTGGGCCAGCGCGCGCAGCTGCGCGGCTGGCAGCTCGGTCCGCAGCCAGCGCAGTGCGCCGCCCCATTCGATCAACTGCGGATCCTCGCACGCAAGCGGCGGCGCGGTCGATGGCAGCGACAGCCGCCACAGCGGTCGCGCGCCGGCGAAGTACGGGTGCAGGTGTTCACGAATCCCATACCAGAGCTGCTGCGCGGCCGGCGCATCGAGCTGCTCGCCTCCCAGGCTGCGCACCGCGGCAACCAGCGCCGCATTCGAGCCCGAGAGGCGCACGTACAGCACGCCGGCGGTCCACGCCGACGCGGACAGTGGCAGCGGCTGACCGCCCCAGCGGTTCAGCTGCGCCAGTGCCGCGGCCTCGTCCATATCGAAGCGCAGCGTGAGCTCCAATGCCGGACGGGGCACGACTTTCAACGAAACTTCCGTGATCACGCCGAGCGCGCCGAGCGATCCTGTCAGCAGCCGCGCCACGTCGTAGCCGGCGACGTTCTTCATCACCAGGCCGCCGAAGCGCAACAGCTGCGCGCGCCCGTCGAGCAGCTGCGCGCCGAGCACGAAGTCGCGCACGCCGCCGTACGCGAAGCCGGCCGCGGCGCGCCGGGGGCCGGCTAGTCCGCACGCGACGGTTCCGCCGATGGTCGCCTCCGGCCCGAAATGCGGCGGCTCGAAGCTGAGCATCTGGCCGTGCGCCGCCAGTGTCGCCTCGACCTCCGACAGCGGTGTTCCCGCCCGCACCGCGATCGCCAGCTCCGCCGGCTCGTAGCTCACCACGCCGCGCAAGGCGCGTGGGTCGAGCGGCACGCCCCGCGGCGCATTGCCATAGAAGTCCTTGCTGCCCCCGGCGCGCACCCGCAGCGTGGTGCCGGCCGCCGCGGCGGCGCGGATCTGCCCAGCCAGCGCTGCGATTGCCGCGTCCATTGCCGCGTCCATGGCCGCATCCATCAGAAGCGCGGCAGGTCCGGGAACGGTGTGGCGCCGCCGTGCACGCGCATGCGGCCGTATTCGGCGCAGCGGTGCAGCGAGGGCACGACCTTGCCGGGATTGAGCGTTCCGGCGGGATCGAAGGCGCGCTTGACGCCGAGGAACGCATCGAGCGTCGGGCGGTCGAACTGCGAGCACATCTGGTCGAGCTTCTCGACACCGATGCCATGCTCGCCGCTGATGGTGCCGCCGAGGCGCACGGTGTGCTCGAGGATATCGGCGCCGAAGGCTTCGGCGCGCGCCACCGAGTCCGGGTCGGCGTCGTCGAACAGGATCAGCGGATGGAGGTTGCCATCACCGGCGTGGAAGACGTTCGGGCAGCGCAGGCCGTAGCGGCGCTCGAGCGCCGCGATCTGCTCGAGCATCTCGGCCAGATGGCGTCGCGGAATGGTGCCGTCCATGCAGTAATAGGCCGGCGAGGCACGCCCGGCCGCCGGGAATGCGTTCTTGCGGCCGGCCCAGAACCGCAGGCGTTCGGTCTCATTGCCCGACACCTGCAGCCGGGTCGCGCCCGCGGCGCGCAGCACAGCGCTCATGCGCTCGACCTCGTCCGCGACTTCCTCGGGCGTACCGTCCGCCTCGCACAGCAGCACCGCCGCCGCGTCCAGGTCATAGCCGGCATGGGCGAAGGGCTCCACGAGCCTGGAGGCCGCCTGGTCCAGCATCTCGAGGCCGGCCGGAATGATACCGGCGGCGATCAGGGCCGCGACCGCGTGGCAGGCATCGCCCACCTTGGAGAAGCTGGCCATGATGCATTGGGCGAGCTGCGGGGTCGGCACCAGGCGCACCGTGACTTCAAGCGTGACCGCCAGCATGCCTTCGGAGCCCACCAGCACCGCGAGCAGGTCCAGGCCCGGGGAATCGAGCGCGCGGCTGCCGAACTCGAGCGGTTCGCCCTCGACGCTCAAACCCCGGACGCGCAGCACGTTGTGCAGCGTCAGTCCGTACTTCAGGCAATGCACACCCCCGGAATTCTCGGCCACATTGCCGCCGATCGTGCACGCGATCTGGCTCGAGGGATCAGGCGCGTAATACAGCCCGTGGGGTGCCGCGGCCTGCGAAATCGCGAGATTGCGCACGCCGGACTGCACCGTTGCCGTGCGCGAGCGCGGATCGACGGCGAGGATCCGGTTGAACTTCGCCAGCGAGAGCAGCACCCCGCCGGCATGAGGCAGCGCGCTGCCGGAAAGCCCCGTGCCAGCGCCGCGCGGCACCACCGGTACCCCGTGGGCGTGGCAGAGCTTCAGGATCTGCGCCACTTCGGCCTCGGTCTCGGGCAGCGCGACCAGCATTGGCAGCTGGCGGTACAGCGTCAGGCCGTCGCACTCGTACGGGCGCGTGTCCTCCACGCGCTCCAGGATCGCGCAGCCGGGCAGCGCCAAGCGCAGTGCCGCGCCGAACTCGCGCTGGCGCTGTGGGTCAATCATGGCGGGTGCCTGGCTCATGGTCCGCGCATGATAGCTCCCGGCACCGCTGCTATGATCGTTCCAGGACGGGACCTACACCTCAAGGGTTGGCCATGAAGCGACTGAATTGGGCTCACCACTGCGCCGTGCTCGTTGCCGGCTGCGCCGCCGCATTGACCGGAGTAGCCACTATGACTGCAATAGCCCGTGCTGCGGACGCGCCGATGCTCTCGGGAATCGATCTGCAGTACGTCGACGATGGAGTGCGCGCGCAGGACGATTTCTTCCGGCACATCAATGGCAAATGGCTGGACACGGTCCAGATGCCGCCGGACAAGGCCCGCTACGGCTCGTTCGACAAGCTGCGCGACGACTCGCTGGACCAGCTGCGCACGATCGTCGACGGGCTGGCCCAGGCGAGCGATCCATCGGACCCCGACCAGCGCAAGATCGCCGACCTGTACGCGAGCTTCATGGACGAGGCGGCGCTCGAGACCCTGGGGCTCAAGCCGCTGGCGCCGGAGTTCGGCCGCATCGAGGCGCTCACGAAGAAATCCCAGATTCCGGCCCTGATCGCCTACTTCAACCGCATCGGCGTCAGCGCGCCGTACACGCCACAGGTGCACCAGGATGCGAAGGATTCGACCAAGTATGTGTTCGACCTGAATCAGGACGGCCTCGGTCTGCCGGACCGGGACTACTACCTGCAGGATGACGCGCGCTTCCAGCAGATCCGCGCGAGTTACGCCGAGTACGTCACGAAGATGCTGGAGCTGGCCGGCGATGCGACGGCAGCGCGCGATGCGAAGGCTATTATCGAGCTCGAGACGGCACTCGCGAAGATCCAGTGGACCAAGGTCGACAACCGCGATCCGGTCAAGACCTACAACAAATTCCCGTACGCGCAGCTGCCGGCACTCGCGCCAGGCTACGGCTGGAACAGCTACCTCACCGCCTCCGGCGTCATGACGCGCACCGACTACCTGATCGTCAGCCAGCCGACCTACATCACGGGCTTCCAGAAGCTGCTCGACAGCACGCCATTGCCGGTCTGGAAGGCCTACTTCCGCTGGCGCGTGATCAACGATTTCGCTCCCTACCTCAGCAAGTCCTTCGTCGATGAGAACTTCGCATTCAGCGGCAAGACGCTGCGCGGCATCGAACAGAACCGGCCGCGCTGGAAGCGCGGGCTCGAGCTGCTGGAGGGCGCGATCGGCGAGGGTCTGGGGAAGCTGTACGTCGCGAAGTATTTTCCTCCGCAATCCAAGGCGCGCATGGACCAGCTGGTCCATAACCTGCTCGCTGCCTACGCGGCGGACATCGATACCCTGGATTGGATGGGCCCCGATACCCGGGCCAAGGCGAAGCAGAAGCTCGCGAAGTTCAACACCAAGATCGGCTATCCGGTCAAGTGGCGCGACTACAGCGCCCTCAAGGTCGTGCGCGGTGACCTGGTCGGCGACGTGATCAGGGCGCAGGTGTTCGAATACAACCGCAACCTGAACAAGCTCGGAAAGCCGATCGATCACACCGAATGGGACATGACCCCGCAGACGGTCAATGCGTATTACAACCCGGAGGAGAATGAGATCGTGTTCCCCGCCGCGATCCTGCAACCGCCGTTCTTCAACGTGAAGGCCGACGACGCGGTGAACTATGGCGGCATCGGCGCGGTGATCGGACATGAGATCAGCCATGGTTTCGACGACCAGGGCAGCCAGTACGATGGCGACGGCAATCTGCTGGACCCGCCGGGCTGGTTCACCGCCGCCGACCTCGAGCAGTTCAAGGCGCGCACCCACGCCCTGGTGCAGCAGTACGCGGCCTATTCACCGGTACCGGGCTACCCTCTCAACGGCGAACTGACGCTCGGCGAGAATATCGCCGACAACTCAGGATTGGCGATCGCTTTCAAGGCCTACCGGCTGTCGCTCGGCGCAGCCGAGGCCCCGGTCATCGACGGTCTCACCGGGGACCAGCGCTTCTTCGCCGGCTGGGCCCAGGTGTGGCGCGGCATGGCCCGCGACAGCGAGACCATCCGGCTGATCAAGGTAGACCCGCATTCCCCGACCCAGATCCGGGGCACGGTACCGGAGCGGAACCAGGCGGCGTTCTACGAAGCCTTCGGGGTCAAGCCCGGTGACAAGATGTACCTGCCGCCCGAGCAGCGCGTCACGCTCTGGTAGCGCGGCGATCCCGCAGCGCGGCTCAGCGCCGCCAGAGCACGTGCCGCGCGCGCCGCGGCCACGGCGGTATTTCGTACTGGGGCAGCTCCTGCAGGCAGAAACTCAACGCGATCAGTGCGGTCGGCAGCTGGAAGAAGAGGATCCACATGCCGGACTGTCTCCCCAGTCCAAAGTGCGCCATCGAGGCGACGACCCCGATGAGCGCCACCAGCGTCAGCATCGGGATCGCACGGCGGACCCAGGCGCCGTAGCGCGCCGCGCGCGAGCGATCGTGAAACGCCGCGGGCGGCTCCTCGAGAGTGCGTGCCAGATGCGCGGCTGCGCGTTCGAGCGCATCCTCGGCCCGCGCGCCGCGCCGGGCCGTCGAGCCAGGCAGGCGCAGCTTGCTCTTCCAGCCCTCGCCCTGCCGCACCAGTCGGGTCCAGTTCCAGCCGAGCACGGCGAGCAGGTCCTCGGGCAAATCCAGGCTTTCCCCCGGCGCGGGTGCGAGCGTGAGCTCCGCCGCCACGCCGCGCACTGCCGGGAGTGTCAGCGTCAGCTGCAGCCCGGCCAGCTGCACGACGCCTCGGCGCAGCAACGGCGGCGCGGCGCCAGGCCCGGAGCTCAGCACATAGCTGCGCGCGATCACGTAGCCAGGACCGGCGCGGAACTGCTGCTGCGGATCGAACGCCTCGAGCGCCGCCAGCAGCCCGGCGGGTTGCGTCCCTAAGGATTCGGCATCGGCGTTGAGGCCGCAGGGGTGCGCCAGGATCCGGCGCAGACGCTGCGTGCCGGTCGGCAGGCTCTCGAGTTCGAGGGTCTCGATCAGGGTGGGGGTGGCTTGCGCGTGGCCCGCGTGGCCTACGGGGCGGAAGCGCAGACGCCGCGCCAGGCGGTCGCTGGCGCCAAGGTCCACGTGCCGGCCGCGGCGCGTGAACGGGGCGACCAGCTCGAGGATTTCGTGGTGGGTCAGGGGCGGCGCGGACATAGCTCTTCGGCCGGCATCATGGTGCTGCAGAACGATCCGACGCAGCTTCGGGCTGCCTGACCCCGCCGCCTTCGCCGCGCTGTTCCGCGATGACCTCGTACCAGATCGCATTGAGCACGCCGAAGCTGACCGCCAGTCCGAGGCCGAGCACCCAGCTGAAGTACCACATCGTTTCAGTCCTCCGGGAAAGAGTGCAGTGATTCGAGGCTGATGCGGCCCCGCAGGACGCGGAACACCCAGCTCGTATAGAGCAGCACGATCGGAATGAACACGACTACGGCGACGAGCATGATCAGCAGCGTGCGCGCGCTGCTCGAGGCGTCCCAGACCGTCAGGCTGTGCTCCGGACGCCGCGAGGAAGGCATCAGGAATGGGAACAGCGCAAGCCCGGCGGTCAGGATCGTGCCGGCCTGGACCAGCGCGCTGGCGATGAAGGCGAGCCCGTCGCGCCGCCGCCAGAGCAGCAGGTGCGCGAACGCGGCCATCCCGAGCGCGGCGAGCGGCGCCACCCAGGCCCAGGGCCAGGCGTGGAAATTGTCCATCCAGGCCCCGGCCAGGACCGCGACGCTCTTGTGGCGTGGATCGGACGCAGCACCGTGGTCGGCACCGCCGAGAATGCGGTAGCCGGGCAGGCCATAGGCGATCCACAGGCCGGCGCCCGCGAATGCCGCGACGTAGGCCAGCGCGGCGACGCGCCCGAGCGAGCGGGCGCGCTGCGCCATCGGCTCACCAACCTTCAGCGCCGCATAGCAGGCGCCGTGCAGCACCAGCATCGCGAGGCTAACCAGGCCGCCGAGCAGCGCAAACGGATGCAGCAACCCGAAGAAGCTGCCGGAATAGACCGGACGGGCGATTCGATCGAACTCGAACGGCAGCCCGAGGAACAGGTTCGCGAACGCGACTCCGAACAGCAGCGCCGGTACGGCACCGCCCACGGTGAGGGCCCAGTCCCACGCGGCGCGCCAGCGCGGCTCGTGCAGCTGGTTGCGGAAGCCGAAGCCGACGGGCCGCAGGATCAGCGCCATCAGCAACACCAGCATGGCCAGATAGAGCCCGGAGAACGAGGCCGCGTACAGCAGCGGCCAGGCCGCGAACACCGCGCCGCCGCCGAGCAGCAACCAGACCTGGTTGCCGTCCCAGACCGGTTCGATGGACTCCAGCAGCGCACGGCGCTCCGGCTCGGTGCGCCCCAGCAGCCGCAACGCGGCTCCGAGCCCGAGATCGAACCCGTCCATGACGGCGAAGCCGATCAGCAGCAGCCCGAGCAGCAGCCACCAGATCACACGCAGCGTCGCGTAGTCGAGCACGCCGAAGTCTCCCGCTCAAGCCTTCACGGGCCAGTAGCCGAGGCCGTCAGGCCCGCGCCGGATAGCGCGGCTCATCAGGAACACGTCGATCGCGGCGAGCGCAGTGTAGAAGACCAGGAAGCCGACCAGCGAGCCGATGACGTTGGACGCGCTGGTCGGCGAGGCGCCCATGAAGGTGGGCAGGATGCCGTCGATGGCCCACGGCTGGCGGCCGTATTCGGCGACGATCCAGCCCAGCTCGGCCGCGACCCACGGCAGTGGCAGGCTGTAGAACGCGACCCGCAGGAAGCCGCGGTGGTAGTCGAAGCGATGGCGGGTCGAGAGGAAGAACGCGGTCGCGAACAGCCCGATGAAGAACATCCCTAAGCCCACCATGAACCGGAAGCACCAGAACAGCACCGGGACGTCCGGCACGGTCGACCAGGCTGCCTGATCGATCTGCGCCGGGCTCGCGCTGACCGGATCGCTGGTAAAGCGCAGCAGCAGCAGCGCATAGCCCAGATCTGCCGTGTGGGCCTCGAAGCGCGCGCGTGCGGCCGGATCCGGCGCATCGGGGGGATCGGCGCGCAGCGTTTGCAGCGCCGCATAGGCCTGGATGCCGCTCACGATGCGCTCGCGCGAGGCGGCCACCAGGTCCACGATGCCCGCCACCGGCGTGTCGATCGAGCGGGTGGCGATGAGTCCGAGCAGCCACGGGATGCGCACCGCCGCGTGCGTCGTGCGATGGGCGACGTCCGGGAAGCCGAAGACCGTGAAGGAGGCCGGCGGCGTGTCGGTATGCCAGTCCGCCTCGATCGATGCGATCTGCATCTGCTGGGTGCTGCTCGCGAGGTATCCGGACTCATCACCGAGCACGACCACCGAGAGCGAGCAGGCGAGGCCGAAACTCGCAGCTACCGCCATCGAGCGCCGCGCGATCTCGACGTTGCGCCCCTGCAGCAGGTACCAGGCGCTGATCGCCAGCACGAATACCGAGCCGAGCTCGTAGCCGGCCGCGACGGTGTGCACGAACTTGGCCTGCGCGACCGGGTTGAGGAACACCTCGCGGAACGAGATCAGCTCCATGCGCATCGTGTGGTAGTTGAACTGCGCGCCGACCGGATTCTGCATCCAGCCGTTCGCGACCAGGATCCACAGTGCCGAGAAGCTCGAACCGATCGCGACCAGGCCGGTCACCACGAGGTGCGCCACGCGGGACAGCCGATCCCAGCCGAAGAAGAACAGCCCGACGAAGGTCGACTCCAGGAAGAAGGCCATGAGGCCCTCGATCGCGAGCGGCACGCCGAAGATGTCGCCGACATAATGCGAGAAATAGGCCCAGTTGGTCCCGAACTGGAATTCCATCGTGATGCCGGTGGCGACGCCCATCGCGAAATTGATGCCGAACAGCAGTCCCCAGAAGCGGGTCATGCGCCGCCAGATCTCCCGTCCGGTCATCACGAACACCGACTCCATGATCAGCAGCAGCATGGACAGGCCCACGGTCAGCGGCACGAACAGGAAGTGATAGAGCGCCGTGAGGGCGAACTGCAGGCGCGAGAGCGCCACGACGTCCATGTCGATCATGCGTGTCCGGTCCTGAAGAACAGGAACCAGAGCAGCGCCAGGGCCAGCGCCTTGGCAATCAGCGTGCCGGTGATGCGCAGCGTGAGTGTGCGCCGCCAGTGTTCAGGCTTCGGTGGACCCTCGGGCATCGCCAGGTGGCTCCTTCCGGTGAGTGGGCCGGCTAATGGGACGCTACCGGTACCATTATGGGTAGGTCCGCGGCGGGTGGCCACCGCGGCAGCGGGCGGCATCCGTACATGCACGGATGTGGGGCAGCAGGCACCGGCGCGATGCTGAAACCGGTCGACAGGGAGTCAGCGATGGACCATTCGCGCGTCTATTCCCCCGAGCACCAGGGGCTGTTCCAGCAGCTGCTGCACGAACGCCGTCGTGTGCTGCGCGCCCGCCTGGCTGACACGCTCGCCGCCGGGACGGCGAGCTGGCAGACGGCACCTGCGCATGAGGTCACCGATACCAAGGACCAGGCCACGCACAACCTGACGGCCGAGGCCGCGTCGGCGGAGGTGGCAAGACTGCGTGAGGCGGTGGGAGATGCCGACCAGGCGATCGAACGGCTCGCGGCCGGCGCATTCGGATACTGCACCCGTTGCGGTGAACCGATCGCGCTCGAGCGGCTGCGCTCCGCGCCGTGCTGCCCGCGCTGCCGGGGCTGCCAGGAGCGCTTCGAGTCCGGCCAGGGCCGGGCTCAGTACGGCAATCCGACGTAGTTTTCCGCCAGCGAGATCATCGCAGCGCGCGAGGACACCAGGTATTCGAGCTCGGCGTGCTGGATGCGCTGGTCGAAGGCGCTGCCCTCGGGAAACCGGTGCAGCATCGAGGTCATCCACCACGAGAAGCGCTCGGCCTTCCAGACGCGCTGCAGCGCGCGGGCCGAATAGGCGTCGATGCCGTCGGGACGCTGCTCGCGGTAGTACTGCCGCAAGCCCTGCCACAGATAATAGACATCGCTGGCGGCGAGGTTGAGACCCTTGGCGCCGGTCGGCGGCACGATGTGCGCGGCATCCCCGACCAGGAACAGGTTGCCGTGGCGCATGGGCTCGGCGACGAAGCTGCGCAGAGGGGCGATGCTCTTCTCGATCGACGGTCCTGGCTGCACCTGCGCCCCCGCGGCCGCGTCGAGCCGACGGAGCAGTTCCTCGTAGAAACGCCCGTCGGGCCAGTCCTGCACGTGATCGTCCAGCCGGCACTGGATGTACAGCCGGCTGCGCGTCGGCGAGCGCATCGAGCACAGCGCGAATCCGCGCTCGTGGTTCGCGTAGATCAGCTCCTCGGACACCGGGGGGCGGTCGACCAGAATGCCCAGCCAGCCGAACGGATAGACCCGCTCGTACACCCGGAGCACATGCTCCGGGATGCTCTGGCGGCTCACGCCGTGAAAGCCGTCGCAGCCGGCGATGAAATCACATTCCAGCTGCTGTGCGGACCCGCCGTGCTGGAAGCGTACCGTCGGGGTGCCCCCGTTGACCTGGTGCAGCGTGACATCGGTGCTCTCATAGAGGGTCGGGGCGCCGGCCGCGGTCCGGGCCTCCATCAGGTCACGTGTGATCTCCGTCTGGCCATAGACGATCACGCTGCGGCCGACGAGCTCCTGGAAGTCGATGCGGTAGCGCTGGCCGCCGAAGCCGATCTCGATGCCGTCGTGGATCAGGCCTTCGCGGTGCATGCGCTCCCCGACTGCGGCCGTATCGAGCAGGTCCGCCGCCCCCTTCTCGATGACTCCGGCGCGAATCCGGCCAAGCACGTATTCCCCGGAGCGCTGCTCGAGAATGATGTTTGGTATGCCGTCGTTAGTCAGCAGCTGGCCGAGCAGCAGGCCCGACGGGCCGGCGCCAATGATCGCGACTGCGGTGCGCATGGCTTGGACTCCCTGTCCGCAACAGCGCGAGTATACGTAGTTGCGCGCATGGAGCGCACGGGCGTCCGGGCCCACAATGCGAGCATCACACCGGGGAAGACATGAGCGCGATCCGCCGCATTCTCGTGGCCGTCAAGGACCTGCAGGCGCGTTCGATGCCCGCCGTGCTCAAGGCCGCGCAGCTCGCGCGCGCCCACGGCGCGAAGCTCGAACTGTTTCACGCGCTGACGGAGCCGGTGTTCGCCGACGCCCTTACGCTCTACCAGCAGGGCCTGCCCGCGCTCGAACAGCACGCCCGGCAGCAGGCCCTGCGCCGGCTCGAGACGCTCGCCGATCGGCTGCGCGCGCACAGCATCGACGTGAGCGTCTCTGCCGTCTGGGATTACCCCGCCTTCGAGGCGATCGTGCGCGAGGCCTTACGCATTCGTGCGGATCTGATCGTGGTCGGTCCGCATCCGGGAACGCACAAGGCGCCCTGGCTGCTGCGGCTGACGGACTGGGAACTCGTGCGCGTGAGCCCGCTGCCGGTGCTGCTGGTCAGGAATGCGCGCGCCTACCGCCATCCGGCCGTACTCGCGGCGATCGATCCGACGCATGCCTATGAGAAGCCGCTGCAGCTCGATCGGGAGATCTTGAAGACTGGCGAGGCGATCGTCAGCGGACTGTCGGGCCGGCTGTATGCGGTGCACGCGTACCCGGTGCTGCCACTCGCCGCGGTCGTGCCCGGCACCGTGACTCCGGGGGCGTGGCGCAAGATCGAGCGGCAGGAAGAGCGCACGGCGGCGTTGCGCTTCGAGCGTGCGCTGCGCCCGGTGCGGGTGCCGCGCACGCGTCGCTATCTGTTCGCGTGCAATCCGATCGACGCGATCGTGGAAGCTGCGCGCCGCAGCCACAGCGCGATCGTCGTGATGGGCGCGGTGTCCCGCTCCGGGTTCAAGCGGCTCATCATCGGCAACACCGCCGAGCGCATCCTCGATGTGCTCGACAGCGATGTGCTGGTCGTCAAGCCGGAAGGGTTCCCGGTCCGCATCGCGCGCGCGGCGCGCGGTCCACGGGCTGCGATGACGCTGCCGCCGAGCGGCAGCGGGTATTTCTGATGCATGCTGCGTCGCACTATCCGGCGTCGAGGCCGATGCGGTCGACGCCGATTGACGCTGTAACCAGAAAGGGGGAGCGTTTTACTCCATTGCAAGGTTGCAACGAAAGGGGAACAG
>Ga0265331_10001888_pt1 | contig 14736 bp, 8 predicted proteins | sample 41923metaG_FD_202088 | JGI IMG/M metagenome (GOLD analysis project Ga0265331, IMG submission 202088) | Rhizosphere microbial communities from Carex aquatilis grown in University of Washington, Seatle, WA, United States - 4-19-23 metaG | ecosystem: Host-associated > Plants > Roots > Rhizosphere >...
CCGCGGTCGTGGTTGTAGGCGGGGTTGTCGATGTGCTGGTAGTCCAGGCTTACGGTGAAGATCTTCAGGGGTTGCCAGGCATAGTAGGCTTCGACGAGGGATTCGGGGCGGTAGTTGAGGCGGCCGTCTCCGATGCTGAAGCCCAAGCCTCCGGCGGAGAGGAAGCTGCGCTGATCGCCCGAGAGATAGTTACGGGCGGCCGCCACCCCCACTCGATCCTGCGCGCGCCGCCAGCGGGCGCCGCCGACGGACACGCCGCCGCTGATGGAGCGATCAATCTCGGTGAATTCCCAGGCCTCGGTCTTTCCGTCCGCCCAGCCGTAGCGGGCGAAGACCCCGACGTCGTGCGTGATCGCCTGCTCCAGGTTCAGGCCAAAGCCGTATTTCAGCGTGCCGTTGCGGCGGGTGGCGGCGAGATCGGTGCCGCCGTTCGCGAGGATGGCCTGGCGGAAGGTTCCGCCATCGAAGGTGTTGGCGAAGCCGAGCAGGCGAAGGACTCCGGGCTGGCCGGCCGGGCTGTAGCGGCTCTCCCACTCGACCACGTTGCCGCGGTTCTGCCCGAGGCGGGTGTCGAGGGTGGGCCCGTTGGCGACCGTGGACATCAGGGCGTTCGCGGCGCGCAGCGACCAGCGGCGCATGGTCAGCTCGGCGACGACGCCGGCTGTGTAGCCGCGCGTATCGGCCGGGTAGTCCCAGGCGCCGTTGTACATGATGGCCCAGTTCATGAACTGGGTGCGGGGATCGTTGCTGTAGGTGTTGTCGTCGAAGAAGTCCGTCAAGGCGAACTCACCGCCGGTGAGCGTGAGGCGGCGGACGGATTGAGCGCCGCCGACCTGGTTGGGGCCGCCATCCACGTGCTCGGTTTCCGTGCCGAACGGAATGGTGTAAGCCGCGAAGGCGCGAGCAAGATAGAGGGTTGGCGTCGCCTTCTGCACGCGCGGCATCTCGCCGTTCGGGAAGCCCGCGACGCCGGTGACGCCGCCGAATCCCTCGCCTCCGGCGTCTTCGGGATTCACGACGAACTGCCAGCGGCCGAAGTGCGCCGCGAGAAACGCGGTGGCGGTCAGGGAGACCCTGTTTTCGGGATGGGAAGGAAGACTATTCGGGCCGGAGTAGAGGGCAGGGAAGCTGCCGTGGCGCTGGCCGATCGAGGTCGCCTGGAAGTGGACGCTCCACCACTTCTCGGCCGCGGGTGGAGTCTGATCGGCGGCTTCCTGTCCACGCAGCAGGAGCGGCAGGGACAGGAAGCCCCAGGCGATACATGTTACAAAACGGTTCACGAGTTAGGTCGCCCTCATCTTGCATAGTCGCCTTCAGTGCGGGTGCTTTGCAAACACGCCGGCCAGGTCGGCCACATGGTAAGTGACCATCAGGATCATCAGAATCAGATAGGCGCGAAGACTGAACAGCGAATATCGGACGCTGCGCGTCATAGGCATGGGACCGAGCGCTTCGGTATCGACCTTCTGCTCCGGCGCGTCGTCGAGCGGATGAATCACCAGGAATTGATGCGTTGCGGTGGCTGCCATGTGCGTTTCCTCCTTATTTCGGGAACAGGTTCGGCAAGGCGACCTGCGCCGCCAAAATCAGCGAAAGCGCGAACAGGACGACGATGATGGTCCAGTTCACGATGTTGTTCCAGGGCTTGTTGGCGTGCTCGCCCAGTAACTCCTTGTCGTTGAGCAGAAGCTGCAAAAAAATGATGGCCGAGGGAAGCATGACTCCGGCCAGCACCTGCACGCCCAGGATGATCAGTTGCAGCGGCGCGCGGGGAATGAGAACGATTCCCGCGGCCGCGGCCACGCACGCGAGGTAGACCAGGTAGAATCCGGGCGCCTTGCGCACAGGCAACTGCAGGCTGTGAGGCCAGCCGCGGACTTCGCCATAGGCCCAGGCGCTCGAAAGCGAAATCGCGGTCGTTCCCAGGACCGCGGCGTTCACCATCATCAGCAGGATCACGGTGCGCATGCCGCTGCCCATGAAGGTGCCGATGTCGGCGGCCATCTGCGCCGGATCCGTGAAGGTGAACCCGTGCGCCTGCGAGGCCGTGCCCGCGATCATCATGCAGCCCGCGGCGGTTACCGTGATGCACGCGCCCAGGAAGGTGTCCAGGCGCGCCCAGCCGATGTCGGAAAAGCGCAGGCGCTTGTCGGCGATGCAGCTCTGCTGGAAGAAAAGCTGCCAGGGCGCCACGGTGGTCCCCACGATGGCGATCAGCAGGAACATCAGCTCCGGCGTCAGGCCGCCGTGCGGCATGGACGGGATCAGCGTGCCGCGCGCGATCGCGCCCAGGGGCGGATGGATACGGAACGCGATCCAGAACCAGGCCAGATCCAGCGCGCAGAGAAACACGACCGTCCGTTCCCAGCGGCGATAGCTGCCGGTGAGGACGATGATCATCAGGCCCACCGCGGATAGAGGAACGCCCAGGCGCGGATCGACGCCCAGCTTGGACGAGGCCAGCGCGATGGCTGCGAACTCGGTGACCAGCGTAAGAAAGTTGACCAGCTCGAGATCGAGCAGCGAGAACAGGCCCCACCCCTTACCGAAGCGCTGGTAGATCATCGCGGCATGCCCTTTGCCGGTCGCGATTCCGAGGCGCACTACCATTTCCTGAATGAAGTAAGTTACCGGCAACAAGAGCAGGACCACCCAGAGAAGATGAGTGCCGTACTGCGCGCCCGCCTGGCTGTATGTCGAGACCGCGCCGGCGTCGTTGTCGGCCACCATCACGATGAGGCCGGGGCCGAAGACCGCCAGAAACGTGAGCAGGCTGTGAGCCCACTTGGATTGGACCATGCGCCCGCGCACCGGCAGAACATCGACCACGCCGGCCGCGGGCATCGAGATGACTTTGTCGGCCATCGGAGCATCTCCTTGCCGCTTGCGTACACACACAAGTGGCGTCCGTGCGCGCAGCGGGTATCGGGGCTACGCGCGAGTTACTAAGTTGTTGAACGGAGATGCCGGGAGGGAAGCTATCGGCTGTCAGCTATCCGCTTTCAGCTTTCAATGGCTGCGTGGTCCCGACTTGTCTTCAACAGAATTAAGCCGCCCGCCGCGGGAGGCTTGTCGTCGTTTTCGGGTACCATATACCTTTCTGGAGGCGAGATCGAAGCGCTGAGGAAGGAATAAAAAAAGCCATTCCTCCTCAAGCGGAGAAATGGCCCACTCTCGCGGACGGATTCCCCCACTGGTTCAAGCTTCAGCACCGCGCGCCGTGAGAGATCCCAAGGATCTCAGCCACATTAGGAAAACCCTTAACCCGGGAGTTCCTGGTCTACCCTTCAAGCCTCTTTCGACGCCTTAGGGCAGTGGCTTATGTGCCGCGCGGACGCCTCGCCTACCGAGGATCCACAGCGTGGAGCCACCGAACTCAGGCGACCCAACGCTCTTGTTCAGAGTAGGTTGCGAGGGAAAGGATGTCAACAGAAAAAGTTCGTTCGCCGCAAATAGTCGGGGCGGGTCTGGAGGAGACCCGCTGCAGGCGCGGACGCCTGCTCCACTAGATGCTGTTGGGGGCGCGCGGCTCGGGGTGAACGGTGACGTCTGCCTCGGGGAGGATCTGCTCGATGGTGCGCTCGATCTGCTCGGTCAGGTCGTGGGCCTCGCGCAGAGTCTGGCTGCCGTCCATCAGCACGTGGATGTCGACGAAGGGCCGCGGGCCGGAGTAGCGCACGCGCACATGGTGGCAGTTGGTCACGCCTGGCAGAGCCTCGACCGCAGCGGTGATCTGGTGGTCCACCCCGGCGGGCGCCGCATCGACCAGCGACTGGACGGTACGCAGGCCCAGCTTCACGCTCACATACACGACGATCAGCGCCACGACGATCGCCGCGACGGCGTCGGAGTAGCGCAGGATGCGGGCGGACGGCACCGACTCGCTGATCTTCATGCAAGCCAGGCCGAGGATGACCACCGACGAGCTCCAGATGTCGGTACGGAAGTGCAGCGCGTCGGCCTCGAGGGCATCGCTGTGGTGCTTGCGCGCTGCACGGTAGAGCATGCGGGAGCGCGAGGCGTCCACCACGATTGAGGTGGCCATAACCGCGAACGACCAGAGGGTCACTTCGATCTCCAGACGGTGCGCGGCCAGGCGGTGGATTGCGCTCCAGATGATCCAGACGCAGGTCACCAGAAGAAGCAGAGTTTCGAACAGCGCCGAGAGGTTTTCCACCTTGCCGTGGCCGTAGAGGTGCTCGGTGTCTGCAGGCTTGCCCGAAATCCGCACCGCGAACAGTGTCATCAGGGCCGCGACCAGATCCAGGCCGGAGTGCGCTGCTTCAGCCAGGATGCCGAGGCTTCCCGTGGCGATGCCGACGACAATCTTGAAGCCGGTGAGACCGACGGCGGCCAGGACAGAAGTTGTGGCGGCCCAGCGTTTCTCGCGTTCCCGGACGACGTCTGCTGCGGTGTTCACGCTCCTCCCACGCTAGCTCACGGGCGCGCCGAATGCGAGTTGCAAGCTGGTTGCGGCGCCGCCCGCCCGGCAGCAGGGGGCCAAACGGGGGGCCAGGGCCGGCAAATTGGCCCTCCGCCCCCTTACGCCGTTGAAGATAGTACTAATTTAGGACTTCCGCTTCCCTCGACTCGGGGTTAAACTTGGGACTGTGGCTGAACCGACCCTGATGCCGCCTTTCACATACAACATCGCCGAGTTCGTGTCCGGCGAGGTGGATATCGACACCGACCTCATCCCTGTGTATCCGGACGAAGCGGCTGCGCGCGCTGCTGGCCACTCTCCGGGCGACATTTTCCGGAAGCCCGGCGGGACGCTCGGCATGGTTGGCGTCATTCCCTCGGACGGTCGCGAGTAGGCTTGCGCTGTCCTCTCGCTGAATGGTCGCGCGAGAGAGCCCGGTGATGTCTCTGAAATCCCTTTACCGCTCCCTCGCGGTCGCGGCTCGGTTCCAATGTCACGCGAGACCTAGGTAACCGGCGCCGAGGGCGGGTTGACAACCCGCCGCAGGCTGCCAGCCTGCCCCACACGGCAAAGAACAGCTTCAGGGATTTTCGCGGAAGGGCGTTTTCGCCTCGTAGAGCGCGATGCGGGTGGTGAGTGCCCGCGCCAACTGGGAGTCGCGTTGCTGGCTGGCGAGGTCGAGGGCACGGCGCGCGGTCTGGGTGGCTTCCGGGAAACGCCCCGCCTCGGCATAGGCCGCGGCCAGCGTGTCGAGAAACGCCGGATCGCGTCCCGCGGAGAGTTGCACCGCCCGTTCCGCGAGAGCCACGGCCTCGGACCCGTTCCTGAGAGACGAATCCGGACTGGCAGCCAGCACCAGGGCTGCGCGATTCAGAGCCAGCACATGCTTCGGATCGAGAGCGACCGCCCGCCGCCACTCGGCCAGAGCCTCGGGAACCTTGTGCCCCAGGTAGTACAGGGCGCCCAGTTTGTAGTGAGCTTCGGCTGAGGCGGGATCGATGGAGACCGCCTTCTCGAGATGCGGGAGTGCATCCGCCAGCCGCCCTTGCTGCATCAGTGCGGTCCCCAGGTTGCCTTGGATGGTGGCATCGCCGGGTGTGATGGCGGCAGCCTTCTCGAGGTGTGCGAGCGCCTCTTTGGTGTCGCCGCTGCGGGCCAGGGCTACCGCGAGGTTTACGTGCACCTCGGAATCATTGGGACGGCCCGCCAGCACCAACCCGCAGAACTCGATGGCCTGTTTGGTCCGGGCCTCGCTCTGGGACAGCGCGGCGCAGAAGGTGCGCTGGTTGATCTCGTTGGCGGGATCGATCTGGAGCGCCTTCACCAGAACAGGAATCGCCTCTTCCGGTTTTCCGAGGCGCGCCAGTAGGAAGCCGAGTTGCGAGAATGAGTCCGGGTTATCGGGGTCGAGCAACCCGGCCTTCTTGTAGGCCGCGATTGCTTCGTTGGGCTGGCCGGCTTCGACCAGCGCGGCGCCCAGATGGATCTGGGACTTGGCATCGTCTCCGTTCAGCTCTACAGCCTTCTTCCACTCTGGAAGGGCAGCTTTGTAACCGTGCGCGTTGGTCTGTTCCAGGGCCAAGTCGACCTGCCGGTAATACTCGGCCGCCGGCACATCGATCTTCGTAAGTCCGTCCGGCGGGATGTTGACGAACTCCGGGATGTTGACTGCCCGGTTGGCCGCCGTGGAGTTCTCGATCAGGATCGCCGGGCTGTCATTGCCGTTCTCGTCCAGGTGCGTCAGGAACATTTGCGTATACACCGAGCGGCTCTTCGAGGAAAACACAAGCCAGCGCCCGTTGGGCGAAAAGCTGTGCCAGGAATTCATGAGCGGCGTGTTGCAGCGCATCCGGCGCGGCTCGCCGCCGGCCGCCGGAACCATCCAAAGCTGGCTGTCGGGACGCATCAACTGGCCGTTGCGGCACTTGACGAAGACGATCCAGCGGCCATCGGGCGAAACCTTCGGAAAGGTGTTGCTCATGCCGTTCCGGGAGGCGCCGGCGATCGGTTCGGGAGTGCCACCTTTGCCGCCATTGAACGGAACCCGGTACAGATCGTACTGGATCTGCACCTCGTTCGGATCGTTGGCATACTCGGCCATCCTGGTGTTGGGAGGATAGGGGTCCTTGGCTTCGGCGCGCGCGAACACCACATACTTGCCGTCGGGGCTCCAGACGCCATCCGTCTGGACATAGCGCGGATCGTCCGCTCCGGGCAGCGTCTGGGTGTGTCCGGTAGCGCGGTTGTACCACGCCAGAATTCCGCGCGTTGGATAGAACACCTGAAGGAAGCGGTAGTCCTTGAAGTTAGACACGTAGTAACTGCTGCGGAGCTTCTGGCCGGTGCCGCTAAGACGAGTTAGCACAGACCGCCCGTCGGGCGAGACCTGCGACATGAAGCCCACGCGGTCCGGGGAGCTCTGCCGTTCCTGAGGAGACTTCCAGGAGATCATGTCCTGGTTCCTGATTGCGGTCACCGGCTTGACGGGGACGATCGCATACAGACCTTTGTCGTTTTGCGGGCCGTCCAGATCGAGGCCCAGCGTCTTGCCGTCGAGCGAGAAGGAATGGCAATTGGCGCACATGTGCATGCCGGTCAGCACTATGCGGCTGCTAGTCTGGCTGACGCTGCGCAGGCGCCAGGCAATCAGGGGCTGAGAGGAAGTGGCCAGGGGTTTGATGACTCCCTTCTCCGTTTCCGATGGCATCAGCGGCACGTCGCGGTAGAAGATCGGCGCGCCCACCGGGTCTTTCGAGGTGCGGATGGTGACGCGGCCGATCGAGACCGGCGTGTTGTCCTTGCCGAGGCCGGTGATGGTCACGGTTGCCGGGTGCTCCGCGGAATGGCGCTTAATCTCGGCCCAGACCTTCGGCTCGGGCGCCCAGGTCCGGGAAGCGGCTTGCTCCGGCGTCAACTTGGGCGGCTGGTTGGTGGAGCCGACGCAGCGCGGATCGATCTCGCCGATCCGCATCGGTTCGCCGGGGGCCTGAATGCGCAGGGGCTCGGAACCGTCGGAGAAAGCCACCTCGATCCGCCAGGTGGCGGCACTTTCGGCGGCGTCGCGCCAGAGGAAGGTCGGCGGCGCGAAATCCGGGGGGAAAATGGATCCTTCGAGCGGATAGTCGATGGTGAGAGGGCCGGGTTGGCTGGAGGCCGCCACGCCCCAGGCGACGAGCACACCAAGGGCGCCCAGCAGGCAAAACACGAACCGCTTCACAAAACCTCCCGACCTCGGCAACTGCGAACCAGGATACAACACGACAGCCGAATCCGGCAGGTTCGCGATAGAAATGGAAATGCGCCTCCGATGTTCGGGTGGTTACACAGGGTTGATAATATCCGAAGTATAGGAGAAGGAGGAAATGGGTAATACCGGGAACCGTCCGTCGGGAATTGAAGTGAAGATCTTCGATCCTCGCGACGGGTCGACCGGCTTGGGCGGGGCGGAGTTGCTCGACGCCACCGTTGCACAGCGGGGCGAGCAATGGTGGATGTACCTGGCGGGCACAGCGCCGGCGGAGACCGGATTGTGGTGGTCGAGGGCGGCCACTCCATCGTGCACGTTTTCCGACTGGAGCCAGCCGGTTCAGATCATGACCGCCGAGGACCGCGGATGGCACTCCGGCCCATGGAAGCCCTCGTTTCAGTTTGATCCCTCAACCGGGGAGCGTGCACTCGTGTTCTTCGATGGCCTGTATCGAACCAGCGATCCGGGGCCGTTCCCGTTCGCCTTCACGCTTGGGTGCTTCGAGGTATGTCTCGCGGCCGGCATTCCTTTGGGCCACGAGTGATGAGGGGACCGTGGTGACCGGTTTGCGGGGCGGGGCTGAAGCCCAATGCCGCTCGTTTTTCCGAATGCGGACAGCCGGAGTGGGGCGGCTCTCCAGAGCTGCGCCGGACGTCCACGTCCGGCTTCCTTCGTTGCAGGAAGTTGGACGGAGGCGGGTCTGGAGACCCGCTGCAGGACTGGAGTCCTGCCCCACGGTTTCTGCCCGGTCTTGGAAAAACGAGCGGCATTGGGCTGAAGCCCGCCCTCCGGCCTCGAGCTCCGGGCGAGACGCTCAATTCCGGTAGCGTGCCTCGACGGTGACCGGCACATTGAGAGCCACCGGGACCACCGCGTAAAGCGAGTCCCGCACCCGTTCGGCGTGGACCGGCTGTGTCTTTCCATTCACCTCGACGCTCTCGATGCTCCTGGCGCCCGCCGGAATCAGAATCCGCAGGCTCGCCGAGGTCGCATTGCCGGTGGCGCTGATCGAGATGCTGCGTCGCGCCGCGTCGTGGTGGAAGCGGTACGTGACGTACCCGTCGCCCGCGGCATAGCGCGCCGTTACCGAGACATCGTCCACGTTCGCCGCGGCCCAGCGGGGCGAGAGTTCGACGCGGCGATAGGCGACGTCCGCATCGCGAACCCCGGCGAGTCCCTCCATCAGCGCATACATCACCAGCGCGGCCGACCAGTTATCGGGCCCTCCGAAGCTGACCGCGGGCGGAGCGTGATAGGGCATGCGAGACGCCAGCGTGAGCGCGATCAGGGCGTAGCCGGAGTCTTCGGCGGCAGGCAGAATCGCGAGCCGCGCGATGGTCTTGGCGGGCTCGGGATTGGGGATCGCCGCCCAGAACACACCGACGTCGCCGCACACTCCATTCGCCCCGCGCCAAGCCACTCCCGCATCCGTGGCCTCGAGCTTCGGGAACCACGTGCCGGCAATCTGCTTTCCGCTCGCGATGTACTGTGTGCGTGCCGAGCCGTCGTCATACTCGAAGCGCAGCGCGGCGACCAGGCCCGAAGCGCCGTCGCCTTCGGCCGCGTGCAGCAAGTGCAAAGCGCCCGCCCGGGCGTGGATCGGAATCTCGACGCTGCGGAAGCCAAGCCTGGCGGAGACACCCACCACCGCCTTGCGGCCGTTGGACGCCGGGTCGATGACCTGGAACCGAGCGCCTCCGAAGCTCTGCTCGCCGCTGGGCAGGTTGCGCATGTCGTTCCCGTCTGTGCGGCCGAACCAGGCCGGCACGCCAGCAGCGCCCTGCCCGGCCAGATCCATATTGGCGACGCGTGCGAGATCGATCGGAGTGAACACGGCCGGCGGCGGCGCTGGCGTGGTTGCGCCCGTGTAGGCGAAGTACAGCTTATCTTCGTGCGCGTGGCCGAGCGCGGCGAGACGCGCCAGGATATCGGCGCCATAGGCCTCGAACCCACGGTCGAGAGCGCCGCGCGCGAGCTCCCCGGCAGCGTGCGGCTGCACACCCCCGTTCATGTACTGCCACCGCCCATTGTCGGATTCGAACCCGCGCTCGTACGGCGGATACACCGAGTACCACTCGCCCGGCGAACCCTCGGGCAGATGGTCGCGCAGGCGCTGGTAGGAGGCGATGATTGCCGCGGCCTGGTCGTCCGTGACGCCGCGATTCAACGAGTAAGCGTTCGACATGGCCAACTGCTCACTCTCCGTCACGCCATAGTCGCGGATCACGGCCGGGTCCTCTTCGATGTGGTGCGTATAGAACTTCCCGTTCCACGCCAGAGCATCGAGCCGCTCCCGGATCTGGCGCGCGCGTTCCGTGTACGCGCGCGCCTCAGCCGCGCGGCCGGCCGCCTGGAGCATCTCGGCCATCTGATCGCAGGCGTGCGCGTAAGCGGTGTTGTCACCGAAGAAAATGGTGAATTTCGTTCGCGCCGGATCGATCATCTGGCCTTCTCCTATGCGGAACGGGACCAGGTACTTGTCTCGCGGCTGGAAGTCCCAACTGTCGATGGTGTAGGCGCGCTTGAGAAGGTGGAATCGCGCTGAGAACCGGGCCGGGTCGGTCACGCTGTACTCGAGCGCCTTGCGGGCCGCGTCCAGCCGCCCTGCCATCCAGGCGCCGTCGCCCGATCCTTTCCAGGCGAAGTAGAGCGCATCCACGAAGTTCGACTCGTTATGGTTCTCCACCGGCTGGCGCGCGAATAGCACGCCTCCATCCGCCTTCGCGTAGCCGTAAGGCTGGTACGCCCAATAGTGGTAGGAGTGCCAGGGCGCGTCGGGAGCAACGAAGCTCCAGATCATGCCATCCTCGCGTTGGCCGCCTGCCATCAGATCCACCAGTCCAGCGGCGTACGGCTTGAAGTACTGCATGCCCTTGGTGGTGTGACTGTGGTCGAGTATCCAAGGGACGAAGTAGCGATACGACTTGCCGTGCCACTCGATGTGGCCCATCTCGCCGCCCTCGGCGCCAAACATGGTGTCCCGCGCCATCTTGAACAGCCCCGCGAACCGTTCGCCCTGATCGGACACGTCGCTCTCGGCAGCGAGCGTGAACTCGACCGTTCCGGTGACCCGCCCCGAGGCATCCAGTGTTTCGAACTTCTGCAGCCCCAGCGCACCGCCGGCGTGGAACGTCACCTCCGCAGCGCCGGGCGCTTGCCAGTAGACATGGCCCGCGCCATCGCGCACCTGCACGCGGGCGCCTTCGATCGAGGCAACCGTAACCGTCTCGAGCGGATGAACCGTGGCGGGTCCTGAAACCACCAGCCGCGGCGGTGCTGCCCCGAGCGCGGCCCACGCCAGGAACACTTGCGCGCATGCGATCGCCGGAGAATGGTGCGTTGTCATCCACGGCCTCCTCGATGCCATTTGATGTTTCTACTGTAGTCCAAGCGAGAAATCTGGGACATGGTCGCCGACCGGCAGAGCGGACCTGCCCGGGACCTCGGCGCGTTGCCAGCCGCTGCGCCTTCGGCGGTCGGCGCCCGCACGGCCCCGAACAGCGGCCGCGCGCTCAGAATTCCGATCCCGCCCGGCCGCGGGATCGCCGGTCAGGCGCCGTCTTTGAGCACGCTCTCCACCATGATGGTCAACCTGGCAGCACTGTACGGCTTCTGGAGAAAACCGGAAAGTGAGCTGCCAGAGAACCGGCGGGTCGCTTCTCTCTCGTCATAGCCGCTGGCCAGAACGACGCGCAGCCCGGGGTTGATGCGGCGCAGAGCACGCAGGGTCTCCTCGCCGCCCATCAGCGGCATGCCCACATCAAGTAGAACGAGGTCGATGCGCGCGGCATTCTCCTGGAGGATCTCAACCGCCTCGTAACCGTTGGCCGCGAGCAATACGGAGTAGCCGTGGCGCTCCAGGGCCTGCTGTGCGACGTGGCGGACCACCGATTCGTCATCGACCACCAGGACTACGCCCCGCCTGTCCCGCGGCCGGACCTCGTCCGCACGCGCGCCGCGGCCTGCCGAGCGCGTCGCGGCTGGAAAATAGACCCGGAAGGTGCTGCCCCGCCACGGCTCAGTCTCGACGGAGAGCGCGCCGCCACTGCTGCGGACGATGCCGAGCACGGCGGAGAGCCCCAGTCCTCGCCCCGTGAACTTGGTGCTGAAGAAGGGGTCGAAGATCTTGAGCAGAACCTCCTCGGTCATGCCGGCACCATCGTCCTCTACTTCGAGCACAACGTACAGGCCCGGCTCCGGGCGGTCGGGGAGAAAGTGGGCCTTGGTGCCCGGCGACAGAATTTCGGATCGGGTGGCCACACGCACCCTCCCGCCGCGATCTTCGCCAATCGCCTCGGCGGCATTGATCACCAGGTTCATGACGACCTGCTGCACCTGGCCGCGATCCGCCTCAATGGCCGGCAGACCCGGCGTGAGCGCCATTTCGACGGCTACCTGCTTGGGAATGGCGGCATGAAGCAGGGCGCCGATCTCGCGCACCTGGGCGGAGAGGTCCAGGTGCTCGAGGACGAACGAGCCTTTCCCCGCATAGGCAAGCATCTGCCGTGTGAGATGGGCGGCCCGTTCGGCAGCCTGGACGATCTCGCTCAATTCCTCGGTATTCGGGTCCGATGGCGGAAGCGCATCCAGCACCAGGCTGGCATTGCCCAGAATGCCCGTCAGCAGGTTGTTAAAATCGTGCGCCACCCCGCCCGCCAACACGCCGGTGCTTTCCAGTTTCTGCTTCTGCCGGATCGCCTCTTCGGCCCGTTTCTGGTCTTCGATGTCGGTGTTGGTGCCGAACCACCCGGTCACGCTGCCGTAGCTGTCGCGCACGGGGATCATGCGAGTGAGGAAACGTCGAAACTTGCCGTCGGCGCCCCGCAGGGGAAACTCCATCTCGAACGGGATACCGGTCTGTAGCGACTCCCGCCAGCGCTCCAGAACGCGCGGCAGCACCTCCGGATCGTGAACCGACTGCCAGCCCCATCCGCTCACCTGTTCGAGGTTCGTGCCGGTGTATTCATACCAGCGACGGTTGTACCAGAAGACGGAACCGCCGGAGTCGGCCATCCAGGCGAGCTGGGGGATGGAGTCGGCGAGCGTGCGGAATTGCTGCTCACTCTCGCGGAGTGCCTCTTCGGCCTGCTTCCGGGCGGTGACATCCTGTACCACGTTCAGAAAATAGCGCGGCTTTCCGCGTTCATCGCGAACGGCGTTGAGACTCTTGTGCACCCAGACAATTTCTCCGCCCGGACGCAGGTACCGCTTTTCGATCTCGAACCCCTCCTCGAGCAACACCGCGCGGTCGTAGAGCTGCTGAGTGCGCTCGCGGTCGTCGGGATGGGTGATGTCGACAGTACGGCAACCCGCCAACTCCTCGAGCGACCGGCCGACGAGATCGCAGTAGCGCTTGTTCGCCAGCACGAATCGCCCGGTCAAATCCGTTTGGGCGATACCAACGCTGGCCTGGGTGAAGATGGCACTCAGGCGCTTCTCGCTTTCTTCGATCCGGTGCCGCACCTCGACCTGTTCGGTCACGTCCACAGCATGAACGAAGACGCCTTCCACCTCGCCGCTGGTGTTGTGTAAGCGCTGGCAAACGAAATTGAAGTACCGGTCGGCAAGGTGTTCGCCCAGCTGAAGCTTCACGAGGCGTTCGGAGCCGACGAGTGCCTCTCCCGTGCCGTAGACCTGGTCGAGCTGTTCAAATAGACCTTGCCCCGCGAGCTCAGGCATGGCCTCGCGCACCGGTCTGGCGATCAGGTCGGCGGCGTTGCGCCTGGTGGCGCGCAGGAATTCGGGATTGACCAGTTCGAAGACGTGATCGGGGCCGCGCAGAACCGCAATTGCGGCGGGGGCCTGGAGCAGCAACGCTCGCCAGCGGCGGCGCTCGGCCTCGGCTTGAGACCGAAGCCGACCGACCTCCACGCGGGAAGCGACGCGCACCAACAATTCGCGTGAGCCGAACGGCTTGACGACATAATCGTCGGCGCCGGCCTGAAGCCCTTCGATGCGCGCCTCCTCTCCGGCGCGAGCCGAGAGCAGCATGACGGGGATATCGGAAGTCTCGTCGCGGGAGCGCAACGCATGCAGGAGGCCGAATCCATCCAGTCCCGGCATCATCACGTCGGAGATGAGCAGGTCGGGGCGGCCGCGGCCCACGGCCGCCAGAGCTGTTTCGCCGTCGGATACCGCCTCGACTTCGTACTGCCCGGCCAGCAACCGCCGGAGATAATCGCGCATATCGGCGTTATCGTCGGCGATGAGGACGCGCGCGCGAGGGCCGGGCGCGGGTGAGGGCACGGCTGGGCTGGTCGCGCCGATTCCGGCGGAGCCGTCGGGCGCATCCGGTAACCAGCGCAGCGCTTCTTCCAGGTGGGGCCGATAGCCCAGCGCCGTCGAGGACTGCTGGCGTGGCGTCTCTATCCGGTCAGCCGGCAGGTGATCACGGCCCAGGGGTATCGAAATCGTGAAGGTGCTTCCCCGGCCGTAGACGCTCTCCACGCGGACGGTGCCTCCGTGCAGGTGCACGAGTTCCCGCACCAGTGACAAGCCGATGCCAGAGCCCTCGTTGGTGCGGGCGCGCGCACCCTCGACGCGATGGAAACGATCAAAGACCTTGGAAAGATCGGACTCCGGGATACCGATCCCGGTGTCCGACACAGCCAGCTCCACCTGGCCGGTGGTCTGCCGTAGCGATACGGAAATCCCGCCCTCGAAGGTGCACTTGAACGCGTTCGAGAGGAGGTTGAGGACGATCTTCTCCCACATCTCGCGATCCACGTAAACCGGCTCGGTCAGCGGCGCGCAATCGATCGACAACCGCAGGCCTGCTTTCTCGATCGCGGAGCGAAACACGCCGGCCATGCCCTCGGTGAGTTCGTCCAGAGAGACCGGTTCGTAGCATGCCCGGATGCGGCCGGCCTCGATGCGCGAGAAATCCAGGAGGTTGTTGACCAGTTTGAGCAGCCGCAAACCGTTGCGATAGATCAGATCGAGTTCGCCGCGATCGACGGTAACCGCGTCACCAGACCGATTGAGCAGACCCTCGACAGGCCCGAGCAAGAGGGTTAGCGGCGTCCGGAATTCGTGGCTGACGTTGCTGAAGAAGGTCGTCTTGGCG
>Ga0265331_10001896_pt1 | contig 14685 bp, 11 predicted proteins | sample 41923metaG_FD_202088 | JGI IMG/M metagenome (GOLD analysis project Ga0265331, IMG submission 202088) | Rhizosphere microbial communities from Carex aquatilis grown in University of Washington, Seatle, WA, United States - 4-19-23 metaG | ecosystem: Host-associated > Plants > Roots > Rhizosphere...
TGAAAATCGCCGGCGCCGACCGTCGGCGCGGCGGCCACGAGAAAGAAGCTTTCGGCACTCTCCTGTCCGGCGGGGCGGAAGAGCAGCCGGATATGAGTGTTGCTGTTGTCGATGTAGGGCGCCAGCGTCTCGGGGGCGTTGGTGAAGGCCGAGGGATCGCTCCGGCGCAGCAAGGGTTCGAGCGCGGTGGCAACCAGCCGCCCCTGGGCCTGGACGCTGCGCAGCAGGAGATCCTGCCGTTCTCGATCGGCCCGATTGAAGATCAGGTAAAGAGCGACGGGCACGGACAGGAAGGCGACCCCCAGCATGAACAGCGGCATCACCAGCGACCGGCGGATGCGCCTGAAGGGGTTCTTCATTCGCCGTGGTCCCAGTAATAGCCATAGCCCGAGTAGTTCTTGATGCAGTCGAACTCGTCGTCGAGGGCGCGGAATTTCTGCCGGATGCGCTTGATGAAGGAGCGGACGTTGACCCGATAGCCTTCCTCGCCCCAGCCGGCGATGAATCCCTCGCCGCGCACCAGATCGTAGATTTCCCGATAGGAGAAGTCGCGCTTCGGTGTCTCGGCCAGGGTCTGGAGAATCGTGAACTCGGTCAGCGTGAGTTCGACCCGCTTGCTATCCCAGAAGGCGCGCCCGATGAGGGGTCGGAGCTCCAGCTTGCCCCGGCGGATCAATTCCGTGCCGGCCGCCGTGGCGCGCTTGCGCCCGTCTACGATCAGCGACAGGCGCTGAAGGATCACCGACAGGCTGCGCGACTTGCTAATGAAGTCGACCGCGCCCAGGGCCAGGGCCGCTTCCTCATAGACGTTGTCAGTCAGCGCCGTCAGGAACAGAACCGGCATGCTGTGGCCTCGCTCGCGCATGAGGCGGAGCACGCCCAGTCCGTCTAGTCCCGGCATCCGCCAGTCGAGCAGAACCGCGTCAACCTCTACGGGCTTGGAAAGCTGGCCGAGCGCGGCCTCGCCGCCGTCGACGCTGGCCACGTCATAGCCCTCGTCCATCAGATTCTGGCCGAGGGATTCCCGGAACAGCGCATCGTCGTCGACGAGGAGAAGCCTCCCCCGCGGTTCGATGTCAGCCTGCATGGCTCTTCACCAAGCCGCCAACGCAACCGCCGTGAGTCGTGTCCGCCGGGTCCCGATCATTGATCTCATAGGTGAGCGTGCGATAGGTGGTGCCACCCACTTCCGGATAGAAGAACAGCTTCACGTCGCAGGTCTGGGATCGGTAAGTCCACACCCGCGAGGGTGGCGCATCCGACTTTTCCACCGGCGGCCCCAGAAGATTCGTCGCGTCCGCTTCACTGAGGCCGACCAGCCGATCCGGATCGTACTCGGCCGTCGGGGCGGCCGTCGGCGCGTCTGGCGCTGGCGCCGTGCTCGGCGCGGCCGGGGCCACGGCCCCGCTGCTCACCGCACCCCCGGTCGCGCTCGCCGCCGCCGGTACCGCGGGCTCGCTGCTCGTGGCCGCCGGTGTCCCGGTCTGCCCGGCGTTGACGGCCGGTGCTGGCGCCGCCGCCACCTCGGTGCCCGGCTTCAGTTCAGGCGCCGGATATTGCGGCAGCTCCGCCGGCCCCGGAACGCTGACCAGCGGCCGCGTCGGCGCCACCACCGGCTTCGCAGCGGTTACGGTGTGGGCGTGACCGCAGGCCGCCAGGCAGAACGCCAACAGCAGGGCGCCGGTTCGCAGCGCTCGCATTCATTGCTCCTTTGTCCGGGCCAGGGCTCCGGTGCTCGACCCATGGCCTTCAGCGTACAGCTCGCGATCCCCTGCCGCCTACGATCACCCCAAGGGCTGACGGCGGCTCTCACTATCGATGCGGTTGGCGGATTTTGTCTCAAATCCGCCAAGGATGCCAATGGCCTATTGTCCGCTATTTGCCCTTTGGCTTCAGTGCCTGCCAGTCGGCGTCGCTGAGCTGGTCGAGAAAGTTGAACTGGCCTGCGCCCTGGAGCCATTCTCCGCCATCAATGGTGACTACATCTCCATTGATGTACGCGGAAAAATCGCTGAGCAGGAATGCGGCAAGGTTGGCGAGTTCGATGTGCTCGCCCACTCGCCGCAACGGGTTCTTGGTCTCGAACGCCCGAGCGAGTTCCGGCCGCGGCACCAGGCGCTCCCAGGCGCCCGGCGTGGGAAACGGGCCTGGGGCGATGGCGTTCAACCTGACCCCCCGCGGTCCCCACTCCACCGCCAGGCTTCTCGTCATCGCCAGCACGCCCGCCTTGGCCATGGCCGAGGGAACCACATAGGCCGACCCGGTCCAGGCATAGGTCGTGACAATGCTCAAGACGGTCCCGCGCCTGGCAGCCTTCAGCCAGCGCCGGCCGCAGCCCGTGGTGCAATAGGCGCTGCCGTGGAGCACGATGCCCAGCACGGCATCGATGGCCCGCGGGCTCAGCTCCTCGCTGCGCGCGATGAAGTTCCCGGCGGCGTTGTTGACCAGGGCGTCCAGGGGACCGTTGGCCCAGATGGCATCCAGCATCCGCTCGACCGCCGCAGCATCGCGCAGGTCGCAGCCATGGGTCTCGACCTTGCCGCCTGTCTCCGCCTGTAGTTTCGCCGCTGCGTCCGCCAATACCTGCTCGCGCCGGCCGCAGATGACGAGTTCGGCGCCAAGCTCGAGCGCCCTATGGCCCATGGCGTAGCCAAGCCCGGTGCCGCCGCCGGTGATGAGGATGCGTTTGGCTTTCAGGAGATCGGGCTGAAACATGGCGGCTGCCTTGGGTCTATCCTCTGCCCGGCGAAGAGCGGCGGAGTATAGGAGCGGCGGCGGCCCGCGCAAGAGGCCGGAGTTGATTGCTCGTTCAATGAACCTCGGCAACTTGGTTTAAATTCATTGAACTAGGGCCCGTCTTTCCCGTATGAACGCGGGGCCGGTCATGGGGCAGCGGCCGGCTCGCGGGAGCGAAGCATGGGGCGCCGGCTCGACATCAAGCAGTCGCGGCGGATCGAGCTGATCGAGGCGACGATCGACAGCCTGGCCAAGCGCGGCTTCGCTGAATTCACTCTCGGCCAGGTTGCCAAGGCGGCCCGGCTTTCCCAGGGCATCGTCAACTTCTATTTCCGCAGCAAGGACACCCTGCTGGTGGAAACCCTGAAATACATGGCCGAGGAATACGAACGCTTCTGGATTTCCGCCGTGCGCAATGCCGGGCCGGATCCCGCCGACAAGCTGGCCGCGATGATCGCCGCCGATTTCGATCCGATCGTGACCAGCCGCAAGCAGGTCACGGTCTGGTATGCCTTCTGGGGCGAGGCCCGCTGGCGCCCCGAATACCTCAAGATCTGCCAGGACCTGTCGGAGAGCTATTTCGCCGAAACCCATGCCCTCTGCCGGGAGCTGGTCGAGGCGGGCGGCTATGGGGAAATTCAACCCGACCGGGTCGCCCGGGGCCTCAATGCCATGATCGACGGCCTCTGGCTCGACATTCTCACCAGTCCGACGGCGATCGACCGCAAAGAGGCCAAGCGCACCTGCCTTGCCTTTCTTGCCTCCGTCTTCCCGCGCGAGTTCCAGCGCCACCTCGCCGCCGGCCGCGCCGCCTGAGGCTGGCCCGCGCCCGTTAGACCGACCCATCAAGGAGACCGACTGCCATGCCCTATCCCCTGCCGCCCGCCGCCCTCGCCTGGCAGGAAAGGACCCGCCGGTTCGTGGCCGAGGAGTTGATCCCCCATGAAGTCGAGGCCGAGATGAACGGCGGGCTGCTGCCAGCCGCCCTTCGCCAGCGGCACCGGCGCCGGGCGAAGGAAATCGGGCTCCACGCACTCGCCATTCCCAAGGCTCTGGGCGGAGCGGGATTGACCTATCTCGAGCAAGTCGTGATTCAGGAGGAGATCGGCAAGGTCACCAACGCACTCGGCTGGTGCTACGATTCAACGCCCCCCTGGATGGTCGATGCTTGCGCTGGCTCGCCCCACCAGATGGACACCTGGGTCATGCCCAATATCCGCGGCGAGCGCCACGAATGCTACGCCATCACCGAGGCGGAGGCCGGCTCTGACGTCGATGCGATCCAGGCAAGGGCCCGGCGCGAGGGCGGCGACTACCTGCTGAACGGCGAGAAATGGCATGTGACCAGCGCCAACCACGCTGATCATTTCATCTTCCAGGCCAAGATCGACGGCGGGGCCCATGCCGGAAGCCACAGCCTGTTCTTCGTCGACATGCAGACTCCTGGCGTCACTCTGGTGCGTACGCCTGCCTACAGCCACAACTACGCCGACCACCACCCCATCTACCGCTTCGAGAACGTGCGCGTGCCCGCCGCCAACCGCATCGGCGAAGAAGGCGACGGCATGGCCTTCACCCATGACTGGTTCCGCTATGAGCGGCTTGGAATCGCCGCGCGGTGCTGCGGAGCCGCGGCGCGCCTGATCGAGGAGGCGAGCGCCTTTGCGAGCAAGCGAATCGCATTCGGCAAGCCGCTGGCCGAACAGCAGGCGATCCAATTCATGCTGGCGGACAGCGTCAGCGAGCTTTGGGCTTCGCGCCTCATCACCTACCGAACGGCGGAGGAGATGGATGCCGGCGTCGACCGGAAGGTCAGCCACGCCCAATGCGCGATCGCCAAGCTCTCGGCCTCCGAGATGGCCAACCGGGTCGCCGACCGGGCGGTGCAGATCTTCGGGGGCCGGGGCTATATGCGCGAGAACGTCGCCGAGCGCTTCTTCCGCGAGCTCCGGGTGGATCGCATCTGGGAGGGGGCCAGCGAGATCCAGCGCCTGATCATCGCCAACGGTCTCTACAAACGCGGCCAGGCTCAGCTGATCGAGTGACGCCTTGCTGAAGACCATCAGACCCGTCCTGCCGGTGCTCGCCGGCGTCGTATGCCTGGAGACTGCGCTCGGCATCCTTTCGCCCACAATAAGTCTTCAACTCGTTCATCGGAGCATCCCGGCGGCGTTCATCGGCCTCATCGGCTCTGCCTATTTCGCCGGCTTCCTCCTCGGTACCCTCACCTGCCACCGGGTGATCGACCGCGTCGGTCATATCCGCACCTTCGCGGTTTTCGCGGCGCTGGCGGCCAATGCCGTGCTGATGTTCCTGCTCTTCGACCAGGTCTACGTCTGGCTCGGGCTCCGAATTCTCACCGGCTATGCCATTGCCGGCCAATACGTCGTGGTAGAAAGCTGGCTCAACGACAAGGCGACCAGCGGCAACCGGGGCCGGATCTTCTCCCTCTACATGTCCGTTTCCTGGGCCGCGAGCGGCATCAGTCCGCTCGCCCTCAACATCGCCGATCCGACGGGCCACAGGCTCCTCACGCTGGCAGCCGTTGCGCTGGTTGCGTCCCTCATTCCGCTCGGGCTGACCCGTATCGGCAACCCGGAGATCGGCGAACGCGAGCATTTCGGCCTCATCCGCCTGTACCGAATCTCGCCCACGGGCGTCGTCGCCTGCTTCGCCTCCGGTATCGCCGGTCCGGCCTTTTACGCCCTGCTGCCGGCCTACATGGTAGCGGCCGGCTACAACACCCATGAGCTCTCCATCGTCTACAGCTTCAGCACCCTGGCGGGGCTGCTTGCCCAGTTTCCCATCGGCTATCTCTCCGACCATCTGGGACGGCGCCCCCTGATGCTGGCGACCTCGGCAGGGGCGGCGGCGGCGGCATTCTGCCTCTACCTCTTCGGCGATCGTTCCTTCCTGACCCTGGCAGTGCTGATCTTCCTATTCGAAGGGCTGATGGCGCCTCTCTACGGTCTCGGTGTCGGCCAGGCCGGCGACTATATCCCACGCAAGGATTTCGTCGCCGCGTCCAGCGGCCTGCTCTTCGCCTGGGGCGTCGGCTCGGCCGTCGGTCCGTCGATCGCCGGCGGCATGATCGGCCTCATCGGACCGCGGAGCCTCTATATCTTCATGGGCGGCGCCATGGCGGCGATGGCGCTTTTCGTTGTTTGGCGGATGCTGCGCCGGCCGGCAAAGTCGGCGAAGGATCAAGGCAATTTCGTCGCCGTGCCCTTGACCCAGGGCACCTACGGCGCGCCCGAACTCGATCCGCGCGGCGACCCGGTGCTCCATCCCCATCGCGTATTGGAGGAGTAAGTCCGGCGGCTAGCCCGCAACCCGTTCCGGCAGCTCCCGCCGGAAGGGCACTTCGCCGACGAGGGCTGGACCGTCGAAGGAACGCGCGTAGTCGTGGCCCGCGTAGACCGCGGCGGCGATCGTCGACGGCGCATAGGCATCGCCGATTGCTCGGACGGATTTCAAATTGCCCGGTGACGCCTTGAGCGCCAGATAGAGCGCGTCTTCGGGCAGGCGCGCCGTTACCGTTACGACCGAACGCGCCGCGAGATCCTCACCTGCGCCGGTAAAGACGCAGGTGAGCCTCAGGTGGTCGCCGAAAAATCCCGTGACCGCAAGATTGGCCCTGATCTTGACCCCGAGCTTCAGCAGGCGCTGCTGGATATGGCGCAGTTCGAGGGTGTTGGCCGCCCATACCGACGCCAATTCGGCCGGCGTGACGAGCGTGACGTCCAGCCCGGCCCGGCGCAGTTTCTCCGCCAGCACGCCGCCTATGTAGTAATGGTCGTCGTCGAAGATCACGACGGGACCCTCAGGCGTCTTGCCTGCCATGATGTCGTCGGGGGTGAGCACGGCGGGATTGTCGAAGCCCTCGACAGGCCGCGGATGCCAGCGCCCGAACCCGTCCCGCCGCCAATGCGCCCCCGTCGCCAGCACGACGTGGGGAAAGCCCAAATCCCGGATGTCGTCGGCGCTGAGCCGGCTCGCAGGATACAGCTCGACGTTGGGAAGCTTCCGGAGCTGCTGCAGGCGGTAGTCGCGAACCCTCGCCCATTCGGCGAGGCCGGGCAGCCGGGATTCCCGGGTAACCCGCCCGCCCAGTTCCTTCTCCGCCTCGGCAACATGGACGCGGTAGCCCCGCTGGCCGAGCGCAAGGGCACATTCCAGGCCCGCCGGTCCGGCGCCGACGACGAGCACGGACTCATCCGAACCCTTGGCCTGAATCTGTTCCGGATGCCAGCCCTTGCGCCACTCCTCCCCCATGGTCGGGTTCTGGGTGCAACGCAGCGGCACCATGGTGTAGTCACCGCTGACGCAGATGTTGCAGCCGATGCATTCCCGGATGTCCTCGATCCGCCCTTCCTCGATCTTGCGCGGCAGGAAGGGATCGGCGATGGACGGCCGCGCCGCACCGATGAAGTCGAGGATTCCGCGCCGGATCTGGGAGACCATGCTGTCCGGCGAGGTGAAGCGTCCGACACCGACCACCGGTTTCCTGGTGATCCGTTTGACGAAGGCGATGAAGGGTTCCTGAGAGCCTTCGGCCTTGAAGCGCGATGTCGTGGAATCGTTGTACCAGGGGCTGACATTGACGTCCCAGAGGTCGGGAAGCTCGGCCAGCATTTCGACCACGTCGCGGCCCTCGGCATCCGATGCGATGCCTGCTTCACCCATGAGCTCGTCGGTGGCAAAACGCACGGCGATACCGCAGGTATCGCCTACTGCTTCCTTCGCCTCCTCGATGATCTCGCGGAATAGCCGGACCCGATTCTCGAGGCTTCCGCCATATTCGTCGATCCGGTCGTTGCGCCGCTTTTCCAGGAAATGCATCGGCAGCGACAGGTCATGGCCGGCATAGCAATAGACGATGTCGAAACCGGCGCGTTTGGCCCGGATCGCGGCGTCGCGATGCCAGCGCCGGTAGTTGCGGATGTCTTCCTTGTCCATGGCCCTGGCCTGAACCGGATAGTAGCCGCTGACGGGTTGGTGCCTGGGCCCGATGGGCGCCATCCGGGTATAGAGATTGGAACAGGAGGGTCCGTTATGGACCAGCTCGCAACCTGCCAACGCGCCGTGCTTGTGGACGGCTTCGGTCATCCGCGCCAGCGCCGGGATATCATGGTCGTCCCAAAGCCGCGCCTCGTGATAGGGAGCCGTGTCGCCCGTCGGATGGATCTCGCATTCCTCGGTGCAGACAACGGACCAGCCGCCCTCGGCCTTCATCCCGCGCATCCCCGCGAGCGCCAGCGGCTGATAGTGACCCATGCCGTTGCAGTGGGGCACTTGATAGAAACGGTTCTTCGCCGTCACCGGACCGATGCGGACGGGTTCGAACAGGATGTCGTAGCGCGGATCGCGCGGCATGGATGTTCCCCTCGGGTGAGCTCGCCTCGGTCCACTCTGGCCTCGCGTCAGCGCTCCTGGCAAGCCTAGAGCAAGATCGGGTCAGCTTTTTTCAAGCTGACCCGTGAATCTTGCTCTACATGTTGGGAGGAGAGCCTGATTCACGTCTCAAGCCGAGCAGGCTTGAGACGATCAGGCTCTAGCCGCGCTTCCCAGCGCCTACCGGCTCAAGCTAAGATCGTTTGCCGCGCTTTCCGATCGGAGGTGGATCATGCCGGGCATCGAAAAGATTCTCGACGAGCGTCGGATCGACAGCGATCCCGCTCGCTCCTACACGTTGCCCTCACGGCTCTATACGGCGCCCGAGGTCTTTGCCGCAGAGCGCGAGGCAATCTTCTTCCGCACCTGGCAGCTGGCTGGCCATGTCAGCGACCTGGCCGAGACCGGGAGCTACGTCACCGCCGCGATCCACGACCAGAGCGTCTTCATCTGCCGCGGCAAGGATGGCGAACTGCGCGGCTTCTACAATGTCTGCGCCCATCGGGCTCATCAGCTTCTGAAAGGCAACGGCCGGGCCAAGGTGATCACCTGCCCCTATCACGCCTGGTCCTATCACCTGACCGGAGCGCTCCGCAGTGCCCGGGGCGCGGAGGAGATGGAGAGCTTCGACAAAGGCGAGTTCTGCCTGACGCCGGTCAGGGTCGAGACCCTGGGGCCGCTCGTCTTCTACAACCTGGACCACCATGCCGAGCCGCTAGCGCAGCAGGCTGGCGGGCTCTTGGCGGAACTTGAGGCCCATATCCCGGGTTTCGCCCAGATGAAGCGCACTGACAACCGGGCGGGCGGCGGCGTCAGCGTCATCGAGGCCAATTGGAAGGTCGGCGTCGACAATTTCCTCGAATGTTATCATTGCGCTCCGGCGCATCCGGCCTTCGCCGATATCGTCGATATTTCCTCCTATCGCTCGACCCTGCACGGCTTCTATTCCTCTCACGTAGGGCCCGTGGTGCGACCCCAGAACAAGGCCTATGCCTTCGATCCCGCCGCCCCAGTCCAGCACAGCGGCTTCTGGTGGCTTTGGCCCATGGCGACCATCAACGTGATGCCAGGCGACCCGGCCTTTTCGATTTTCTGGTGGAACCCGCTGAGCCCGACCCGCACGGAGCAGCATTGGATCGGCTATACCCCCGACGGCAAGCGCACACCCCAGCTCGAGAAGGCCTCGATCTATGGCGGCACCATTCTGGGGGTCGAGGACAATCTGCTCTGCGAGTCGGTGCAGCGCGGCCTCGCCTCGCGCGGCTATCGCCAGGGCCGCTTCATGGTCGACCGGGAGCGCACCGAGCGCAGCGAGCACGCGGTGCATCATTTCCACCGGCTGGTGGCCGAAGCGCTCGGCTACTGAAGGCTTGCTTATTCGGCGGCGCGGCTGATCACCGGGTCGACGCGCTGCAGCTCGGCGAGCGGTATGTGACAGGCGATGCGATGTCCGGTCGCCGTCGTCAGCTCGGGCGGCGGGACGTCGTCGCAGATCTGTCCCACCTTGCGCGGGCAACGGGTGGCGAAGGGGCAGCCTGCCGGCACGTCGCGCACACTGGGCAGATTGCCTTCCAGGATGATGCGTTTCTGCTTCAGGTCCGGATCGGGGATCGGCACCGCCGAGAGCAGCGCCTCGGTATAGGGATGATAGGGCGGCAGGTAGACGTCCTCGACATTGCCGAATTCGACGATCTTGCCGAGATACATGACCGCGACCCGGTCGGCCAGATAGCGCACCACGGAAAGATCGTGGGAGATGAAGATCAGCGTGGTATCGCGGCTCGCCTGCAGCTCGATCAGCAGGTTGACGATCGCCGCCTGAACCGAGACGTCGAGGGCCGAGACCGGCTCGTCGGCCACCACCACCTCGGGATCCCCGGCCAGCGCGCGGGCGATGGCGACCCGCTGCTTCTGGCCGCCGGATAGCTGGCGCGGCTTGCGATCGACGAATTCGGCCGGGAGCTTCACGGTTTCCATCAGCTTGCGCGCTTCGGCCCTGGCCTGGCCCCGCCCCAGCCGCTTCAGCCGGCGCAGCGAGCGCTCGACGATATAGCCGATGGAATGGCTGGGGTTCAGCGTGCTGTCGGGATTCTGGAATACCATCTGCAGCTTGCGCTTGATCGCATCGGCGCGGCGCTCCACCGGCTGGGTCCCGATCTCCTCGTCGTCGAGCACGACCTTGCCGCCGGTCGACTGCTCGATCCCCGTGAGCACCTTGGCGAAGGTCGACTTGCCGCAGCCGGACTCGCCCACGATGGCAAGCGTCATGCCACGCTTGGCCATCATGCTGATGTCATTCAGGGCCTTGACGTCGTAGGCCTTGCCCCCGGCGAAAATGCTCGGCGACTGGCGATAGAACTTCTGCAAATGGTCGACGTTGAGAACCTCTTCCTTGTTCCCCTTCGAAACGATCGCCTCGCCGCTCGGTTTCGGGGGCTCGCGCGGCGGCAACTCGGCGCTGCGCACGCACTGGACCCGATGCCCGACTTCGTCGGGCACGCTCGTGGTGTCGATGGGTCCCGCGGTGCAGCGCGCCGCTTCCACGTATTTGCAGCGCGAGGCGAAGATGCAGCCCTTGGGCCGATTGATCGCCGGCGGCATCTGGCCCGGGATCGGCGCCAGGGCCGATGATGTCTTGCTGCTGCCGAGCACGGGAATGCAATCCAGCAGACCGCGGGTATAGGGATGGCGGGGATTTCGGAACACTTCGCCGATCGCGCCCTCTTCGACCAGCTCGCCGGCATACATCACGCCGATCCGGTCGCAGATGCGCACGACGGTTCCGAGATTGTGGCTGATGAACACGATGGAGGAATTGTGCTTGTCGCGCAGCCGCGCCACGAGGTCCAGCACCGCTGCTTCCACCGTCACGTCGAGGCCGGTGGTCGGCTCGTCCATCAGCAGGAGCGAGGGCTCGGACATGAGCGCCATGGCGATGACGACGCGCTGCTGCTGGCCGCCGGAGAGCTGATGGGGATAGCGATCGAAGACGCTCTCGGGATCCGGCAGGTTCACCTCGCCCAGCATCTCGAGTGCCCGGCGGCGCGCCTCGGCCTGAGAGGCGTTCTGATGGATCACCGGCACTTCCATGAGCTGCCGGCCCACGGGCATCACCGGGTTGAGGCTCGACATCGGGTCCTGGTAGACCATGGCCATCCGGCCGCCGCGGATCTTGCGCAGTGCCTCGGCCGACATCTTGCTCATGTCCTGCCCTTCGAACAGGATCCGGCCGCCGGTCAGGCGCCCGACGCCGCTCAGGTAGTTCATGACCGAGAAGGCGACGGTCGATTTGCCGCAGCCGGATTCGCCCACGAGGCCGAGCGCCTCGCCCTGTTCGAGCTTGAAGGAAACACCCGGGACAACGTTGATTTCTCCGGCCCGGGTGAAATAGGAGATGCGTGCGTTCTGAAGCTCGAGAACCGGGGGCATGGGCTCAGTCCCTCAAGCTGATTTCGCGCAGGCCGTCGGCCAGCATGTTGAAGCCCACCACGAGCGAACTGATCGCCATGCACGGGAACAGGGACATGTAGGGCGAGGAGGACATCATGGTGTAGGTGTCCTTCACCATGCCGCCCCAGTCCGGATCCGGCGGCGGCAAGCCAAGGCCGAGGAAGCCGAGCACGCCGATGGCGATCGTCGTATATCCCATACGCAGGCAGGCATCGACGATAAGCGGCCCGCGCGCATTGGGCAGGATCTCCACCAGCATGATGTAGATCGCCGATTCGCCCCGCATCTTGGCGGCGGCCACGTAGTCACGCTCGCGCAGTTCGAGGGTAAGGCCCCGGACGATACGCGAGACCTGGGGAGACGCGATGAATGTTACGGCCAGAACGATGTTGAGGGCCGATGGCCCGAACTGGGAGATGATGATCAGGTAGAGGATAATCACCGGGAAGGAAAGGATGATGTCGGAGATCCGACTGATGACGACGTCGATCCAGCCGCGGTAGTAGCCCGCCAGAAGCCCCATGCTGCAGCCGACCAAATAGGCACAGAAGGTCGCGATCGGCCCCACCGTCAGCACGATACGGGAGCCCCAGATGATCCGCGACAGGATATCGCGGCCCTGGTTGTCGCGGCCGAGCCAGTAGACCATGGAGGGTCCCAGGTTGGCGAAATCGTCCATGTAGTTTTCGTTCGGGTCGTAGGGCGAGATCAGCGGCGCGAGCAGCGCGACCAGGATCCAGAACAGGACCAGCGCGGCGCCGATCATGCCCACGGGCGACTCGCGCAACAGCGCAATTCGCTTCAACAGTCTGAGGAGCGCGCCGACCGGCTTTTTGCTGTCAATGGCGGTGGCGGCCATGCCCAGATCCTCAGGTGAACCGGATGCGCGGATTGAGCAGCATGTAGCCGAAGTCGCCGATGACCTGGGTGGTGACGGTGACGAGCACGGCGAACATCGAGCCCGCCTCGATCACCGCGACATCCTTGTTGAGCGCCGCATCGAGCATCATTCGTCCAAAGCCCGGGTAGCCGACCACGGCCTCGACCACGACCACGCCGGTCACCAGGTAGTTGACCTGAAGCAGGATCACCGTGAATGGGCCGATCATGGCATTGCGGATCGCATGCTTCATGATCACGTCCCGGAAGCTGAGGCCTTTCAGCACCGCAGTGCGGATATAGGGACGGGTCATGGTCTCGACCATGGAGGCGCGGACCATGCGCACGACGTAGCCAAGATCGTAGAGCACCATCACGGACACCGGCAGGACGAGCTGGGACGCGATGGACCAGCCGCCGCTGGCGTCAAGCGGCGATGTGCCCGGCAGGAGCCCCAGCCAGATGACGAGGACGCTCTGCTGGAACACGCCGGAGGCAAATTCCGGAACCGAGGTGGTGATGATGCTGAACAGGGAAATCGTTCGGTCCAGGCGCGATCCCTCGCGCATCCCGGCGCTGACCCCGAGGAAGATCGAGGCCGGCACGATGACCAGGAAGGCGAGAGAGGCGATGATGGATGTGTTCGCCAACCGGTCCCAAATGATGTCGTTGACCGGAACGCCCCACAAAGTCGATTTGCCGAGGTCGCCTTGGAGTATATGGCCGAGCCAAATGACGTAGCGCAGCAGCACCGGGCGATTGAGGCCCATCTGCTCGGTGAGCATGTTGACCTGCTCCTGGGTCGCAAACGGCCCCAAGATCTTGCGGGTGACCTGGCCGGGGGAATACTCGTTGACGAGGAAGATGATGAGAGAGACCGACAGCATCGTCAGCAGCAGATAGCCGAGCCGCTTGGCGAAGAAATTCAGCATCTCTTCTCCCGCTGCGCGCCGGCCGCCGGCCCATGGGCCAAGCCAGCCTGTCGCGAGTGAACCCCCTGTCGCGGGTGACGCTCTTCCTGGCTGTCCCCTGCGCCGTCTTCGACGTGAAACTAGGAAACACGCAATTGGGGAAGCGATCAAGCGCTTCCTGTAGGCGCCGACGGCGTAGCGGAGCTAGAGGTCCTTCATCAGCCTTGCCGCATCGTAGATGGCGGCGTGGACATTGCGGCTCATGATCGCGTCGCCGACGCGGAAGAGCTGGAAGCTGCCGGCCGGATTCGCGGCGAGGTCCTGGGCGAGGCCCCCGATCAACCGATCATAATCGACCTCGCCCAGATTGCGCGAGTTCGGTCGGAGTGCATGGTAGAGCTCGTCGCGCGGCAGCGTGCCCAGGTCGTAGACGATCTGGTCGACGGACCGCTCTTCCTCGGCATTGGTGAATTCGTTGCGCAGCACCGCAATAATCGAATTCCCCTCTGTGTAGACGCTGATCAGTCGCAGGTTCGGCGTCTGGATGACGTTGTGCTTGTAGAGATTGCGCAGATGGGCCACGAAACCGGTATGGCCGATGGCTTCGCCCACCAGCCGGTCGGGGGTAACGAGTTCCACTTCGGCACCCCGCGTGGCGAGGTAGTCGGCCGCGCTGACACCCCCCTGGAGGCCCGGCTCGTCATAGACCAGCACATTGCTGCCGGGCGGCGTCTCGCCTGAAAGGATCTTCCAGCTCGAGACCGCGAGATCGGCGCCGGGGCACGCAGGGGCTCGCGGTGTCCCGCCGGTGGCGATGACAACGATATCGGGGGACTCCGTCATTACGGCATCCGCATTCGCCGTGCGATCGAGCCTGACATCGACGCCGAGCCGCGCCAGCTCCCGCTCCAGCCAGCGCGTGATGCCGGTGAGGTTTTCCCGCCAGGCGATGGCCCGGGCAAGATTGATCTGCCCGCCCAGGCGAGATGAAGCTTCGAACAGCACGACCGAATGGCCGCGCTCGGCGGCGACCCTGGCTGCCTCCAGCCCGCCCGGCCCGCCGCCGACCACCACGACGCGCTTTGGCGCCGGGGCGCGGACGACTCTGTGGGACATGAACTGTTCCCGGCCCGTCGCCGCGTTCTGGATGCAGGCTAAGCCGCCGCCCATTGCCGCATGGTCGACGCAATAGTTGGCGCCGACGCATTGGCGGATCTCGTCGGCACGGCCTTCTTGCAGTTTGCGTACCAGATGCGGATCGGCGACATGGGCCCGGGTCATCGCCACCATGTCCACGTGGCCCTCGGCCACGGCA
>Ga0265331_10001898_pt1 | contig 14674 bp, 10 predicted proteins | sample 41923metaG_FD_202088 | JGI IMG/M metagenome (GOLD analysis project Ga0265331, IMG submission 202088) | Rhizosphere microbial communities from Carex aquatilis grown in University of Washington, Seatle, WA, United States - 4-19-23 metaG | ecosystem: Host-associated > Plants > Roots > Rhizosphere...
CGGCGATGCTGTGGACCCAGTGGAAGTTGCCGGCCTGGCGGCCTGAGCGGCCGAAGCTGCCGACCACCTTGCCGTCGCTGCGCTGCAGGATGCGCAAGAGGTTGTTCTCGCCGTCGATGTTGAACAGCCAGGTCTGGTTGGCGTCGGGCCAGAAGTTCAGGTCCCACACCGCGCCCGCCCCGAGCGTCGGCTTGTCGTAGAACCACTCGGTGACGAAGGTGCCGTCCTTCTTGAACACCTGGATGCGGTTGTTGGTGCGGTCGCAGACATAGATCAGCCCGTCGTTTGACGGCTGGGCGCAATGCACCGGATTGCCGAACTGCGGCGAGTTGACGTCGTAATGCGGAATCGGATCGTCGTTCGGCGGCTTGCCATAGGCGCCCCACATCCGCTTGAACTTGAGCGTGCTGGCATCCCACACCGAAACGCGCTTGTTGCCATAGCCGTCCGCCATTACCACTTCATTGGTCTGGGGCAGGAAACGGATCTGCGCCACGCCTTTCACATTCTCGGTGTCGAGGCTGCCCTTGCTGCCATTGGCCTTGCCGATCTCGCCTAGGAACTTGCCGTCCGGGCTGAGCTTCAGGACGAAGCTGTCGTGATAGACGCCACGCTCGCCGCCGCCTTCGCGGCCAGCCGCTGCTGCTGGCGCCGCACCCGGCGCGGCCGCGCGCCCGCCGCGCCCTGCCGGCACGGCGAACTGTTCGGCGCTGCCCGGCGCCGGACCGGGCTGGGCGGCACCATTGGCGCCCAGCCAGACATTGCCGTCGCGGTCGATGGTGATACCATGGTTGGAACTGGGCCAGTCGTGGCCTTCCACCTTGCCCCAGTGGCGCACCAGATTGCCGGCGCGGTCAAATTCCAGCACATCCGGCGCGGCGGTGCAGCAGTCGGCCTCGTTGCGGGTGGAATAGGATTCCTTCTGCTCCAGGGTCTGGGGCCGGTGGATGATCCAGACATTGTCGCGCGCATCGACGGCGACGCCGATCACCGCGGCCAGGATCCAGTTGTTGGGCAGCGGCTTGGGCCAAAGCGCATCGGCTTCGAACCAGGGCACCATCACATCACCCGGCGTCTGGGCCGGGGCCGCGCCGGCCACCGCCATCAGGCCCGCAAGCGCGACGCCCGCCAGGAATTTGCGCGAATGCATCACATTTTTCATTTGAATCCTCCCCTGTATTTTTCGATTTATTCTTCGGCTCCCGTCCGGCTAGCCCGAACAGTCGATGCCATATTCGTTAAACGCCTCGATTGCCGCACGCGTCTGGGCTGTCGCGGCCTGTCTGCTTTTCTGTCCGGCGAGCAGGCGGTGATTTTCGATGATCGCCTGCGCCCCTGTCAGCCGGTTGGACCCTTGCGCATGCGCGGTGACGAAAGTGCCGACGCATTTTCCGAAAGCGTCGGCGGCGGCTTCATACCGTTTTGCCTCGGCCATTGCCGCCACGATTTTCTCGCGCGGGACTGAAGCGCCGTTTATTGCCGCCGGAACCGGCGCCAGGCGGCAGCCGTCATTGCTGAAACTGGTCTCAACCCAGGCCGGATCGGGACGGCTGACCGGCAATTCGCCGTCGCGGCAGATGGATGTGAAGGGTATGGCGGCGGCCGTTCTGACCGGAGGCGGCGCGGGCGTGCCGATAGCGGCCGGCCGCGGCACAAAAGCCAGCGCAAGCACGCCGATAGGGAGGATGGCCTTGATCCACATCGGGGGTACCCCGCCCCTTTTGGAGCAGCAAACCACAGGCCCCCTGCCTTGCCAACAACCGTTTTCAACCGCCATCCGGCGGCGTTAGCTGTCGCAACAAGACCGCGCACTATCTGGTGAAGCGCTTGTACTTGATGCGGTGCGGCTGGTCGGCATCGACGCCCAGGCGGCGCTTCTTGTCGGCCTCATAGTCCTGGAAATTGCCCTCAAACCATTCGACATGGCTGTCGCCTTCGAAGGCCAGCATGTGGGTGGCGATGCGGTCCAGGAACCAGCGGTCATGGCTGATGATCATGGCGCAGCCGGCGAATTCCTCCAGCGCGCTTTCCAGGGCGCGCAGGGTTTCGACGTCGAGATCGTTGGTGGGTTCGTCCAGCAGCAGCAGGTTGGCGCCGGAGCGCAGCATCTTGGCCAAATGGACGCGGTTGCGCTCGCCGCCCGACAATTGGCCCACCTTCTTCTGCTGGTCCCCGCCCTTGAAGGCGAAATGACCGCAATAGGCCCGCGCATTGATCTTGGTCTTGCCGAACTCGATGAAGTCGGTGCCGCCGGAAATCTCCTGATACACGGTCTTGTTGGGATCGAGCGTATCACGGCTCTGGTCGACATAGCCGATCTGCACCGTCGAACCGACGCGCAGTTCGCCGGCATCGGGCTTTTCCTGGCCAGTCAACATGCGGAACAGGGTGGTCTTGCCGGCGCCATTAGGACCGATGACGCCGACAATGCCGCCGGGCGGCAGCTTGAAGTTCACATTCTCGTAGAGCAGGCGGTCGTCATAGCCCTTGGCCAGGCCTTCCGCCTCGATCACCAGATCGCCCAGCCGCTCGGCCACCGGGATCATGATGGTAGCGGTGCCGGCGCGCTGCTCCGACGCCTTGGCCACCAGCTCTTCATAGGAATTGATGCGGGCCTTGGATTTGGCCTGGCGCGCCTTGGGCGACTGCTTGATCCATTCGCGCTCGCGGGCGATGGTGCGCTGCTGCGCCGCTTCCTCGTTGGACTCCTGCTTCAGGCGCTTTTCCTGCACCTCCAGGAACGAGGTGTAATTGCCTTCGTGCGGAATGCCCTTGCCGCGATCCAGTTCCAGGATCCAGCCGGTGACATTGTCCAGGAAGTAGCGGTCGTGGGTGACCAGGATGATGCAGCCCTTATAGTCGCGTAGCGTCGATTCCAGCCATTGCACCGACTCGGCATCGAGATGGTTGGTGGGTTCGTCCAGCAGCAGAATGTCGGGCGCGTCCAGCAGCAGCTTGCACAGCGCGACGCGGCGGCGCTCACCGCCGGACAGCGTCTCCACCGTCGCGTCTCCGTCGGGGCAGCGCAGCGCGTCCATTGCCTGGTCAACCTGCGAGTCCAGGTCCCAAAGGCCCTGGGCCTCGATCTCGTCCTGAAGCTTCGCCATCTCGTCGGCGGTCTCGTCGGAATAATTGGCGGCGATCTCGTTGTAGCGATCGACCAGCGCCTTCTTCCTGGCGACACCTTCCATGACATTTTCTCGGACATTCTTGGCTGGATCGAGCTGAGGCTCCTGCGATAGATAGCCGGTGCGCACGCCGTCGGCGGCCCAGGCTTCGCCGGTGAACTCCTTGTCCATCCCCGCCATGATCTTCATCAGGGTGGATTTGCCCGCGCCGTTGACGCCGACAATGCCGATCTTGGCGCCGGGATAGAAGGACAAATAGATGCCCTTGAGAACCTGCTTGCCGCCCGGATAGGTCTTGGACAGATCCTTCATGAAGTAGACGAATTGCGGGCCGGCCATTTTTGTGTCCTTGGAGAGCGAGGCGGTTTTAGCGGGGCTTTTGGGCCGCCGCTACCGTATTCTCAGCAGCGAAATTTCCGGTGGCACCCCCAGCCGCACCGGCACCCAGCTTGTGCCGATGCCCGGGCTGACAAACAGGGTGCGGCCGTCTTCACGGCGGACACCCACCGGATAGCGCACACCGTTGCGCGAGGCATAGTCCAGCGCCCAGCCCTGCAGCAGCGGCAGCGCCACCTGCCCGCCATGGGTGTGGCCGGCGATGGTGAGGGCGCAGGCAGGCGGCAGTTGGAGCAGCACGTCCGGACGATGCACCAGGCAAAGCGCCTGTTGCTGCTCCAGCCCGCCCAGCGCCCGCGCGGTGTCCAACTCTTCGCCGAACCCGGCCAGTATCAACGCGCCGGCGGGGCGGCCGATCACGACATGGGCATTGTCCAGCACCAGGATGCCGGCCTGGCTCAGCGCAGCCGCGACGGCGCGCGATCCCGCCCGGCGGTCGTGATTGCCCAGCACGGCATAAACGCCCAGCGGCGCTTCCAGGCCCTTGAGATGTTCGGCGATGGTTTGAAGCGGCAGACGCAGGCTGGCGTCCGCGCGGTCGCTGACATAGTCGCCCGCCAGCAGGATCAGGTCGGGCCGGGCGGCGTTGGTCCGCGCCACCACCTCGTCGATCTTGGCTTCGTCGATATAGGGCGCACCGGCATGCAGATCGGCGATGACGGCGATGGAAAGCCCTTTCAGGGCAGGCGCCTCCAGCGCCAACTCATATTCGCGAACCGTCAGGCCCGACGGCTCCCACCAGAAGGCGTCGAGCAGCAGAGCGGACAAGGCGGCGGCGAGAATGGTGAGAAGATATTTCACGAAAGCTGGTTCATTGGACGGCGAAGATGACGCGCGCACGCACGCGCTGCAAGGCGCTCAGAACTTGATCTTGGCGCGCGACAGCAGCGAGACGGCGCTGGCGCCGTTCTGGCCCAGCGGGTTGACCTGATAGGCGGCGTTGGTCTGCAACGCCAATTTGCCGCCCAGGAAGCTGGTGACATAGCCGAGCTGGAAGTCGGTTTCAGGCGCCCGGCCCGGCACTGTCATCACCGGCGGCAGATCGCTGGTTGAGCCCGTCAGGCTGCCAAAGCCGCCAACGCTGCCCGGAGCCGGACGGCTGAGGGAGAAGCCCACCGCGTCATCGCCAAAGACGCCGCGCTTGGCCACGGTGAGGGCGAAGGTCTGCGCATCGAGGCTGGTGACGGTGCCGTCCTGCTGGCGCAACTGGGTCAGGCCTTCGCCGAATTGAGCGCTGGTCGTCCAGTCGCCGCCCAGCTTGAGGCTGGCGGAGAACTGCACCGCCTGGGTGGCGGCGCTTGGCGCCAGGGGCGCCAGACTGGCAAAGGCGAAGGGCGTACCGTTGCGGACCGACGAGATGGCGCTGACCCCGGCGCTGACCCATTCGTTGAAGTTCCAGCTCACCCCGGCCAAAACCGAATTGACATGGGCGGTGTCATAGATCCCGGGCAGACCAATGGCGGCGCCGTCCATGGCGACATCATCCAGGCGGCCGGTCCAGTTGCTGAGGCCTAGGCGCAGACCGAGATTGGAGCCGGGCGTCAGAGTGAACCCGGCATAGCGGCCGCCATTGGCCAGCGCCATGAAGGAGCCGGTATCGCGTAGAGGATTGAGCAGCCGATCGAAGCTGGTGAAGCGGGCGGCGGTATCGATGCGGTAGCCGCTGTCGAAGGCCACGGACGGAGTCAGCGCCTGACTGACGGCGAAACTGGAAGACTGCAGCCGCGTCTGCTGCCCGCCGCCGGGAGCATGGATGGTCAGGGCGGCGAGGTCGTTGGCGGAAAGGGTGGTGGTGCTGAAGCTGGTCAGGGCGGCGGACGGCGCAGCCAGCGACGGCCCGGCCGCAAAAGCGACAAGGATCGCGCAAGCGGCAATGGTGCGCGCACGAAAATTCATCTGACTTTCAGTCCCACTCCAAACAGACAAGAAAATACCAGAGCGGCGGGTTGCGCCTCAAGGAAATCAAGGGTTTTTCCTGCGTCTTTCAGGTCACAGCCAGGCCTGACCGTACCTGGTAGTGACCGCTTGGTTAAGGCAGATTGAAATAATATTACAAGCCGGCCCCCTTTTTCCAGGGTAACCGCACCGGCGGAACTTTCGCTCCTTCTTATGCTTATATGAAGCGGCAGGTGCCCCAATTCCTTTGCGCAGGCACCGTCTCGAGGGAGCCTTCGCATGTCGCCTGCCGGACAGCCCAGACCCCGGCTGCTTTTCCCCTATCAGGAAATCCGCGCCGCCACCCTGTCGCTGGCGGCGCCGTTGTCGGCAGAGGACTGCGCGGTGCAGTCCATGCCCGACGCCAGCCCGGTGAAGTGGCACCTGGCGCACACCAGCTGGTTCTTCGAGACCACGCTTCTGGCGCGCCGTTCCGGGTACAAAGTTTTCGATCCCGCCTTCACCTATCTCTTCAACTCCTATTACGAAAGCGCGGGACCGCGCCATCCGCGGCCACGGCGCGGGCTGCTGACCCGGCCGTCGCTGGACCGGGTGCTGTCCTATCGCGACCATGTCGATGCGGCGATGGAAAAGCTGCTGGCCGACGCGAGCGATAAAGAGCGCGTTCTGGCGGAGCTCGGCCTCAACCATGAGCAGCAGCACCAGGAGTTGATCCTCACAGATATCAAGCACGCTTTTTTCTGCAATCCGCTGCTGCCTACCTATAGCGAAGCGCAAGCCGCGCCGCATCCGGCTGCGGTGCTGGAATGGCGCAGCCATGCCGGCGGCGTCGTCGCCATCGGCCATGACGGCAATAGTTTTGGCTTCGACAATGAGTCACCGCGCCATCAGGTGCTGCTGCAGCCCTTCCGCATCGCTTCGCGGCCGGTGAGCAATGGCGAATTCGCCGCTTTCATCGCCGATGGCGGTTATCGCCGGCCGGAGTTCTGGCATTCCGATGGCTGGGCGCTGGTCCAGGCGGAAGGTTGGGAAGCGCCGCTCTACTGGCTGAGCGATGACGATGGCAGCCGTCGCGTCTTCACCCTGAACGGATTGGTGACGCCCGACGCGCACGCGCCGGTCGAGCATGTCAGCTTCTTCGAGGCCGCGGCCTATGCGGCCTGGGCAGGCAAGCGGCTGCCGACCGAGTTCGAGTGGGAGGCGGCGGCCTTCGAGCATGGTGCGGTGTGGGAATGGAGCCGCTCTGCCTATGATCCCTATCCCGGCTTCAAGCCGTTCGCCGGCATGGCGGCGGAATATAATGGCAAGTTCATGGTCGGGCAGATGGTGCTGCGCGGCGGCTCCTGCGCCACGCCGCCGGGTCATGCGCGGCCCAGCTACCGCAATTTCTTCCCGCCCGCCGCGCGCTGGCAATTTTCAGGGATCCGTCTCGCGGAGGATGCATGAGCGCGCGGCTATTATTGAATAAGAGCCCGAAAGCTCCACTTTCGGGCGGCGCGCGCTGGCAGTTCTCGGGCATCCGTCTGGCGGAGGACGCCTGATGGATGCCCTGCGTGCCGTCACACCGCTGGCCGAAGCACGCGCAGGCGATTTCGCCCAGTGCCTGCTGGACGGGCTGTCGCGTACCCACAAGGACATTCCCTGCAAGTATTTCTATGACGACGAAGGTTCGCGCCTGTTCGACGCCATCTGCGAACTGCCGGAATATTACCAGACCCGTACCGAGACGGTGCTGCTGGCGCGGCATGCCGATGAGATCGCGCGCCTGATGGGCCGGGAGGCGGAGATCGTGGAGTTCGGCGCCGGTTCGCTGAAGAAAGTGCGGCTGCTGCTCGAGGCGGCGCGCCCGCGAGGCTATACGCCCATCGACATTTCCGGCGACTATCTGATGGCGGTGACGGAGGAGTTGGCGGCCGATTATCCCAATCTCGCTTTGCGTCCGCTGGTGGCGGATTTCACTGCCGCGCTGTCGCTGCCGCCGCTGGCCGGCGTGCGCGCCCGCGCCGGTTTCTTTCCCGGCAGCACCATCGGCAATTTCCGGCCCGATGCCGCCGCCGGTCTCCTGCGGCGCATGCATGCCGCCCTGTTCGGTGGCGGTCTTCTGATCGGCGTCGATCTGGTGAAGGATCCCGCCCGGCTGCATGCCGCCTATAATGACGCGGCCGGCGTCACCGCCCGTTTCAACAAGAACCTTCTGGCGCGGGCCAACCGCGAAATGGGTGCCGATTTCGATCTCGACGGTTTCGACCATTACGCGCCCTACAATCCGGCGGCGCGGCGGATCGAGATGTATCTGGTCAGCCGGCGGCGGCAGAGCGCGACAATCCGCGGCCGCTGCTTCGACTTCGCCGCCGGCGAGGCGGTGCATACCGAAGACAGTCACAAATACACGCCGGAAAGCTTCGACGCCCTGGCGGGGCGGGCGGGCTGGCGTCTGGCGCGAGAATGGCGCGACGGGGATGGCCTTTTCATGCTGGCATGGTTAGAACCGGTTTAGCGCCAGCCATGGGCGGCGTTGCCGGCCTGCATTACAACCGAGGCGTGAAAGCGTGAACTGGATCGATATCCGGCCTGCCGCCGGGGCGCCCGTCCTCTCCGACGATCTGCGCCGTATCGGCGCCCATCCCGATTTCTGGTATCCGCTGGCCTGGTCGGACGATCTGCGTTCCGGCCGGGTTATCGGCCGCCATTTCGCGGATCAGCCCATCGCCCTTTATCGCGGCAAAAGCGGTAAGGTTTTTGCGCTGGAAGACCGCTGCGCCCACCGCCAGGTGCCGCTGCATCTGGGCACGGTCAGCGGCGAGACGCTGAAATGCGGCTATCATGGCTGGTCATACAATTGCGCCGGCGCCTGCATTGACGTTCCCTATCTGGGCCGCGAGAAGCTGCCCAATGGCGTGAAGTCCTATCCGGTGCTGGAGCGCGACGGATTGATTTTCGTTTTTCCGGGCGTCGCCAGCCTGGCCGCTTCGCGCACGCCGCAGGAACTGGGCGCGGTGGCTGACCCCCGCTACAAAACCCGCCACCTGAAACGCGACGTCGCCTGCCACTACAGTTTCATGCACGAAAACCTGTTCGACATGAATCACCAGTTCCTGCATCGCAAGCAGATGGGGATGATCAAGGCGACCTGCCTGGATCGCCGCCAGGGCGAGGACTGGTGCGAGGTGGATTACACCTTCAGCCGCACCGCCGGGCGCCAATCGGTGGGCGAGGCGGCGATCCTCAACACCCTGGGGGCAGGCAACGGCGAAGGCTATCGCGACCTGATGACCATCCGCACTGGCTATCCCTATCAGACGCTGCGGGTCTGGGTGGGCGGCGGCGAACCGGCGCTGTCGGTGTGGCTCGGCTACACGCCCATCGGGCGCGAGCAACGGCGCAACCACACTTTCGGCTTCCTGTCGGTAAAGAAAGCGAAGATTCCGGGCCTGACGCAGATGGCGTGGCCCTTCATCAGCTGGTTCACGGAAAGAATTTTCCAGGAAGACAAGGAAATCGTGGAGCGCGAACAAGCCGCCTGGGACGCGCAGGGCGGCGACTGGAACAACGAAGTGTTCCCCGCGATCAAGGACCTACGCGAACTTCTGCGGCGCAACGGCGTACCAGCCGAAGCCTGCCCGCGCGTCGCCGAGGTTTAGCGCCCGCTGGGCTTGTAGCCCTGCCAGACATATTCCAGCGCCGCCGCCATGGTCTGCTCGCGCACCCGATTGTCGGTATGGCCGGCATCCTTGGCGAAGACGAAGCGGTAATTATAGCCCTTCTGCTTGAGCACGGCGGCGGTGCGGTTGGCGGCGATCACCCAATTGTGGAAGGTGCCTTCCGGCGCCATGTAATTGTTGTCGCGCTCACCCACTTCCATCCAGATGCGGATGGGCTTTTTCGGCGCATCGGCGATCAGGTGATTGTGATATTCCCAGGCGCCAAGAGGATTGGCGGGATCGACCGGCGATTGCTGGTTCACGAAGGTCGGCGAGAAGATGACGGTGCGGTGATAACGCTCCGGGTGGAACCAGGCCATGGTGAAGGCCGCCGCCGCGCCGGAACTGCCGCCCAGGGTGGCGCGGCCGTCCGGGTCCTTGGTGAAGCGGATGCCGAACTGCTTCGAAACGCGCGGCAGCACTTCCTTTTCGATGTAGTCGCTATAGCGGCCATTGACCGTGTCATATTCATAGCCGCGCTCGCTGCCCTGCGCGTCCTCGGCGCGGGCGGCGCCCACCGGCGTCGAGCCGGGGTCCAGCGCCACCATGGCGATGGGCGGCAGCTTCTTCTGTGAGATCAGGGCATCCAGCGCACGGCGCACCTGGCTTTGATAGCCGCCGCCATCCTCCACGATGATCACCGGCAGCGGCGTCGTCTTCTTCACCCCGGCGGGGATATAGACCCAGACATGGCGCGGCTCATAAGGGCTGTCTTCCCATTGCACATCGCCCGGCACGGCGTTGCCGCGCCCGCCCGGCGCCTTGGTGGAATCGGCCTGGTAGCCGACCTTGCGCTTGCGGCCCGGATAAATCTTGGAATCCTTGGCCAGCATGGTGATCTCATGCAGCTCGCCGGTGGCCCAGGCGGCATGCGGGCGCAGTTCGTCCGCGATCACATAATCGGGACCGATGACGGTATCGCCATCGGAAATATTGTCGGTACCACCCACCGGCAAGGGATTGGGCGGGGGCAGCGGCGTCGGCCCGCGCCCGGCGGCGGGCGGCGCTGCCGGAGCGCCTGCGGGCGCCGGGGCCGGTGCGGGCTGGGCCAGGGCGGCGGTGAGCGCCCCCAGAACCAGGATGGATGCGGCGGCCAAGTGCAGCTTCATGGCGAAATCCCCCAAAAGGTCCGGAACGTCATGCCCGGATCGGCGGGCAAACTATCACGGCCTTGGCGGAAAAGTCGCGGCTGACTTCGAGGCCGCGACGGCTTAATAATGCGCCCGCCAAGGGCTTGTCGTCTTCGGCGCTGCAGCAAAAAACAGGGGCTACCCGGTGTCCAACGCGTCCAAAATCCTCGTCGCCCAGGGCGGCGGCCCCACCGCCGTGATCAACCAATCGCTGGTCGGCCTGATCCTGGAAGCGCGCAAATTCCCCGCCATCGACAAGGTCTATGGCGCTTTTCACGGCGTGCGCGGCATCGTCAATGAGGATTTCGCCGACCTGACGGGCGAAACCAGCGCCAATCTCGAAGCGGTGGCGGCGACGCCCTCGGCCGCACTGGGCTCGACCCGCGACAAGCCCGACCTGAAATACTGCCAGGAGATTTTCCGCAGCGTGAAGGCGCATGGCATCGGCGCCTTCTTCTATATCGGCGGCAATGACAGTTCCGACACGGTTCGCATCGTCTCGGAGGAGGCGCGCAAGGAGAACTACCCCCTGCGCTGCATCCATATTCCCAAGACCATCGACAATGATCTGATGGTCAACGACCACACGCCGGGCTTTCCTTCCGCCGCCCGCTTCGTCGCCCAGGCCTTTGCCGGCGCCAATCTCGACAACCGCGCTTTGCCCGGTGTCTATCTCGGCGTGGTGATGGGCCGCCATGCCGGCTTCCTCACCGCCGCCGCGGCGCTGGGCCGGAAATTCCCCGATGACGGCCCGCATCTGATCTATCTGCCGGAGCGGGTGTTCGAATTCGATTCCTTCCTCTCGGACGTGAAAGGCGTGATGGACAAACATGGCCGCTGCGTTATCGCCATCTCGGAAGGCGTCGGCGACAAGGACCACACCCCCATCGCCGCCAAGCTGGCGACGCATGTGGAAAAAGACCCGCATGGCAATGTCGAGCTGGGCGGCGGCGCCCTGGCCGACCTGCTGACCAAGCTGATCAAGGACAAGCTTGGCCTCAAGCGGGTGCGCGGCGACACCTTCGGCTATGTCCAGCGCAGCTTCCTGGGCTGCGTCAGCGACGTCGACCAGCGCGAGGCGCGCGAGGTCGGCGAGAAGGCGGTGCAGTTCGCCCAATGGGAGGGCCGCGACGGCTCGGTCACCATCCACCGCACCGGCGACTATGCCGCCACCTACCAGTTGACCGACCTTTCCGAAATCGCTGCCAAGACCAAGGTGATGCCCGACGAATTCATCGCCAAGTCCGGCAACGGCGTCACCGAAGCCTTCCACCGCTATCTGGCGCCGCTGCTGGGTTCGGACATGCCGGTGGCGGCGCGGCTGGGCGCCGCGCGGGTGGCGAAAATCCTCAAACCCTGAGGATCAGGCGTCCGGCCCCACCGACAATTTCAGCGCCTTGGGCTCGCTGAGATATTTCTTCGCCGCGGCCTGGATGTCGGCCAGGGTGACGGCCCGCAGCGAGGCGTCGTATTTACGCGCCAGATCGAGTTTCTCCGGATGCTGCGCCGTGTCTTCCAGCACCTGGAGCCAATAGGCGTTGCTTTCTCGCGCCTTGCGCAGTTCCTCTAGCGCCGGGGTGCGGGCGCGGGTGAGTTCATCCTCGGTCACGCCCCCCGCCTGCAGATCGGTGACGATGGCGGCCAGCGTGTCGTGAAAGGCCTGCGCCGCCTCAGGCTGCAGCTGCGCCAGGGCCTCGATATAGCCATAGTCGAAAATTTTGGAGGAGGAACTACCTGCCTGGGCGGTATAGACGGTGCCCATGCCGCGCAGCTTGTCGAACAGACGGTCGCTCATGATGTCGGACATCAGCGCCTGGGTGACATCGTCCTGGATGTCGGGGAAGCGGCCATGGGTCGGCCACATCACCGCGACGATTTCCTGTCCGGCCCGCTCGGTGGGCAGGCGCACCGGCGGCGCGCCCCCGGCCGGGAAGCGCGTGGTGTTGGCAGGCCCGGCATAGACGCGGTTCTCGTCGCGCGGCGGCAGGGCGCCAAAGGTGGCGGCGACAGCGGCCACCGCTTTTTCCACCGTCGTGTCGCCGACAATGACGATCTCGATGGCGCCCTTGTCCAGCACCGGCTGCAACATTGCGCGCAGATCTTCCGGCTTGGCGGCTTCCACTTCCGCCAGCGTCGGCGAGGCCCAGCGCTTGTCGCCGTCATGCAGCACTTCCGCCAGCTTGAGGCCCATCACCGCCTGGGGATTGGTGGCAGCCTGGCGCAGCCGCTCGGCATAGGCGGTGCGGCTGCGTTCAAAGGCATCCGGACGAAAGCCCGACTGGCTGACATAGGCGGCCAGAAGCTGCATCTCCAGGTTCAAATCCTCCGGCGTGGTGCCGCCGGAAAGGGAGAAGGAATCATCGGCGATGCCGAAGCCGGCGCCGGTATGGCGGCCCGTCAGGGTGCGGCCGATTTCGGTGGCGGTGAGGTCCTTGAGGCCCCCAGCGGTCAGCGTTCCCGCCGCCCAGGCGACGGTGTTCCTGTCGTGCGGCAGGTCGAGCCGGCCATTGCCGATCTTGATGCTTACCTCGATCTGGCTGAGGCTGAATTGCGAAGGCCGCACCGTCAGTCGCACGCCATTGGCGAAGCGCAGATAAGTGGCGCCGACATCCGCCACCGCCTGGGTTGAAACCACCCGGCCGGGCGCGCCAAAATTGGTGTAGGGCCAGGGCTTGGTTTCCGCCTGGGTCGTGACAGCACTGCGATCGGCCTTCTCGGCTTCAAGGAAAGCGGCCTTCACCGCCTCGGCTCCGCCCTCCACCGGCTTTTCCCCGGCGGCGAAGATCAACGCCCCGCCGCCCTGAAAGGCGCTGCGCAGGGCCTTGTTGACGGTCTCGATAGTGAGGCCCTTGATGTCCTCATTGAAGGCGGCGAGGTCGCGGGTGTTGCTGGTATAGACTTCTTTCTCGTCCAGCGATTGCAGGATGCCGTTGACGATGCCGCGCGAAGGCCGCGTCGGTTCGCTCTGCGCCCGCTGCTCGAAGGTAGAGCGCAATTCGGTGACGACACGGTCCAGTTCGGCCTGGGTGACGCCTTTCTCCAGAATATCGAGCCGCATCTTCTCGGCCTCGACCAGGGCCTTGCGCCATTCGCCCGGCTCATAGCCGACGGACAGCACGGCCATACGCACCGCCTGGTATTCCTGACCGCGCGAAACGCTGGCGCGGGTGAAGGGGCGCTCCGGCGTCACCGCCATGTCGCGATAGCGGCGGTTGAGCACAGCCAGGCCGATCTCCTCGATCAGCTCCGACTTTTCTGCCTTGAGGTCTTCGGGCTTGGCCTCCGGCCCGGCGGTCCAGGTCAGCGAGACGGTGTTGCCGATACCCTTGCCGTCGAAGGTCTGCGTTTCCAGGCCGCGCGACAGCGGGATGTTGAGCTTGGGATCGCTTCCCGCGCGCGCCTCGCCGCGCCAGACGCCAAAGACTTTCGTGATCTTGTCCACGACCTTAGCCGGATCGATATCGCCGACAATGATCAGGGTGGCGCGCTCGGGCCGGTAATAGGCGTGGTAGAAGTCGCGGATGCGTTCGATCGAGGCCTTGGCGATGACCTCGGGATCGCCATTGGCGAGCTGGGTGGCGCGCTCGTCCTTGAACAGGAAGTTCAGCCGCGCCTGCGCCGCCTGGAAGCTGGGCAGCTCGCGCAGCTTCAGTTCCGAAAGCACCACGCCGGCCTCGGTCTTGGCGGCGGCGGGATCGAGCGTCAGGTTGGCGCCGATCTCATGCAGCAGGTCGAGGGCGGTATCGACCGAAGCGTCGTCGGAGCGCGGCAGGTCGAACTGGTAGACGGTTTCCTCCTGGTCGGTGGAGGCGTTGGTGTCCGAGCCGAAGGCCAGGCCCAGCCGCTGCAGCGACTTGCTCATCTCGCCATCGGCGACATGGGCCGAGCCGCGAAAGGCCATATGCTCCAGGAAATGGGCCAACCCGCGCTGGTCCTTCTCCTCCTGCAGGGCGCCGGCGGCGATGCGCAGCCGCATCGAGACTTCGCCCGAAGGCGTGGCGTTGTGCTGGATGGCATAGCGCATGCCGTTGGGCAGAACGCCCAGGGTGACGGCGGGGTCGGCGGGAATGTCGCTTTGCGGCCAGGGCGTCGCCAGCGCCGGCGCGGCGGCGAACAGAAGGCCAAAAAGGGCGGCGCGCAGGCGCGGGGATAGAAAGCTCATCACAACACATCTCCGAAACGGTCCCGCGGGGCCATATTGCCCGAAAAACCGGGAGAACTTCAAACCGGCCGCGGCCGGGAAATGACGAATTTGTAAGCCCCGCAAACGAAAAGGCCGGAAGGGAACCCCTCCGGCCTTTGCCGTGCAAACCTGTTTGCCTACTTCTTCTTGGGCGCAGCCTTGGCCGCCGTCTTCCAGATCGTGGTGTGGTTCTTGCGGGCCCAGGCCAGGGCTTCCGGCGAGGCGGCCCAGCGGATCGCG
>Ga0265331_10001900_pt1 | contig 14649 bp, 16 predicted proteins | sample 41923metaG_FD_202088 | JGI IMG/M metagenome (GOLD analysis project Ga0265331, IMG submission 202088) | Rhizosphere microbial communities from Carex aquatilis grown in University of Washington, Seatle, WA, United States - 4-19-23 metaG | ecosystem: Host-associated > Plants > Roots > Rhizosphere...
GGGCTGGGATTGTTCCGAATGTTCGTCCGCCTTCTCGGCTTTCGACGCGAGGATCGAAAACTCCTCGGCGACCATATCGACCGTGTAGACCTTCTCGCCGTTGCGCTCGAAGCTGTTCTGCTTGATGCGGCCCCGGATGTAGACCAGGTCGCCGGCCTTGGCGTATTTCGTCGCGTAACCGCGAACCGCCTCGGCGAAGATCGAAACCTCGTTCCAGTGCGGATTGTCCCGCGTCTCGCCGTCCTTCTTGGTCGGGTAGTTCGCGCACACCGTGACGTTCACCTTGCCGTCGAATTCCTTGATCTTGCCAACGCGGCCGAGGATTTGAAATTCTGCGAAGTTTTTCATCTTAGCTCTCCATCGTTGGGGCTATGCCCCGTTTGCGATGGCTTTCCGTGATGAGCGCCATAGGACCAATGGAACCGAAGCGCCGTAGGCGGCGCGAGGCCAAAGCGAAGCGGCGGACCCTGAGCGGTGGCAATTTTGTCTTGCGCGAGGAATTGGCGCGCAGCGCCAAGGGGAAAATTGTCGACGCGACGGGTTTCGATTGGGGACGGCGCTCATAGGAAAAAGAGCCATGCAGACGGGTCATCGCTTTTCCAACGGATGAGCTCAGTTTTTGGACGAAGCCATTTCGATCCGCCCAACGCCGCTGGCGGCAACGAGGAGCGCGGCAGGAATCGGCTCGTCGTCACGCGCAACATCAGGCCTTGTAAGGGCAGGGCGCCGCAACGAATCCGCCTCGGAACTTTCGTCACGATCTCGACCGGCGTTCGCGCGTGAGGAAATGTGAAACGGCAACGCCTGCGGTCTACCTTCCGGGGCGCCGACGCGAAACGGAACTGCCGCGCGATCGGCGTGGGTCCAAAATCACGGCGGCGTCGTCGATCGGCTTCGGGCTGGTGTCGCAACATGCGGGATGGCGGCCTCCTCGGAAAATTCATCCGCGCGGGCCCAGCGTGTGCAACGCCAGGCGGCGTGTTTCAGGCGCAGTCGCCGCCACCCAATACTCGAAACCTAAGCTCAATGTCGTCGCTCCATGCGGCGCCTCTGTCGCATCGTCGTGAGCACACGCGCAAGATCATGATGACCCTGGGAGATTTCGCGAATCAACGAGACGAATAAGCCGCCTGGCGATCGTATCGGCGTGCCGCCCGGGCGCTCGCCGTCGGCGTGGCGCTGATAGACGAACATGGCGACCAGGCCGGAGTTGACGGCGCCGATGCTAAGCGCCGCGCCGTCGAAAGCGCGCTGGGCGAGTCCGCAGGCGCGCAAGAGTTCCGCGCCAATCGCGGCGGCCCGTTCGATCGACCCGACCGGCTCGAACTCCGAAAGCTCGGGGCAGGCGGCGCGCCAAAGCTCGAAGTCTTTCGGGATGGATTTCTCCGCTTGCGCGATGGCCTGTTCGTTATGCCGAACGCTTCCGCCCCTCTTTTCTCGGAAAGCCTCATTTGCGCCGAAGGCGCCTTGCTCGGAAGAAAGTGGCGGCGCGGTAGCGGCGCTCCGATCCTGCTTGCAATCTTCGATAGGAAATTCTGTTTCTTGCTCTGAGTGTCGGCCATTTTGGCAGGCAGAGCCCGTCATTTCGGACGATTCGGACGCGGAATAAAGGATGTCCCGGGCGTCGTCGGCAAGGGTGACGAAGCCCTCGGCTGCGGCTGCGATCTCCAGAGACGTTGCGCAACGGGGCACGGGGTAGGGAAGGGCGTCGAGGCGAGCGGCGATTTTGATCAAGAGCCCTGCGCCGTCCGCCGCGCAGAGATCGCGCACGGCGTTGCGAGCTGCGGTCACGTCGCCGCGCAGCTGGCGACAAAGTTTGGCCTCAACCTCGATCTCATTGCATCTCGCGGCGAAGGCCGGGGCGCGCGTGTAGAGCGGGGTCAGGTCGAAGCCGCGCGCGTCGACGATTTCGCCTTTGCGATTCTTTATCGGAAACCTTTTGCCGTTCGCGCTCTCCCGAGCGACGATGAGCCCTTGCCTGCATAGCCCGGAGAGAGCGCGGCTGAGCGTGCGCTCCGGAATGTTCGTTCGTTCTGAAAGATGCGCATTTGACGGCCAACATAGGAGGCCGGCGACGAGTTGCTGCCCGCCAAAACAGAGGGCCAGCTCCGTCAAAACCTGTCGCTCCTTGGGATTCAACGCAAGAGCCTTGGCCGCGTCCGCGGCGGCCTTGAGAAGCTGCTTGTTGGTGACGGTAAAGAGTGGAGCGTGAGATTGCGCTCGTGCGTGGTAGCTTGCGGCAAAATCCGGCCGGCGCCCAGTCGGGGAAATTTGGGCATGCGTCATCGTTCTCGTCCTCCGGCAACCCGGAAAACAGGCAAAGATTATCCGTGGCGCGAATCGCCCAAACCTCTTGCTTTTTGTGGAGAGATCGATACTATTGCCGATGGAATTGTTGTCGGCTTTGAGGGATTGGCGTCCCTCATAGCAAGCGATCTGAGAGGTCCGGCCATTGCGCCGGGCTTTTCTTTTTCCGGGGCCTGTCTCCTGGGTTTGAATCGATCTAAACATCATATGCTAAACCGTAGTGGATGTCATGCGGTTGGGGCGGCACGATTCGTGCTCCTCATCCAGATTGGATTCGCCATCATTCCGATTCGCACGAAGGATCGGCGGCAATGTCGGCAAGAGCTTGGAATGCCCAGGATTGCGCGCCATGGGGGTTCGTCGCGATGACGCATGAGCTACTTTTGGAAATCGAGAAGCGAAGGGGATGATCGGCGCTGCGCACTGCCGCCAAGCGTCACCACCATGGGAGAACGACGCGGCGACGCTACGTCCTCAAATTTTTCGCACACCACGGATTGGGGAACGCTCAATATGTAACTTGGGCCGCATTCTCAAAATTCACGGGTTTCGACAATGAGGGGTCATCGTGGAATGGCGTCGAGCGCCGTGTCGAAATCCGCTTAGAGCCCGATGCCTGATAGGCGGCTCTGCCAAGGTCCCGCACGGCGCTTACGCGCTTGGTTTTCCCTCTCACGCCAAACATTGTCTTGAAGGCATGATCAAAATTGCCGCTGCCCATTTGCACGCAATGGAGGAGGCCAATTTCGAGGATTTTTGTACTCCGCCAGAATCGGGCCGACGGCCGTCACCTCAGCGACAAGCGCGTTAGCCGCCATGGTTTTGGTCCTCTGTGCCGAACGGGCCTTTGTAGCAAAGGACAATTTCGGGGCCTGACGCTGGATAATTTGCCCTGAATTCCTCCAACTGCGGCGCGTACCGATCAGCATACTCATGCAGCATGTCGTCGAAATTAATGACGACATACGCGATGCGTCGCGCTCGAACATCCGCGTTATAAGCCTGCATCTGCTTTGCCGCCTGCTCGACCGTCAATCTCAGCTTGCCAAGAAACTGCTCGTTGAGATGGTCGGTGCTGTGTCCGACGCTACCCGTGCGGCGCCGGGTCGCTTCGATCTCCGAAGCGTTGATGGTCTTCACCTCGCACAAAACGGTGCGACCGTTCTCAGTGGCCTCGATGTCCGGCGTCGGATTACCCTTGATCTTTGCTTCGGGAATAAAGCGGATGCCGGTGCACCCGAGGCGTTTCAGGTGATTATAGCCCTTCGCCTGATTCAGCTTGTCAAATAGCTGCTGCCATCCGCGCGCGGCGTCTTTGGCTTTGAGAAGTGGCGTCAGCTCGGTTTTCAGGAAGGCCCACGCCTCGGCATCAAGGCCCTGTAACTCAGCCTCGATCTCAAGGAAGCGTACTTTCTTCCCCGGCCACTCGGTCAGGGTCTCGTCAAAATTCGCGAAATACGCGCCCTCCGGCACCGGGTCAGGGAGCAAGTCGCGCAGCTCGTAGACTCGTTGAAGATCGTTCCGGTGCATGGGTTTCCTGACGGTTACTGCGTCAACAGTAGCCCCGTCGCTCCTTTGCGCGGCGCTGCCGTTCAAGGGCGTCGCTCGCTGCCTCGGGCGACGGGTAGGGCCTCGTGCGGAGCTGCCCCCATTCGCGGATCAGGCAGAACTCTCCGAAAAGATCGGGGTGCACGTCGAGCCGGTAGAAGCGCTGAATATTGCACGCGTGATCGATGCGATAAAGGCGAACGCGCTCATTTTCGCTCCCCGGCCGGCGCGCCGACAACGACGCGATAGATCGGCATACCGTGCTCTGAGGTGCCGCTGTGCGCGAAAAGCCGCACAGAGCCGACGATCAATTTCATACCGCCGATCGTTACGATTCTCAGGTCGACAAAATGAACGCCTTTGGCATCGCCTGGCGGTGGCGGGACCTTCATCTCGCAGCCGACAAAATAGGGAACGAGCGGATATCGGCCGAGAATAAGATCAGGCATGACTAATCGCCTGAACCCATGCAACCCGAAGACCGCGACCGCCTGACAATAGGCGATTTTAGCAATCGCACGCGCAAACTTGAGGCTGTCGATCTCAATGTCGGGCACCTTGATTTCGGCCATTTCCCCGTCCCGCAGATTCAACGTCTGTCGGATGTTAGGCGGGATGGAATAATAGAGGTGTGAACTTTCCTGCTCGAACTTCGCTCGTGGTTGCGAGCCAGCGAGCAATCCGGGCAAGCCCCAGATCGGCATAGCCGTGAAGTAGGGGTGGTCGGCGATTGGCAAGTCGAGTGTCTGCTCCGGACCGCCAGCGATCACAACACGCGCCGGCAAGGTTTTCGGACGCTTCTTCGGCCGACGTGTCTGGATGCCTAAGTGAAGGCGATAGTCAAACAGAACCTTACGACCAAGCTCCTTCTCGTCTTCGCTGGTGATGGCTGCGCAGGCCTTGCAGCTCGCATCTACAATTTCAACGTTAGCGCCGAGGGAAAAGGGGATGATGTGTTCATCTGTCAGCTCGACATCGCGAGCACCGCAGTAGATGCACTCTCCCGGCGACGGAAATTTTTGTCGCTCAAGAAATTGTTCGGTCGATCTGGTCTGCGCCATCATGGCGACAACCTCAAAATCGTGCTTTGCGAGACATTGAAACGCCGCGCAAGATCGGCTTGCGAAACGCCTTGCGCCAGCGCGTTAAGCGTGTCTTGGCGCTGATGACGGGTGAGGGCAGGGGGTCGCCCCATGTGAACGCCGCGCGCCTTAGCGCGCTCGCGGCCTTCACCGGTGCGGGCGCGGATTAACTCGCGGTCAAACTCGGCAAGGCCGCCAAGGACGGTGAGCATCAAGCGTCCGTGCGGCGTGGTGATGTCCGCCCATGCGTCGGCAAGCGAGCGGAATCCGGCTCCGACCTTGGCCCCGGCGTCGAGCGTGTTGAGAAGGTCGCGCGTCGAACGCGCAAGGCGGTCAAGGCGAGTGACAAGAAGCGAGTCGCCTTCGCCGAGTTTCGAGAGAACGCGGCGAAGCTGGGCGCGGTCGGGTTTCGCGCCGCTCACCTTCTCCCGAAACACGTTCTCCCTGTCCACTCCGGCGGCGCATACCTTCACTTGGGCGTCAACACTCCGGCCGTCCGTCGAGACTCGCGCATAGCCATAAATCGTCATGTCAGAAGGGTAGCAATCCGGCTTCTTTTTGCAAGTAACTTTTGCATAGCTGGAACCCCTGAAAAACATGGGATCGGCGATTTATGAAAAAGTCTTGCAAAAGGCGAACGCGGCGAACAACGCATGCTATCCTGCCCCCTATGACCGGCCCAACTCCCGAATGGTTCACGACTAGCGAAGCTGCGACCGCAGAAGTCATGCAACGTATCGCTGAGTCGGTCCGCGACCTTCCGATGGTGAACCAGGTTCGGTCCGCGCCGATGCTGGCTCACTGGTTTCTACTCGACACGCTGCTATTGGCGAACCAAGCCAATCAAAAGGGCATGCATGCGAACGCGCTTGCGCTCACGCGGCAATGCGTGGAGTCGATGGGGGTCATTGAGCTGGGAATCTGCGGCCACGCGGAAGCAGAGGCCATCCTCATGGCGTGGGATGCCGACAGGCTTACCTCCGGCAAGCTCCGGGCGTGGTTGGAAACTAACGTCTGGCCGAGCTACGGCAGCGGACTATGGACGGAGCCATGGTCAACGTTCATGCGCGAGTTTGCAAGCGCAGTTCGTAACCGGAGCAAATTCCCGGGCAAGCGACGTTGGATTTACGCGGGTGCTTGGCGGATGAGGCTTGCGAGGTGTGGAATGTTGGGGCCTGGGATGCCGAGGCGGTCGCCGATGAATTCGTAGAACGACAACTTCAATTTCATGCAGGTTTTAGCCAGCCCTAGCATGATGTCGCGCGCATCGCGCCCCTTGTCGCTGACGGTTCCGCCGGAGATTTTTCTTTTCGTGACGAAGGCGCGGATGTCGTTTTCGGAAGCGTTGGTGTTGATCGGAATTTCGGGGCGTTCGAGAACGCGCAGGAGTCCGTCCTTGTTTTGAAACAGCCGTCTGAGCAGCCTGTCGAGCGTGACGTAGCCTGTGCTGGCGCGTTTGAAGATGCGATCGAAACGGGCGCGCAAGAGCTGGGCTTGTTCCGCACTGGGGGCGAGTTTGTAGTCTTTCAAGGCGCGATAGAACCACCAGATCATTCGCTTGGCGATCTCGATGGCGTTGCGCTGCTTGCCGTTGGCGGGGACCAACTTATGGACGAGCCGTTCGGCGTGGATCCAGCACAGCGCATGCGCGCCGACGCGAAACTGGCCCGCGTCGTCGGAAACAATCACGGTGTCCAGCAGCAGGCCTTGATGATGGATCGCGCCCCAGAGCGCCGCTTCGCTGGCGATGAGCACGGGATCGGGAGCGACCTTCAGCCCGCTCAGGCCCAGCGCCTGCAAATGACGCTCCCAGTCGCCAGCAGACGAGAAAATGCGCGCCTTATGCTCCTTGAACTTGCCGATGATGATCTGAGGCAGGTTGCGCTCTTGCATATAGGCCAGCGCGGCGTCGTTGATCACATAGAGCGATGCGCCGCCGCACAGCCGCGACAGAAACGCCAACCGCGATTTGGAGGGGCCGGTGCGAAACGTCGTGAAGTTGCAGGAACCGATTTGCGTGGTGTAGCCGTTCTTGCCGGCATGGCGCGCGCCCGTATCGTCGACAGTGACATAGGCGCCGCCAAGGCCAGCTTTCAATACGGCCTCATCCTCGGCGCGAAATGTTTCAAGTTTGGCCGTCAGCAAGCGCACCACCTGCCTCTTCGAAATCACCACGCCCATGCCATTGAGAAGCGCCACGATCCGCTCGCAAGTGACTTGCCCGGAGAAGTGAAGCGACAGCACAAGGCGGTGCAGGTTGGGACCATAACCGCCGACAATCGCCGGATCGAGATCGGCGATGATCGTCTTGCCGTCCGGCGTTTCCCAACGTTCGCGGCGATACCGCGTCACCTGCGGGTTCAGCCCCAAGTCCTGAACCACGATGTCCTCAAAACCCTTGTTACGTGAGCCCGCTGGCGGATCGGCCTTCACGACGACGCTGGCGCCAATCTTCAGTCTGTCGAGTTGGCTGCCGCGCCGGCGCGATGAGCGCCCGCCGCTCTTCTCGCCGCCAGCCCCCGATCCTTTGGTCTGCGTCGATTTATCCATGCCGGAAGGCTTGATCGGGGGACGCGGCGGCAAATGCTTCAGCCGTGCAAGTTCGTCCTTCACCGCCTGATGCTCGACCCGAAGCTTCGCCAACGCCCCGTCGAGCTTCTCATTCTCCGTCCGCATCCGCGTCACTTCGCCAATCAGATCGCGAACCACGCCGATCAGATCGGCATGCGTCAAGTGTTCCAACGAATCACGCGGCGGCAGTGTCATCGGTAGCTTGAATCACAATATTTAGCCTTTGACTCCCCCCGTTGCCCGGAAATCTGCCCCGGTTACGCGCAGTTCAACCTTACGCTCATTACGGGCCGAGCCTTGCGCAGTGGCAGGCCCGCCTACTCGCCGCAGCCCCGGAGGGACATGCAGATAGCGGTCGCGCCCTGATCGAAATGACGGCACGCGCTTACGATCCGCAAAAGGCGACCCGGATCACCCTGTTCCATGCGATTCTTACCTACGCACTCGGACGGCTCTGGATGGCCGCAAACCAGGACGACAAGCACTTCGCCGCGCTCATCAATCGACTGGGGGCGGCACTCGGCAAATCGTCCTATCTCGATGGACACCAAACCGACTGGAGCCGCCAATTCTGGGCCATGATGTGGCGGCGCGACGGCGGGACGCTCCTTGAATAGCGACGCGTTCAGTTCAACCCGACCGCGCCAAAGGATGCTATTTGATAGATGGTACGACAGGAGCGCGATATGGGCTTCGGACAGAACCTAAGCGCCGATACGTTCGGTGGCTGGAAAAATCACTTTCAAAGGATGGAGCGATGGAAGCAGCGGTGTTTGGCCGCCTTAGAGAAGGATTATGGCGAAGAAGCAAGCTGCGATGTTGTGGATTTCGCCTTGAGCTATTTCGTGTGGTGCCACTCTATGCGTGAGTGGCTCACCGAAGGAAACGCTATCGAACAAAGCGTGCTTGATGAGGATTTAAAAAAGCACGCGGAATGGAAGATCTGCCGCGATATTGCAAACAGGTGCCGCCATTATAATTTGAGAATGAACCCAACTGACAAGGATTGGAGCATTGGTCGAGAATTCGACCCTTTTGCAACATCAGAAAACGCGCTGCCGCGATACAAAATATTCCTGATATTCAACGATGAGAAGCTGGAGCTTGTTCCGATCCTGACCAACACGCATCAAATGTGGAAAAGCATACTATCTGCGCATGGTTTGAATTTGGAAACGATCAATGAGCGGTTCGCTTAGGCACTCAGCGGTGCGACCAAGCATAACGTTCAAACGTTCGTCCGGGTGGTGCAAAATCTCGCGCATGGGCCATGGGCGCGCCTCCTGTTGCGCTGCGATCCGCTGCTGTCATGTCATGTCCGATGATCCGATTTTGTCTGTCTGTCAGTCGTTGTCGTTGTTGTTGTTGTGATTCGCATAATTCGCATTATGGAACTTAAAAGCCAATTATATCAAATATTTAACGCGCATTTCTACCAATTACGCCGCCCCGTGTAAACTGGTTGATGCGGCGGGTCAGCGGGTAGCGCAGATACCACGTCACCGCCTGAACGATCAGCCACGCCTCGAAATGCCGCCCCTTGAAATCGTCCTTGGACTGGCGCTTCAGCTTCTCGGCGATCGAACTCAAAATCACGATCACGCTCCTCACCCGCAGCCAAAATCCCTCAGACGCCTCTCAATTCCGTAAACGTCAAAAAATTTGCGACAGGCCCCCCTTAAAATGGCACGACCATCCATGTGCGCTTTTGAGAATTTGTGTATGGTTTTTTATAGGTTTTTGTATCGTTATTTGTGTGCGATTCTTGCTTCGTCCATACTGCTGAGACCCAAGCCGCCGGGCATAGTGATGGCGTCAACGGAAATCGAGGACGACATGACCACCAACGCAAATCTCCTCTCCCTCACGCCCCACGCCCGCCGTCGCTCGCAGCAGCGGGGCAAAACGCACGACGCACTCGCCCTTGTTTATCGCTATGGCGATCTGGATCGTTGTACGGGCCGCGGCCGCCGTGCGTTGCGTTTGAGCCGCACTGCATGCCGCGATCTCGTGCGGCTCGGCACTCCGGTCGGTGCCGTCGAACGCGCCAGCCGAGTCGAATTGGTGGTTTCCGATGATGACGGTGTGGTCATCACCGTGCTCAACGCGCCGCGCTGAAGGAGTAGTCCTATGACCAGTCAAAACGACGACACAAACGACGGCGGCAATGTCGTCCCATTCCCGAAAGTGGGCGCCGGCATTTCCGGCGTGAAAGCCGACCGGGACGACAGGCCACTCCCGGCGGCCAAGGCCGCGACGCTCGCCGAGGAGGCGCGTAACGCCGAGATTTACGAACACCTCAACGCGGCGATGGGAAGCGCCAAATTGGGGCAGGCCGACCAGATCGCGCTCGCGATCAACATGCGCGACCTGGTTTACGGGTTGGAAGATCGCGGCATCCTCGACATCAAGGACCTGGCGCCGGAGGTGCGGGGGCCGAGCACGCCGAGGGAGGTGCGTTCCATCGCGGAATACGTGGCGCCCAGGGACGTCGTGGACGCGGCAGACTATCTCGCGAGGTACGAAAAGCGCCGGCTGGCCAAGAAGTCCGCCGCCTATCTGCGGATGGCCGTGGCCGCGGCCAAACTGTCGAACACGGATGTTCGCGAGGCCGTCCTCCAACTGGCCCGAGGGACGCGCTTCTGGCCAGAGCAGCTCTCCGCTTCGGACGACGAGTTGCGCTCGGCGCGCCAAGTCATGGCAGTTCTCGACGACGTGGTCGCTGCGCTCGACCGGACGTATCCTCTGGCGCGCTATTTCGAATCGCTTGAGCGTCTGCAACTCGTACCGATCGACCGGGGCGACGAAGTCGTCTGCGTGCAGGAATGGGATGAGGAAGAAAATCCCGCAGAGCACCTGATCTATCCGGCAGTGCGGATCGCGGTCTCGTTCGTCGCCGACCACGCCGCGACCTTGATCGTCGGGAAGATAGGTGACCGGGATTGGGCCACGGGCGCCGCCGAATTGGACACATTTTCGGTCACCGTTCGCGAGCAGCGCGTGTTTTCCGTCGCGGTGGCGACGATCGGCGGCCGAAATCGGATCGCCGGCCTGTTCACCAAAGAGCTGGCGTTGCCGAATGGTCGCTATGGATCCGTGATTAAGCAATGGCGCAGCGACCGACTCGGGCCTGGATGGCGTATCGTCAGGATTAAATCCAAGGCCGGCGAGGACGAGGCGCTCTGGCGCCTAGACGATTACGGTCTATCCGATCTGGAGATGGACGGCTTCGATTGGGAAGAGGACCGCCCCTCTGAAGGGAAGCTGGTGGCCGTCGACGTCGATTTCCTTCTCCGCGATCACGGGCGCTGGTTCGGTGACTTCAAAGGAACCGGGGTGTTCAGCTCTGTCGAACGCCTTACCGATGGACCGTCGCGGATCGGCTCCATCCGCAGCTTGCCGAGACTGATCGAGCGCGCGCTTGTCGTCGAGCAGCAGGGGGGTGGACCAATCCAGGCGCTCGCCGTCCGCTACACCAAGCATGTCGAAGCCATGGAGAAGAAACGCAAGATTCGCTTCGACTACGTCGAAGGCGAACTCGAACGGCTTCGCGAACGACTCTCGGATGCGCATGTGGACCTGACGGCCGGTCCTTCACAGGAGAACCTGACTCGCTGACCATGATCGTTGATCGGGTTCCCTGATTTGCGACGTCAGAGCGGATGCGCGTCGATGAACTACCCATGAGGCTCTCGTGAACCAATATATTGCCATGGCTTTAGCCGCCTATCTTCTGATCGGCCTTATCGCCTCATTCGTCGGCCCATGCGCGACCGGACTGCGTAATGAACTTCGCGACGTCCGGGCGACGCCTGGCGTCTCCCCTTTGAAGATCGCGGCCTTTTGGGCGCTATTGACGTCGGCGATCGTCGTGGCGTGGCCCGTTCTCGTCCCGTCAGCGTATCGGTCGGCGCGCAAGCCGATGTCGCTGCTGGACGCATTGCAGGGACTGCCGGAATTCCAAGCCCAGAACGAACTGTATACCGTCTTGAAGGAAGAGGCGTCGCTCGAACCTACGGAGGATGGCGTCCTTCCGGGCGCCAGCGGAGCATTCGGCGCCTCGCCGCAAAACCCGATACCCGTCCGGACAATCTTTGCCAGCACGTCCTATCTTGCGCGCGTCACCACGCTGGCTGGCGAGAAGGTCAACTACCGGAGGATCGGTTCCTTCGAGTCCATGATCACCGACAAGATGGTGGACGGATACCGACTGACATCCCCGCAAGGCGAGGAACTCGGGACGATCTTCCTGTCGCCCTATTGCACGCTGACGTCGATGCGGCCGCCGGCCGGGTTCGCGTTCGCTGGGGAAGAGGTTTCCATCGATTGCGCCGGCACCGCCAACGACGCTGAGCCCCCTCCGCCAGCGGTGCCGGATACGTCGCAGCCGTCGGAAAAACTGTCTCGCAAACCCGTGGACGCGAAAAAGCTCGCCGACCGGGACTCCTTCGTCCTGTTCGCCTTGCGATCCGCCGCGGAGAAGAAGCAGGACTACGCTTCGGTTTTCGCCGTCGGCGAACGGCTGATGGACCGTAGGTTTGCGACCTTCGACCCGGACGAAGGCGAGGTTTGGCTTCGCAGGGCCGAGCTTCTGAAACACTCGTGTTCCTCGCCATCGTGGGTCAATCCGAAAGCGGAATTCGACGGCGTTCGTGTCGCCGGACGCCATCGGAATGATCGGCCTGGTTTCGAGTATGCCGTCAGCAGCGCGCTGGAAGACAAACTGGATGTCCGGCTTTTCGTGTTGGGCGTTCGACGCGGCAACGCCTGCCTGAAGCGGGCCTTGGAAATCATGGCGAACGACCGGCTTCTCCGCCGTCTCGATATCGGCGAGAACGCGACGGGCGAAGACGTCGCGCGGCTGGTGGCGGATAGGCGCGGCTATTTCGATGTCGGTTCGGAAAGCGGGATGACGAACATCCTAGACGGTGCCGATCCCCTCTTCGACCGGCGACGTGCCGTGTTTTTCCTCGGCGTTGAAAAAGGGATCGAGGGCGCAAGCCCTGATGAATTAGCCGACGAAGTCAAGGCTGGTTTTTCGCAAAATATATAGCGGTTGCTGGCGAAGCGACCTGCGCCGGCTTTGTTGAAGGCTCCGAGATCGTGTCCCATGACGTGGTGTAACTGAGGCCTCGGTCACGTCGGACTTCCGGCGAGCGCCGGTCTGGTCAGGCGGCCACGGCGGGCAGGCTGACGATGGGATCATCGCTCAAGGCGGCGAGGGATTCCAGCGTCATGAAGCGCGAACGCTGGACCGCCCATTCATCATTTTGTTCCAGCAGGATAGCGCCGACCAGCCGCTTGACGGCGTCTTCGTTGGGGAAGATGCCGACGACCTCGGTGCGACGCTTGACCTCGCCATTGAGGCGTTCGAGCCCGTTGGTCGAGTAGATTTTCGTCCAGTGCTCCCTGGGAAAGGCCGTGTAGGCGAGCACGTCGGCTTCGGCGTCGTCCATGAGCGCGGCGAGCTTGGGAACGGTCGGGCGCAACTGGTCGGCGACCTTGCGCCACTGGGTTCTGGCGGCGGGTTCGTCCTCCTGCGCGAAGGCCGTGCCGATCAGCGCCGAGACGACGCGCCGGCCGCTCTTGCCGGCATGGGCCAGCGCGTTGCGCATAAAGTGCACCCGGCAGCGCTGCCATCCGGCGTGCATGATCTTGGCAATGGCGGCCTTCAGGCCCTCGTGCGCATCGGAGACGACCAGCTTGACGCCGCGCAGGCCCCGCTGCCGCAGCTTGCGCAGGAAGCCCGCCCAGAAGGTCTCGGCTGTGGGCAAGCCGACTTTTGCCAAAGCATTTTGGTGGTCGCGTCGAGTGAACAGCGCACTTCACCGCGCACGTCAACGCTACCAGCGCTATATATGGGCGCCTGAAACAACGACGTCGGTGGTGGCGACAGCCGGTTGGCTCGCTGTGCTTGGGAGCGGCGTGACGGCGGATGCGCCGGAGCTTGGAGCCCCGGCCATCAAGCCGCCGCTGGCAGGGGCTTGCGACGGGCAATTTATCGGCTGAGTCGGAGACCCCTGATTTCCGTTGTTGCATCCCGAGGCGTCGATCTTCTTTTGAATGACCTGGCCCCAGGAGCAAATGCTTTGCGAGTTGCCGTCGAGGTTTGCCGTTCCGTTAGCGAGGGTGGCGTTTGTCGCGCGAACGCCGCCATTGCCTTGACTCGGGCATTGGCCGGTCGCGTTGAGGGACGCAAGGTCCTTTGAACAGATCAGCGCGCCAAATTGGGCGCACGCTGCGGCGGTGCCGGACGTTATCGGATAGCCGTTGATCGACGAGCCAACATCGCCATTGACTGTGTTGAAAGCCTTGCCCTGTGACGACGGGCCTGCCTGCTGAATCCAGATGTCGACTTGCTGTTGGAGGGGCAGAGCCATGTATTGGCTCGATGTCATTCCGGGAGGAAGATTTTTGCTCGTTAGCTGCAAGACGCCGAAATTGTTGCCATTGGAGCTGCAGGTGTTGCCGCCGGATTCCGCCATTGAAGCGCCGCCCCAAGTGCAAGAACTGCTTTGCAGGGCCGAGCTCGCATAAGGCGAGTTTTGAATGGCTTGGCTCACCTGATTTGCATTGTAGGTAACGCAGGCAAATGCGACGACGGGAACTGCTGTAAGAGCCGCTGCGAACAGCGCCTTCAAGCGATATGGATTTTGCATGGCCCGACCCAATTACTTCAAGTCGATCGGAGCGCGCTCGCCCGTCTCGCCGCCGTAAACGATTTTGGTGGTGATCCGTTGCGAGGTCGGATTGAAGGTCAAAACCGTCATGTACTGGGTGTTTTTATTCGTCGAAGCGTCGTAGCCCGCCTCGCCACGAAGCGCCGAAACCGGAAATTCGGAGACGCTCTTTAGAATGCGCAATTTGCCGCTGCGAACTTCGGCGACGCGCGCGGGGCAATCGCCTTCATTGGGCGCCACCTGGGACGATGCGCAATCCTCATTGAGCGAAGAGACTATGATGGTTCGGTCGCCGTCCTTGAAGAACGTTGTGAAAACCTCGGCTATCAGTTTCAGGTGGAGGCTTGGAACGGTCCTTTGAAGCTGGCGGCGCTTGGCGATGATCTCGGGGAGCTTGTCGCTCCAGATTTGGAGTTGCAGATTCGTCGCCGCGCTTTGCGTGAGGTCGAGAGTTTCGGCCA
>Ga0265331_10001903_pt1 | contig 14633 bp, 13 predicted proteins | sample 41923metaG_FD_202088 | JGI IMG/M metagenome (GOLD analysis project Ga0265331, IMG submission 202088) | Rhizosphere microbial communities from Carex aquatilis grown in University of Washington, Seatle, WA, United States - 4-19-23 metaG | ecosystem: Host-associated > Plants > Roots > Rhizosphere...
ATTCCGCCGGGGAGTTCCTCGACTTCAAAACGCCAACCCAAATTGATCTGCGTCTCCAGGCCTTCCGCGGATTCGAGGCCTTTGGGCTTCCCTGGTTCGTCGAGGCGCAGCTCGGTTACCGCAGCCGAGGGCGCGCAAGCCTTTTCAATGAGTTATGATGGTTTTCTGATGAAATGGGCGCGTTTCAAGGCGCGGGGTGAAGAAGGGCCGGAGCGACCGGGGCTAATGCTCCGAAAAAACGCTTTTCTTTTTCGGAAAAACAGGCGAGAAGGAACGTTACCCACGAGGTCGGGCCGACATACAGGACCCGCTAGGCGCGCAGGCTCGGAGAGCCTCCGCTGAAAAAGACGGGCCGCAAGCCAACAAGGCTCACGCGGCAAAGAAACCTCCTTCAGCGAAGGACGGCCCGTCATGTCCGCACTCGACAAAATTCTCTCCACAAATCCGTCACCCGACGACCTGATCCCGATCTCAAAGACCGAATTGCTCGGCCTCGGCGTGCGGCGGCGCGTCATTGGCCGGCGCATTGCGGCGGGCGAGTTCCCGACGCCGATCCGCATCAATCATCGGTTGTACATAACCGTGGCCCAGTTGGCGGAATACAAGCAGAGCCTGCTGCGCGGCGAGATCGTTTCTTCCCCCGACAAAAAACCAGGCCGACCGCGCCTTTCAAAAGAGGAGCGCGCGCGGCGCCAAGCGGCAGCCCAACTGCTGCGCCTGGGGGAACAGAAGCTGGCCCTCGACGCTCGGGAGAAAAAGCTCCGTGAGGAAGAGGCTCGGTTGCGTCGTGCGGCGGGGCTCAGCGAACACTCCGCCAGCGCGGAGTGAGCCGCCGTGAAATTGACGGCGAAACAAGTCGAGCACCTCAAGAAGAAACCGGGCCGATATGGTGACGGTCGAGGTTTGTACCTCCAGGTCATCAATCCCAACAACCAATCCTGGCTATTGCGTTACGAGCGCGCCGGGCGCGAGCGCTGGCTAGGGCTGGGTCCGTTGCACACCTTCTCGCTGGCAGAAGCCCGGCAGCGAGCGCTGGCGGCGCGGCAACAACTCTTCGACGGCCTCGACCCAGTTGAGGCGCAGCGGACGGCGCGATGTGCTGCTGCTGGCGCAGAGCTTCTCGGCCTTCGCCCCCGGAGCGCAGGCCTCCGGCGGCTATGCGGCGCAGAAATTCGAGCTCTCGGGGATTTACGACCTGAATCGCGACTGGTCCGTGCAGATTGGCGTCGTGGCGGCGCCGGCTGGTGTAAATTCGCCGGACGAGAAAGGCGTCCTCGCGGCCCTATGGCGGCGGTTCTGACGCCGCCGCGCGCGCCTTCATTCTGCGGTGCGCGCCCCTTCAACCTGCGCGCCGCCGGGAATGAAGGCGTCGAAGGCGGCGAAGAACTGCTCGCGCAGCGGGTCTCGCTCCATGAGGACCTCATGGCGCGAGGCGGGAATGGAGATGAGCTGGGCGAGGTCCAATCTCTGGGCGAAGCGCTCGGTCGCGACGCTGGACACCAGGCGGTCCTGCCCGGGGACGACGATGAGAGTCGGCAGGCGCCAGTCGTGGGTGTAGTCGCGCTGCGCGAAGCGCTGCATCTGCCGGAAAGCGCTGTTGACCCAGCCGATCGTCGGGTCGCCCACGGCGAGCGCGGGCGCCTTGCCGAGCACCGCGAGATTGCGGCCGAGCCGGTTGCGGTCGGAGGTCAAGAGATTGCCCTCGAACTGCAACATGGAGGCGGGCTTGCCGCCGGGGATGAACATTCCGCCTAGGCCCAGCATGTCGAGGCTGTCGGCGAGCCAGCGCGCGCCGCGCGGAAAGCGTAGGCCGTAGACGTCGACGAGCGGAGCCGTGGCCACCAGCCGCTGGAAGGCGTCGCCGCCGCTGTGCGCATATTCGAAAAGGATCGAGGCGCCCGTCGAATGCGCCAGCGCGAACCAGGGCCGCGGACATTCGAGACGGTCCATGCGCGCGATGAGCGCTGCGAGGTCGCGCTGATATTGCGCGAAATCGTCGATGTGGCCCTTGCGCGGATCGGAAAGCTCGCGCGCCGACCCGCCCTGGCCGCGCCAATCGAGCGTCGTGACTTCGAAGCCGCGTTCGAGCAGGTCGCCGATCGTCTCGAAATATTTCTCGATGAACTCGGCGCGGCCCTGAAAGAGAGCGACGGTGCCGCGCGCCGGCTCGTCCGGCTTGAACGCGGCCATGCGCAGCACCACCCCGTCCGAGGCGCTGATGGCGTAGGCCTGGGCGTTCCGTGGAATTCGGTTTTTCGGCGTGTCGACGAGTTCGAGCATGGCGGCTCTGGCTTTAGCGGCGCGGAGGGCGGCGCAGAAGACGCCTTTTAGCGCGCTTGTCGCTCAAACGAAATCTCGACCGCGCTTCTCGCCGGTAAACATCGTCGGGCGCGTGCAGGACCGTGGTCGGCGCCCTTGCGGCGTGCGAAAACCCTTCCCACATCCCGGTCAGCGCGGGCCGAATGGACGCGCTCGCGGACCGCGCCGGATGACCCGGGCGTGACGCGATCCCTGGACATGTCGCTTCGACTGGAGGATGTGCAATGCGTGCTTTCGACTTTTCTCCCTTGTTCCGTCAGACCGTCGGTTTCGACCGGCTGTTCGACCATCTTGCCCAGAGCGGCGGGCTCGAGCCTGCCCCGAGCTATCCCCCTTACAACATCGAGCGCACCGGCGAGAACGCCTATCGCGTGACGCTGGCCGTCGCGGGCTTCTCGAAAGACGAGCTTTCGATCGAGACCCGCGAGAATGCGTTGACGGTCCGCGGCGCGCAGCAAGGCGCCGTTGAAGGACAGAACCGCGAGTTCCTGCATCAGGGCATTGCGGCGCGCTCCTTCGAGCGGCGGTTCCAGCTCGCCGAGCATGTGGTCGCGACCGGCGCGAGCCTGGAGAACGGCCTGCTGCACGTGGACCTCGTGCGACAGATTCCCGAGGCGCAGAAGCCGCGCAGGATCGAGATTGGCGGCATAAACGCGCCGCGGCCGGTCGAAACCAAGCCCGTCGAGGTCAAGGCCGCCTAACGCTTCACCGCGTGAGTTGACGAGGCGCCCGTGAAATCGGGCGCCTCTCTTTTTTGAGTGGCTCTATGTGAGTTTCGTGCGGCGTTCTTTTCAGCCTCAGGGGGGCGGCGCGTTTCTCACGGCGGGAAATTCCACAATCTTTTCGGCGTTTTCCTCGCGTTGCGCTCGCGCAAGCGCCTGCCGTCTGTCCTCCAATGTGCGCCGCGTCTGCGTCATGGCGAGCTCGACGAGATGCATGGCCGGCGCGTCGAGCTTGCGCAGTTTCGGATCGGCGAGCATCTGTCCCACGACGTCGTCGAGGTCGCGCTCACAGGCGTCGAGATCGTCGCCTGATTGCGCTTCGCGCGCGCCTTGAAGGATCGTCAGCAGCTTTTCTGTGAGCTTTTCCGCGTCCTCGCGCGGATCCTTGCCAAAGCGTCCCGCCAGCGTCGCCGCGGCGGAGCCTAAGAGCGACAGCAGCATGGCGCCGATGTAGAAGCCGTCGCTGTATCTGTCAAAGAAGCTCTTTTCATTGCCGTCGAGGTAATCCACGGCGCCTTGATGCACGGGGATGGGCCCGCCGCGGTCGGTCGACGGCGCCTCGATGGAATTGGCGAGCGGCGCGATGCCTGCGATCGCCCCGCGCGAGGTGAGGAAGACGCGTGTCACCGTCGCCGCGGTGTCGTCGCGCATGGTCGGACTGGCCATCAGCAGCACGTCCACGCCGACCGTCTCGACGGTCTCCGGCGGGCGCGGCGGATCGCCGCCGAAGGCGCCATGCGGAATCTCGGAGGTTTCGAGCGCCGGGTCGCGCTTGGCGATCGGCCCGGCTTCGTCGATCGGGATGAAGATCGGGGGCTTGCGGGCCGGCCCCATCACGGCTTCGACGATGTCGGAAGCCCCGCCGTCGAGCGGTCCAGTCGCCGCGAAAATGGCGTCGACCTTTTTTGCGGCGATAGCGGCTCCGGTGTCCTCGGGCGACAGCGGCACGAAGGTCACCGCCTCGCGCGGAATGTCGTAATGGCGCAGCACCGCCTCGACCAGATGCTCGATCGAATGCGACTCCGGAAGTTGATGCACGATGCCGAGCTTCTTCCCGCGCAGATCGGCGATGCGGCGGACTTTCGATCCCGCGGGAGCGATGACGACCATCGGGTTGCGGTGCAGGATCAACAGCGTCTGCGCGGTGGCCTGCAGCGCCGCGTCGCCGCGTAGCACGGCGAGATCGGCGTCGCCGGAATCGACCTGCGCCGCGGCGGCCGTCCAATCGGAGACCGGCGCGATATGGAGCCGGATCGGCTTGTGCTGGCGGGCGAACACATGCGCCGCCGCCTGCATCAGACGCGTGTCTTCCCCGATCTGCGGGACGGCGACCGTGAGCTCCACGGGGCGATTGAAGAAATGCACGATCGCGACCGTGGCGCCGACCGCGAGCAGGGTTGCGGTGATCAGAGCTGGCAGCAGCTTGCGCATGGCTTTTGGGCTTCCACAATCGCTAGCAAAATCGCACTCTGTTAGGGCGAGTTCAAGGCGAACGGCAAAATTATCGTGGCCTCGGGCGCGTCTAGCTCCGAGCGATCCCTCCCGGATTAGGGTAAACATTTCAAGAGACGCCGAGAGCCTCAGCAAGACTGCCGAGGCCCAGCTCTTCGCCGCCGAGCGCTCTGCGCGCTATCCTTTGGCGCGCGCCTTGCGCTTCGCCAGCGTGCGCAGACGCAGCGCGTTGAGCTTGATGAAGCCCTCCGCGTCGCGGTGGTCGTAGGCGACCGCGCCTTCCTCGAAGGTCACGAGTTCCTGGTCGTAAAGAGAGTAGGGGCTTTCGCGCCCGACGAGGATCGCCGAGCCCTTGTAGAGCTTAAGCCGCACGCGGCCGGCCACGAGCTCCTGGCTCTTGTCGATTGCGGCCTGAAGCATCTCGCGCTCGGGCGCAAACCAGAAACCGTTGTAAATGAGCTCCGCATAGCGCGGCATCAGCTCGTCCTTCAAATGCGCGGCGCCGCGGTCGAGCGTGAGGCTCTCGATCCCGCGATGCGCGACGATCAGGATCGCGCCGCCCGGCGTCTCGTACATGCCGCGCGACTTCATGCCGACGAAGCGGTTCTCGACGAGATCGAGCCGGCCGATCCCGTGCAGGCGGCCAAGCTCGTTGAGCTTCGTCAACAGCGCCGCTGGCGAGAGCTTCACGCCGTCGACCGCGACGGCGTCGCCGCGCTCGAAGTCGATCGTCACATATTGGGGCTGATCGGGCGCCTTTTCCGGATCGTTGGTGCGCGAGTAGACGTAATCGGGCACCTCCTGCGAGGGGTCCTCGAGCACCTTTCCTTCCGAGGAGACGTGCAGAAGATTGGCGTCGGTCGAGAAGGGCGCGTCGCCGCGCTTGTCCTTGGCGATGGGAATCTGATTTTTTTCGGCGAAGTCGATCAGCGCGGTGCGCGACGCGAGGTCCCATTCGCGCCAGGGCGCAATGACTCTGATGTCGGGCTCGAGCGCATAATAGCCGAGCTCGAAGCGCACCTGGTCGTTGCCCTTGCCCGTGGCGCCGTGGCAGACGGCGTCGGCGCCGACCTTGCGCGCGATCTCGATCTGCTTCTTGGCGATGAGCGGGCGCGCGATCGAGGTGCCGAGGAGATAAAGCCCCTCATATTGCGCATTGGCGCGAAACATCGGGAAGACGTAATCGCGGACGAATTCCTCGCGCAGGTCCTCGATGAAGATATGCTCAGGCTTGACGCCGAGGAGCTCCGCCTTGGCGCGCGCGGGCTCCAGCTCCTCGCCCTGTCCGAGGTCCGCGGTGAACGTGACGACCTCCGCGCCATATTCGGTCTGCAGCCATTTCAGGATGATCGACGTGTCGAGCCCTCCCGAATAGGCGAGAACCACGCGCTTGATGTCTTTCTTGTGCTTTCCCGAACGCGACTGAGTTTGCGACACGATTTCCCCCGGTCCTGCTCCCGCCATAGACGATGGGCGCCCTATAGTGGAAGGCGGCGAGGATGGCGAGCGCTTCACCTTTGTCAAGAACGGCTCGGTCGCTCCGAGCTTCCGGTTTATGCTGAGATCGGGAGTTATCCCCGCAAAAACTCGCTAGCCCAATGGCTCCACAACCCCATGAATTGTTGAACAAATATTAGGCGTTGGCGGCAATCGGACCGTCGCCGTGGCCATAGGCTGGCTTGACACGTCTCCTTCCGATGGGACTTCATACGATTCGTGAGCGTGGCGATGCACGGCCCTGGGAGACGGCAATGCAGGTTCGTTATGTTCCGGACGCGCGTAAGCGCGCCGTTGACTTGAAGAAGCTGCTTGGCCGTGACGAGGGCTTCCATTTTGGCGTCTGCAAGCGTTTCGAGGAACTGGGCTCCGCGCCCGCCGTTCCTCTGGACGTGCTCCTGATTGACGCCTCTCGCGCCGATCGCATCGCGCTCGAGGACGACATCCGCGCCGCCCGCAAATACACCGACGCCCCGATCATTTTCGTCACGGGCGGAGAGAACGGCCAGATTCGGGCCCGAGCGCTCGAGGCTGGGGCCGAGGCGGTTTGGCCGCGCGACGAGATCACCTCGTCCCTCATTCGGGCGGTCGTCGAGCGCGCCGCGACGCGCCGACGAGCCTCGGCGAAGGCCAGGGGCGGATCGAAGACGGCGCTCTCCAACCCGGAAAGCTGCCGGGACGCGCCGAACGGCGCGCTGCGGGCCTCGCTCGCCTATGTGGAGCAGGGCCTGGCGCGGCTCGATCTCCACGCCGAGGCGGGACTTGAGGCCAGGCCCCATCCTCCCGCCGGCGATCTGCTCGCGATCCTCGGCTACGCCCGACGGCTCGTCGGTCAGGAGGGGCGGTCCTCTTGCGAGTGCGACGGCGCCGCGCTGCTTTCGAGCCTGCATGGCGATTTGGTCGACGCCGCGGCGGCCGCGGGCGTGGCCCTGCTCGTCGAGGCGCCGGCGCCCGCGAAATTTCTCGTCGTGGGCGGCTCGCAGGATGCGCGCCTCGGCCTCGAGGCAATTGTGATTGGCTTGCTGCGCAGTTGCGAGAAGGGGAGCCGGCTTCGCGTCGATTTGCGCGCCGAGGGCGACGAGACGCGCCTTCGCGCCACAGGCGACGCGCCGCTCGTCGGCGACGCCTGCGCTTTCTTTCCGCCCGAAGGCGAGGAAGCCGAATTCAACTATGCGACAAGCTCGCTGCGCTGCGGCGCGGCGCTGCTGGGCCTGCGCCCCGAGCAGATCGACCTTTCGGAGAAAGGTCGCGGCGTCGTCGAGATCTGCCTTTAGGCGCGCATTCCTCCTAACTATAGCGCCTTAGGAACTCGAGCCTCGAGGCTCGCCCAGCACGCGACCATTGCGAGCCTGAAGGTTCGCGGTCCGTAATTCCGGGTTAGGCTTAACAGCCGCAATTCCCGCTCGCTTTCGCGAATCGGGAGCGAGATTTTTTCATTCTTTACCGCCTCGGCCGTTCCATTCTCGCACGCGGTCAGCGCTTGAAACGGATGGCACGGATGAGAAGATTGCGCGCTGCGCTGGAGGAGGCCCTCAGCCTCGTCACGCCCTTGGAGCTTTCGCTCGTGCTCTCGACGCTCGCGGTGGTCTTCCTCGTCGCCGCCCGGCATCGCGGCGAGCTGATGTAGGGACGCTGTCACGAAGGAACGTCGAGAATGGTGCGGGTGGAGGGACTCGAACCCCCATGCCTTGTGGGCAACGCATTTTGAGTGCGCCGCGTCTACCGGTTCCGCCACACCCGCACGATTGCCAGTGGATAGCGTGAGCGGTCGCTGGATTCAATGCCCTTTTCGGCGCCGCTCGCAGGGAGGGCCGAGCGCGTCACGCGCCCGACATCTCGAAATGCTGCTTTAATTTCATCCGCTAGCGCGGCGAGCGAGAACTGCGCGAGAAACGCGCCGCGCAGGCGCGGTCTCGCAACAGCGCCCGCTAGATTACGCGACGCCGCTTGTGCCGTCTCGGAGGTCGAAAACTATTGGCGATGGTTCTTTGTCGAGGCGCTCTTCAGAAACGCTTAACAAAAGCTCCAATCTATGCCTCGCAAGCGTGGCCTCGCAGCGCAACGCCTCGACAGCGAAGGTAAAAAATGCTTAGATTGTTGCAGGCAGGCTGGCGCAAAAATCGCTTCCAGGAGGAATAGATGGCGAAGGCACGATCTTATTTCGGCACGGATGGCATTCGCGGGAAGGCTAATGAAAAGATCACCCCCGAGCTCGCGCTGAAGGTCGGCCAGGCGGCGGGACTCAGTTTTCAGCGAGGTGAGGGTCGTCATCGCGTCGTGATCGGCAAGGACACGCGCCTCTCCGGCTACATGATCGAAAACGCGCTCGTCGCCGGCTTCACCTCGGTGGGGATGGACACGCTGCTGCTCGGTCCGATGCCGACGCCGGCGGTGGCCATGCTGACGCGGTCGATGCGGGCCGACGTCGGCGTGATGATCTCCGCCTCTCACAACAGCTTTGAGGACAACGGCATCAAGCTCTTCGGTCCGGACGGACATAAATTGTCCGACGAGATCGAGATCGAGATCGAGAACCTCATCGACGGCGATCTGACGCGCCGGCTCGCGCAGCCGAATGACCTCGGCCGCGCGCGCCGCATCGACGACGTGCGCGCGCGCTATATCGAGTTCGCCAAACGCACCCTTCCGCGCAACATGACTTTCGATGGCCTGCGCATCGTGCTCGACTGCGCCAATGGCGCCGCTTATCGCGTCGCGCCAGAGGCTCTTTGGGAGCTCGGCGCCGAGGTCATCGCCATCGGCGTCGAGCCGGACGGTTTCAACATCAACCGCGAGTGCGGCTCGACGTCGCCGCAGGCGCTGCGCCAGAAGGTGCGCGAGTTGCGCGCCGACGTGGGCATCGCGCTCGACGGCGACGCCGACCGCGTGATCATGATCGATGAGAACGGCCAGATCATCGACGGCGATCAGCTCATGGCCGTCGTCGCCGAGAGCTGGCGCGCGCAGAACCTCCTGTCGCGGCCGGGCATCGTCGCGACGATCATGTCCAACATCGGCCTCGAGCGCTACCTCGCCTCGCTCAATCTCACGCTGGAGCGCACCGCGGTCGGCGACCGTTATGTGCTGGAGCGGATGCGCGAAGGCGGGTTCAACGTCGGCGGCGAGCAGTCCGGCCACGTCATCCTGTCGGACTATTCGACCACCGGCGACGGACTCGTCACAGCCATGCAGGTGCTCGCGGAGGTGCAGCGCAAGAAGCAGCGGGTGAGCGAGGTGTGCCGGCGTTTCGAGCCGGCGCCGCAAGTGCTGCGCAATGTCCGCGCGGGGCGCGACCAGCTCGAGACGGAAACCGTCGTGCGCATTATCGAGGCCGCGCATCAGCGTCTGGGCGCGACGGGCCGTCTCGTCATCCGTCCCTCCGGCACAGAGCCGGTCATCCGCGTCATGGGCGAGGGCGACAACCGCGATCTCGTGGAGGAGATCGTCTCCGAGGTTTGCAGCGCGCTGAAGACCGCGGCCTGAACGCGGAACGGAACGGCGCAAAGCTAGCCCCGTCGTCCCGCCCGGGACGGCGGGGTTTTTCGTAAAGCCTCGAGGGGAACCTCGCGCCCTGCTCAACGTTTAACTGCGGTGGAATAAAACAATTGAGGCGCAGGGAATGCCGCCGCCCGTGACATCTCTTGGCGTTCGCGTGACGACGACGTCTGCGCCGGCTCACGTCATTCCCGGCGTCGCCACCTCGATTGCCGCTTTCGTCGGACGCGCGCTGCGCGGCCCGGTGAATACGCCGATCGCTGTGCAAAGCTTTGCGGCCTTCGCCCAGACATACGGCGGGCTTTGGAACAAGAGTCGCCTCGCCTATGCCGTTCAGGACTTTTTCTTCAACGGCGGGACAAGCGCTCTCGTGGTGCGCCTCGCTCATCCCGATGCGACGGCCGCAAGAATAACGCTCCCGGGGAATACGCTGACCCTGGCCGCCGCCAGTCCAGGCGCCTGGGGTGACGCGCTGGCCGCGGTCGTAGACGACAATGTGTCCGCCGCCGTCGCTGCGCAGCTGGGGCTCGCGACGAGCGATCTGTTCAATCTTACGCTATGCGACGCCGGCACGGGCGCGATCGAGCAGCATCAAAACCTGTCCGTCAAGAACAGCGCGCGGCGCGTCGATACGGTGCTCGGAACCGCTTCGCAACTCGTCGGCGCGCTAGGCGGTCTTCCGCCGCAGCCACCGGCGCCCCATCTACCCCCGGGCGCCGGTTTGACCGTCTGGACCGATCCGCAGGCGCATACGGAGGCGACACCGGGCTCCGGCGCGGATGGCGGCGAGTTGGACGCGGCGGATTTCGTCGGCCCCACTTCGGAGACGGCCAAAGCCGGTCTCTACGCGCTGGATCATGCGGATATTTTCAACCTTCTGACCATCCCGCCCTATCAGGCGCTGCTTGACGTCGACGCCGCCGTCATCGCCGCCGCGGCGAGCTACTGCGAAAAGCGGCGAGCCATGCTGCTCGTGGACCCGCCTAGCGTCTGGACGAGCGCCGAGGCGGTGGTCGCAGGCGCCACCGCGCTGGGGTCGAGGAGCGCCAACGCCGCGGTGTTCTTCCCGAGGCTCGTCGAGTTCGACGCGCAAGCAGGCCTGCTGCAGAGCATCGCGCCGAGTGGAGCTGTCGCGGGCGTCATCGCGCGCACCGATGCGCAGCGCGGCGTTTGGGCGGCGGCGGCAGGCTCCAGCGCGACCCTCGAAAACGTGACCGGGCTGAGCCTTGCGCTGACCGATGGTGAAATCAACCAGCTCAACGACGCCGCCGTGAACGCCTTGCGCAGTCTGCCCTCGAGCAGCGCCGCAATTTGGGGCGCGCGCACGCTGGGAGGGTCGAACGGCGACCCGCAATGGCGCTACATCCCGGTCCGGCGGCTCGCGCTTTACATTGAAGCCAGCCTCGAAAGCGGCCTGCAATGGGTGATCTTCGAGCCCAATGGGCCGCCGCTCTGGAGCCAGATTCGCGAGAGCGTCAGCTCCTTCATGCTCGGCCTCTTCAGGCAAGGCGCGTTGCAGGGCGCTACGGCTAGCGAGGCGTTCTTCGTGCAATGCGACGCGCAGACGACCACGCAAGCCGATATCGATCGAGGAATCGTCAATGTGGTGGTTGGATTCGCGCCGCTGCGTCCGGCGGAGTTCACGGTGGTGAGGCTACAGCAGTCATTGGCTCCGCACGGCTGAGGAGCGAGCGGCACGGAAATCGACGGAATCTCTAGACTTTAGGATTGAGGAGCCACACCGAGCAAGGATGCGAGCTCGTCCAAATCCGCGGGCTTCGTGAGATGCCGGTCGAAGCCGGCGTGCTTCACCCGTCTGCGCATGTCTTCCTCGCCCCGGCCGGTCAAGGCGACGAGCGTCGCGTGGCTTGTCGTCGGCAGCTTGCGCAGGCGCCGGGCCGTCTCGAAGCCGTCCATGCCGGGCATGCTGATGTCGAGAAGGATCAGCTCGGGCGCGAATTCGGCGCAGGTCGCTAGACCTTCCTCGCCGCTGCGCGCCACTCGGACTTCCGCGCCGAAGGTCTTGAGCAGAAGCGCGAGGCTGTCACCCACGTCTGGCGAATCATCGACGACCAGCACGCGGCACCGCGCTCTCGGCTGCCCTTGGTCTGTTGTCATCGTCGCATTCTGAGCCTTCGCGAGGATCGTTGCGAGCGACCCGATGCCGCAGCCGCCCCGCGAAAGGTCTCGTCTCTCCTAGCTGTACAAATAGGTCGAACACGGACGGCGGCATGTCCTCGTCGGCGCCGACGTTATCGGCCACGCCCACGACCACCTGGCTCTCTTCGCGTTCGGCTCGCCTGAGTCTGGAGTTTCCTGCATAATGCGCGGATGCGTGATCCGATCGCGAGTCAGATCGAGCCAAAGCCCACTCTGCACGGCAATGCGCCCGAGCTCACCGTCTCCGAGCTCGCCGGCGCCTTGAAGCGCACGGTCGAGGAGCGCTTTGGCCTCGTGCGGGTGCGCGGGGAGATCGGCTCCTGGCGCGGTCCGTCCTCCTCCGGCCACGCCTATTTCTCGTTGAAGGACTCCGGCGCGCGCCTCGACGCGGTGATCTGGAAAGGCGTCCTGGCGCGACTGAAAACCAAGCCGGAGGACGGACTCGAGGTCATAGCGACCGGAAGGCTTACGACCTTCCCGGGGAAGTCCTCCTATCAGATTATCGTCGAGGCGCTGGAGCCCGCCGGCGTTGGCGCGCTGATGGCGCTGCTCGACGAGCGTCGCAGACGGCTCGCAGCCGAAGGCCTGTTCGACTCGTCGAGGAAGCGCACGCCGCCGTTCTTGCCGCGCGTCGTGGGGGTCGTGACCTCGCCGACTGGCGCCGTGATTCGCGATATTCTGCATCGTTTGCGCGAGCGCTTCCCGCGACGCGTGCTCGTCTGGCCGGCGCGCGTGCAGGGCGAAAGCTGCGCCGCAGAGGTCGCTCGCGCGATCGAAGGCTTCAACGCGCTCGCGCCCGACGGCGCCATTCCAAGACCGGATGTGCTCATCGTCGCGCGCGGCGGCGGCTCGCTCGAGGACCTCTGGGGCTTCAACGAGGAGATCGTCGCCCGCGCGGCCGCCGCGAGCGCCATTCCGCTCATCAGCGCGATCGGGCATGAGACGGACACGACGCTGATCGACCTTGCGGCCGATCTGCGCGCGCCCACGCCGACAGCGGCGGCGGAAAAAGCTGTGCCGGTCCGCGCGGAGCTTGTCGAGCAGGTGGCCGTTCTCGCGCGCAGGCTCGAGGGCGCGCAAACCCGCCTCATGGATGACCGCCGCGCGCGGCTGGCGGCGTTGAAGCGCCATCTCGCCTCGCCGGATCGCGCTCTGGCGACGCCGCGACAGCGGCGCGACCTCGCGCAGCAAAGGCTCGGTGCCGCGCTGCGCGCTGGGCTCGACGCGCGGCGCCTGCGTCTCGCGCGCGACGGCGGCCTTCTGCTGCGCCACTCTCCACAGGCGGAATTCGCGCGCGCCAGCGAGCGGCTGCGAGGGCTCTCCGCGCGCCTTGTGCAAGCCCTGCGGGCCCGCCGGTCCCTTGAGGCGGAACGCGTGGAATTCGCGCGCAGGCGGGCCCAGCAAGCGGCGGAAAGGCTCTTGCGCGCCTATCGCTCCGGTTTGGAGACGCGGCGCGCCACCCTGGCGCGCTTGGAGGCGCTCTCGCATTCGCTGGGGCCCGAAGCGGCTCTCGCGCGCGGCTTCGTGGTGGCGCGCGACGAATCCGGTCAGATCGTCCGCAGCGCGCGCGCGCTGGTTGTGGGCGAGCGGCTTTCGCTCGCCTTTTCGGACGGCGTGGTTCCGGCGCGCGTGCTGGGCGATGAGGCCTCAGAATCGCCAGTCAAACAAGAGCTTGCGTCGCAAAAGCGACGATCGGCGCCGCGCACGGCGCACAAGGATCAGGGGTCGCTTTTCTGAGAGGAATCCGCCTTAACGGATCGTTCGCCGTAATTTCGCCCGATAAACAGCGTGGAAAGGCGTCCGAGACGACGGGTCCGGCGCGTTTTCAGCGACGGGATGCGACGGGCTCGATGGGGCGCCGGAAGCGGCGCAAGGACTCCCAAGGAGAGACCCAGATGCTTCGATTCATATTCAAGCTGTTCACGACGGCGTCCGTCGCCGCGATCGGCTTTGGTTTTGGCGTTCACTACGGCACCAATGAGAAGGTCGCGAAGATCGATGGAGCTATCGAGGAGCGTCTTGCTTCGGCGATCTCGAGCCTCGAGTCGAAAATCAAGGCCGGCAAGGCGGACGCTTCGGCCGACCACGCCGCCGCCGTTGGCGTAATGCAATCCTCGGACGTCGCGGCCGCCGAGCCGCAGCAGGACCAGCAGCAGCCTGCCGAGCAGACGGCTTCCGCGGCTGAGCCCGGCGCCGCCCCGGTCGTCGAGGCTCGCGCCGAGCAGCCCGCGAACGACGCCTCGTCGGCTTCCGCCGAGGCTCCGCTGCAGGTCGCCTCGAATCAGGAGCAGGCTCCGGCCGCTGCGGCCACGGATGATCAGGCTGGCGCGCTGAAGACCGCGCAGGCTGCCGAGCCGGCTGCGGCTCCGGCTGGCGACGACGCCAAGGCCAAGGGCGGCGACAAGAAGAAGAAGAAGAAGAAGGCCAAGGCCGCGAAGCCGGACGCCGGCGCCGACAAGCCCGCCGACCCGCAGTAATCTTCGCGCGGCGCATCCAGCGCCGCGCTTTCCGCTACGCTCCCGAAGGCGCCCGTCGCCCTCGGGAGCGCGCCTATTTTGGAAACGAAATCGATTATTGCGGCTGCGAAGAGTCTTGCTTCGTCGCGGCGTTCGGCCAATGATCGGGCATGTCGCTCGACGTCGTCGACCTCAGAGCTTTCTACGATTCGCCCCTCGGCGTCGTCGCGCAGCGGCTCGTGTCGCGCGTGCTGCGAGGCCGCTGGGACTCCCGCTTCACCGGCTTGAGCCTGATGGGCGTGGGCTACGCCACCCCGTATCTGGCCGATTTCGCCAAGGAGGCGCAGCGCACGCTCGCCTTCATGCCGGCGGAGCAGGGGGTCATGCATTGGCCGCCGCAGGGGCACCCGACCTGCGCGCTCGTCGATCCGACGATGATGCCGCTGCCCGACGCCGCGATCGATCGGATTCTCGTCGCTCATTCGCTGGAGACCAGCGAGCATCCGCGCGATCTCCTGGAGGAGATCTGGCG
>Ga0265331_10001905_pt1 | contig 14628 bp, 8 predicted proteins | sample 41923metaG_FD_202088 | JGI IMG/M metagenome (GOLD analysis project Ga0265331, IMG submission 202088) | Rhizosphere microbial communities from Carex aquatilis grown in University of Washington, Seatle, WA, United States - 4-19-23 metaG | ecosystem: Host-associated > Plants > Roots > Rhizosphere >...
CTTATCAGCTCACCATGCGCCCGCCCCAGACCGATCCGAATGCCCCCATCTTCACCGGCAAGACCTATACCCGGACGCAGGACGACGATCCGCCCTTGCCTGGCCTTTCCTACGGCGAAGAGGTCATGGGGCTGGATGTAGCAACCATTTTCCGGACCCGATTCAACGATCCGGGCAACGGCGTGCCCGTGAAGCGCTACGACCTGACCGGCTATGGCGCCAGCCTGTTCACCGACTGGACCGATCTCAATCCGCCGGACCCCACCGACATCATCCAGGTGGATTTCAACGCCACCGTGGGCCGCACGTCGCATGAGGTCATCCAGGCCCAGAGCGTCGTCTATCCGTGGGGAATCAAGGTCGTCCGCACGATCACGATCGACCGCTTGAACAGCGGTTCCGTCGAGCGGACGGATTCGGGATGGATCGCGGCCAGCGACGGGCATTTCGCGGTGAACTCGCCCAAGAACGACTTCGTCGCCAAGGATGTCCATGCGGGCCTGATCGACAGCCTGCTGCAAGTGAAGAACATCACGGAGTTCGGCGTGCCGCTGCAAACGCCGGGGACGTTCGATTGGTATCCGCCGAATCCGCCCCCCGGGTCGGGCATCACGATGGAGCCGCAGACCCTGCCGATCACATTGCAGCCGGTGACCTTCGACGCCGATATCGCAATCAATCCGCAGCACGGCGTTATCCAGGGCGGATCCAAGGTGAAGGGGCTGGATCTCAAGGACCATACGGCCGTGCCCAGCACCGGCATCGTCGGCTATATCGGCCTCACGGCGCTCTATCATCTCTCGCTCGACGATCTGCTGAATTTCCTCGCCGGTCTTCCGCAAGGCACGGCCGGCGGGCCGCTCAACGCGACCTTGAACCTGGGCAAGAGCGACAACGTGTTCCGCTGCGTGGGCTTTTCGGCGGCGCCAGCGCAGGACAGCACGCTTGGCAAGAACGCGCTTGTTATTGCAGCCACGGGCATCCCGAAACTGCCTCAGGGGAGCGCATGGTCGGTTGCCCTGCAGAAGAGCGGCGATCCCGCACCCCAGGCGCTGGCTCCCACCCAGGCGATCCCGGTCGTCCAGCCGAATGACGGAAGCGGCAATCCCGGACCGGAGGCGCATTTCGCCGATCCCACTGACATCTTTCGCCTGGCGAAGACCCCGCCGGCACCACCGCAGTTCCTCTACGGCTTCATTCAGGACGTCACTACCCAGAAGTCCTTCCTGGCCCAACCCTATGTCACCAGCGGCGACCAGCATTTGGCGCTCCGGCAGACGCCGAGACTGGCCGATCCGGGCATCCTGCTGGGCGCTGTGTCGAGCTTTCCGGCAATCGCTTCGGCGCTGCCGCTGGGCGGCCTGGACAAACTGGCTTCCAGCCTCGGTTCGATGAACCTGGCCATCGACAAGTGGTTCGATACGCTGCCACCCCCGAAACCCTTCTGGCAGTCGCCTCCGGCCGAGACCAAGGTCACGCATCTGATCAACACCTCGGTCGCGACGGTGGACCTCGTCTACCGGTGGCGGCTGCCGGAAGGCAGCGACAAGCCGCCGGTCCCACCAGCGCCACCCTGGCCACCTTCGCTGGGCGATCCGAACGCGATGATCCATGTGACCCTAGGCCAGCCCACGGGGCCCAGCTGGTCGATCGACATTTACCAGATCGCCATGGTGCTGACGCTGCCGGGGATTTCCAGCACGCCCGCGCTGTGGATCGAAGGCGCCTTCCACGCGGATTCCCAATCAGCGCCCAGTTTCCCGAACCTCCAAGTGTTCTATGACGGTCCGCTCCAGCCGATCACCCAGTTCTTCAGCACGCTGCAGACCTTGGGGCAGGCGCTGGGCTTGAGCGATCCCGGTTCGGGCGGGGGGCTGAACGTCCATTTCGCCGATGGGAAACTGACCATCCAGGAGACGTTCAATCTTGGAACCCTGCCGCTCGGACCCGGCGAGATCCAGAACATCTCCCTCGATATGGGCGGCAGCATCGATATTCCGTCCCTGGGCGTGGACTATCTGATCGGGATCGGCTCGCCAGACGCGCCTGTCCACTGGATCGTCGATCCGATGTCGGGCACGGGCTGTCTGCAGGCGGGCGTCCAGGACGGGTCGCTGGCGGTCCTTGTGCAGCTCGGAATCGGGCTCGGCCTGGCGATCGATCTGGCGATCGCGTCGGGAAGCGCCTCGATCGTGATCGCGTTCCAGGTCCAGATCACCGGCTCGGATTTCGAGCTGATGGTCCTGCTTACCGGACAGGCCCAGATCGACGTCCTGGGCGGCCTGGCGAGCTGCTCCATATCGATTTCCGTCGGGCTGGGCCTGGAGTTCGGCCTGCCGCCATCGAATCCGGAGCCGGTGACGGCGATCGGCACTGCTTCCGTGGCGGTTCACCTGAGCATCTGCTGGGTCGTCTCGATCGACTGGTCGGGGAGTTGGTCCTTCTCCCATCAGTTCTCGATACCGGCGTAGCGGGAGCCGGAGCCAAACATGCAGACTGACCTTAGAAACCTGAGCCTGATGATGTTCCCCCAGGAGTGGTCGGGCAGCGAGATCCTGGCCAACATCCTGCTCGTGCCTTCGGGCGATCCGACCATGCCCGTGGGCACGGAACTGCCGTTCGCCCAGGCCCAGCCGGTGCTGCGCGCGGTATTCCTGCCGGGGTTCGCCACCCCAAGCTGGGCACCGCCGCCGGCTTCCATCATCACGTCGCAGCTTTATCACCTGATCCCGCCCGGCCCCGAGGCGTCGGGATTGATTCAGCCCCCTTACAAGCAAGAGATCTTCGCCGGTCTTTCGGAACAGTTCACGCCGACCGTGCCCGCGCGCGCCGCCTCTGCCGGCGGCATCAAGAAGGACCTCCCCCTCAGCTATCAGGCGGCGGCTGGGTTTGGAAAGGCGGATGGCGCGCTGTTTACCACGGACGATGGATACGGCTGCGACATACGGGGCACGCAACCGAATAAAGTCGCCGTGACGCCGCGGAAGGTGGCGTGGGGAGAGATATTCTCCTACGCCTTGCGCCAGCCGCTGATCGCCGAGGCGATCGGATTGAGCTACCTCGGCGTGCGCATTCCACTCGACGCGAGCACGGTTGCCGACGGCGGGTGGCTGTGGCTCGAAATCGAAACTTCGAACTCGGCCAACTGGTACGCGCAGCTCGTGAACGCATCCGTGGCGAAGCCGTACTATCAGCAGCCGGTGCGCTCCTACGCGGCGCGAATTTCGGCGCTGACCGGCGCCCAGAGCCTGTTCGCCGCGGTCCTGTTTCCGGTCTACCCGACCGTTCCCACGGCCACCTCCGTGGTGGTCGATCCGGCGCAGTACGAGGCCGACCTCTACGCCACGGGATTCACCCAGATCGTGCACGCCTATCAGCCGGTCTCGGCGGATGCGATCGTCGGCAACGACAACACGCTGGTCCCCGGCACGGATGCGGGATTCCAGATCGGCTGGGACGACGAGCAGGTGACGGCCTGGCTGAACCGGCAAGTGCAGGCCGCCCAGGCCATGTTTGCCCAGAACCCGGCGGACGAGTTTCCTCTCGGCGTGCAGGGCTATCGGGTGGATGCGCGAGAAGTGTCCGATGGAACGGCCGATCCCGCCTCGCCCACGCCGGCATGGAATTCGCTGGTGACGGTCAGCGCAACGGTGGCCGCGGGCGATTCGTTCACCGCGACCGGGACCGAGGAGCTGGCGATCGAGCCGACGCCTGTCGGCAACGGGGCGTCCCCGACCAACTTCTGGCTGCCCCGATACTTCGCCCACTGGCGGGGCAGATCGCTCATCGTTGCGGACAAATACGGCTATGCGTTCGGCACCGGCGGTCCGCCGGCAGCCTATCCGCAGAATCCCGGCGCGCCGCAATTCAGCGGGTCCTTGTCCGAGATTCTCAGCATCGGCCTGCGCTATGGGCAATGGTACCAGTTCCGCGCCCGGCTTTCCGATTTGACGGGCGGAGGCCCGGCCATCGGAGACAGCGATCCCGGTGCCGGTGTGGCGACGATTCAATTCCTGCGGCATGTCCCGCCGAAAGCCGTGGGCGTGACGCTGGACGTGCCGTCCGCGCCGGCCACTATCCTGGTGAGCCGTCCACGCCTCAACTATCCGGAGATGGTGTTCTCCGGCGCGGCCGACGACACGGATCTGGACAACTTCCTCGCCGAGGTGCAGGCCGTTTCGGGCACGCCTCCGATTCCCGCTTCGTCTTATCCGTCGGTGTCGATGCCGGACCCGGATGTGGTGACCCTGGAGATCATCGTCGAGGCCCAGGCACCGAAGCACGACACGGGCAATCCGGCATCGATGCGCGACATGGCGGCACCACCCGAGGCGGGTGATCTCGACGGCACTTTCCGCGTCGTCTATCGGCAGCAGATCCCGTTCTCCGGTGCGTCGGTTTCGTTGACCATGAATCCCCAGGCGATCGCGGATATCGTCCCCTGGACGCCGCCGACGCCGCCCGGCACGACGATTGTCGTGCCGACCGGGCGCAATTTGCGCGTCCGGCTGCGGGGTCTGGGCAGCGGCGATCCCGCCTACTGGGGCAGCACGCTGGCAAGCACGGGACTGTCGACGGATCTGCAGCTTCGCTACGAGGCGGCCGCCGAAACCGGCGTGATCGGGGATGCCACGGACGCGGCGAAACTCCCGATGCAGCTGCAAGCCTTCTATTTGCGTGAGGATCCGGCGGGGGCGCAGCAGGCCGTGGTGGCGAGTGGCATCGGTTCCGCATTGCAGAGCATTGGTCCCGGTCTTGCTCCGGGGCTTCAGAACGCGCTCGCCCTGGCGTTCCAGTCGGACCTGCCGACGCCCATCGAAAACCTCGCGCAGGCGCTCGATCTTCCGGTGAACGGCTTGACGCTCACGGCACCGCCGGGCCAGCGCGTGCTGTTCGGCGCCCAGAGCACGCTACGGGTTTCGATCACCCAGGACGGTTCCTCGATCACGTTTTCATCCGGCAAGGATCTGGTCGGCCATTGGATCGTGGTCATCCGGCTGACGATCCAGCGCGACTGGACATGGACCGGACTGGCGCAGAACGGAGCAGGACAGACCGGATTCCTGTTCAGCGGCGCCGCCAGCATGACCGACCCAGCGTCGGCGCCGGTGGAGATCGGACGCGTGAATCTGCCGGGAGTCGTATCGGCGATATCGACCGAGGCGCCCGCAAATCGCGATTCGGCCGAGCTGATCTTCTTCGCCACCGTGGACTCAACGGTCGGACCGGACCAGTTCCCTGCAGTGACCAACACGACGTGGAGCCTGTCCGCGACGTTCACCGGAGCGCCCACGACGCCGGTCGATCTCTGGAGCAGCGGGAGCGCCCTGCAGCTGCCGATCACCTTGCCGCCCAGGCAGACGCCCAAACTGGTCTCGGCGGGATTGGCCGAAAGCCCCTATGTGGCGAGTGCGAATTATGCCTCCACCCAGCAGCGGCAGCGCGCCTTGTGGCTGGAGTTCGACCAGACGCCCGCCGATCCCAACGATGAATACTTCTACCGCGTCTTGGGCTATGGGCCCGATCCGTTGCTGGTGAGTTATCCCAGCGACTTGCCGGCGGCGACGGAGCCGAACCTGCCCATCGACCCCGAATGGATACGCATGATCGCGGCCAAGGATACGAACGACGACGCGGGCGTGGGCGCGATGACGGAGCTCGACGGCGCTACGGCGCCGCTCCAGGCCTCGGGGCGGCCGATCCACTACAGCCTGCCTTTGCCTGGCACGATCTCGCAAACCGACTCGGAGCTGTTCGGGTTCTGGACGATCGAGCTCAGGGTGGGGCACACGCTTTGGTCCACGGCCCAGGCCCGGTATGGGCGAGCGTTGCGTGTTTCGGGCGTCCAGTTTCCGCCGCCGCCCTTGGCCGTCAATGTGGACCGGCAGCCGGTGCCGCCGTTGCCGGCACCCGCCGCGCCGTCCATCGTGGCGATGGCCGATCTGGCGCAGACGGTCTACAACGGCGCCTCCCTGACTTTGAGAGATCATCCGCAGACCGAGATCTGGTTCCTGCTCTACGCGCAGGTCCGGCGCGTGGACGGCCAAGCGTGGCGGAATATCCTGCTGGCGCGGGCGCTCGGCCAGCAAATCAGAGAACCGGCCGGCGGGCTCGCCGGATCTGCCGGGCAACAGAGCCTGATCCCGGTCTACGGCGTATTCGCCGAGACGACAGTGGAGGCTTTGCTGAAGAAATTGCAACTTCGCACGAACACGCCGGTGAGCGTGCTGGCCGTGGAATTGTTCAACCACGAGGCCAACGTAGTTCAGCAGTTCGCGGGGCAAGTGGCTGCCATGCCCGCCGCGGTCGCTGGCGAGGGCGATCCGCTGGGCGCGGATCTGGGTGCCAGGCGCGTGCTGCGCGTGTCGCCGCTGACGGCTGTGCCGGCAGTGTGCTGAGCGGCCTGCGTCACGCTATCCGGCCCCTCGGGGCCCGCGATCGGACCTGTGCATAGGCCGGCCGGGTCGACTCTCATAGAGACCGAAAGCTGGACGGATTGCACCCGGCAAGACTGAAGTGCTAACCTTTCGGTCATTCGACAGGGGTGCTCCGTATCGCCGGGGCTGAGATGGCAGCGTGAAGCGGCCGAACCCTCAAGCTGATCTGGGTAATGCCAGCGGAGCGAGGCGATCCATGTTTTCCGGGGCGCAAGTCTCTTTGTATCCGATGACTGACGATTTCGTCGCGGTCATTCTCGATGCCATCCGCGCGCTTGAACCTTACCGCTCGGCGTTCCGGATCGAGACCGACGACATCTCGACCTTGCTCGTCGGTCCGCCCGACCTGCTCTTTCCGGCGATGCGAGATCTGTTCACGGCGGCTGCCTGTCGTGGCGTCCATTGCGTGCTCGCGGCAACCGTATCGCGCGGCTGTCCCGGGGAGCCCGACGATCCGATCTGCACGCCGGTCGCCCGGATGGGCTCGAGCGAACCGCTCGCTTCCAGAATCGAGACGGCTCTCGCGGCCGTGGGGGCGGTGGCGCTGACCGGCCAGCCCGTTGCCGCACAGTTCTCTCTCTATCCCCTCGGCGACAGCCATATGGAGGAGATCTACGGCTGCATCGATTTCCTCAAGCGCTCGGGCGTCTTCGACCGCTCGAAGCATTTCTGCACCAAGCTCAGAGGCGATGCGGGCCCGGTCTTCGCCACCCTCAGCGAGGCGTTCCTTCGCTTCGGCAACCCCGAGGGCCATGTCACCCTCGACCTCAAGGTTTCGGCCAACAGCCCGACTGCCGCGCGAACTGGAGAGAAGCCATGACCCGACCAGGGAGGAATCCATGACCGAGACGCGAAGCTGGAATTTGCGGGAAACCCTCGTCGTCGCGGTCCTCGGCGCCGTTTTCGCCGTGCTCTACATCGGCTGGGTGCAGGTCTGGCTGATCGCCCAGGCGGCCTTCGGCGCCGTCACCATGGACGTGGTGATGGGCTTCTGGTTCATCGTCTCGATCGTCGCCGCAGCCATCATCCGCAAGCCCGGCGTCGCGATAGCGTCCGAAATGCTGGCGGCCGGTGTGGAGATCCTGCTCGGGAGCCCGGCGGGACTGATAGTCTTGCTCTCTGGCGCAGTGCAGGGGGCCGGTGCCGAGCTGGTGTTCGCGGCGACGCGATGGCGGAACTACTCGCTGCCCGTGTTGATGGCGGCCGGGGTCGGGTCGGCGATCTTCTCGTTCGTCTATACCTGGATTAGATTCGACTATGGCGCGCTTCAGCCGGGTCTGCTCGCCGCCATGTTCGTTCTGCGTTGTCTCAGCGGCGCATTCCTCGGCGGCCTGCTCGGTCACTATGTCGTGGAAGCGCTGCACAAGACCGGCGCCCTTGCCGGCCTGGCCATTGACCGTGAGAAGCGCGCCGCCACGACCTGAGCCGACGCCCGCCGCAGAGTGGCAGCAGGTCGAGGTCCGGTATCCATTCAGCGCGCGGGCCGCGGTTGGCCCGGTCGATCTTGCGATCCATCCGGGGGAGCGGGTCCTCCTGCTCGGCGCGTCTGGATCAGGCAAGTCCACGCTTCTCCTGACCCTGACCGGCCTCATTCCCCGAAGCATCCCCGCCCTCGTGACCGGCCGGGTCACTATATTCGGCGCCGAGGCAAGCTCGCGGGCGCCCTGGGGCTGGGCCCGCCGGGTGGCGCATTACTTTCAGGACGCGGACCAGACCCTCTGCGGCATGCGCGTCGAGGACGAGATCGCCTTCCCATTGGAGAACCGCGCAATGCCCGCATCCGGCATAACGGCAGCAGTCGCCTCGGCGATGCGGGAGGTCGGGTTGCCGGACGCCTGGCGCGGGCGCCGCAGCTCGACACTCTCCGGCGGCGAGCGCCAACTCGTGGCGCTCGCCGCGACGCTGGCCCAGGATGCCCCGCTGTTCGTGACCGACGAGCCGACGGCCCATCTCGCGCCCGAGGCTTCCGTCAGGCTCCACGCGCTGCTGACGTCTCGGCGCCCCGATCGCGGCATTCTCATCGTCGACCACAGGCTGGACGGCCTCCTCGAAGGGATCGACCGGGTCGCCGTCTTGGGAGACGAAGGCCGCATCGTTGCCGCGGGGCGTCCTCGCGATGTCTTCCGCGGTCAGCGGAGCTTGCTTGCCTCCCTCGGCGTCTGGTGCCCGGCATCGACCATGCTGGACTCGGCGCTGGCCGACGCGGGCGTCGCCCCATCAACTGCTCCCTTGAATGTGCGGGAAGCGCTCGCGCATGTTGAACCTGGGACGGCGGAGCCGGACTCGATCCGGCGGGCCCGGCCGGCGGTTACGGCCTTCCTCGACTCCCGCACCGCGCCCCTCGAAACATGTGCTTCGAGCGGTCGAGTCGTCGCCGCCTTGTCGAAGGCGGATTGCGCGCCTTTCCTGGGGCCGACGGTTCTGAGGGGGGTCGATCTCGAGATTCATGAAGGCGAGGTCCTGGGCGTGCTGGGGGCCAATGGCGCCGGCAAGTCGACCCTTGGCGCGTGTCTTTCCGGGCATAGTCCGCTGCGGGGGGGCAGGCGAAACGGACCGCTTGGCGGCATCGCCTTCCAACGGCCGGAAAACCAGTTCACCGCCGGCAGCGTCGGCGAAGAGATCGCCTCGGCACTGCCGGGGAAAATGGCCGGCCCGGAAAAGGAACGCCGGGTCGCTGAAGCTCTCGCCGCCTGGAACCTCGTCGGGTTCGAACGACGGCATCCGTTGGCACTTTCCCAGGGAGAGCAGCGCCGCCTTGCGCTCGCCTCGCTTACCATCGCGGAGCGCTGGCCCCTGCTCGTGCTCGACGAGCCGATGGCGGGACTGGACGCCAGTGGCGCGGCCGGCCTGATCGAGAAGACTGCGGCGTTGGCCCGCGAAGGGCGTGCGATTGCGCTCATCACCCATGACATGGACCTGGCGCTTCGTCTTTGTCCCCGCAGCATCGTCCTTGGCGAGGGCCGCGTGCTGGCCGAGGGGCCTACGACGAGGCTGCTCGGCGACCGGGTGCTTCTCGATCGGGCCGGTCTTTGCGAACCGTCCTCGGCCGAGGCCGGTCGATGGCTTCAGCGGGCGGCGGCGTGCTGAGGGCCCTCAACCCGCTGGTCAAGCTCGGCGTCTGCCTCGTCTGGCTGATCGCCGCCGTCCTGGTCTTCAATCCGGGCTTCCAGGCGGCAACGATCCTGGTGATCGCCCTGGTGCTGATCTTGGGCAATCGCAATTCGCCCGCGACGATCCTGGCACTGATGGTGCCATTCGCCTTGTTCGGGTTCGGCATGCTGACGACAAATCTGCTGTTCCGCAGGGACAGTGCCTTCGCGACGGTGCTGGCGGGCGAGGCGCTGTTCGCTTCGGCCGCCCTTTCGGCGGGCTTCACGCTGTTTCTCCGCAGCATCGCCTGCGGGATGATCTCCGCCTTGTTTGCCATGACCACGGATCCGGGCGCCTTGGTGCGGGCCTTGATGGCCTATTGCCGGCTCCCTCCGCGTCTTGGCTATGCCCTCTTCGCCGCGATACAGCTTGTGCCGGACCTTGCTTCGGAGGCCGAGCAGATGCGCCTTGCGCGCGCCATGAAGTCCGGCCGTCCGCGTCGCAGGATTCCGGGCCCGCGGGAAGCGGCCAGCCTTGTCATACCTCTGCTCGCCTATGCCATCCGCCGGGCGGGGCGAACCGCGATTGCCATGGAGGCGCGGGGCCTGTCGCCGGGTCCGCGGACGATTGCCAACGTTCCGCGTTTCACCTGGTGGGACGGCGTCTTTGTCGTCTCGGCCGCCGGCACGATCGCGCTCTGTGGCTTCCCATTGATCTTTGGATGGATCTAGGCCGCGCCGTCCAGCAATTTGCAGGGTTCCGGGGGCCGAGGCCATAATGGTCTCAGCCCCCGGATGACGCGGGCGGCCCTAAGGTTTTTCAGCGTCCCCAGACCTTGGCGTACTCGGCGCGGTAGTCGACCTTAGGCTCGTAGATGCCGTCGGCATTGATGTCGGTCGCCACGTTGTCCTTGGTGATGATGTGGAGGGGTTGGACAAAGCCGCTGGCGGCTGCGCCGTTGAAGGCCCGGTTCAGCTCATCGATCGCCTGCCAGCCCTGGAGGCCGGCTGGTTCGGGGATCGTACCGATCTCGTATTCGCCCGTCTTGATGCGCTGATAGGCCGCGGGGCTGCCGTCGGAGCCGATGAGCGCGATGCGGCCGCCGGGCGCGATCCCGCCGGTCCGCAGCGCCGGCACGCCAGGATCGAAGAAGCCGGCGTCGCTCACGGTGTAGACGTAGAACGGATCCGGATATTTCTGAATCCACGAGGTGAACAAGCCGGGCATGTTCTGGTTGGCGGCTCCCACCGGCGTGCTGACGTACTCCAGCATCTTGCAGGTGCTGCACGCCTTGATCGTGGCCTGGGCGGCGTCCGCCTTGGCCCGGGCGATGGCGTATTGGGTATCGGTCACGACGATCATCTCGGCCTTGCCGTGGGAGTCGGCGATCGCATCGTCCGCGGCCAGGGTCGCCTGTCCGACCGGGTCATAAGTGATGTTCGTGAACAGATAGACGCCGGGGGCGGGTCCGGGCCCGGCCACGCTGTGGATGCCGACGATCTTGATGCCGGCATCGGTGGCGTCCTTCAGCAGGCCGAGGTTGCTCTGTGCATCCACGCTGGCGAGCACGATGCCGTTGGGCTTGAGCGCGATCGCCTGCTGCAGCGCCGACCTAATGCCGTCCGCCGAGCCCCGGCCGTCGATGGTCGTCTCTTGCCAACCGAGCTTGGCAGCACCTTCAGCCGTGCCCCTGCACCAGGTCGCCGCGGTGATGTCCTGGGCCAGGTATTCGACGCAGACGACGCTTTGATTGGCCACGGGGGCCGGTCCCGATGTCGGCCCATGCCATTGATCCGTGGGGCCCGTGGCGAGCGCGACGGCGCTGATCGCGTCCTGCGAACTCTGGGCGCGGGCGGCGCTCGCCCCGACGACGGTGGCAAGGGCGAGCGAGGCGACGAACGACGATAGGATTTTGTGGCGATGCATTGTCTTTCCTCCCTGTTGAATTGCCGTTTCGACAACTACGCATTCCTGGGTCAGGCGTTCAGGTGCCGCCTCCCGGCGGGCCGCGAGCCGCGTCCGCCTGGCGCAGGCGCGCCGTGCGTCGGCGTGCGGCAAATCCCGCGAGGCCCACCGCAAGCGCAAGCGTGGCGCCGTTGAAGAGATACTGGACGTAGAACTGGGCCCCCAGCTGCTGCAGGCCGGCAATGCCGACCGCCAGCAGCAGAACGGATACCAGCGTCCCCGGAACGTTGACGCGTCCGGGCGTGAAGGACGTCGCGCCGAGCAGCGCGCCGACAAAGGCGGGAAGCAGATAGCTGGAACCGACGTCCGGCTGTCCCGCCTCAAGCTGGGCTCCGAGGATCACGCCTGCCACGCCCGAGAGCACGCCCGAGGCGACGAAGGCCGCGATGGTGTACTGGCGCGCCGGGATGCCCACCAGCTCGGCCATGCGCGGGTTCGCCCCCAGGGCGTATAGCCGGCGTCCGATGGGCAGATATTCCAGAACGGCATACAACACGACCGAGATCACGGCGACGATCACCGCGGGCAGCGGCACATAGCCGAGGAACGAGACATTGGCGATGTCCGTGAAAGTCACCGGCAGGAGGCCGGCGATCTGTTGGCCGTTGCTGTACCAATTCGTGATGCCGAAGGCGAAGGTGCCTGAGGCGAGTGTGGCGATGAAGGAATCGATCCTGGCGACCGTGACCAGCAGACCGTTGGCGAGGCCGATGAGCCCGCCGATGGCAAGCGCCGCGACCACCGCCAGGGGCCAGGCGAAGTGCTGATCGATCTGCAAGCCGATGACCGCCATTCCGGTGATGCCGAGCACGAAGCCGACCGACAGGTCGTATTGCCCTGCCGCCAGGGGGATCATGACCGCGAGCGCCAGCAATGCGATGACCGACTGAGTCCCGAGAATGGAACGGATGTTGAATTCCGTCGGGAAAGTCCGCGGCAGAAGCAGCGAGAAGCCGATGATGAGAAGCGCCGTCAGAATCAGGAGGCTGTAGGTCGTCAGCAACTTGGCGACGCTGACGCGACGAGGCTGCGTCTTCGGAGATGCCGTGCCCTTCGCCGGGGCTTGCAGCTCAGCCATGGGCCGCATTCGCTCTCGGCTTGTCCGCCGTCGCCGCTCGGACGAGCCGGGCCATGGACAGCTCGGCCGCCGGCAGTTCGGCGACGATTCGGCCGCGGTAGAACACCAGGGCGCGGCCGGCGATTCCCGCGACCTCCTCGAAATCGGACGACACCAGGAGGACCGCGGCGCCTTGCAGCAACGAATCCAGAAGCAGGCGGTAGATCTCGGCCTTGGCGCCCACGTCGACCCCGGCCGTGGGCTCCTCCAGCACGAGCAGCCGCCGATCGGCGCCGAGCCATCGGGCCAGCACGACCTTTTGCTGATTGCCGCCGCTAAGCGCCGCAACCGGCGTTTCCGGGTTCTGCGCGCGCACGCCGAAGCGCCGCATCAGGCCGAGAGCGTCGCGTCTTTCGTCGGCGGGCCGGATCCAGCCTCCGACCGCGCGATTGGGGATCGAGGGGTTGACGAACAGGTTTTCCCGGATCGTGCGGTCCTGCGCCAAGCTCTCGACCGATCGCTTGGCGGACACGAACCCGATGCCGAGATCGACGGACCGGCGGGCCGTCAGGCGTTCGTACGCGGCGCCTTGAAATCTGACCGTGCCACTCGCGAGTTCAACATCGCCCACGAGGAGTCGGCTCATTTCGCTCTGGCCAGCTCCCTCGAGCCCGACCAGCGCCACGATCTCGCCGGCCCTGACTGAGAATGAGCAGGGTCCCGTGGCGCCCGCCACTACGCGGTCGAACTCGACGACAGCGGCCCCCGGACGATGCACCGTGTCACGCACGAAGACTTCGTCCGGGGCGCGGCCGACAATGGCCTCGACGAGCATTTCGCGGTCGGCATCTCTTGTCGCGATGGTAAGGACGCGCTGTCCGTCGCGCATCACCGTGACGCGATCGGCAATGCGGAATACCTCGTCGAGGCGATGGGTGACGAAAATCATTCCCACCGCCTGCTTCTTGAGACGCTCCAGGGTTCGAAAGACCCGGGCGACGTCCTCCTCCGGCAGGCTGGCGGTGGGTTCATCGAGGATGAGGAGTCGGACATGGGGCGTGGCAAAGGCGCGCGCGATGGCGACGATGGATTTCTGCGCCTGGGAAAGCTGCGACACCAGGGTGGCAGGGTCGATGTCGGCTTCCAGGGTCGACAGCGTATCCGCCGCCTGCCGTTTGAGATCCCGCCAGGAGATCAGCCCGCCCCGGCGCGGAAAGCCCGAGACATGCCCGATGTTCTCCATGACGGACATGGAGTCGACCAGGGCAAGGTCCTGATGGATGAATGCCAGTCCCGCTGCCGCTTCCCATCCGTGGCGAAGGGGCACGCTGGCGAGGTGAATGTGGCCCTCGTCCGGCGGATAGACGCCCGCGAGAACTTTGATGAACGTCGATTTGCCCGCGCCGTTCTCGCCCAGCAGGGCGTGGACCTCGCCCGCCTCGACGTCGAGGTCGAAGTTGTCGAGGGCGAGGGTTCCAGGAAAGCGCTTGGTGATCCCTCGAACCGTGAGCAGGGGAAGTTCCGCCACGATCGCCCGCTCACGTCCCGGGTTCTGGCCGGGCGATGCGACCCTTATAGGTCGGCGCGCCGCCGCCTGGAACATGCAGGCGCCAGATCCGTCCCTCGGCCGATGCCTCGGGGAGGACCGCCAGCACGCCCGCGTCGGTCACCCAGAGCGTTTCGCCGTCGAAAGCGCAATTCGTCGGCGCGACGCCGCAGGAAATGAACCCTTCGACCTTGCCGTCGGGCTGAAGCACGTGGATGCCCTTGCCCACGATATCGGTCACGTAGAGGCGTCCGTCGGCGCCGATCTTCAGGCCATCCGGGACGGGGTTCTCGCCGGGCATCCGCCCGAGGTCCTCGATCTTGCCGTTGGGCCGAATGCGTCCCACCCGCCCAGTGTAGGACTCGTCCCAGACGATCGAGCCGTCGGCCTCCACGGCGACGCCGTTGGGAAATACGGGACTGGGAAATGCGTGGACGACCTTTGCCGTGCCGTCGGGCAACAGCCTGTGGATATAACTGGGGTCGGGATCCTTCGGGTTGTAGGTGCCAGGATCGGTGAACACGAGGCTGCCA
>Ga0265331_10001907_pt1 | contig 14612 bp, 14 predicted proteins | sample 41923metaG_FD_202088 | JGI IMG/M metagenome (GOLD analysis project Ga0265331, IMG submission 202088) | Rhizosphere microbial communities from Carex aquatilis grown in University of Washington, Seatle, WA, United States - 4-19-23 metaG | ecosystem: Host-associated > Plants > Roots > Rhizosphere...
CTTTGTCCATAATGGCAATCCGCCGCAGATCAATATGGTGCGGGTGGACGGCGGGCTGGCGGCGCTGATGCCGATCCAGACGTCGGGCTCTGCCTCGACGCTGGAGGTGATCGCCGGCGTCAAGAAACTTCTGCCCAAGCTTCGCCTGATGCTGCCGGAGGGCGTCGAGCTGACGGTCGTCGGCGATCAATCGGCCTTCATCTCCGGCGCGGTGACGAGCGTTATTCGCGAAGGGCTCATCGCCGCTACGCTGACCGGCCTGATGATCCTGCTGTTCCTGGGCAGTTGGCGCTCTACGATCATCATCACCATTTCGATTCCGCTGTCGATTTTGGCGGCGTTGGCGGCGCTTGCGGCGATTGGCGAAACCATCAATGTGATGACCTTGGGCGGGCTGGCGCTCGCGGTCGGCATATTGGTCGACGACGCCACGGTGACGATTGAAAACGTCAACCGTCATCTCGAGGCCGGCGAGAAGATCGACGACGCGATTGTGAAAGCCGCCAAGGAGATCATCTCGCCGGCGACCGTATCGCTGTTCTGCATCATCATCGTCTTCGCGCCCATGCTGTTGCTGGGCGGCGTCGCGGGCCATCTGTTCCGGCCGCTAGCGGAGGCGGTGGTCTTCGCGATGATCGCCTCGTATATTCTGACCTACACGCTGGTCGAAACCATGGCGCGTTATTTCCTCAGCGAGCAGCAGAGGCTCAAGGAGGAGGAAGAAAAACACGGCCCGCGTCCGCGGGGAAAATTCGTAACGGCGCTGACACGCCTTCAGATCTCCTTCGAACATCGCTTTGAAGCCTTGGTGAGCGCCTATGTGCATTTTCTGGCTCTGGCGCTCGCGGCGCCGCGCCGCTTCGTCGCGGGTTTCATGGCGGCGGTGGCCTTGTCGCTTTGCCTGACGCCGTTTCTTGGCCGCAACTTTTTTCCCGACGCGGAGAGCAACCAGATAAGGATGCATGTGCGCGCGCCGATGGGCACGCGAATCGAGGAGACCGGCGCGCTTTGCGACCGCATTGAGGCGAAAATCCGCGAGATTTTGCCGAAAGGAACGCTCTCGAGCATTGTCGACAACATTGGCTTGCCGGTCAGCGGCATCAACATGAGCTACAACAACTCCGGTACGATCGGCGCGACTGACGCCGATCTTATGCTGACTTTCGACCCCGACCAAGTTTCAAACTCCAATCCGATGATGGAGCTATTGCGCGAAAAGCTGCCGCGCGAATTTCCCGGCGTGACCTTTGCGATGCTGCCGGCCGACATAGTGACGCAAATTCTGAACTTCGGCCTGCCTGCGCCGCTCGACATTCAGGCGATTGGCGTTAGGCGCGACGAGAACCGCGCATACGTCGAAAAGATTTTCGAGCGCGTCTCGCGAGTGCCCGGGATTGCCGATCCGCGCATACAGCAGGCCGACAACCTGCCGACGCTTTCTGTCGATGTCGACCGCACGCTGGCGCAGGAGGTCGGACTTTCCGAAAAGGACGTGACGCTGGCGCTGCAAACGCCGCTGGCTGGCAGTTTTCAGAGCGCGCCGAATTTCTGGCTCGACCCAAGGAACGGCGTCTCCTATCCGCTCATCGCGATGGAGCCGCAATATTGGTTGACCGATTTTGCGGCACTGTACGATCTGCCGGTCTCCACCGGCGATCCGCCGCAGATTTTGGGGGGCGTAGCGGCGCTGCGGCGCGGCTGGAGCGCCGGCATCGTCACCCATTATAACGCGCAGCCGTCGTTCGACATTTACGCTGGAGTGAGAGAGAGGGATCTCGGCGCCGTCGCCGACGACATCGAGGCGATCCTCAAGGAGACGCGCCAAGAGGCGCCGGCGGCCTCGACGATCGTGCTGCGGGGCCAGTATGCGACGATGCACAGCGCATACGCTGAACTGTTGCTTGGATTGGCGCTCGCCGTGCTGTTTGTCTATCTGGTGATCGTCGTGAACTTCCAGTCGTGGCTCGACCCGTTCCTCATCGTCTGCGCTCTGCCGACGGCGCTCGCCGGCATTGTCTGGATATTGTTTCTCACCGGCACGACGCTGTCCGTGCCGGCCCTGACCGGCGCCATCATGTGCATGGGCGTCGCCACCGCCAACAGCAATCTGATCGTCGCCTTTGCGCGCGAGCGGCTTGACGCGGGCGACGAACCCGTTCACGCGGCGGCGGCGGCGGGGGCGACGCGTTTTCGGCCCGTTCTGATGACGGCGCTGGCGATGATCATCGGAATGGGGCCCATGGCGCTTTCCGCCGAACAAAACGCCCCGCTGGGACGCGCGGTGATCGGCGGTCTGGCCTTCGCCACCACCGCCACGCTGCTTCTGCTGCCGGTGCTGATCAGCCTCGCCCATGGATTTTTGGCGCGCCGCAAGACGCAAGGACAGGCCCATGTCGCATTATGATCCCGCCCATATGGCGCCGCCGGATCCGCAGGCTCAGGCGGCGTTGGCGCGCAAGGCGCGGCGCTGGCTGATCGGATTGGCGCTGTTGGCGCTGGCGCTGGCGATCTGGGGCGTTCTGTCGCGCCGCGCGCGCGAGGCCGAGTTGACGAAACTGACGTTGGAGGCGGCGACGCCGACTGTCGAACTGGTGACGCCGCACGTGTCCACCGCCGTGGAGGAGTTGATCCTGCCGGCTAATGTGGAGGCTTTCTACGACGCCCCGATCTATGCGCGGGTCAACGGCTATTTGAAGAGCTGGGCCCATGACATCGGCGACCGCGTGAAGGCGGGCGATGTTTTGGCGGTGATCGACGCGCCCGACCTCGAACAGCAGGTCGAGCAGGCCAAGGGCGAACTGGGGCTCAGCGTGGCGCAGGCGGGCCTTGCCAGCATCACCGCCAAGCGCTGGACGACGCTGCGCGATCAAAAAGCCGTCTCGCTCCAGAGCACGGACGAAAAGACCCACGACTTGACCGCCAAAACGTCCGCCGCGGAGGCGGCCAAGGCCAATCTCGACCATCTAAAGGTGCTCAAGGATTATTTGCAGCTCACAGCGCCTTTCGACGGCGTCGTGACGGCGCGCAACACCGATATCGGCGCGCTGGTCGACGCCGGCGCGGGCAGGCGCGAATTATTCCGCGTCGCCGACATACATGCAATGCGTGTTTACACCAGCGTGCCGCAGGTCTACGCCGCAAAAATGACGATGGGGCTCGTGGCGCGGCTACGACTGCCGCAATATCCCGGACGCGAATTCGAGGCGAGGATTGTCGCCAACGCCAATGCGATCGCTCGGAATTCGCGCACGCTGCTGGTGCAATTGCAGGCGGAAAATCGCGACGGCGCGCTGATGCCGGGCGCCTTTGCGCAAATCCGGCTCCAGTTGCCGCCCGAGGGCGCGCCGCTCTCGATTCCCGCGAGCGCGCTGATTTTTCTGAACGCCAAGCCGCAAGTCGCGACGCTTGACGACCAGAACCGCGTCCGGCTCCAAGCGATCGCCATCGCGCGCGATCTCGGCACGACGCTGGAGGTTTCCACAGGCTTGACGCCGAAGGATCGCCTGATCAGATCGCCGTGGCAGTCAATCCGTGACGGTGAGGTCGTGCGCGTAAAGGGAGAACAGGACGAGAAGGCCGCGCAAGGGGCGGCGAAATGAAGTTTTGTGCGCCTTGGGCGGTGGCGCTCTGCGCGGGCGTTGGCTTGGGCAGTTGCAATTTTGCGCCACAATATCAGCCGCCGGCCATGGAGACGCCCACGGTCTTCAAGGAGGCGGCGGGCGCCGGGAGCGAGATCGCCAAAACGGCCGGCAAAAAGCCGGCGTCGGGCGAGCCGCAGTGGTTTTCGTCCGACCCGGCCGATCTGCGGCCGCGCGGTCCATGGTGGAGCGTCTTTAAGGATCAGGGTCTCGGCAGGCTCGAGGCGCAGGTGCGGCCCGGCAACCAGGACGTTGCGACGGCGCTGGCGACGATGGACCGCGCGCGCGCCTTCGCCGCCAAATCGATGGCGGGGCTGTCGCCGACGGTCAATATGGCTGGCCAGATCACGGCCAACAAGGAATCGACGCATCGGCCGATGCGCACCTCCAACGCCCTGCCGACCAACACGGATTACGTCCGGGACGCGCTGTCGCACGGCGTGCCCATAAATACGCCGGAGCATTACGGCGACAATCAGCTTGGCCTTCAGGCGAGCTACGAGATCGACCTCTGGGGCCGGGTACGCAATATCGCCGCGGCCGGCGCGACGCAGGCGGAGGCCTCTGAAGCCGATCTGGCGGCGATCGAATTGAGCATCGAAGCTGAACTGGCGCGCGACTATATCGCGCTCGACGGGGTCGACGCCGAAATCGCGCTGTTGCGCGACATCGCTGCCGCTTATGGCGTCACGCTGGAGCTTACGCGCCGGCGGGTGAAGGGCGGCATTGCTTCGCCGGCCGACGAGTCGCGGGCGCAAGCGCAGCTCGATTTCGTCAAGGCGCAAATCCCAGAGCTACAAGCGCGGCGCGCCTTGCTCGAACATGCGATTGCGACGCTTATCGGCATGCCCGCCTCGGGCTTTTCGCTGCCGGCGAAGGGGCGTTTCGTGGCCTTTCCACAGATTCCCGTCGGGGCGCCTTCACAATTGCTGGAGCGCCGACCGGACATTGCCGCCGCCGAGCGGCGCGCGGCGAGCGCGAACCGCACGATCGGCGTGGCGCGGGCGGCCTTCTTCCCCCGCTTCACGATCAATCTTTCTGGCGGAACGCAGGATACGGGCGTGAGCCTGTTCAATTGGCGCAACAGCGTTTGGTCGCTAGGGCCGTCGATGACGTTGCCGATTTTCGACGGCGGCGCGCATACGGCGGATCTGCGCGACGCGGAGGCCGCTTACCTCCAGGCCGTGGCGCAATATCGCGGTCAGGTGCTGAGGGCGATCGAGGAAGTCGAAGACGCATTGGCGCAAATCAATTACCTCGCGCGCGAGGCCAAGGACATAGACGCGGCCGTGACAGCGACGCGCAAAACGCTGGATGTGGCGATAAAGCTCTATACGGAAGGCGCGGTGAACTATATCGAGGTCGAAACGGCGCAATCGGATTCGCTTCAGGCGCGGCGCCAGGCGGTCATCCTGCGGACGCGGCGGCTTCAGGCGTCGCTGGCGCTGATCGTGGCCTTGGGCGGCGGCTGGACCTCGCCCGTGTTCACTCCGCCGGAGTCCGAACAGCCCTGCGCCATCTGCGAACTGGCGGCGGCGGCGACGCAGCCATAGCCGCGTCATTCGGGCCGCGCCGAGTTCTTGGTCGGAACATCGCGGGGACGGCCTCCCGGCGCAAAGCCGGCGATCTCCCGCCGCTATTGGAGCCTTTTCGAGCAAAGTCGATGCCCGTTTGCGTTAATGAAACGCGTCAAAACAAATATTCGGTTGGACCGGAGCGGTTTTTTTTGCGCGCGCTTGGGCGCTGACGGGGTTGCAAGAATTCAATTCCCGGAGCGTGACGAGGCGCTCCAGCTTTCGCCGAAAGCCCAAGATTTTTCCGCTTGCGTTTAAGCCGTTGCAAAGATCGGCCACAATTAGGGTCTTTGTTACGTTAACGAACTGCAAGGATAATCACGATAAAAGATACAGCGTCTATTTCCGTTGGCGGCGGTTTTTCCGGAACGAAATCAGGGCGGAGATTTTGTTTGCGGAGCTATGAAGCGCGTTTGCTCTTGGCGTGGGTTGGTTTGAGCTGTCGTTGGGGCAAACGCAACCGGAGTGTGATTACATGACTAAGCTGTTAGATCAACAACAACTTAGTGAGGGTGTTCGGGCGTTCGAAGAGCACTTGCGCCGCGCTAGCGCCCCTGACTGGACTGTCGATCGCCAGTCGGCGAAGCCGGTGAACGCGCAGCCTGCACGGACCGTCGCAGGGGACCGCAAAGCGGCCGTCGCCGGCAGAGGGAAACCTCCTATCGGTCACTCTTCCGGAAAGCTGACCTCGCGAAGTCTGCTTCTGGCTCTCGGGGCGCTTGTCTTGACCGTATTCGTCGGAGCCATGGTCGCGACGCTTCCGGATTGGAGCGCGCTTTTCGCGGAGAAGGATAGCGCTGCGTTCGAGCCCGAAACGCAAGTGATCGCACCTGCGCGGCAACAAGCGATCACGCCTGCGCAGGAGAATGACGCCGCGCAGCCCGTCGGGTCGGCAAGCTCCGCGGCGCCATCCAAGGCGCCGCTCGATGGGCTCGCAGCCGCCCCCGCCCCCGCAACCAGCGAGGTGTATGTTTCGACGATCCGGCCCGACGGCTCGCTGGCGCCCGACACAACGCCGCACGTGGACTTGGTCGCCCCCGCCGACCCAACGCCGCAAGCGGCCGCCGCGCCGCCGCCGCCAGTGAGCGTCCCAGCCCCAGCCCCCAACTCGACGACAGCGCCGCCGCCGACAGCCGAGCAAATCGGGCCTGCCCCTGCGGTTGCGACCACAACGGACGCGCCCAGCGAAAAAAGTCCTCCTGCTGCGAAGCCGGCGAAGAAGCGGACCGCCACCCGCCCCGCGAACCCGGCCGCCAAGCCGATCGCCGGCAAATCGGTCGCGCCTTCGGCCGCCAAACCGGCCGACGACGCGCGCCAACCCGCGCCCGCCGCCGCGGATGTCGACGGAATTTTCCAAAGCGCCCAGCGGGCCGTCGGCTCGCTCACCGGGACCGTTAAGAAACTTGTCGGAGCAGATTGAGCGCACCGCAGCATTTTTGCGGACGCTCGACGCGGTGACGGCGCCGCCTCGCCAACCTTCCGCGCGTCCGTCGGTCGCGCGGACGGAAGCCATTTTAAGTCAGTAGGTTAAGACGGCAATAAATAAATGCGGCCGCAGGCGATTTTTTAAACGCTGTGGTCGGAATGGACCTATGTAAGCCGTTTCAATACAGGGCGCATAAGTGCGCCGAAGCGATTCACCTTCCGAAGCCCGCCTCCTCCTAAGGCCGTCGCTGGAGATGAAATGTTTTGATACTTGCATTTGCATAGGATCTATTTCGGGCCAGGCCGCGTCGTCCACGGCCGGTCAAGTTAGGCGCCGCGCAGGCGGCGCCTTATTCGAATTTCATTTGAAATGCGACAAGCGTGCGGTCGAAGGAGCCTCTAGGAAGATAGCAGAAAGTGTTGGTCGCCAGCGGCGCCTCTTGGCAATGCTCGTGTCGGGCCGTCCATTCGTAGCCGAGCCGCTCCATGCACTGTTTGATATGGTTTGGAATGACGTTATTGCCCGTGTGGCGGTCGAGCGGGAAAACCTGCTCCGCTTCATATTCGCAATCGGTGACGTCCGCCTGCTGGCCATCAAAATAGCGGCCTGTGCCGCTGCCCGTGACGAAGAGCGCCTCGGTTGCGACGAGAAACGCGAGACCAACGGCCAGCGAGAGCACCCCTTGAATGCGGGTCTTGAAGAAATGCAGATTGATCATGGACAGAAGCCCGATGGCCGCGAAGCCGGCCCCAAGCACCAGCGTGATCGGCGCAATAAAAGTCGCCGCGCTCTCGTTCATGCAGCCCTCCCAGACTTGAGCTCCCAGCGCTTCCGTCGGGGCGCCAACGCATGAAGGCGCCGCCGAACTTGTCGCGGATACTAGGGAGAAAAAAGCAGCCCGCGCAAGCATTGCCTTGTAAGTCAAAGCGTCGCACCCGGAGCGCATCTCGCTCGCGCATGTAAATCGGCGCGAGGTCCAGACGCCGATCGGCGCGGTGAGATCGGAGGAACAGTGAAGGCGGCAACGCTCGACGGCAAAGCGATGTTCCGGTTTCCACATCGGGCGCTCCCAAGCGAATCATGCAGCGTCCAGGGAATCGCACCCGATCCACACCAATCAATTTCTTTCAGGATCGGCTCCTAAACATAGGAGTCGCTCTGGCGCCTGGAGCCATATGGCGTGTCCGTCATGGCTGCCTTCTTCTGGCGCCCAAACTCTGCGGCGCCGCTAGCCCTTCGTCGGATGGCCGATTTCACGACGGCCGCCATATGACGCCTGGATGCCCGGGAACTGGGGGCGCCCACGCCATTAAGGGCGACCGTCGAACGCGCCGCGGCACGCGACGAAGCCCTCGGCGAGGACCTCGCCGCCGTCAGCGGATTCTCTCTCGACAAGGGCGTGGAGCTGGACGCGCTGGCGAAGCGCCCGGGGACGAGGGCAAAAGGCTCATTGGTCGCGCCACGGAGCGGGGAGCAGGCGTCGGCCCGAAAGTCGTGCTACCGCATGGGCTCCGCCTCAACTTGATCCAAGGACCGAACACTCTATGCTTAATCGCATCGTTGCTTCGGAAAGTCAGCGATCAAGAATTGGGGAGGGAGAGGACCATGCACGGCAACTCAAGTCGAGTGTCTATTTTCGCTTTTGTAATAAGCGCAGCGTTATTATCTGGGTGCGGAGGAGAATCAAAAGATAAGGACGATGTTATGGGGCAGATTCTTACCGAATGCCAATTAGATGCTCATGGTGTGATGGAGAACTCACCTCTTGTGGGAGAAAAGAAACGCTTTGCGCTTGGGGCATATGTCGAGGAATGTCTAAAAGGAAGTGGATTGCAACCATTAGATATTGTACAAGGCGATACGACTTGCTTTGAAGCTCCTCAAGCGACTGACGACGCCAAAGGGTTCATCAAACCACTTCAAAAATGTTGGAAAAATACAAAGGCGTCTAAGAAATGACATAGGCTTTGCTGACAGAACAAGCCGCGCCGCGCTGGCTCCCGTCGACGCGGCGTAGCACTGTCGTTTTCTCTCCCCGACCTTCCTCAATCTCGGGTCCGCGCCGCCGCCGCGTGCTGCGATGAACATGACGCCGGCAGATTCAGAACGCTGAGGATATCATGGCGTATGCGGTAAGCCGTTCAAGGGCCTCCACGCGGCGATATAGCACTCCAGCCGCTCTTCCGTCCGCGCGTTCCACCAATCGTCATCCCGAAAGACGACGACGAAAGGCAGGATATAGAACCCGTGGCCATCCTGCGCACGGACTTGGACCAACTGACCTTCGGCGGGCGAATTGGCGTTGATCCAGTCGGCTTCCTCGATCGAGGGCTGAGTGTCTGTCATTGTCCTGCCTCCCGCCGCCATTCTCTTGGGGCGCCGCCGCTATTCGTCATTCTCGGCGTTCAAGTCTTCAAGCGGGATGGACGCTGCCGTGGCGCCGCTCGCGCTACCCTTCCGCAACCTGACGCCGGGGCCTTCCCCATTTTCGTCGACGAAGATCACGCCGGCCGATTCGAAGGCGGCGCGGATGGTCGATTCATTTGCGGCCGTCACTCCCAACAGCGCATCCGTGCTTTCTGCCCGGCGGATGGTCGCCACGCCAATCTTGCTTTTTTCGGCCAAGTCGTCGGCGCTCCAACGGAGCAAAGCGCGAGCGGCTCGCAGCTGGGCTCCAGTGATTGGCTTCCATTCACTTGATTGCATAGCGATATACTCCAGATCATATGATAACTTTCATATCATAAGATATGAAAGTTATCAATCTGGCGCCGACGCCAAAAAACATCCCGTTTCGGCGAACGCCCTGGATTGCCCAAAACAGGAGCAGAGTCATGCAAAGATCAAATGCCGCCCACACCGTCGCCGCGCCGCCTGAGGATGATCCGCGCCGCCGTGGCTTTCTCCCGGCCGGCTCCGCTGGCGCGGTCTTCGCCGGCCTCCGCAGCGCCGTCGCGCAAGCCGAAACGCGCAGGTGGCCCCGATCTACGCAACGATCAAGCGCCACAGGGCCGCGTGGGGCGCCGATGACGTTCGCTACGGTCTTGCTGCAACGCCATGCGCGAACGACGCCGCATTGCCGGCGCAGCTGCGCCATCTGCACGCCTATGAAAAGCGCCTCATTCCAGGCCAGCCGTTCGAGATCGATTGTCATGGCTCCATTCCGGTCGCGCACGATGTTCACTTCAACCCGGAGGCGTGACCATGACGACCATAATCTCGCGCCCCAGCCCGCCATGTCTCGTCGTCCGCATTTCGCGCATCAGGCTTGCGCGCATCATCGTCAAGATCGCGGACGCATTGATGACGATCGCCGAGAATCTGACGCCGGAGGGCTTGCGCCGATGGCCGCCGCACCCGCCAATAGCCGCGCAATTCTTTGAGCAAGCGAACGGCTCCCGATGGTCCGACTCCAGAAAGCGACCCGCCCGGATCCGGCGATGGGCCGTTTTGACGTCTGGCCCCTTGGGGCGCGAAGCGTCGACCGTCAGCCTTTAGCTATTGTGACGGCGCCACATTTAGACGAGGATCATTCCTTGGGTCGACGTAATCGATGTCCCAAGGCCCCATCGCGTTGATCTGAACGACCGACTCTTCGTCGACGAAGACGTAATGGACGACGCCGGATGGCATCGACGAGAACCCGCCAGCCGGCAAGGATTCGACGGCGGCGCGGTCCGCCGCTGGCCCCAAGCCTAAACTGAACTTGCCCGAGATGACCGTGAGAACCTCGGGTTTAGAATGCATGTGCGGAGGGATGCGATAGCCTTTCGGCGCCTTGATCCGAAGCGCGAACATGCCCTCCTTTGCCGGGTCGCCATAGAGCACCGCCGCCTCCGCCCCGGCTGGCAAGGAGGGGGGAGTCGGTCCCCATTTGATGTCCTGCGGCAGGATGACCTTGTGCGCGCCAATCGTTTCGGCGACAGCCGCCGACCCGCAGGCAACAGCGACGCCGATCACGAGGATTACGAACGATCGTTTCATAAGCTCCTCCCACAATGTGATTAAGCCCCCATCTAAATAGCGCTCGTCGCAAAGCCGTCCACGCGCCAGCGACGCCTCGGGATTGCAGGTCGACGATTTTGGGCGGGACGATGGTCAGGGGAGGGGAGGGGCCGGGACAACGAAATTTTTCGAATGTTGTCCGGGGCGTTGCCGAGGAAAAGGCCTTTGCCGCTCAGACGATCTTATCAGCAATTGATTCCCTTGGCTCCCCGAGCAGAACTCGAACCTACGACCCAGCGATTAACAGTCGCGTGCTAACATATATATTTCAACGAGTTAGATTGACCATGAGTGTCAACATTCACTTTGTTGAAAAGGGTTTGCCTCGAAGTTGTCAACACGGTTTTGGCGGGTTGGCTACCACGTGGCGCTTGGCCACCTAATTCCGTCGGAACAAAGCCAGCGCTTCAGGGGAGAGTACGCCGCCCGTTATGGCGATGTTGGCAAAAGGCGCCGCATCGGCGGCCTTGCGGCTCGACAACATGATTTGCCCTAATTGCGTCGCGAGCTCATCAATAGAGGCGGCATAGACCACTCGGCTAAATCGGCACCACAAAATCGCGCTCATGCACATCGGACAAGGTTCCCCCGAGGTGTAGATTGTCGCGCCCTCGAGTTCCGCAGCGGGCCTCTCAGCGACAAACTGGCGGATAGCGACCATTTCTCCGTGCGCCGTCGGATCATTGTTTGTTTTGCCGAGATTGCGGCCCGTCGAAAGAACTTTGCCGTCACGCACGATGACGGCTCCGAAAGGAAGATCGGCCTTAGCGGCCTCCGCGATCGCCAAGCGCATGAAGCTTTCATCCTCAGGGCGAATCGGCAATCGCACCGCCTTCGCAAAGGCTGGCGCAGCATTAAAAATCATCCCTCCGAGCGCTGCGCGGATCAAGAGTGAAATCGCTCCTCGACGACCAAGGATATGCGCTTGACCGCAGCGGCAGATATAATCGCTCATCTTTTGCTCCAACGTTCTAGACCGATCGACGCCTGCCGCCGGAGCTTCCAGGATGATCCTCAGCTTCTCCGCATCGGACCATCGACGACGCCGCTCGACACCCAAAAGAACTTTCTGCCACATCATTCACCCCGCTGACGACTCACATAAGTAAGCGGCACGGCAATCCCACGGCCCTTCGTTTAGGCTTGCAGATCGCGGCGCCCTGCGCGCAATCTTGCCAAGCGTCGGCTGGCGGAACGATCCCTAGTGCAATGCCGATATAGAGCGGTGACGACATCGGCGATCACAAAGTGAGCGGTCGCCTTGGTCCGGTCAAGTTCGGCTTCCGACACGTCGGGCATCATGTTGCGGCCCAACGGATTGACCGACAAGATCGGCGCGAGGGTAGACCGGAAGTCGGAGAGCATGATTTGGTCCAGGGGTTCACTCGCTTTCCGAAGCCGAGCATGAAGCCGATAGTCCAGTCCTCGGTGACGATGCGACCCTCGTCATGCATAAACATCGGCAGATAGGTTTGCCGTGCCGCTTACCCTTGACGTTCCCATGGCCCCCGGCTTGGCGCAGTGGGTTTCTCGAAAATCGAATCTCTGCAGAGAGTGATCTCCTACATCATGAAGGAGGTTATCGCATGGGCGAGTCCGCTCCCCCTCAAATTGCCGCCGCGACGGAGAACACGACCGATCTCGCTCAAAGACTGCATGGCGAGCATGGGGCGCGTTTCTTTCAGGTCGTCATCGAGCCGCGCCCCTGGTATAATCCTGACCTCAATAGCCGTTGGTTTTTCGTGCCCGGCGTGATCGCGACTCTAACATTGGTGATCGTGGTGAACCTGACGTCGTTCGCCGTTGTGCGCGAACGCGAGGTTGGCACTCTTGAACAGATCATGGTGACGCCGGTGAGGCCGCTCGAATTCGTCATTGGGAAAGCGATCCCGTTTTTCTTTATCGGGCTCGCCCTGGTGGCTCTGATCGCGGCCATCGCGACGCTATGGTTCAAGGTCCCCTTCGCTGGAAACCCCTTGACGCTGCTTCTCGGAACATCACTCTACCTCTTCTCCGTACTTGGCATTGGTCTATTAATCTCGACGCTGTGCAAAACCCAACAACAGGCTTTTGTGACGAATTTCTTCGTGGTCAACCCGATGTTCACGCTGTCTGGATTCAGCTTTCCGATATCGAGCATGCCTGACGCTTTGCAATGGCTGACGTTGATAGACCCAGTCCGCTATTATCTCGTAGTAATTCGAGGAACCTTCTTGAAGGGCGTTGGCTTAGCTGAGTTATGGCCGCAGATGCTCGCCTTGACTGTTCTTGGAGCGGCGACGCTAACAGCATGCGTGTTCCGATTCCGCAAGTCGCTGGATTGACGCCCACGGCCGCTCGATAATCAGCCAGGGAACAGGCCTTTTGCGGCCGAGCAACTTTGCAATGCTCGCCCTCTTTTGAACCTGAACTTCTCGATCTTTGCTCGGTCGGCGTCAGCAGGTCACATGCATGAGGCCGATCCTTCTCTCTTGCGACTGATTGAAGGACCGAATGGCGTCGGGCGTCGGCGGATCACGCTACCGGGCTGCTCTCAACTCCTCTTTGAGCAGGACCACCAGTCAGCGCAGCTTTTTGTCCCTCGATTGAACGCCGTGCATGCTCAATGGCTAACGACACCGCGGCCTGATCTGCTCCACTTGATCCCGCAGCGAGTTCGCCGACGCAGGTGGCGACAATGGCCTTGAACTCTCGTTCCAGGGCCTCAAGTTCCACAGGGTTGGTTTTTGACGCCTCGTCGGCAATGACAAGAAGTCGAAAAATCCTTTGCTGATCATCCTGCAATTTTCTGCTGCGTAAGAACCCCAAGACGATGGCGATCGCGGAACCAATGATGCTCAGAGGAATGCCGATGGCATAAAGATATGTTTGGAATTCATCAAAGAAGCTCTGATCTCCGCTGGCTAAATAGTTCGCGACGCCTGGATGGATCGGCAAGATTGGGTTCTTTTCGTCCGGGTCAGGGGCCTCGATTTGGCTCGCCAAAGGCGTGAGGGCCATTAGCTTTGCTTTTGTCTTAAGGATCGACCGAGCCATCGCGCCCGCGACGGCGTTTAGCATCCTGACCGGCGCCACGAAGCGATAGGTTACTGCTACCCCCTTGATGTCATTGTCTGGCGTCGCTGGACGGGCCCTGAAAGCGCCTTGCGGAATGTCGATCGCTTCGAAGCCTGGATACCTCTTGCTAATCGCATCGCCTTCATCCAGTGCGAGAACTTCGGGGGTTCCTTTTGTCGCTCTGGCGATGGCCACGACGACATCGACGGCCTGGCCGGGTCCGATGGGCCCAACCGCCAAGGCCGCTGCGGCACGCTTGTCACGGAGCGCTGCGCCAATTTCCGAAAGCGGGAGGAAGAGGCGCTTCACCCTTTCTGACGGCACATTGAAGTAACTGAGAATCAGATCGAGCGCGTGTGAATTTTCGTCTTGCACTGGCCCCTGTGGAATTGCCACCGTTTTGCCTGCAAGCTGCGTCGCGCTGTCGATCTTGGAAGCAGGTGGAAGAACAATCGCGATTACGTCCCGCCGTATGATGACCAGAGATTGTCCATTGTTGGGCGGCGACACATCGCTGCGGACCAAGGCGATGTTCACGTTGCCGTCCTCCAACGCTTTGGAGCTGGCTTTCAAATCGGCGACTGGAACGGTTTCAAAGCGGATACGGGGATGCGCCGCTGTTGTGTTGGCTACAAAGGCCGAAATGAAGCGCTCCGCTATGCCGCCAGTCGGCCCGGTGGTTATGCGCAAGGTGGCTTTTGGCGACCAAAGGTAGAGGACGCCAAGGAATAAAGCGACAAGGAGAAGCGCACCAGCGATTAGCATGGTCGCCAAACGGGGCAGACGTAGGCCAAACATTCCGAACATGCCGCAGATACTCCAGTGCCTAAGTCATCACGCCGCGCGTGGCCGAAGCAATTCCGAAGGTCATGATCGGCCCCCAGTGACCAAGCCATTTCGAATATTAGCGCT
>Ga0265331_10001909_pt1 | contig 14602 bp, 13 predicted proteins | sample 41923metaG_FD_202088 | JGI IMG/M metagenome (GOLD analysis project Ga0265331, IMG submission 202088) | Rhizosphere microbial communities from Carex aquatilis grown in University of Washington, Seatle, WA, United States - 4-19-23 metaG | ecosystem: Host-associated > Plants > Roots > Rhizosphere...
CGCGTGGTGTTGACAGCGAGCACGACGCCGTCAACCTGCGCTTTAACCGAATATTTTGACAACAGCGCGTTGGCTGCCTGGTACGTCTGCTTAAGTGCCTCGTACTGCTTCTGCTGGTTGAGGATGTCGTAACTCCATGCGCCGGCCCTGGTCAGTTCATATTGCTTGCGGGCCACATCGACGCCGGCCATCGCCTGCTTGACCACGTCTTCCGCGGTATCGAGCACATCCTTACTGATCGATTTCGGATTGATGTCGTAGGAAGCGCGGCGTTTGTCGTACTGATCGCGCGCCACTTTCAGATTGGATTCGGCTAGTTCCACCTGTGCCTTGGCTATCGCCAGCGTCTCCTGTCTCGGCTGCGCTTTAAGTTCGTTAAGTAGCGCCAAAGCAGCTTCGGACTGCAGTCGCAACTGTTCAGCGGTTGCTCTCTGCACGGTATCGTCGATAGTTACCAGCGGCATGCCAGCTGCCACTCGCTGACCTTCACGTACAATCACACGGGTGACCGGACCTGAAACCTCTGGATAGATATTGATGTTCGAGCCACCGGTCTGCTCGCTTTCGATAATTCCATTGGCATAGATTGCCGTCTCGTAGGGGCTGGTGACGGGTTTGAACACCGGGGGCTGAGCCTTTCTCTCGATCCCGAAGTAGTAGGCGCTGACCAGGCCGGCCACGATACCGATGATCGAAAGCGCAAAGATGATCTTGTTTCTGAACTCGGCCTTGGGCGCCGCTGCCTGAACTTGCGCCTGAGGCGCGGCGGCATTGACTGCCGGCTTGGGCCCGGCGGCATCGGCATCAGGCTTGACGGCAGAATCAGACGCGGATGCTGTCATTCTGTCCCCTTATCCAGTCCGGTGATGCGCCCGTCTTCCATGTGGATGATCCGGTCCGCGTACTCGTTGATGCGCGCATCATGGGTGACAATCAGAATGCAGCGAGTGGCATTGAGTATTTTTTCTTTTACGAAGGCGATGATCATCTTGCCAGTGTCGCCGTCGAGGGACGCGGTGGGTTCATCGAGAATCAGGATCTCCGGACCGCTGACGATCGCGCGCGCGATCGCTACGCGCTGCTGTTCGCCTCCCGAGAGCTTCACCGGCAGAATCTCGCTGCGGCCTTTGAGCCCAACGATATCGAGATATTTTTTGGCCTCGGTGATGGATTCGTTCCAGTCGCGCTGCTTAAGGATCAGGGGGATCGCGACATTCTCGGCCGAGGTCAGCCGCGGAAACAGATGGTAGTCCTGGAATACGAAGCCAATGGTGTTCAGTCGAAAATCGGCCAATTGGTTATTGCTAAGCGCCCAGATATCGGCCCCCTTGACCGTAACCGTACCCGCGTTGGGACGCAGGATGCCAGAAATCATGCTAAGCAGTGTGGTCTTGCCACTGCCGGAGGGGCCAACGATGAATAACATTTCGCCAAAGTAAGCGACCAGTTCGACACTCTTCACGGCGGTCATCCTGGTCTCGCCTTCACCGAACCATTTCGTCAGATTATTTGCGGCAATCGCCGTTTGCGCCATACATCAACCGTTCTACCGTCGATTAACGGTTCAGATTTTATTTGAACGAAGCGCAGCGAACTCGTCTTGATTGAAATTAAAAAAGGAGGGCGCGGTTAGCGTTGCCAAGAAAAACAATATCCCGCAGCGAGACTGCCTCAAGCACTTCCAAGTTGGTTGGCAAATGTCCCCATAAATTCATTGAGCCAAACAGTACCGATAAGACGCCCATCGCCATCTAAAACGGCGAGCGCCCCGCAGTGGCTTTCTTGATAGTGCAGCAGTCGCTCAGCATCAACTTTGAATGTATCTGCGCTTGCATTTCCAGACCATGCGATGTCCCCGGCGGTCAGTACGGTGGGGTCGAGTTCAGCAGCAATCACCCGCGTGACAATGTCATTGGCCGTGACGATGCCGAGCGGGAGGAGTGTGCCGTTTGTGTCATCGGTAACGAGGAGTTCCGTCGTGCCTGCTTTTCGCATAAGCCTGCTTGCATCGAGCACGCTCGCCTCGCGGTCGACGTGCGTCAGTTTTTGACCGGTGATGTCGTCCGCTATAAGGTCGGTCTCCCGGATCATAAGCATAGTATCTCCGTAATTATTTTTGCAGCAATTCCGATATGAAGCGAACCCGAATGCCCGCAGAGTCGGGCTATGCCCGACTCTGCATCGGGGCTAGTAGGCTACGGTAATATTGTTTTCCACGTTTCGCACGCCGGGAGCAGCCCAGGCAGAATCCCGTGCCAAGTCACGTTCCGACCAGCTGTGAACGGAACCTGATAACGTCACATCGCCATCCCGGACTGCGACCGAAATCTTTTTTGCATCAGCGTTGGCACGCCGCTTCAAGGCGGCTTCAATGTCTGACTTGATGGTGCTCGAGGACGCGGTGCGTTTAATGCCGATATCGTTACTGAGCCCCTTTACCCCCAGGAGATAGCGGACCGCGCCGCTCGCGGTTTGCCTTTGGAATTCCCACTCCACGTCGCCCGACAGAGTGACCCAGCCGTTTTCGACCATGACTTTGACGCTGTCTTTTGGCAAATACGTCGTCCACTGCAAAATGTTTTCTACCGAACGCGCGATGTCAGCATCAGTACGCTTGCTCGAACCAGGGAGCGTCACGTCCATCTCGATTGCCAATGCCTTAACCCCTGCTACACGTTGTACTGCACGCTCGGCGTCCCATTTTTCTCCGAAGCTGCTGACGTGACCGGCCAGGGTCACGATTCCGTCCTTGACCTCGACCCCGATCTGCGCCGAATTGAGCGAAGGTTCCCATTTGAGTTCGGCGATAACATCCTGTTGCAATTGTGAATCGGTCTTCATGATTATCTTTCAGTGAGTTAAGAGTTTGTAAGTATGCGTAGAACGACCGCTTTGCTCTGTACGCTGGCTAACTTATACATCTCGCTGATCGTCTAAAGGCACGCCATAAGTTTGAAAACTTTGACTACGTGGCATGCTTTTTGATCTGATCTATATAGCTCTTCAGGCATGGTCTTCACGGGCAGTCGGAAAACTCGAATTCTGCAGTAAGAATGTGGTGGTCCGATGCAGGCGTCGGTTGCACTGCATATCGGAGTGGCCGTAGGTGGTGGTTGTAAAAGATATGATCAAGTACGTATGGACGTCGGCGCCATGTGATCTTTTTCATCTGGACGGTTTGGTATCCGGCGCCGGCAAACTGCCGCACCAGAGATTCGTGATTGCGGACGTTAAAATCTCCTCCCAGCACGGTGGGGCCTTTTGAAGCACTCAATTCCTCGGCAACCAGCTCACGTTGTTCGGGATGTGCCTCGCTCGACGACTTGAGCATGAAGAATGCCAGCAGGTGGGTGTTAAAGATCTGCAGATCGTGACCTGCCAGCGTGGTTGTCGCTCCGATAAGTAGTCGATCGGTGGGCGTTTTTTTCTCACCATTAAATTCGAACTCAATCGGCGGCGACGGCAAGATGTGTCGCATCGTATCGCGCAACGGTGTTTTGGAGAGGATGGCAAGTCCAACACCGAAAGGCAGTTCGCGCGGGTCGGCTTCTCTGCACGCGAAGAATCCGTCGTAACAGTTCAGTGCCGCGCGCAGCCGCGTATAGTTGGGTGGAGGATCAGCTAGCGCAATACCGGGACGTGCCTGCTCGACTTCCTGCAGTAGCACGATATCGGCGTCATGGCTGCGAATTTCCGCAATGGTTAGGTCGAGGTGGACGGGGGCATGGTCGGGATCGTCATCGTCCCAGATCTGCCCGAATTGCATGTTGAACTGCAGGACTTTGAAGGTTTTCAACGACATGCTCCAATTTCTCGGAGGCTCCGTGATTCCGGCATTTGTCGGCCTCGCTCAAGGATTGGTTACTGCAGGCGTGCCATAGCGCCGCTTAATGGTTTGTTTGTATCCCTCGGAGCTTTGTGGCTTCACAAAGAGTGCGACGACCGCCGGGTGCTTCGCACGTATGCGATCTTCCAATTCCGCAACCTTCGCTTCAATTTCGGATGTTCTCAACTGGTCAGCGAACTCGAGGCTTAGCGCTACCACAATTTGTTTGGGCCCCAGATGAACCGTGAGGACGCCGTTTGCGTGTGTCACTCCCCCCATCGTTCCAGCGAGCTGTAATATCGAATCAACTATGCTTTGATCTGCACGTTCGCCGATCAGAAGACTCTTGGTCTCCCGGGCGAGGAGTGTCGCCGTTATCGCAAGAATAAGGCCGATGAAAATCGACGCCACGCCGTCCAGGACGGGGAGGTTCAGGCTTTTCGACAAATAGATACCGACGAAGGCGATGCCCAATCCGATAAGTGCTGCGCTGTCCTCGAACAGAACGATAAATGAAGGTGGATCCTTACTGCGACGGACGGCGCCAAAAATCTCGGAATAGCGCTTTTCGGCTTTAAAAGCTCGCAGCGTGATCCACCATGAACTGCCATCAATCAGCGCGGACAGCGCCAACACGACATAATTGGCGGCCTCATTCTGAATCGGCTGCGGATTCAGAACCCGAGTGATGCCCTCATGAAGCGATACGCCCGCCCCGACCGCGAACACCAGAAGCGCGACGGCGAAACTCCAGAAATAAACTTCACGGCCGTAGCCCAAAGGGTGGTCTTGATCAGGGCGTGCCGCTCCCCGATGCAATCCGTAGAGCAGCAGAAGCTCGTTTCCCATATCGACTGTGGAATGAATGCCCTCGCTGAACATGGCGGAACTGCCGGTCCAGGCCGCGGCAGCGAACTTGGTCGCGGCAACTAAGAGATTGGCACCTAGTGCAATATAGATGATGGTTCGGGATGAATAGCGCGAAACTAATCGGGAAACAGCCACTATTGTTCCGAAGACATGATGATGTTCGGCATGCCTGTCAGGCGCGATACTTGTTTTGAACGAGCTCGGGCAAGAGGCTTCGGCCGTACGGCAAAGCCCCTTCCATCAGACGGTAGTTGCATTCGGTCAGGTAAGTGAACATCGAGTCAAATCATCGAGGCGCGTCGGGCAAAACCCGGCGCTCGTGGCCGCCGTACATGTATTCCCGCGTGAGCGGGGATGCATTCGCGGTTGAACTAGTACCCTTGCGGGCTAGAACCTGATAGATGTTTATCCAGCTATGCGAAAACGCGTGAGCGCAGCCGGCAAGATAGATTTCCCAGATACGCAGCCGCCGTTCTCCGGCAACGGCGATGGCGCGGTCACGGTTGGATTCGAGTCGATTGGCCCATTCGAAACAGGTACGTGCGTAATGACGCCGCAGCGATTCCGCATCGGTCACCTCCAATCCGGCTGCCGACATTTCCTTTAACGCGAGACTAAGGTGCGGCAGTTCGCCTTCGGGAAACACGTAGGTATCAATAAATTCTCCGGCACCGGCGCCACGCTCGTGGCTGTCGACATCGCTGGTGGTGATGCCATGGTTCAACACCAGGCCTTCGTCCGTCAAAAGCGCGCAGATCTTGCGGAAATATACCGATAGATTCTTCAAGCCCACATGCTCAAACATGCCGATGCTGGCGATCTTGTCGAACAGGCAGCCATCCGGCAGATCACGGTAATCCAGCAACTTCACCTTGCATCGCTCTTGCAAACCTTCCGCCTGAATACGGGCCTCGACGTATTCGTATTGGTTTTTCGATAGCGTGATTCCGGTAGCGATAGCGCCGTATTTCTTCGCTGCGCGCAGGATCAATCCTCCCCAGCCGCAACCAATGTCGAGAAAGCGTTCATCCTGCTTCAACATCAGCTTGTTCAGAATGTGGTCAAGCTTTTGTTCCTGTGCCGCCTCCAGGGTATCGTCCTCGGACCGGTAATAAGCGCATGAATAAACCATGTTCCGGTCAAGAAACAGAGAATAGAAATCGTTCGAGACGTCGTAATGGTATTCGATCGCCTCGCGGTCCTGCCTGTGACTATGACGCGTGAACCATTGAAATCTGGCGCGCGTATGTGCGGCGAGGTTGCTGACCAGACTTTCCACGACCCGGAAAAGCTCGTGGATTGACCCTTCTACGCGGATGTGGCCTTCCACGAATGCCTTGCCGAGCTTATTGAGGTCAGGCGGCACGAAATACCGGAGCGCGGACGGCGTTGGGACGTGGATGGTGACGGTGGGTTCAGAGGAGAAATTAAACTCGCGTCCATTCCACAATACTATTCGCAAAGGAATGGCAAAGTCGGCCGGCATCTGACTGAATAATTTTTCAAGGCGGTGCTCAATAAACATCAATTACCTCTTCTCGCTTTCCGTGACGAAGCTTTGCGGCATTAGTAGTACCGCGATAATTTGATCGATTTCGAAGCTGCGCTTAAAACCAGGTTCAGCGTGGGGTGACGTTGTCGCCGCATCACTTGAATGCCTTGATTAGCGCCTCAAACTGCGTGCGAAGGGATTTGTCATGTGGGGTGACGGGTGGAATCTTGCGGTCGATACCCAACAATTCATAGACGGCGATCTGGGCGGCTCGCACCGAATATTCCACCGTAAAGACAACATCATCCGGAATTTCGACGAACTGGCTGATGAACGCGAAATTCCTGGTTCCGGGCGGCACCGGCAGCGGTCGATCGCTACGGATGCGGGGCATGAACATGCTGGTGATGTATGGCATTCGGCAGGGAATACAGTTGGCCGATTCAAAAAGATCCGAATCGAATCGCAGGTGTCCGCAAAGTTCCTGCAATATTTCTGCGCCATTGCATTCGGCCATCGCTTTAGAAACAAAGTTGCCGACTCTGTCGGGAAACAGAGAGTAGCCCCAGAATACCTGCACGCCGGCAGGCTGGTTGGCGAAGTGTGGTTGATGCGCGAGTACAATCGACATCAGCCAATTGGAGTCCTTGAACGTAACCAGCCCGCCGGTGCCCGGCTCATTGCCGCTGAATTGATTCATGCCGTCAAAGAATACGGGGCTCTTTAGGGTGACGGTGAACGACGCCCAGCAAGACTGCGCGATGCAACTGTTAAAGGCTGCTGGATTGCCAAAGTGCGGCCGGCCCAGTGCGAGCTTTTCCCAGAGTGTCCAACCGCCGCTGTCCGCTTTAGTCAATTTCGGGGGTGCGCTCTTCATCGAACCCAAGCTCGAGGCGTCGGTCATCGAGCCGTTTTGCATGAAAACCAGGTCGCCGTCATTCACGGCAATCACTTCGCTTTTGCCCTGCCGCAGAAAATGGATGCCGGTTACCCTGAATTTGCCGTCGTCGGTTTTATGATCAAAATCGGTTACCGTGCAATCCATGACAAAGCGAACGCCGCGGGCTTCGAGCCAGGTCTGCAAGGGCAGAACAAGGGAGTCGTACTGGTTATAGATGGTTCGCTTGACGCCCGCCAGAGTTTCAATGCGGGAAAACTCGAGCATGAACCGGTGCAGGTAGCGCTTGAATTCAACTGCGCTGTGCCATGGCTGGAAGGCAAATGTCGTAACCCACATGTACCAGAATTCAGACTCGAAGAATCCAGGCGAAAGCCAGTCCGTGATGCAACTCGCTCCCATCTCGTCTTCGCCAGCGTTGCTGAGTTTGAGCAATTCGATCCGGTCTTGCATGGAGAACCCCATGGACGTCACCGGGACCTTCGCGCGGCGGCAGTCAACCAGTCTCGCCATCGAATGCGCCTTGTGCTTCTCGTTAAATTCCACGGTTTCGTCGAACACCGTCTTGCCTGCGTTGTGCAGTGAGGGAATCGATTTATAGAGATCCCATGTGCATTCGTAGTTGTCGGTTGTCAACATACGTCCACCGCGCAATGAATATCCGCGCACCGGATCTCCTGCACCGTCGAGACTTCCGCCCATCACGTGCGCCGCATCGAAAACCGAAATGTTTTCGCCGGGCAACTGACCATCGCGAATCATAAATGCGGCTGCAGCGAGAGAGCCGATGCCGCCACCAACAAGATAGGCCTTGGACTTCTTGCTCATTCCGGCTCGTGCCTCAGGTGAGGATGGCTTCCCAGTGCAATACGATCGGCCTCCCGCGACTCCAGGAACCGTGTTCCCAGCAGGGTCGTACACTCGTCACCGGCGGCATACGCCTTGAGTTCAACGCCCACCCCAAGTTGCGTCATTTTTGACGGGCGTGGGTCGACGAGTTCGCACGTTGTGTTGCTCATGGTTGAAACCAAAATCACCGGTCCCGGCCAATCAGCGGGCAATCCAGGGATAAAGAGAGGGAGCTTTTCGTCATGTGCGTCATTTCCAGGTGAGAATTTCCGGTTGCTTGCGGGGCACAGGCGGCGTTACACCTGCTGGTATACCCACAATGACCGGTGCAAATGCAGTCATTTCCGTAGGAATGCCAAGTTCTTTTTTCCATTCGGGCGTATTCAGCGCCGTAACCGCAAGCCCGATAGGGCAGGTGCCAAGCCCTTTTGCGCATGCGGCAAGCATCAGGTTTTCCGCCGCTAGCCAGCAATCGGAGACGACAAACGGCCCGATCGGTTTTCCGCAAATAACGATCAGCGTTCCGGCGTTATAGAAGGCATTGAAGTCCGGCGTGGTGAAGCGATTGGCTGCACTACTGTCTCCGCGAGGTTGAATCGGATCCGTTCCATGGGCCAGCAGTTCTTTCACGTTATCCGACAGGCGTTTCAGAATGTTCCCGTCCTGAACGACGGCAAACGCCCATGGCTCCTCATGCATGGCGGTAGGCGCGTGGACAGCGGCGTCAAGCAACATGCGGATGGTCGCCTGGTCGATTGCTTTGGGCGTGTAGTCACGCACGGCGCGACGGCGATAGATGGCGTCCATTGTGTCCATGCCAGTTTCGGGCGGTGGGCTTTTTTGCAAATTGGTCATCATTTTCTCCATTCATCGGTTTTGTCAGTAATGTGCTAATCCGTTGCCTGGCAAATGCTGCAAGACCGTATCGTTAGTTATTACATCCAAGTCATAGCGTCCTTGTGGGAGCCGCTTGGCAATTCGATGGCCTTTCATTGGAGATGTGCATGCCGGTTACCCTGCGTGCTTTTTCACCCACGCCACATATTTGTCCATCCAGCTTTGGAGAAATTGTTTGCTGCCTGCGCCGATATTGCCGGCCTTGTCAAACAAACCTTCTGTTGCCTGGATGAATGCTTCGGGCTGGCCAAGTGTCGGCACGTCCAGGTAGGCGAGAATATTGCGCAAGTGCTGTTGCGCCATGGCTGTCCCGATGGCGCCGACTGATACGCCTAATACGCCTGCGGGTTTCCCTGCCCAGACACTCTGCCCATACGGGCGCGATGCGTGATCGATCGCGTTCTTGAGCACGCCGGGAATTGAGCGATTGTATTCGGCCGTGACGAACAAAAGTCCGCGCGCGGCGCTGATGTCGTCCTTCAGTTGTTTGACGGCGGCCGCTGGATTGGCGTCGTCGTCCTGATTGTAGAGCGGCAGATCACCGATATGCACCTGCTTGAACGTGAACTCCGGCGGTGCGAACTTTACAACGGCGTTCGCCAACTTGCGGTTGAAAGAATCGCGGCGCAAGCTGCCGACTACAACTGCAATTGGGTACAGGCTCATGCAAATCTCCCTAAATGGTTGTGTTTATTGGTCCGATTCTCCTCTGCTGTTGGTGGTCGCTCTGTACGCTTCCGTACATTTTGGAAAAATCCATTGGCACTACTTAGACCAGAACGCAGGGGTCGCTCGGAAATCTTTCAGCGCGCCCTTGAGTCCGAGCAATACCTTGCGGCGCCGGTGTTTACTCCATTGCGCCAAAGCTTCCACCGACTTAGTGAGTTTTGCCCGTCTGGCGGTGACAAGGCTCAGAGCCAGTCGTCGCGTTACCATCGCGTCGTTAGCGACGCCGAGAATGTTTTCCAGATCTTCGCACCGGTTGTGATACGCGTCTGCCGCGCGCGGGCTGTAGAGGGCGCGTAAACATTTCACGTCGCAGTCCAGCTTTTTGAGCGATTTACGCAAGGCGTGCAATTCCGCCACCGAAAGGCGACCAGGATGCCGGCCGCGCTTCTTCGCCTTACTGGCGACACGATCCAGCAACGACGGAGCAAGGCTACAGAGGCGCTTATCCATACAGTCATCGCCGATCGAATGGGGTTGCTCTGCACCTGCCTTCGCCCAAGCAGCCAACCCCAACACCAGTAAAGTAAATTCCCGACTGCGCAGGGCATTGTCAACTGCCGTGTGGGCGACTTGCCGTTTGCCTTTGGCCGCCAGATTCAGATCGGGAAATTGGTCGGCCGGCAGATCCGTCTTCGCCGCCGGAAGTGTCTCCAGGCAGAATACATCCCAGTCGCGCGCCGTACCGAAGATCTGGCCTAAGCGCAGAAGGCCCGCATTAAATCGTCCCGCAACCGTTGCATCCAGATGCGGCTCGAATAGCTTCAATGTAGCGCGAGACGCGCGCAGTGCTTTGCGCATCTGGTGTACGCCCTCGGCGTCACCGCGCAGCGCCGGGCCGATGTTCGCGACGAGGTGGCCGAGCGTTTCCGCGATGATCTTGTGAAGCCCGTCCGCGGCCCGGGTGCGCTTGCCCAGTTCCGGCGTCGACTCCCGCTGTGCTTCCTCCGTCTGGCCCGTGCGCAAATGCCAGCCGCGCGCTGCTTTGCTCTCTGACGAGATCCAGAATGGCGCAATACCACGTAGCTCGGCGGCAAACTGGTACACGGGTCCAATGCGGCCGCATTTCAACTCCAATTCCAGCTCACTGACCGCCGCGCGCTCCGCGCCAGCCTCAATGCTACCTTCGTCGATCGCCGCTTCCACGATTGTGTCGTCGGCGACGTGCAGAAGGCGGACGGTCCGCCGAATGTCGGTCACGAACACGGGCTCTAGGCGGCCCTTAACTTTCTCAGCTATTTTGGCGAGTTGTCGAATCTTTGCGAGCCTGCCTAAGGCGGGCATGTCTTGCCTAATTCGCCATTCCCATTCACCGCGGTTGGCGGCGACCCCGCGGTCGCTCGCGCGTGATTTCACGTTCTGAATGCGGATATTGCCAATCTGTCGTACGCGAAGCGTGAGTCCGGCCCGTTCCAGCACTCGGTCGGGCGTATCGAAATATGTCGTCACTTGATGAAGCTGCGTAGATTTGGCGGCGACAAATACGCTGCACGCTTCCAGGATGGCTCGGCTGCCGGGCGGCAATTGGAGCTTCAATTCGATCTCCCGCGGATCAATGGATTTCTTATCGGAAAAATTCATATTAGGTGGTCTCGAAAATTGCGCTATATGCGCAGGCGTTTGTGGATTGCCCAGATGCCGGCTCACGGCTCGTGTTGCGCCCGCATATTCACCCTGCTCGCTTGCAATGGTGTCAACGCTTGATTGGCTCGTGTGCGTTAGCTAATTCGCAACCTTATTGCGCGAGTTGTTTCCGCATGGAAATCATTTCGTGACGCCGGTCAGCGCTCGACTTCGGAAAGCTCATCTTTAGAGCTTCTAGCGTCTCGAGCACGATCCGGGACACGATCAGCCGGGCGTTTACTTTGTCGTCGGCAGGAACGATATACCAAGGGGCCTTAATGGTACTCGTCGCACCGATGCATTCTTCATAGGCTTTCATGTAACGCTTCCAGAATTTCCTCTCCTCAACGTCCGCCAGACTGAATTTCCAGTTCTTATTCGGATTGTCAATTCGTTCGAGGAAGCGCTTTCGCTGCTCTTCCTTTGACAGGTGCAGGTAGAACTTGATGATGCGGGTTCCGTTGTCGTGGAGGTGTCTCTCCAGGTTCGAGATCGAACGATACCGGTGGCGCCAGAGCGTATTATCGTCGCGCGGCGTGTCCGGCAGCCCCTCGCTGAGAAGAATTTCGCGATGCACGCGAACGATCAGTACCTCTTCGTAATAGGACCGGTTGAAAATTCCGATCCGCCCGCGTTCCGGCAGGTCGCGGGTGCTGCGCCATAGAAAATCGTGTTGCAGTTCGGCGGGCGAGGGATGTTTGAAGCTGAACACCTGGCAACCCTGCGGATTGACCCCTGACATCACATGCGCGATTGCGCCGTCTTTTCCGGCCGCATCCATGGCCTGAAAGATCAGGAGGACGGCAAAACGATTCGACGCGTACAGAAGCTGCTGTTGCGAACTAAGTCGCGCAACGTCGTCGCGCAGAAACTCCCGGTATTGCTCGGTCGACTTGTACACAGGGTCGATCAATGTCGGCCATTTTCCGAGATTAACCCTGTCTCCCTGCTGCACCCGAAAATTATTTGAATTGATTCTCATCCGCATCCTTTAGGTGATAAGCCGCGCACTAAGTGGGTTCAAGACGATGAAAAACGGGAACCTTTGCCAAAGTACAATCAGAAACAAGTGAACCTAGTAGAGCAATTCAATAAGGATCACGCGCCCGTTGCCGGGAATGCGCCGACTATCAGCGCGTGCAGACCATTCCAGCAAATCTGCACGCCGATACACAACAGAATGAATGCAGAGAGACGTACCACCACCCCGGTTCCAGTTTTTCCTAGCTTCTTGAGGATGCGATCAGCGTAGCGATAGCAGAAGTAGACACCTGTGCTGACGATCAAGATTCCGAGCGCGTGCCCCAGTGCTGTCGTGGCCAAAGGGAATCCCCGTGTCGGATTGGCACCGAGCGTAAGGGCAACCGAGATTGAGCCGGGCCCTACGGTAAGCGGCATTGTCAGAGGATAGAAAGCGCGCTGACTGAAGTCGTCCTCTTTTAGAGTTGGCGGACCTTCCCGGGCAAGAGCCGGTGGCGAATTGGGACTATTCAACAGCGACCAAGCGATGGCACATACAACAATTCCACCGGCAACCTGAACGGCGGGAATTGACAGCCCAAAAAAGTCGAGAACATAAGTACCAATCAGAGCCGAAGCGATTAGCAAAAGAAAGCTATTTACTGCGACCGCCTTGGCCATCGGGACGCGCTCTGAGGGCGTGAGGCCCGCCGTCATAGCAAGGTAGATGGGCGCTCCGCCCAGTGGGTCGACGATGGGTAGCAAAGCGCCTACCGCTAACAGGGCAGTTGTGGCGACGTGGTGAAGATCGTTAAGGATGGTGATTGAGTGCATGACACATAGTCTGGAACCGGCGATGGTTTTTTTTCGTGTCAACGTCAAACCGTCCTCGACGGGTCGAATAGCCTCTGTCGTTGCGACGTACGTTCCAAATACATAGAGGGTGGAGTCTTGCCAGTCGATGTATTTTCACGAACAAATACCGAAGGATCCCCAGTTTTCTCTGAGAGCGATGAGGGGCCGAACTTTTCGCCCCCCCCACACTGCAGTTAGTAGGTGACGGCCATCTTGTCCACTACATTTCGCACGCCGTGGGTGCCCCACGCAGAATCTATCGCCAGCTCGCGCTCCGACCAGGTATGGACGGACCCCTTCAGCGTTACGTCACCACCGCGGACTTCAACCGAAATTTTCTCCGCATCTTCGTGGGCACGCCGCTTCAGCGCAGCCTCGATGTCTGATTTGACGGCGCTTGAGGATATGTTGGGTTTAATATTTATATTGTTGTAGACATCCTTAACACCCATTAGATAGCGAACCGCTCGCGCAGCGTTCTCCCGTTGAAATTCCCAATTGACTTCACCAGTTAGTGTGACCTCGCCATTTTCGACCATCACCTTGATACTGTCCTTGGGCAAAGACGTTGTCCACTGCAAAACGTTTTCTACTGAGCGCGCGACGTCGGCATCATTTCGCTTACTCGACCCAGGCAGCGTAACGTCGATCTCTACTGCAAGCGCCTTAACACCAAATACGCGTTGGGCCGCGCGCTCGGCGTTCCACTTTTCTCCGAAACTGTCCACGTGACCGGCCAAGGTTACGATTCCATCCTTGACTTCGACACCTATCTGCGTGGCATTTACCGAGGGTTCCCATTTCAGTTCAGCAATTACGTCCTGTTGCAATTGCGCGTCGGTCTTCATGATGATGTTCTCCATGTGATCAAAGAGTCCGAGTCTGCTTGAGACGAACAATCCACTCCGTACGGTAGCGAACGTATAAGACCGGTTCTCATCAATATAGTCGCTGTCTTATTCGTGTAATCACCGCGGTCTGGTGGCGGGAGGTTCCCGATTGATTAGCCCCGACCACGCCTACGTCCCAGTAGAGACAGGCACTTGCGGTACTTTGAGGTGCCAGCGACCGAATCTAGCGGTCGACGCCAACGACGTCTGGATAGTCCACGCATTGAGGACTGGAAAAAGCGCGCCTGTCTATTGTAAGTTCCTCTGCCTCAACCATCGCTCTTACATCGAGAGAACGTAGTTTTTGCAAAGTCCGGATCTCGTTATCGACACCGGTCACGCCATACAAATCGCGAACAACCCGTTTCGCCGCCAAGCGCTGGTACTCCCAATCGACGGTTCCCGAAAGCGTTATATTGCCGTTACGCACGACGACTTTTATCTGATCTTTCGGTAGAAAGTTAGTCCATCTCAAATTGTGTTCGGCCGCCTTTGCGATCTCCGTGTCTGAACGCTTGCTGGGGTCAGGTAAATCAACATTCAGCTGAATCATTAGGCCTTTCGCGCCGGGCACGTTTTGCAAGATTTCTCCGATCGCGCATTTTTCGGAATAGCTCCTTAGTCGACCTGAAAGCGTGACAACTCCGTCCTTGACGTGAACGGCAATGGAGCTAGGGTCAATAGCTGGGTCGCGGCTGATTTTCTTAGTGACGTCT
>Ga0265331_10001911_pt1 | contig 14591 bp, 15 predicted proteins | sample 41923metaG_FD_202088 | JGI IMG/M metagenome (GOLD analysis project Ga0265331, IMG submission 202088) | Rhizosphere microbial communities from Carex aquatilis grown in University of Washington, Seatle, WA, United States - 4-19-23 metaG | ecosystem: Host-associated > Plants > Roots > Rhizosphere...
AGCGCGTCGCGCCGTTGCCGAGAGTCACCATGGTCACGACGGCCGCGACGCCGATCACAACGCCCAAGACGGTCAGCACGGTGCGGACGAGATTGCGCCGGATCGCCCGCAGCGCGAGGAGGACGGTGTTCGCGAGCATCAGGATGCGGAACCCGTGATCTGCGTAATGCGACCGTCGCTGAGGTGCACGACGCGGCGCGCATAGGCCGCCATCTCCGGCGCGTGCGTCACCATCACGATGCTGATGCCCTGGTCGCGGTTGAGTGCGGTAAGGAGATCCATGATCTCACGGCTGCGCTCGCTGTCGAGATTGCCGGTCGGCTCGTCGGCGAGCAGGAGACTCGGCCGCGTCACGATCGCGCGCGCGATGGCAACGCGCTGCTGCTGGCCACCTGATAGCTCGGCAGCGGTGTGCGACTCCCACGCGGCCAGCCCGACGGCGTCGAGCGCGGCGCGAGCCGCGCTACGACGCTGATCGCTGGGCTCGCCGCGATACAGAAGCGGCAGCTCGACATTCTCCAGTGCCGACGTGCGCGCAAGCAGATTGAATCCCTGAAAAATGAAGCCGAGAAAATGACGCCGCAGCAGCGCGCGTCGGTTGCGGTCGAGCGTCTCGACGTGAACGTCGCGGAACACATACGCGCCGCTGGTCGGCACGTCCAAGCAGCCGAGGATATTCATCATCGTCGATTTGCCGGAGCCGCTCGGCCCCATGATGGCGATGAACTCGCCGTCGTCGATGACCAAGTCGACGCCGCGCAGCGCCTCGAATGCGTTCGGGCCACTGCCATAGGTGCGAACGACATCCTTCAGCGCGACCACGTGTGCCCGGCGCGGGCTCACGGGCTCATTCAGCCGGGGTGATGGCATCGGTCACAACCTGGTCGCCGGCCGCGAGCTCACCGCTCGTAACCTCGGTCTGTCGCCCATCGGTCGAGCCGGTGGTGATTTGCACCGGTGTGAGCTGGGCATCGCGCAGGACCCAGACCGTCCGCCGGCCCGGCAGGCTGTCGCCCGCTGCCGGCTGACGCTTCGGCTGTTCCGGCGGCGGCGCCGGCAGCAGGCTGCCGACGATGCCTCGGCTGCGCGCCGGCGCCGTCGCTTCCTGCGGCGTAAAGCGCAGCGCTTCATTTGCGATCAGCAGCACGTCGTCGCGTTGCGCGGTGACGATTTCCGCGGTGGCCGTCATGCCCGGGCGGAGGCTGAGATCGTCGTTGTCGACGCGCAGGATGGTCTTGTAGGACACGACGCCGTCGGTCGTCGTAGAGCCGTATCCGACGCGAGTGATCGTCGCCGGATAGCTGCGCGACGGATACGCATCGACGCCGAACGTCGCGCGCTGCCCGTCGCGCACCTGGCCGACGTCGGCTTCGTCGACCGAGACTTGCAGCTCCATCTGGGAGAGATTCTCGGCGATGGTGAACAGCACCGGCGTTTCGAAGGACGCCGCCACGGTTTGTCCGGGCTGCATCTTGCGCGCGAGGACGATGCCGTCGATCGGCGAGCGGATCGACGCCTTGGCGAGGTTCGTGCGGTCCGTGTTGAGCGTCGCGCGCGCTTCGGCGACGGTCGCTTTGGCGGCACGCACGTCCGCACTCGCCCGCGCCAACGCCGCCTCGGCGGTTTCCATTTCGGTATTCGACGGCACCTTGCCACCCGAGAGCTTCGAGACGGTCTGCAGCCGGTCGAGCTTTACGCGCGACTCCTTTTCCGTCGCTGCTGCCTGCAGCACCTTGGCTTCCGCCGAGGCGAGCTCTGCTTGCGAGCGCGTGATCGCGTCGTTCAGCTTCGACAGATCGAGTTGGGCCAGGAGCTGCCCTTTCGTGACGTGGTCGTTCTCGTCGACCGTCATGGCCTCGATGAGGCCGGACTGCTCGCTGCCGACGTCGACCTGATTCGTCGGCTCGATGGTCCCGGTGGCGGACACCGTGACGAGCAGGCCGCCGCGGCTCGCCGTCGCCGTTTCGTAGCGTGGGGCGCCGCTGTCCCGGTAAGGGCGGGTGGCGACGAGCGCCCCACCGCACGCCAGGAGCATCAGTGCCGCAGTGCCGATCCATCGGCGCCGCGACCAGCGCGATCGTCCCGAACCATGCGCATCGAGGACGGCAGTCACCAAGGCATTCGGCGCGGCCGGCGGCATCATGACGGCGTCTTCTGGGCGGTGTCGTTTGTCGCAATCGGGGGCGGCGTCCATCCGCCACCGAGCGCTTTGTAAAGCTGAATCGCGGCGAGCGTGTCGTCCGCTTGCGCGCTGGTCAGGCTCTCTTCGATGGTCAGCACGGTGCGCTCCGTATCGAGTACAGTCTGGAAATCGATCAGGCCGGCGGCGTAGCGTTGCCGCGCCAGCACGGCGGCGTTGCGGGCCGATCCGACGCCGCGCGCCAGTGCCGCGCTGCGCTCGCGTGTCTTCACCAGTGTGACGAGTGCGTTCTCGACGTCTTCCAGCGCAGTCAGTACGGCCTTGCGATACGCCGCCAGGGCTTGCGCCTCGATCGCGTCGCGCGTGTCGATCTGTGCTGTAATCCTGCCGGCATCGAAGACCGTTTGCGCAAGGCTGCCGGCGATGCCTGCGGCAATCGAGCTGCCATTCGTGAGCGCACCGATCGCCAGCGCCTCAGGTCCGAGCGATCCAGAGAGACTCAGGCTGGGATACCGCGCGGCCGTCGCCTCTCCGACGCGCGCGGTTTCGGCGGCGAGCGTGCGTTCGGCTGCCACGACGTCGGGACGCTGACGCAGGACGTCGGCAGGAATTCCGGTTGTGAGCGGCGCGGGCACTTGGGGAATCGGTTCGGATGTCGACAGCTCGTCGGACAACGCCGCGGGGGAAAGCCCCAGTAAGACCGCCAGCCGATGCTCGGCCTCGGCGCGCGACGTCTCGAGCACCGGAATCGCGGCGCGAGTTTGCTCGACGTTGGTATTCGCCTGCTCAAAGTCGACCGAGTTTGCCAGTCCTGCTTCGACACGCCAGCGGGTGAGATCGAGGGTCTCGCTCTGGCTCGCCAGGTTGGCGCGCGCGATCGTGATGCGGGCCTGCGTGGAGCGTAATTCCACATAGTTGCGCGCCACTTCTGCCGCCAGCGTCACGTGCACGTCGCGCAGGCTCGCGGCCGCCGCCGCGACGTCAGCCCTTGCTCCTTCCACGGCGCGACGCTGGCCGCCGAAGAGGTCCGGCTCCCACGATGCGTCGAATCCGGCGCTGTAGAGCTGTTGTCCGTCGCCATTGCCAGAGCTGGCGCTGGTATCCACATATTGTCCCGAAGCGCTGAGACTCACGCTCGGCCACAATTCGGCGCTGGCGAGATGCCGCTGCGCGCGCGCTTCATGCAACTTCGCTCGCGCGGCTGCGATATCGGGGCTCGCTGCCAAGGCGCGCGCGACGAGGCTCGTCAAGTGCTCGTCGTCGAGCTGTCGCCACCACTCGGCGACGTCAAGGCCGCCTTGCGTGGCGTCGGCAACGGGGCTGCTCCAGTGCGGCGGCACTTGCAGCTCCTGCAGCGATGGCGCCACGTAGTCGGGCCCGGCCATGAAGCAGCCCGACAAGGCTGTCGCGCACGCGATCATCACGACGCGCCACTGCGCCGTGCCGGTCATCGCGCCTTCTCCGCGTCCGCCTGCGGCAGAAGCCCGTCCACCATCTTGCGATACAGACGCAGCAGCTCGTCCTGCTCCGTCGCCGTCAAGTGCTCGAGCATGCGCTCGGTTCCGGCGACGCGCTCCGCCAGTGCTTCGTCGTAGAAGCGCTGCCCCGCCTGTCCCAGTGCGACGCGCACGACGCGCCGGTTGTCTTCCGGTCGCTCGCGCTGCACGAGGTCGCGCTCGACCATCCGATCGACGACGCGTGTCGCGGTGCTGAGCGGCATGCGCACGCGCGCTGCCAGCTCGCCCATCGCCATGGCTCCCTCGGCCCCGAGCGTATCGAGCACCGCGACTTCGGAGCGGCTGATCCGCTGCGGCATGTCTTCGACCTCGCCGCCCAGCACCAGCACGCGCATCAGACGGTCCAGATGCCCGACGAGCTGTCGCGCCCGCCGAGCGATTGGCGGCGCGGCAGTCGCTTTCCGTTCGGAAGAGTACCGAATCGACATAGTTGCTTAATGCAAATGTTCACGGTCTGGTGTCAAGTGACCCGCGCGCCATCGCGTTTTTGCATCCGCGGCTCAGTGTGAACCCCTTTGGGGTGCAAGGTCGTCGCGCATCGGCTCTGCGCGCGCGACGGTAGCGTCGTCACCATCGATGAGTTGGTGCGCGGCCGTCGCCATCGCCCTCACCCTCGCCTCCTCCTGCCCCCCGCTTGCGTGCGCAACTGCCAGCGCCGGCAGGTCAACCGATCCGGAGTGGCGACGTCTTGAGAGCTGCGGGCCGCGGCAACGGCCGTCGCGCTCGACAGGAGGATCTCGATGGACCTGGTACTTAGAAGCCTGCGCGGCGGCCTGGACGTCTTCGGCTATCTCGATGAGGTGCCGGAACGCCGCCCGCTCGTCGTCGCCACCGCGGCGCGCTACCTGCAACGGCCGGAGAGGGAAATCAGCCAGCTGCTGGACGCCGGCCGGGTGCTGGCCGACGTCGCGCGCGCGCACGGCAAGGACATCGACATACTCAAGGCCTTCCTGGTGGCGGCGCTGCAGCAGACCGAGACCGGGCTCAACGGCATGCACCTGAACCAAGTGGTCGAGCAGCTCGTCGATCTGCCGGTCGACGATGCCACACGACGCCTCGCCGGCTGAGCACCCCGAGCCGCCGCAAACGAACGCCCTCCGACCACGGCAGGCGCCAGCTCGGAATCGGCGGGCGAAGGGCACGGCGGAGGCGGTATATGATGCATTCGGCTTGCGCGAGTCCGGTACCGACCCGGTGGACACGCCAGCGCCGGTCCCGCAGCGACCTGTTTGACACGCCATTCGGCTTGCGCGGGTCCGCAGCGACCCGTTGGACACACCATCGGGCTTGGACACCGCGACCTTTATCTGCGCGACGACCGTGGAGACGCTGGCGCACGCAGTACGTCATCCGCCATCCGTGCGCGACGGTGACAGAGCAGGATGTGTTCGTCGACGAGGTAACGAGGTGGTTCGTGGGTACCTGCGCGGCCAGTCCGAATTAGCTGTGAAAGGCGCCTTAAGGCCCGGTATCCGTCCCGCGCGCGCTGGGCTGCTTTGGCGGTCCGAGCGGCGACTCGACGACCTGCCAGACGACCGCGGGATCCAAGCGCCCGAGCTGGGTTTTGAGAATGCCCTTGATCAGCGCGGCGCGCGAGCGCGAACTGATGGCGACTGTGAGCGGACGGACCGGTGTCGGGTCTATCGGAAGAGGCTCGCCATGGAGTCTGTTCGACTCCCCCTCTACCAGCAGCAGTTGACCATCGAGCGGCGGCGGGTCGAGCGCCCGCCGCCACGGAGGAGTCGGAGTGGAAGTTGCCGTGCTTTCCTCAGCGCTCGGCCGGAGCCTCCACCTCCCCCGACAGGGTTGCGAAAGCACCCGAAACAAAAACGGCCGGCGCGGGAACCCGCGCCGGCCGTTGAAGCGATCAGGCTTGGCCGATCACGCGTCGTAGTAGAGGAAGAACTCGTACGGGTGCGGGCGCAGGCGCATGGCGTTGATCTCGTTGGCGGTCTTGTACTCGATCCACGTCTGCACGACGTCCTCGGTGAAGACGTCGCCCTTGAGCAGGAAGGCGTGATCCTTCTCCAGGTTGCTGAGCGCCTGCTCCAGCGAGGCCGGCATGCCCGCGACGCCCTTCAGCTCCTCCGGCGTCAGTGAGTAGATGTCCTTGTCCAGCGGATCGCCCGCGGCGAGGCGATTCTCGATGCCGTCGAGGCCGGCCATCAGCATGGCGGCAAAGGCGAGGTAGCCGTTACACATCGGATCGGGGAAGCGGACCTCGATGCGCTTGGCCTTCGGGCTTGGCGAGTACATCGGGATACGGATGGCGGCCGAGCGATTGCGGCTGGAGTACGCCAGGTTCACCGGCGCCTCGAAGCCCGGCACCAGGCGCCGATAGCTGTTGATGGTCGGGTTGGTGAACGCCGCCAGCGCCGGCGCGTGCTTGATGATGCCGGCGATGTAGTGCATCGCCATCTCGCTCATGCCGGCGTAGCCGTTGCCGGCAAACAGCGGCTTCTCACCCTTCCAGATCGACTGGTGGGTGTGCATGCCACTGCCGTTGTCGCCGAAGATCGGCTTCGGCATGAACGTCGCCGACTTGCCCCACTTCTTGGCGACGTTCTTGACGCAGTACTTGTACCACATCAGGTTGTCGGCCATTTTCACCAGCGGCGCGAAGCGCATGTCGATCTCGGCCTGGCCGGCGGTCGCCACCTCGTGGTGCTGCTTCTCCACCTGGATGCCGACCTGCTCCATCATCATCACCATTTCCTGGCGGATGTCCTGCTGGGAGTCGATCGGCGGCACCGGGAAGTAGCCTTCCTTGTGACGCGGCTTGAAGCCGAGGTTCGGCCCTTCCTCGCGGCCGGAGTTCCAGATGCCTTCGTCGGAGTTCAGGAAGTAGTAGCCGCTGTGCGCGTTCTGGTCGAAGCGGATGTCGTCGAGGATGAAGAACTCCGGTTCCGGGCCGAAGTAGGCGACGTCGCCAACGCCGGTCGACTTCAGGTGCGCCTCGGCCTTCTTGGCGATGTGGCGCGGGTCGCGCGAGTACTCTTCCTTGGTGATCGGGTCGATGACGTTGCCCAGCAGGCTGAGCGTCGGCGCGGCGCAGAACGGATCCATCACCGCCGTCGTCGGATCGGGTACGATGAGCATGTCCGAGGCGTTGATCGGCTGCCAGCCACGGATCGATGAGCCGTCGAAGCCGCTGCCCTCTTCGAACAGCGCCTCGCCGTACTCGCTCATGGGAATCGTGAAGTGCTGCCACGTGCCGAGGAAGTCCATGAACTTCAGATCGACACAGACCGCCTTCTTCTCCTTCGCGAACTTGACCGCTTCTTTCGGCGTCATCGTTTGCCAAACCTCCCTTGTCGGTTGCCGAGTTAACGCTCCCGGACCAGGGAGCGGGTCGTACGAATGTACAGATGTCGACGGGCTGATGCGTCAGATGGCGTCGGCGCCACGCTCACCGGTGCGGATGCGGATGACCTCTTCGATGGGCAGGACGAAGATCTTCCCGTCGCCGATTCGGCCGGTCTTGGCGGCCTTCTCGATGGCGCTGATGATGTCGCCGACCTTGTCATCGGCTGCGATGATTTCGAGCTTCACCTTGGGCAGAAAGTCGACCACGTACTCCGCCCCGCGATAGAGCTCGGTGTGCCCCTTCTGGCGCCCGAAGCCCTTGATCTCACTGACCGTGAGCCCCTGCACGCCGATGGCACTCAAGCTCTCCTTCACCTCGTCGAGCTTGAACGGCTTGATGATCGCTTCGACCTTTTTCATCTGTTCTCCTCACGCGAATTCGCGGTTCTATTCCACGTGTCTAGAAGCTGTAAAGACGCTCTGGACCCTCAAAGACTATAGGCGCGCTCGCCGTGCTGCGACAGATCGAGACCCATGACCTCTTCTTCCTCTGAGGCGCGCAGGCCCATCGTCGCATCGACCACTTTGAGCAGAATGAAGGAGACCACGAACGAGTACACGACAGTCGCCACGACCCCGACGACTTGGGCCCAGACCTGCCCGACGTTGCCATAGAACAGACCATCCGCGCCGGCGGAATTCACCGCGACCGATGCAAACAAGCCGGTCGCGATGGCGCCGAACGCCCCGCCGACGCCATGCACGCCAACGACGTCGAGCGCGTCGTCGTAGCGCAAGGCGAACTTCATGCTGACGGCAAAGTAGCACAGGGCACCGGCACCCAAGCCGATGACAATCGCGGCCATCGGTCCGACGAAACCAGAGGCCGGGGTAATCGCGACCAGGCCGGCAACCGACCCCGATGCGGCGCCCAAGACGCTGGCCTTGCCGCGCTGCAAGTACTCCATCAGGCCCCACGAAATAGTCGCCGCGGCCGCGGCCAGATGCGTCGCGACGAAAGCCGAGGTTGCCAGACCGCTCGATGCCAAGGCACTGCCCGCATTGAAGCCAAACCAGCCGAACCACAAGATGCCGGCACCGAGCACGGTCAGCGGCAGGTTGTGGGGAATCACCTGCTCCTTCGGCCAACCGAGGCGACGGCCGAGGACGATCGCAGCCGCCAGCGCGGCGACTCCAGAGCTAATGTGCACGACGGTGCCGCCGGCGAAGTCGAGCGCGCCAACATGCCCGGTGCCGAGCCAACCACCACCCCACACCCAATGCGCGATGGGATCGTAGACCAGCGTCGACCAGAGCAGCGTGAAAACGACGAACGGCCCAAAGCGCATGCGCTCGGCGAATGCGCCGGAAATCAACGCCGGTGTGATCACCGCGAACATGCCCTGATAGACCATGAAGAGCAGGTCGGGAATCGTCTTGGCGAATGGGCTCGGCCCCTGCCCGACGCCGTTGAGGAATATGTAGTCAAGGCCGCCGATCACCGTCCCGATATCCGTTCCAAATGCCAGCGTGTAGCCAATGACCGCCCACTGCACGCTGACGATGCCCATGATGAAGTAGCTCTGCATGATCGTGCTGAGGATGTTCTTCTGACGAGTCATGCCTCCGTAGAAGAACGCGAGCCCCGGCGTCATGAACAGCACCAGCGCCGAGGAAGTCAGCATCCATGCAGTGTCTCCGGTATCGATAGTGGGCTGTCCGGTTTGCTGAGCCGATGCGGTCGCCGCCCCAACCGCCAAAAGTGGAAATGTTGCCGCAAGTATCCCGTAGCGCCCGAGTCGCCTCATGTCTGGAACCCCCTGAAACAAAACGCCGTGGTTAAACTTGAACGAGAGAAGTTGCGCCCACTAAAGGCATCAGCAACTCCGATGCCGATAGTGATATAAGAGAACCGCCTCGCTTCTCACCCGAAGGGCGGAGTCTAATCTGCCTGTTTGATGGGCATTGCCCAGTCAGGAGGCAGGCGCTCAGAAGCGCACGCGTGAGCGGCGGTGCCGTTCGAGGCGCTGGCCGTAGACCGTTCCGAGAAAAAATCCGATCACTAAACCGACGCCGGCAAGCGCGAGTGACGGTCCGATGTCGAGTTGTTCGGGTGGGCTCACCGGAGCAGCGATGGGTGCCAGCGCGTGCGGGGTTCCGGCCACCGCGGCGAGCTCGCTTTGCGGAGTGACCACGGCCGACTCCAGCGCAGCGAGCCTGGCCCGCAACTGCTCGAGTTGTCCCTCCAGCGCAGGCGCATGCGGTGTCTCGGCGGCAAGGCTTTCGGGCGTAATTTGCACCTGCGCCGGGGCGACCTCAGCCGACCCACTCGCCGGCGTCGGGGCTGGGGGAAATGTCGCGCCGGGCTCGAGCTGCAAAAAGGCGATGTTGACGTATCCGGTCGCGCCGTCGTCGAGCTTGACGCGCGCCCACTGCGCGCTGACCTCTTCGACGCGGACTCGCATCCCGCGTCCGAGCGCACGAAATGCTGGGCTGTCTGTGCCCGGCCCGTGCCGTAGATTCACCGCATCGACGCCGTGAATCGTGGCCGTCACCGGCTCGGCGACGACACGCGCTGCCGTGCAGAGAAGGGCGGCAGCGACGAGAGTCAGAAACGTCCGGGGCATCGAAGAAATGGTCGGGGTGACTGGACTTGAACCAGCGACCTCACGGTCCCGAACCGTGCGCTCTACCAGTCTGAGCTACACCCCGTCTCAACCGGTTAACCCGCGGTCAACCTCGCCCTCTTCAGCAAGCGCCTGTCCCTAACACACCGGCTATGGCTTGCCAACCGCGATACGGCCCGCGGCTCAGGCCGCTGCCGCACCACCGATCATGCGATGGATCTCTTCAATGCGCTCGCGGTAGCTCGGACCTTCGAAGATTCCTGTGCCGATGACGAACACCTCGGCCCCCGCGGCGGAAACGCGCGCGGCATTCTGCACTTTCACGCCGCCGTCGACCTCGATGAGGAAGTTCAAGCCGCGCTCGTTCTTGGCGCGACGCGCCTCACTGAGCTTCGCCAACGCCCCTTCGATGAAGCTTTGACCGCCGAAGCCCGGATTCACGCTCATCAGCAGCACCATGTCGAGGTCGGCCAAGATGGCGTCGAGAGTCGCAAACGGCGTCGCCGGATTCAGCACCACCGACGGCTTGCAGCCGTGGCGGCGAATGTCCTGCACCACGGCGTGCAGATGCGGACACGTCTCCTGGTGCACCGAGAGGTAGGTCGCACCCGCCTTGGCGTAGTCACCGATATAGCGCTCGGGGTTCGTAATCATCAGATGAACGTCGAGCGGGAGGGACGTGACGCGGCGAATCGCCTCGACCACCGGCGGCCCGATGGTGAGGTTGGGGACGAAGTGGCCGTCCATGACGTCGACGTGAATCCAGTCGGCGCCCGCCTCTTCGACCGCGCGCACCTCGTCGCCCAACCGGCCGAAATCGGCCGCTAAGATCGATGCGGCGATGCGCTTCACGCGCGGACCTTATGTGCTCACGACAAGCGCTTCAACCGCATGGCGAAGAAGCCATCGAGCTGATCGCGATGCGGCAGCGTGCGCAGCGCTCCGCGCGCATCGACCAACGCCTGCGCCGCCGGCGGCAGATACGGCGTGGCCGCTTGCGCGGCGAATTCGCCATGCGTGGCGAGAAAGGCGTCGACGACCGCCTCGTTCTCGGCCTGTGCGATGGTGCAGGTTGCATAGACGAGCGACCCGCCTGGTCGCACGTGCGCCGCTGCGGCCGACAGGATCTGCGCCTGCAGGGTCGCCAGCGCGGCGAGATCGCGTCGCCGGCGGCGCCAGCGGATCTCCGGATGCTGGCGCAGCGTGCCGAGCCCCGAGCACGGCGCGTCGACCAGCACCGCGTCGAAGCGCGCCGCCGGCGCCAACGGCAAGCGAGTGGAGTCTGCCCGCAGCGCGCCGACGGCCGTTCCGAGGCGCACGGCTTCGGCGCGCAGCCGGCGAAGGCCGCCGTGGGCGCGGTCGATTCCAACGACGAGCGCCTGGCCGCCGGCTGCTTCGGCGGCAGCAAGCGCTTTGCCGCCTGGGGCGGCGCAGACATCCAACACGCGGGCGCCGGGCATGACACCGATCAGCGCACCAACCAATTGCGACGCCTCGCCCTGCACCGCGTACCAACCGTCGCGCCATGCCGGCAGCGAAGTGGGATCAACCGGTTGTTCGAGCACGATGCCGTGGGCCGCGAAGCGCGTCGGGCTCGCACTGATGCCGGCATCCGCGAGCGCCGCCAGCACGCGCTCGCGTGAGGCGCGCAGCGGATTGGCGCGCAAGATGGTCGGCGCCGGGGTGTTGTTCGCCGCGAGCAACGCCGTCGCCTCGGCGTCGCCGAGCTCGCGGCGCCACAAGTCGACCAACCAGCTCGGGTGCGAGGTGGCCAGCGTCAGGTACGCCTGTCGGTCGGTTTCGTCCGGCAACGCCAGCGGTTTTCCGTCGCGAAGAAACCGGCGCAACAGCGCGTTGACCAAACCGCTGGCCGCGCCGCCTTTCACGGTCTTCGACAGATCGACGGCCGTATCGACGGCGGCGAACGCCGGCACGCGATCCAGCTTGATCAACTGAAACAGCGCCAGCCGCAGCAACACCCGAATCGGCGCGTCGAGAGCTGCCGCCGCACGGCCGAGCGACGCCAAGACGTGGTCGAGCAATCCCTGCCATGCGAGCGTGCCGTAGACGAGCTGCGTCGCCAGGGCGCGGTCCCGCGCTTCCAGTCGCATTCCGCTCAGCGCCGCGCCGAGCGCGGCGTCGGCAAATGCGCCGTCTTCAACCGCGAGCAGGACCCGCCAGGCGATGCGACGCGGATCAGTCGCGGACGCCGCCAAGGCGATCCCCGATCGCCAGACCGGCACCGCGCACGAACGCGGCCGCGCCAAGCGCGCTACGCCCCTCGAGCTGCAGCTCTTCGATCACCAGGACGCCGGCGCCGGTCGCAACGTGGATACTGCCGCCGACGACACCGACGACGGTACCGGCCGCGGCGGTACTGCGCTGCTCGACGGCGTGGGCGCGGTGTAGTTTCAATCGTTTGCCGCTCAGTGTGGTATAGGCAGACGGCCACGGATTGAACCCACGCACGGCGCGCGCGATCCCCTCGGCCGCGCCGGACCAATCGATCGCCCCCTGCTCCTTGCGGATGAGCGGCGCGAGCGTCGCCTCGGCGTGATGCTGCGGAGTCGCGACGAGCGTGCCGGCCGCCAGCGCGTCGAGCGCATCGGTGAGCGCCGCGGCACCGATCTCCGCTAGCCGCTCTTGCAACGCGCCATAGGTCTCGTCGTGCCCGATCGGCGTCGGGCGCTGAAGCAACACGTCACCCTCGTCCATGCGTTCGTTCATTTGCATGATCGTCACGCCCGTCTCGGTCTCGCCGCGCAACACCGCCCACTGAATCGGCGCGGCGCCGCGATACTTTGGCAACAGGGAGGCGTGAACGTTGATGCAGCCCAGGCGCGGCGTGGTCAATAACGGCAACGGCAAGATGCGGCCGTACGCGGCGACGACGCCGAGGTCGGCCGACCACGCGGCGAGCTGCGCCGGGAAGTCCCCGCTCTTGAGCTTCGTCGGCTGCGCAACCTCTATGCTGCGCTCCAGTGCCAACTGCTTCACCGGCGACGCCTGCACTTTCTGTCCGCGGCCGGCCGGCCGGTCGGGTTGGCAGACGACGCCGACCACGGTGTCAGGACCATCGCAGAGCGCCTGCAACGACGGAACCGCGAACGCCGGAGTGCCAAAGAAGACTATGCGGAATCTCATCAGAGGTTGGAGCCCGACGCGCGAGCGCGGTTCGGGCGCAAACTAAATCGGCTCGTCGGCGGCGTCGTGCTCTTCATTGGCGCGGCGGCGGGCGAAGCTGTCGAGATCGACGCCGTCGCGCAGCAACTTTCGGATCTTGCGCTTGTACGAGTCGCGCTTCAGCGCACTGATGCGATCGATGAACAGCTTACCGTCGAGGTGGTCGAGCTCATGTTGCAGCGCAACCGCGAGCAGCCCTTCGGCCTCGATGGCGATTTCCTGCTGGTCGACGGTCCACGCCTTGAGGAGGATTTCGGCGCTGCGTTTCACTTCGGCCGTATAGTCGACAACGCTCAGGCAACCCTCTTCCCACAGGATCTCACCGCGCCGCTCGACGATCACCGGGTTGATCAGCTTGTACAGCTGCTTGCCCGGATTCTCCGCATCGACGTCGACGACGATCATGCGCTCGCTGATGCCGACCTGCGGCGCCGCCAATCCAACGCCGGGAGCTGCATACATGGTGTCGACCATGTCGCCGAGCACCGCATCGACCTGACCGTCGATGTTGCGGACGTCGGCGGCTGTTTCCTTCAATACGGATTCGGGAAACTTCAGAATGCGCCGCAGGGCCATCGGGAGCGCAGCCTAGAGGAAAACGGTCCTCGATGCGACGGTACTCCGCGCGGCGCAACGCGTTGGGCGCGCGCCGTACGGTTCCGCTGCTCGCCGCGTCGGCCGCGCCGTGCCTGCCGAATCCACGCGGCAGCCGGTGTCGCCCCCGGCCTGACGACGCGGGCGACACCGGCCGATGACCGCTAGATGCTGCGCCGCCGCATCGCGAACGCGGCGGCGCCGATGAGCGCCGCGACGCCGATCGCCAGTCCGAGCGGATCAAGTGCGGGCGCCGGTGCCGGCTCCACGCACAGCGCACTGTCGCTGTCGTTGATCGGGTTCAGGTCTCCCGGCGTCGAACCGGTTGCGGTGTTGAGCAGCCCCTTGCCGACGCCGCTGGCAACCTGCGCGTGGGCATTGACCTCCAGGGGGGCGGTGTTCGGCTGCAGCACCGCCGCGTAGGTGCAGTGCAACAGCGTCGACGTCGACCCGCTGCAGTCCCAGGCCGCCGCGGTGACCGGCAGGACCAAGGTCATGCCGGTCGGCATGGGATCGACGACGTCGATAGGGCCGCTGGTCGCGCCATCGCCGACGTTGCGCACGGAGAGGCGGAAACTGGTGGTGTGCCCTGCCGCGCAGGTGCTCGTGAACGCCTTCGTCAGGCTCAGGTCGGGCACGACCAGGGGCTCGAGCGTAGGCTGAACGAAGGTTTCCGTCGGCGTCGCCGTTCGCATCGGCGTCGGCGTCGAGGTCGGCGTGCCGGTCGCGCTAGGGGTGGGAGGGTTTTTCGGCCCCGCACTGAAGCTCGCCGTCGCCGTCGAAGTCGGGGTAGACGATGCCGTCCCAGTCGGCGTGGCGGTCTGTGTCGGTGTCAGTGTCGGCGTGTTGGTGATCGTCGGCGTATTGGTCGGCGTCGGCGTATTGGTCGGCGTCAGCGTCACGGTCGCGGTTGGCGTCGACGGCGGGGTGCCAGTCGGCGTTTGGCTGGGAGTACTGGTGATCGTTGGCGTCGGCGTGATCGTCGCCGTCGGCGTATTGGTGATCGTCGGCGTCGACGTCGCGGTCGCCGTCGGCGTATCGGTAATCGTTGGAGTCTGAGTCGGCGTCGATGTCACGGTCGCCGTCGCGCTCGATGACGGGGTGCCCGTCGGCGTCCGGGTGGGCGTGCTCGTGATTGTCGGCGTCTGCGTGATCGTCGCGGTCGGCGTGTTGGTGATCGTCGGCGTCTCAGTGATCGTCGCCGTCGGCGTGTTGGTAATCGTT
>Ga0265331_10001914_pt1 | contig 14585 bp, 15 predicted proteins | sample 41923metaG_FD_202088 | JGI IMG/M metagenome (GOLD analysis project Ga0265331, IMG submission 202088) | Rhizosphere microbial communities from Carex aquatilis grown in University of Washington, Seatle, WA, United States - 4-19-23 metaG | ecosystem: Host-associated > Plants > Roots > Rhizosphere...
TGCCCCTTATTTTCTGCGCGCCTTTTTCCGTCTGCTACTGGTCTACTTCCGTGCCATTTCATCACTTCCCGCTGAGCTATCCACCGAAAACTAATTCTTAACGGCGGACTAGATAGCGTGTCGCCAAAGCTTGATAAGAGAGAACCGCTGGCTAATCCAAATCGAGGCCTGTAACCTTGATTGTCGGATACCCATTGTTCCACTCCGCGGAGACGTGCTCGTAGGGGACCTGGAAATCGTGCTGCTGCCCCGCGCCGATGGGCGCATCGTACTTGGTCAACAGGCGCTGCTTGTCGCGCAGGACCACCTGGCCGAAGGGGTCGTGAAATTCGAGGGTGATTTCGATTTGCTTGATCCGCCGCTTGCCGATGTTGTCCAGCGTCCCGAAGACAAAGGTTACTTCCTGATTCAGGAAATTGGCGGCGCGACTCATCTTTGGATCGAGAAAATGAATCTGCGGGGCATATGCCTGCTCGGTGGGGCCCATGGCCAACGGTTTCGTTTCTATTCCTTCGGAGGGCGTGGAGTATTTGCTGATCAGGAATGCGGCGCCAATCAGAAGAGTAACAATCAACAGGCCGGCGATAAATGCTACGGGAAGCCGACTGCGTTCCGTTGTAGGGATCACTTCTTGCGTCCTCCGATGCCACTCATAGCATTTCTTGTTTGAAGGCTACCGACCCGCTGAAAGGCGTTCAATCAACTGAAAGGGCAGTCCTGCGCTACTCATGCGCCGCTGCACTGCGTTGATATCATACGGCACGCGCCAGTATTCAATCACCTGGTGGTCCAGGTCGGCGATGGCGAATGCAGCGCGAGGATCGCCATCGCGCGGCTGTCCCACCGAACCTGGATTGATCAGATACCTCGTGCCCGGTTCGAGGCGCAATGCGGCGAAGTTCGCCCCCGGCTCCGGCCGCAATTGAAGCACGTTGATTTGACCGGCGCGATACGCAAATCCGCCTTGGTAGTGAGTGTGTCCGAAAAGAGTTACATCGCTGGGCGAATCCAGCAGCCCGCCCATCGCCTGACCCGGCGCAAACACGTACTCATCTTCGTCATGATAGGAGCCGTGGACCATCGTCAGCCCATCGGATTGCGCCGGGCCGGTGGGCAAGCGCGCTATATATTGCATGTTTTCGGGGTTTAATTGGGTGCCGGTCCAGCGTGCGGCGATCTGAGCCACTGGATTGAAAGCTTCGATGTCGGAAAGTCCGGCCACAACCTTATCGTGATTCCCGCGAATGATGAAAGGAGCGAGCGCCTTCACTCGCTCGGTTACTTCGTTCGGGTCCGGCCCATAATCGACGACGTCGCCAAGGCACAGGATGCGTTCCCAGCGGCCTTCGGCAGCCGCGAGGCAGGCCTCCAGCGCGGTGGAACTGGCGTGTATGTCGCTCAGGACAAGGAATCGCATGATTGGCCGCTTGAGGCGCGGCATGTAAGTATAGTCGAAATCCGGCAGAGTGTGCGGGTCGATGCGGCGGGGATTGGCATGCCCCGAGACTAACGAATCAACATGCAATCGCCATAGCTGTAAAAGCGATAGCCGGCTTCGACTGCATGGTTATACGCCCGCAGAATCAATTCCCGTCCAGCGAAAGCGCTGACCAGCACCAGCAGCGTGGATTCCGGCAGGTGAAAATTCGTAATCAGTTGATTGACAACGCGGAAGTTGTGCCCGGGCTTGATAAAAATGTCTGCCTCCGCCGCGCCGGGTTCGACAACGAGGTCGCCATTTCTGGACGCTGCTCTTGCAGCGGCGGCTTCCAGGGTTCGCACCACTGTAGTTCCTACGGCGAGGATTGGGCGTCCTTCACACCGAGCTTTGTTAATGGCGCTGGCAGACGATTCTGAAATCTCATAACGCTCGGTGTGGATCTTGTGCTCTTCGATTTCCTCCTCATGGATCGGCTGAAATGTGCCCAGGCCTACATCGAGCGTGATGGCCGTCATCTCCACCCCGCGCTGCTTGATGCAATCGAGTATCGCCGGCGAAAAATGCAAGCCAGCAGTGGGCGCCGCAACTGCACCAGGTCGGTCGGCGAAGATCGTCTGGTAGTGTTCGCGGTCTTCCGTGTCATCGCTCCGTGCAATATAGGGGGGCAATGGGATGTGGCCGAGCCGGTCGATCGCTTCTCGCACATCCCCTTTTGACGTCAGCCGCAGACGCCGCAACCCATATTCTCCGCGGCCAATTACTTCCGCGGAAAGTTCTCCATCCCCGAAAATGACGCGTTCGCCCAACTGCATCTTCTTGCCCGGACGGACCAACGCCTCCCATTCGTCCGCCGATATTTGTCGCGTGAGAAAGACTTCAATTTCGGAGGAAAGGAATTCGCGCTGCACGCGGCTGTTTCGGCCCGGCGTCTCCGCGCGAGTGCCAACTCTCTTGCCGAGCAATCTGGCAGGGATCACGCGGGCGTTGTTCACCACGATCAATTCGTCGCCGCGCAGCTGTTCGGGCAGGGTGCGAAACGTGGAATCTTCAAAGCTCTGAGTCTGACGGTTCAGGATCAGCATGCGGGAGGAGTCTCGAGCGTCCAGTGGGCGCTGAGCGATGCTGGTCGAAGGCAATTTATAGCTGAAGTCTGACAGCTTCATGGTTGAGTCCAGCAACTATAGATCAGACCTGCCTGAGGTGCAACGGCGCGATATATTTATGTGGTAAGTCTAATCAGCATAATGAGATGTAGGAATAAATCGAATTTATATGCGGACGCGAGAAAATGCTTGACAATGATACACGCATATTATATGCTTCGCTTGCAGTTAGACAAACTACTTAGAAGGAGATCTTGAACCATGAACACCGTTGTTCGCTACGAACCTTTCCCAGGCCTTTCCACTCTGCACGATCAAGTCAACCGTCTTTTTAATGAGTCCGTCCTCCGAGGCCAGGCCCAGGACTCGGCTATTACCACGTGGGCTCCGGCCGTGGACATCTATGAGACGCCGAATGAACTGGTGGTGAAGGCCGATCTGCCCGATGTGAATGAGAAAGACATCGACATTCGCGTGGAGAACAATCTGCTCACGATTCGCGGGGAGCGCAAGTTTGAAAGCAGCGTCTCCGAGGACAATTACCTGCGTGAGGAGCGAACCTACGGGTCGTTCAGCCGCAGCTTCACTTTGCCGAATACGGTGAACGCGGAAACGATTCACGCGGAGTACAAGAACGGAGTGCTTACGGTGAACCTGCCCAAGCGCGAGGAATCCAAGCCGCGCCAGGTGAAGGTCAGCGTGAACGCTTCCAGTAACGGCAAGTAAGCGGTAAGCTGCAAGCTGGCTTGCCGATTCGTCAAGGGGCCGGTGAGCAACCGGCCCCTTGTTTTTCGGCGCGAAATGGGCACGCATGGCATGGAGGCAAATTCAGATGATCCGCTTCGACAAACTCACTCTTAAAGCGCAGGAAGCAGTGCAATCGGCGCAGGACATCGCGGCGCGGCACGATCATCAACAGATCGAGCCCCTGCACCTGCTCGCTGCATTAGTAGCGCAACGTGATGGGATTGTCCCGCCGCTGCTGTCGCGTCTGGGGATTCGCCCGGAAGCTCTTGCCGGCGAAATAGAGGGAGCCTTTGCGCGACTGCCGAAAGTCACGGGCGTGGCACAGCAACAATTGAGCGCGGCTTCGAACAAAGTTCTCGAAGGCGCGTTCGTCGAAGCCGAGCAATTCAAGGATGAATATGTCTCCGCCGAGCACATCCTGCTGGCCATCTCCACGATTCGCAAGGATGCAGCCGCCGAATTGCTCGCCAAACACGGCGCCACGCGCGAAGCGATATTGCAGGCGCTGACGACCGTACGCGGAAGTCACCGCGTCACGTCGCAAAATCCCGAATCGACGTTTCGCGCGCTGGAACAATACGGGCGTGATCTGATCGAACTGGCGCGGCGTGGAAAACTCGACCCTGTTATTGGACGCGACGATGAAATCCGCCGCGTGATGCAGATTCTTGCGCGGCGCACGAAAAATAATCCGGTCCTGATCGGCGAGCCCGGGGTAGGCAAAACTGCGGTCGTCGAGGGATTGGCGCAGCGAATTGTCGCCGGAGACGTACCGGAAGTGCTGCGTCCGAAGCGTGTGATTGCGCTTGATCTTGCAGCCCTTGTCGCCGGAGCGAAATACCGCGGCGAATTCGAAGACCGCCTGAAAGCCGTCCTCAAGGAAATTACTGAGTCCGACGGACAGATCATTTTGTTTATCGATGAGCTGCACACACTGGTGGGCGCGGGCGCCGCCGAAGGCGCAATGGACGCCTCCAACATGCTGAAACCGGCGCTGGCTCGCGGAGAGCTGCGCGCCATCGGCGCGACGACGCTCAATGAATACCGCAAGTACATTGAGAAGGACCCTGCGCTGGAGCGCCGCTTTCAGCCCGTGTTGATTGCCGAGCCGTCGGTGGAAGACACCATCGCGATTCTGCGCGGGTTGAAGGAGCGATACGAATTGCATCACGGTGTTCGCATCAAGGATGCAGCCATTCTGGCTGCGGCCACACTTTCCAACCGCTACATTACCGACCGGTTTCTGCCCGACAAAGCTATCGACCTGATCGACGAATCCGCGGCGAGCCTGCGGATGCAGATGGATTCCCTTCCGATTGAAATCGATGAAATCGAGCGGCGCATTCTGCACATGGAAATCGAGCGCCAGGCCTTGCTGCGCGAATCCGACGCGCATTCCAAGGAGCGTCTGAAACAACTTGAAGGGGAACTGGTCGGATTGCGTGAAGAGTCGAATACCCGCAAGGCCCAATGGCAGGTTGAGAAGGACGCGGTTGGCAAAATTCGCAAGCTGAAAGAGCAGATCGAACAGCTAAAAGCAGAAGAACAGCGGTTAGAGCGCACCGGAGACCTGGCGCGTGTGGCGGAAATTCGTTACGGAAAGCTGGGGACTGCCGAAAAGGAGCTCGCTGGCGCTCAAAAGAGCCTGGAGGAACTGCAAAAGAACGGCGGCATGTTGAAGGAAGAGGTGGGCGAGGAAGACATCGCCAAGCTGGTGGCGAAATGGACAGGTATTCCCGTCGGGCGGCTGCTCGAAGGCGAAGCGCAGAAACTGGTGACGATGGAATCGCGCCTGCGCCAGCGCGTGATTGGACAGGACACAGCACTGGAGCGCATCGCGAACTCGATTCGGCGCAGCCGCGCGGGACTTTCCGATCCCAACCGGCCCATCGGTTCGTTTATTTTTATGGGACCCACCGGTGTGGGAAAAACGGAGTTGGCGCGCGCTCTTGCGGAGTTCTTGTTCGATGACGAACGTTCCATGATCCGAATAGACATGTCCGAATACATGGAGAAGCATTCGGTCTCGCGTTTGATGGGCGCACCTCCGGGATATGTGGGCTATGAAGAAGGCGGGCAGCTCACCGAACAGGTGCGCCGACATCCATATTCGGTGATTTTGTTCGATGAAATCGAAAAGGCGCATCCCGATGTATTCAACATTCTGCTGCAAATCCTGGAGGACGGACGCCTGACAGACGGCAAAGGCCGCACGGTGGATTTCCGCAATTCGGTGCTAATCATGACGTCAAACGTCGGCTCGACCGCGCTGTTCGAACTCTCCGGGCGCGATCCCGAGAGGGCGCGCAAGGAAGCATTCGAAGCCTTGCGGCAGGCGTTTCGCCCGGAGTTCATCAACCGGATCGATGAAATTGTGTTGTTCAATCCGCTGGGGCACGGGCAACTCGACAAGATCGTGGACCTGGAATTGGCGAAGGTGATGCGCCTGCTTGCCGAACGCAAGGTCCGCATCGAGTTGACGCCCGCAGCGCGAGAGCGCGTTGTTCTCGACGGTTACGATCCAGCCTATGGGGCGAGGCCGCTGCGCCGGACCGTGCAGCGGTTGGTGCAGGATCCTCTAGCGATGCGCATCCTGGACGGCAGCGTATTGCCGGGTGACTTGGTTCGCGTCGATGCGGACCCGGAGTCTGACTCGATGCGATTCGAACGAGTGGAAGAAAAAGGCTCACCCGATTCCGAAGGCAAAGTGGAGGCTGCGAGTTCGGCTTCCACATCAAAAGTTGGCGGGCGGCGCTGAATAAACGGAGCTCGCATTGGGCGGGACGATAGTTGACTGGTCCGGGGCGAGCTTCTAGACTGTTTTGTGCAGTTTCATAGGTGAAGTTATGAGAGCAATCAAGACATTATTCCTTCTGACGGCGTTGACGCTCCTGCTGGTTCTCGGCGGACAAGCTATCGCTGGCCAACGGGGCATGACGATTGGCTTGGTGATGGCCGTGGTGATGAACGGCGTTTCCTATTTCTTCTCGGACAAGATTGCTTTGATGTCCAGCGGCGCGCAGCCGGTTTCTCGCGAGCAGCTCCCGAGGCTCTACACCGTAATGGAGCGGCTGACCGCGAAAGCCAGTCTACCGATGCCGAAGCTATACGTAATCCCCCAACCGGCTCCGAATGCATTTGCAACTGGCCGAAATCCGAATCACGCATCGGTGGCAGTCACCGCAGGTTTGATGGAGTTAATGAACGACGATGAGCTTGAAGGGGTCATCGCGCATGAGCTTTCGCACGTTCGAAATTACGACATTCTGATTACCTCGATTGCCGCGACACTGGCTGGCGCAATCACCTGGATCGCTTCCATGGGCCGCTGGGCGATGATTCTTGGCGGGTTCGGCGGTTCGCGCGATGACGATCGAGGAGGCGGAGGGTTGGCCGCGCTGATCATGCTAATTGTCGCACCGTTTGCTGCGATGCTGATCCAGCTTGGAATTTCGCGCCAGCGCGAGTTTGCAGCCGATGCCTCCGGCGCGCGCATGGTCGGGCATCCTTACGGTCTGATCAGCGCACTGGAAAAGCTGGGCGCGTACAATAAGAGAATTCCCATGGACGTGCCACCGGCAACTGCATCCTTGTTCATTGTCGCGCCACTGAGCGCCGGCCAAATCTTTACCGGCATGTTCAGCACCCACCCCCCGCTCGCCGAGCGGATTGCAGTTCTGCGAAACATGGCAATAACGAAGTAGTTTTGTCAGCGTTTTACACCCTGCAAAGGTAAGAATGTTTCCGAGAAAGAATAATTTCCCGCGCATTTCCTTTTCGATAGGTATTAGGTCGAGCAGGAAATCCATATACATACTTTTGATTCTGTAAGATAGCTGGGTAATACCTTTCCGGTGTTTTGGTTCCTTGCGTGCTCTAATCAGGTCGGACAAAGACCCAGTTCCGAGGGGGGACTGAGTCATGAGCATGACATGTAAAGCTACAATTCGATTAATTTGCGAATATCTGGAAGGACGTCTTACAGCTCAGGTTGCCAGCGAGATCCAGCGCCACTTGGGGCATTGCAATACCTGCCGCTCCGTTTTCGACGCTGCGGCCCTCACGCTCGAGGTTTACTTCGACCGGGAAGTTCAACCCGTAGTCGCCGATTAATAATCTATCGTCCAACGTTGAATTTCGTCTAGCCTGCCCAATCCGGCCCCGTGTGATATTGCTGCTACAGTGTGTGTAACTGAGACAACCCCCTTGTATTCATAATGTTAAGAGTCTATTACGGATACGATCAGGTAAAAAGTACATACTAATCCCGCCCTTCGTTACGGCCGACAAATCACCCATAAATCTAGTAACTGTTTTATTTACATTGCTTTAGAGGGAAATTACCCAAAGCCGCCTCTTTGGTTCGCAGCGTGCAGATCTCATAGGCGCAAGGGAAAAAGCAAAGGAGAATACAATGAGCGAGCAACTCGATAATTTGCAACCGGCCACAGAAAGTACGCCGCGATGGATGGGGCTGGCTGTCGCTGCTTTGGCAATCATATCTCTAGCTGGCGTAGGAATGGCGTGGAATGCTACAAACCAGGCTAAGCAAGCCGATCAGGCACTGGCCACCCAATCCAAGACATTTCAGCAGACTGAGGATGGTCTCACACAGCGACTCACCCAAGCAGAACAGAGCAACGCTCAGATGCAGGGCGAGCTGAACCTGGTGGGAGACAAGCTGAAGCTGACCGAGGACCAGGTAACCACCGCCCGCAATCAGGTGAAGCAGACACGCGCGGATTATACGAAGAAGCTGACCGCCGTTGAAAGCACGCTGGCGACCAAGGCGAGTACCGATGATGTGAAGGCGCTTGGCACCGACGTGAATGGCGTCAAGACCGACCTGGATGCCACCAAGGGCAACCTGCAACAGTTGCGCGGCGAGCACGGAGAACTGATCGCACGCAATCATGAGGAGCTCGAACAACTCAAGCGCATGGGCGAACGGGACTACTTTGAATTCTCCCTGAACGGCAAGGGCCAAAAACAGCATGTTGGCAGCACGCAGGTCGAACTCCGTAGCGCCAGCTCCAAGAAGCATCAGTTCACCGTGGCGCTCTATGTGGACGATATGCGGCTGGAGAAGAAGAACAAGTCCATCAACGAACCAATTTACTTCTACGCAAATGGATCGCGCCAACCGATGGAGTTGGTCGTGAACAAGATCAGCGACAAGTCCATTACCGGCTATTTGAGTGCACCCAAATCCATAGCGGCATCCGCGAGAAACACCACCAACTAACCCGCACCTTCCCGCAGCATACACCTGCCACCCAGAGGGCCTCTTCGGAGGCCCTCATTTCTTGTCCAGCCAGCACCCCCCTCCAACCAATTTAGGTTCCAGGGTTGACACTGGACGGACCTCCCTTTATCTTGAATCTACTGTGAAAATTCTTGTGATCGGTAGTGGAGGGCGCGAGCATGCATTGGTCTGGCGATTGAGCCAGTCGCCGGAGGTCGAAAAAATCTGGTGTGCGCCGGGCAATGGCGGCATTCCCGATGCCGGACAAGGCATCGCAGAGCGCGTTGCCGTGAACTCTGACGATGTGGATGCCATGGTCGCTCTGGCGGAGCGGCTAAAGCCCGACCTGACCGTGGTTGGTCCCGAGGGACCGCTGGTCGCGGGCATTCGTGATAAGTTCGAATTTCGCGGCATGCGCCTGGTCGGGCCTTCGCAGCGCGATGCGCGGCTGGAAGGGAGCAAAATTTTCGCGAAGGAGTTCATGGACCGGTATGGCATTCCCACGGCGACAATGTATGGCACGTTCGATTCCCCCGCCGAAACGATCGTGGCCCTCGATGCCGTGGATTGGCCGGTTGTCGTCAAGGCCGATGGGCTCTGCGCCGGGAAAGGCGTCTTAGTAGCCGAAACTCGCGCCGAAGCGGAAGATTTTATTCATCGCGTCATGATGAAACACGAAGTTGGCGCGGGCGGTTCGCGGATTTTGCTGGAGCGAGCGCTCAAGGGTGAAGAACTTTCGTTCATTGTTCTGACCGACGGGCGCTCCTTCCTGCCGATGGCGCCGACGCGCGATCACAAGCGAGTGTTCGATGGAGACCGAGGCCCGAATACGGGCGGCATGGGCGCTTATACGGTGGATGGAATGCTTTCCGCAGAACTCGAATCGGTTATCGTGGACAAGATCGTACAGCCCACGATTGCGGGACTTTCGGAAGAGGGAATTCCCTATTCCGGATTTCTTTATTTCGGTCTGATGCTGACCGATGAAGGGCCGCTGGTGCTCGAATACAATTGCCGCATGGGCGATCCGGAAGCACAACCCTTGATGATGCGGATGAATTTCGATCTCGCTGCGGCGTTCGATGCCGTGGCTTCCAGGAAGCTGGAGACCATCAAGCCTGCGTGGAAGCCCGGCGCGAGTGTGTGCGTGGTGATGACTTCCGGCGGATATCCCGGTGCATTCGAAACGGGTAGAAAAATTGAAGGGCTAGATGCTGCGAATGCGCTGCCTGATGTGGCCGTATTTCATGCGGGAACGAAGCGCGAAGGCGATTCAGTGGTGACCAGCGGGGGGCGTGTACTCGGCGTCACTGCATCGGCTGGGACGCTGGAGCAGGCGATTCGGAAGGCGTATGAGGCGGTGGGCAAGATTCATTTTGAGGGCGCGCACTATCGCACGGATATTGGAGCGAAGGGCATTACCAAATCGCGCGCTGCCGGGGATGTGGCGCGTGGGTGACAACCAGTGGCACAGGTTTCAACCTGTGCTACTAAATCGAGGAGACTACTTGTGAGCACGAATGACGAAGCGAAGCAGCACTGTAAACCGCTGGTGGGCATCATTATGGGGTCGGACACCGATCTGCCGGTGATGAGCGAGGCGGCGAAGATGCTCGAAAAATTCAGTGTGCCGTACGAGATTGAAGTGACCTCGGCGCACCGGTCGCCGGCGCGAACGCACGAGTATGCTTCCACGGCGGTTGAGCGCGGGTTGAAAGTGATCATTGTCGCGGCGGGCGGCGCGGCGCATCTGGCCGGCGTGGTTGCGGCAATCACCACTCTTCCGGTTGTGGCCGTGCCGATGGCGACTACCGTTCTTTCCGGCATCGATTCGCTGCTTTCCAGCGTGCAGATGCCCGCCGGAGTGCCGGTTGCCGCAATGGCCATCGACAAGCCCGGAGCGACAAACGCGGCCATTTTTGCAGCCGAGATTCTTGCGACGTCGGACGCGGATGTGGCCAAGCGTCTTGTCGCATATAAGGAAGAACTGGCGAAGTCCGTCGCGGAAAAGAGCGCGCGCGTGAAGCTGCAATACGCGGGGAAGACGAGCTAGAAGGCGAAATAGATGCGTGACTTTGATCGTCTTCTTCCGGATGATCTGCTGAAGAGCGCTGTTATGTGCGGTGAGGAGGCTGGCTTCCTCTACGGCGAGACATTGTGCGCAATTTCTATTGCGACAAATCATTTAATCGCTATCTTAGGCTTGGAATCGTTTGAATTGATCAAGGATGGTTTCAAGGTGATTAGCTACAGCGGATATGACAGTTCTATTCCCTTCTCCGGAGATTGGAAGGAGTACGTCTTCGCAAATAACGCCGCAGCCGAACACTGGGCAAAAGAGAATCGGCTTGGTGATAAGCACGTTTATATTCTGACCTCTGCATCAGAGGCCGAGTTCATGAGTCTCCCTGGGCATATTAAATAAAATTAGGTTTTAATCACCCTAGGAATACAGTTAGTTTGAAGTACTCTTATGCCTCAACGTGGGCGCATCCGGTTCGCGCGGTGTTGTGTCTACCGGCGGCCGGTCCGCTTTGGGAGGCTGAATTAACCACTGAAAGCCTTTATCGAAATCGATGAGGGCCATCGAGAACTTTGCATCCGGCGCGGTGATGGCCGGGAGGGCTGCGCGAAGGAATTCGGCGTCCGGCGCGGCCATCGATTTTTGACTCTGTCCATCGACAACCAAACCCACAGACTTTGACAAAATCACATTCGCCGTTCGAAGCTTAGCCAGGCGCGGATCGTTTTGACGCAGCAGATCGAGGAGTTCCGGCGCGGCCGTCGCGCGATTTACGGGCGGGTAGTGAGCCTCGAACAACGTGTGCGGCTGCCCTTTTTCCGGGGGATATAATTGGTAGTAGCTGGGACGCAGAACGCGTGTTCTCCATAGGTCATTTCCCAGGGCGTCCTGGCGGATGTGGAAATCGATAGTCCATGCTTCCGGGCCGTAATCGGCAATGTAATCGACCAGCACGAGGCGTAGCAACGGCTCACCTTCAGGAACGTTGAGTTTGTTATGCAGCTGGGAAGCCAGTTGGCGTAATCGTTCGAGCACAGCGACGCCAACGGACTCAATATCTCCGGCGGTGTTACCTTCTCGGGGCTGATCCGCGTGGTTCAGGACAGAACTAACAAGGCCCGCAAGCTCACTATCGAGGCGAACTGGCCTATCCTTCGACTCCGGCTGCACCCATTCGACTGCGCCAAGCAATACTCCCAGACGAAGCGCTCCTAATGGCACAAGAGCAGGTTGACGCGAGCCCGGTTCGCTGTGCGCATCGACTGTCGCCACAATAATTGCATCCTTCGCGGCACACACTACGACACGCCCCTCGGCCAGATTGATCGCGATTTCCGGCGATGAATCGTCTTGCGCAAATGCTGAAGACGTTTGAAACCACAGATGCACACAGATGAACACGGATAAATACAAAAGCGATGCTGGGAAGGAAAAGTGCCGATTATTTTTTCTGCTTGCCATAAGTTTTGCCTCGGGATGAATGAGTGAATCTCTTTTTCTCTTATCCGTGTTTATCTGTGTGCGTCTGTGGTTCCAAACTCTTTTTCTGCCGTGCAATGGCCTGCAGGGCTGTGATGGCGATTACGTTGGCAACGTCTTCCGCGCAGCAGCCTCTTGAGAGATCGTTTGCGGGGCGATCGAGGCCTTGCAGGACCGGGCCCAGGGCTTGCGCGCCGGCCAGGCGCTCCACCAGTTTGTAGGCGATATTGCCGGAGTCGAGATTCGGGAAGATGAGGACGTTGGCGCGTCCGGCGACCGTCGATCCCGGGGCTTTCGAATTTCCGATTTTCGGCACGAGCGCCGCATCGGCCTGGAGTTCGCCATCGGCGGCGAGTTCGGGCGAGCGAGCTTTCAGGATGCGCAGCGCCTCGCAGATTTTTTCCACGTGCGGATGCTTGGCCGAGCCTTTGGTGGAAAACGACAACAGAGCGACGCGCGGTTCGGTGTTCAGCATCGCCCGCGCATTTTCTGCCATGGTCCGCGCGATTTCGGCAAGCTCTTCAGGATTTGGGTCGGGCACGACCGCGCAATCGGCGAAGAACAGCGCGCCGGAGGGACCAAGGTTCAACTCTGCTCGATGCGGAATGATCATAATGAAAAAACTGGAGACCAGATTCGCATCGGGCGCGAGTCCGATCGCGTGGAGCGCCGCGCGAACTGTTTCCCCGGTCGTGTTGGCTGCGCCGCCGACCGTACCGTCCGCATCGCCCCCAGCTACCGACAGCGCCGCGAAGTATAAGGGTTTCCGGGCGATATCGTGCGCTTCGTCCATAGTTACGCCCTTCGCGCGGCGGCGTTCGTAATAAATCTGTGCGTAGGCTTCTAGTCGCGGACTTGCTGCAGGATTAATGATGGTGATGCCGTCCAGCAGTACGCGCAGATTTGCTGCAACCGATTCGACGATTGCTTGTCTTCCCAGCAGCGTGATTTTCGCGACGCCTTCGCGAGTGGCAGCGGCGGCGGCTTCGACAATACGGGGGTCTTCCCCTTCCGGCAGCACGATGCGCTGGGGAGCGGTGCGAGCGCGGGCTTTCAGCTTTTCGATCAGTGTCATTGCACGATCAAGTTATCACAAATTATGCAGCGTCGCGGCGCGTGGGTCATTCCCAATCTCTTTTCAGGAGGAGTTCTTCAATCCGATAGGCATGAAACATATCGTGCATCGCGAGGTGGCGGAACATGATGAAAACAGAATAGTGCGTATATTCGCCGTGCTCGGCCGTGCGCTGCCAGTCTTCCGGGGACAATTCCTTCAGTTGTTCAACCAGCCGCCGCCGATCCACGGAAAAGCATTTCATTGCTTCGGCTAAATTTACCTTTAGCAGCGCTCCGTCTTCTTCCTCCTTGTCCGGAAAGTAGGGAGTAATACGCGGCGCCGGGTCGGTTAACATCAGATCGAGCCGTGCTGACATCACCGGATGAATTGTCGCAAGGTGACAGGCATGCTCATGCGCCGACCATTTTCCGGGCCGCGGGCGGCGCTTCAGGATTGCATTTGGCACTTCCTGCACGAGCGGAAGAATGAGGGCTGGGGCGCGCTCCAAGGATGCCACAACCACGCCAACGGTGTCCATGAGACCTCCCTCGCAATGACAGAATGGAATCATAGATTGACCGTCCCCCGGTTTCAACCCAGCGCATTCAGCACCATTCTCTCCGTGGGGAAGACATTCCTCGGGTTGCCATTTGCGCCTCGCAGCGCATTCTGTAGAATAGAGACTAACAACGAATTCTTAGTGGTGGTACGGCGAGGCTGCCCGGTCTTTTTTCAGGCGACGCCGGCCTCCGGAAAAGGCTACGACCATTCGACACAACGGCAAGAAGCTTGAGGATATTCTGGACGCGCATGCGAAATTTCACAAAGGGCAGCCAGGCGGCGAACGTGCGGACCTGTCCGGCGCGGACCTCTCCGGGAAAGATTTCAAAAAGCGTGATTTGACCGGGGCGCTTCTGGTGGGCTGCAAATTGAAGGGCTCGGATTTTCGCGGAGCGAAATTAAGTTTTGCGGACCTGAGCAGATCGGACCTTCGCAAGGCCGACCTGCGGAGTTGCGATTTCACCGAGACCAAGCTCGAGGGCGCGGATTTGAGCGAAGCCGATTTGAGCGGGACCGAACTGTTTCGCGGGGACCTGCGTTCGGCGAAGTTGCACAAGACGATTCTGCGTGGGACGGTGCTTCGGCAAGCTCTGCTGAAGGGCGCTGATTTTTCGGGGTCGGATTTGGCGCTGGCCAGCTTTCGCGAGATCGATTTGACCGATGTTAAGTTGGATGGCGCGGATCTGCGCGATGCTGTGGTTCGCGATATTAAGGCAGGGCAGGCTAAGTAGGCCAGGTTTCAACCTGTCCGCTTTTGATTCTCGGTAGGCTAAGACCAAAACCAAAACCGGACAGGTTGAAACGTCCGCCGTTAAGAATTAGTTTTCGGTGGATAGCTCAGCGGGAAGTGATGAAATGGCACGGAAGTAGACCAGTAGCAGACGGAAAAAGGCGCGCAGAAAATAAGGGGCACGTTTCAGGAAGCGGAG
>Ga0265331_10001917_pt1 | contig 14580 bp, 12 predicted proteins | sample 41923metaG_FD_202088 | JGI IMG/M metagenome (GOLD analysis project Ga0265331, IMG submission 202088) | Rhizosphere microbial communities from Carex aquatilis grown in University of Washington, Seatle, WA, United States - 4-19-23 metaG | ecosystem: Host-associated > Plants > Roots > Rhizosphere...
GCGAAATGGCCCGTAGAACCCAGATGGACACGCGCCTGTTGTTGCAAGAGCTTGTGGATACCGTTGAGAAGACTTATTCGTGGCTGGGTACTAGTCGTGAACAAGAGTCCAGTATCAGCAAGACGATGCTTGCCTCAGTTGAAAGAATCCTGAGCCTGCTGGAAAAAGCCGGTGGCGAGTCTGAAGAAAAATTCACCAAGATACAGTCATCCCTGCTCAGTAGTGGGGGAGATAACGAGGTTGAGTTGTTCTAACCTAGGCTATCCCATCACTCCTGGGCAGCATCCCATTCGGCCGTTTTAGTGATCAGTGACGACAAGAGCAGTGTTAATCGGCTGAACACTGTAATGAAAAAAGCCACCAGTAACTCGGTGGCTTTTTTTCTTAACGAAGTAATTCAAACGAGTTATTCGTCAGGGTCGATATATTCCTTCGGCAGCAGGTGAGCGATCCCCTTGTGGCAATCGATACAAGTCTTACCCTCGGCTTTGGCCTGTGCGTGCATCTTCTGCGCCTTGGGCTTCTGCTTCTTGGCTTCCATGTTGTCAAAGTCGTGGCAGTTGCGGCATTCGCGTGATCCCACGCTCTTCATGCGGTTCCATTCCTTCGTCGCCATTTCCATGCGGTGGGCTTCAAACTTTTCCGGTGTATCGACATAGCCGGTGATCTTGCTCCACACTTCCTTGCTTGCTTGCACCTTGCGCACAATCTTGTGGGTCCAGTCATGTGGAACGTGACAGTCGGAGCAGATGGCGCGAACGCCCGTTCTGTTCTTGTAATGCACGGTTTCCTTGTATTCCTGATACACGTTGTCGCGCATTTCATGGCAACCGATACAGAATTCAAGCTGGTTGGTCGCTTCCATGCCGGTGTTGAAGCCGCCCCAGAAAATGATGCCTGAGAAGAAGCCGACTATTAGCAGGCTGAGTAGTGAATACTTGGCGCTTGGCCTTTTCAGTGCGCTCCAGGTACGTTTACAGAAACCAGGTTTGTTATCCATCATGGAACTCCTTTGGATTTATTTGAGCATACTTTCAGAAAGCCGCATAAGTCATAACTTGTATACTCTACTTATTCGTTTTTCATAATCATTTGAAAGAACGTGTGTAGGCCACAAATAATAAATTGGAACTGTAACTCGGAGCTTGCTGGTTAGTTGGAAGCATTGAAGTCGGTGTGTAGCCATATTGGTAGGCGTTGTAATAGTAATCACTCGAATTCAATTTTTGGAAAACGTAACCCACAGTTACCTTATCTGACTTGTCGACATTGTAATCACCGACTAACTTGAGTTGCAGCAATTCACTACGGATGTCTGGCAAAGTCCCGCAAGTGTAGCCCCCGTTGCTGGGGGCAGTACAACTTGCCAGCGAGTAACCAACGTTAGTGGAATAAGTAGATTTACTGAGCGAGTAAGTCAAATCGCCAGACAAATCGAGCTTGCCTCCCATCAGGCCACCATGTTTAGCATTTAGACCAAATGTGGTGTCATTTTCCGACAGGCTGTTGCTCCACGGTTGAGCGCTAGTAGTGTTGTAGGTGGCAGTTGCATGGCTCCAGGCATTATTAAGTAAGTCTCGTTGCCTGTCCTGATAACTTAAATAGGCTGTAATGACAGTTTTTTCAGTCAGGTTGTATGCAGCATCCAAGTTGATACCCCAAGTATGACCATCTTGAACACCTAAGGATGCATCGTAACTGTCATGCATGTAACGACCATTAAGGCCAAAGCTCAACTTTTCATTTGCTTGCCAGTTAATCCCCCCCTTGACCAGATGTTCAGTACGTGAACCATCAAAAAAGGCTACGTAATTAGGTAACTCGTATCCTTCTTTGAATGACTGCATTGGGTTATAAAATGTGGCATTCACATCCGCATTGCGTCTTGAAAAAGCATATCCAGCTGTGACGTTTACATCATCATTAGCTTTCAATCGGTAATTCGCTACCAACCTGTTCTCATTGCTTTCAGGCACCTGTGCACATTGTGATCCTTGGCCATAGTAGGCTACTGCAGCTGCACTACCCAAAGTGGCCCCGCCTGGTCCCGGAGTGACAGCAAGAATTTGCGCCAATGTGGGGGCATTGTTGCACCAACGTGAGATCTGTTCGAATTCATAACCTAGATGAATATTCTGGGCTAGCGTGATTCGGTAATCACCAGCCAATTCGAACTGTGTTTTCTTGTTGCTCATTGGGATGTTGTAGGCTTTTTCAAGACCTCCTCCCAGATCGTAAAACTGATAGAGACTGGACCCTGTGCGATTATCGCGTTCGTTAAATTTAATTCCTGCGGATAAGGTTAAATCCCTTGTCGTCTTGTTGGTTACTTTTAGGTCAGCATGCGTCAAGGCTACCAACCCGTTGAGAGATGTTCTCGGCAACCCACCTACCGCCATCTGGTCAGCATTAATGTAGGCATCGTCCTGAGTGTTGATGGCATAGGAAAAGCCGCCAGCAATCTTGGTGGCTTGAGTCAGATCGTAACCACCCTTTAAATTAAGCTGGTAAAGGTTGTTATCGGGTGCTGTGCTCAGCATGTCTATTGGGAAGGTTTTGCCAACGCCTGGGCTACTGCCAGTGCTATTGCCAGCGCCAAGTCCGAAATAAGGGTTTGAAAAACTTAGACCATTATTAGCGTCCCGAAATTGTGAGACATAGATCCCACCACTAAAATTACCCTGGTCTCCCCTCCAGTTAAGTGCCAGATTGTAAGTATCTGTCTGATAATTGGTAGGGTTCATCAGCATAAGAATCTTTTCTGCCCCGACTGCTGCAATTCCATTTGTAAGCTGAGCATCAGTTGCTGCAGAAATCAGCTTTGCACCACTTTGATCGAGACGGTTAAAACTGAATTGAACATCCCATTGCTGATTGAAGTTATATCCCGCTGAAATCGAACCATTTCTGCGTTGTGTGTAGACCTCTTCTGGATGGAAATATGACAATTGATTCCGGGTCAGTGCTTGAGCGCCATAAGGTGGGATCACGCCACCTATGGCCGCTGGCTTGTCTTTAGTATCGATAACACCAAACTGTGGCGGTAGTGTGAAGCTATTGCCACCCATAGACCCCTGAAGTGGAGTCTGATAGCTATCGGTAATATTGTGCCTTAACTCATTCCAGTTGATACCCACGTTCCAACTGCCCTGATCTCCCAGTGATGCGCCTAATTCGCGCGAGTGGGTGCCAAGATCGGTGCCAGTAACTGACCAACGTCGGGTGTTATCACCTTGATCGTATGAACTACCACCACGCAGGCTAAAGTTGCCAATTAAATCGATACCGGAGCTATTTGTTCCGTTGTATTCGCGAATCTTGGCTGCTGCGCTTGAGTCATGTTCTATACCGATCTCAACGAAATTTGTAGGTTTGATCAATTCATTAACTTCTGAATTCGCAGCATCTTCAGCATTGGCAATCAGAGCGTGTGAGAACATTGCGACTAGCGCGCCTTGCACTGCTAGAGCCAGAATGCTGACCTTGATTTGTTTGTATGGGGTTTTCATTATTTATCTCCCAATATCATTAGCGGTGAAGGAACGCGCCGGCTGGGCTGTTTGAACCATGAACCATCACGTGGCAGTTCATGCATGCTCTGCCAACTGCGCTGGTGCTTGGTGCTTTAGGGTTCGTTCCGTTGGCTATTAGTCCGTTACCACCCTGCATACCTGCCGCCATGGATCCATATGCTGCTTGGCTGTTATGGGGGCCATCATGACAATCGTCACAGAGGAATGGCGGGCGATCTTTTAATAAAGGCGTTATGTTGGATCCATGAGGGGTATGGCAGTTGGTGCAGTTCTCATTAACAGGTTGATGCTCCCATAGGAACGGTCCACGTTTCTCTGCATGGCACGACCAGCAGGTTTCGTTTACGGTATTGAACTTCAATAGCTTCGGACCTGTGGAGCCGTGAGGATTGTGACAGTCAGAACAAACCACCTTGCCTGCGTCAATAGGATGCGTTGATATCTTATGAGTATCAGCTCGCTGATCCTTATGGCAAGTAAAGCAAACTTCCGTCTGAGTTTTCCGGTTTAACAACTTGTCTGCGGGCTGATGAACTTTATGGCAGTCATTGCAAGCCATGCCGCTGTTCTCGTGCTGCCCACCGCCCCAGAAAGTTCGATTCGTCCCCTTGTGACAAGTAAGACATTGAGTCGCTCTAGCTTTAGCATCTGTCGCAGCATAAGAGCCTTTTGTGAATACTACGTCTGGTGGATTGCGCGTCGCCTTGCCTCCCGTGTTCTTAACATGGGCCTCACTTTCGCCATGACACGACTGGCAACTCGGTGTTCGAGTGTCTCCTTTGACGCCATGTTTGGTCTGGTAGATTGAGAGAATGGGCTTGATTTCACTCTCGTCATGACACTTGGTGCAGACCGCATCGCGGCTTAAGGATTGGGCTGCACTGAGTGGAACTTGCTTTACAGGCTGCGCGGTCTCGCCTAAGTCAGGGAGGTCGGCCGCTAATGCCGCTGGAATGGCCCATAATCCACCGATCAGTAAACCAAGAGCCAACATTCTTTTTGTATATTTCATTTTATTCTCCCCACCTTTAATTCTTTAAGGCTTGAGGCGAGCCATCTTGGCCCGCCTCGACGTCACTCAATCCTTTTCAGGCCATTGACCGCCAGGTAGAGAGAGAATCCACTCAATCAGATTGGTTTGCTGTGCGACATCCTGTGTTTTGATGATTTTGTGTTCTTCTTCGTGACCATCAGGGAACTTGGCTTTTTCGCCAGAGGTAATGTGGTGGATCAATTTCTTGACGGTTTCAGCATGGTCCTTGTCTTTGTACTTGGCCGCGACATCGCGGTAAGCAGGGCCATCTTTATGCTTGTCGGGGGAGTGGCATTTGAGGCAGCCATTCTGGCGCGCCAGAGACAGTGCCGCATCTGCATCAACAGCGACAGCACCTTGCGAGAACGTCAATGCGATTGCAGCAGCAACGGTACTTAAGAGCATATTTCCATGAATTTGGTAGCGCATTTTAATCTCCTACTGTGGTGGTCAATTATTCAGGATAAATCTATCCGGTATGTGGAGCCTATTCTGCGCCTATTTGTATTACACCGTACATTCTGTGGCGACTAAATTTGAATATAAAATAAAAGTGTTGCTATTTAGAGACAGGGGTTTTTTAGGTTGAGAAATCAACTTTTCTTTGTGTATTTTCTACTTCCTCAAGAGGCCGTCGGGTTTCATGCATAATGACGCCATTCAGTGCCTGTATTCGGGCATTTTTCAGATTTTTCAAATACTAGATTCAAGGAGAACCGCTTGAGCGGCCACGATCACGACCATAGCGGTCATCACCACGCCGGCCACCATCATGGGCCCGCTTCTTATAACCGGGCTTTCGGGGCCGGTATTGCGCTCAATATTGGCTTTGTGCTGATCGAATCTTTTTATGGCTGGCAGGCGCATTCGCTGGCTTTGCTGGCTGATGCGGGGCATAACCTGAGTGATGTGCTCGGGCTGATACTGGCATGGGGTGCCATCTGGATGTCACGGTTACGTCCGGATGACCGCCACACTTACGGCTGGCAGCGCGCTTCTATTATGGCGGCGTTGATCAATGCGCTGATTCTGCTGTTTGCAATGGGTAGCATGGCGTGGGAGGCGATCCACCGTTTTTCTGATCCGGCGCTGATTCAGGGACAGACCGTGATGCTGGTCGCGGCAACGGGCGTGCTGGTGAATGGCGTCACCGCATGGCTGTTTGTGTCTGGCAGCGAGGGCGATATCAATATTCGCGGCGCTTTCATGCACATGGCTGGCGATGCGCTGGTGTCGCTAGGCGTGGTGGTGGCAGGCGGGGTCTATCTTTATACAGGCTGGACTTGGCTGGATCCACTGTTGAGCCTGGTGATTGCTGCTCTGGTAATCGCGGGAACCTGGAGTTTGTTCAGCCACTCGCTCCATCTGGCATTCGACGGTGTTCCTCATTCGGTTGAGTTACCGGCGGTGCGTGAACACCTTGCCGCGTTGCCAGGGGTGTCTGAAGTGCATGATTTGCACGTGTGGGCGATGGGGAGTTCTGAAACGGCTTTGACAGCGCATTTGGTCATGCCGAGCGGGCATCCGGGGGATGTGTTCATTGCAAAAGTGGTTGAAGATTTGCATGACGAATTTGATATCGATCACGCTACGTTGCAGATCGAACTTGGCGATACGGCACAGCCTTGCCGTCTTGCAACTCACACGCCGGGTTAAGTGTTCTCGCTGTTCAATTTGATGGTGACAACGACCTTGTTGCCGTTACCCTGATAATCCAGTTTTGTAAACACGAGTTTGCCAGCCATGGCGATGCCACGGCCGTTGGGGTCAAATGCCCGGGCAGGATCGAAATCGAGGTATTTGGCCCAGTCGAAACCTTGGCCCTGATCGCTAATGGTAAAGACAATTTCATGCTGGCCACGCTTGAAATGCGCTCGAGCCTTTTTTCTGATGTTTTCGGGTAGCGCAACTCGGCGGGCGACTTCGTCCTGCCAGGTGTCGTCACGTTTCAACTGACTTTTTTCAGCATAGGTAATGCCCAGATTGCCATGTTCGACGGCGTTGATCATGAGTTCGGTCAGCCCCATGGCAGCTGGCCCCGGTTCCGGGCATTGCGCGGCAAACATTGCGGCGAGGCGCTGAGCTTCCTCCAGTGTTGCGAAGCTATATTCGGCGTTTTCGCTGGCGGGGATCGGCGGATGTTCCGCCAGTTCATCCAGCAGCAGCCTGTCCTGACGTAATTGTTCCAGCGCAGCATGCACGCTGCATAAAAGCTCGGCCTGTTTGTATGGCTTGGTCAGGTAGAAGTAGCATCCGGCATTCAGCCCTTCACGCACCTGCTCGACTGAAGTCGCCGCCGTTTGCATGATCACCGGGATGTTGGCGTGCCGTGACTCTGATTTCATGTGCGCCAGTAGTTCCATGCCATCCATCACCGGCATCATGCGGTCGAGAATGACGAGGTCGAACGCGCTGTCGGGATTTTCCAGTAGTTGCCAGGCCACCAAGCCGTTGCCTGCAGCACGAATGCTGTAGGGGCCGTCTTCCAGGTAATCTGCAATGATTTCGCGGTTCAGCGGGTCATCGTCAACAACGAGAATGTTCCATTTGCTCATGCGATATATCCCTGATTGGAGGCTTCCGAGGTGATGGGCAAGGTCATGACGAACGTGGCGCCTCCCTCCTGATTATTTTTTGCAAACAACGTGCCGTGATGTGCTTCGACAATTTCCTTGCTGATACTCAGCCCAAGGCCGGTTCCCCCGGCGCCGCTCTTGGTTTTGCTGCTCTGGAAGAACTTGTCGAAGATATTGAATATTTCGTCGTCCGGAATGCCGATACCTGAATCGCTAATTTCGACCTGAATGGCCGGGTCGGTATCCCGATCTTCTGCCCGTCGGCCATGCCTGAGTTCACTGTTCGCAAAACGGATGGTGATGTTGCCGCCCGTTGGGGTGAATTTGATCGCGTTCGAGAGCAGGTTGCGCAATACCTGACCGATTCTGAACGCATCGACTTCGACCGTAGTATCAACGGTGACGGGTGGAAGCAGGAGGTTGATTTTGTTGCCTTGCAGCAAGGCATCGAATTCGGTGCTGGCTTCTAGCAGTATGGTTTGCAGATTGCATGGTGCCAGCTTCAATTCCATTCTGCCGGCTTCAAGTTTCGAAATATCAAGCAGATCGTTCAGCAGCGTGAGCAATCGGCTGCCAGAGTTGTGCACGCGCTCAAAATATCCGTGCAGTTTCTCTGGCGGGGCACTCGCGATCTTGTTCATGCCTAGTTCTGAAAAGGAGAGAATGGCGTGCAGCGGGGTTCGCAATTCGTGCGACATGTTGGCGAGAAACTCTGACTTGGTGCGATTGGCTTCTTCTGCGGATACTTTCGCGAGTTGCAGGTCGAGGGTTTGCTCATGCACCAGTTCTTGCAGGTGATCGCGGTGTAATTCGAGTGCCCGCTCATATTTCTTGCGTTCGGAAATGTCGCGTACTTCAGAAAGCAGCACGGGGCGATTTTTCAGCTTGAAGGTATACAACTCAACCTCGGCAGGAAAGGTCTCGCCATTCTTGCGTTGATGCAGCCATTCAAATCGGTAATAGCCCTTGGCCAGGGCTGTTTCGATGCGCGATTCGACGGCTGCAGATGAGGCTGTACCGTCTGGTTGCACGGGTGGTGAGAGGTCGATGGGGCTGAGTCCGATGAAGTCATTCGGACTACTCATTCCAAACATGACCACCGCGCGTTGATTGCATTCTACGATGCGCCCATCATCTACAAATAACAACGCATCGTTGGAGCAGTTGAAGATGGACCTGAATTTTTCCTCACTGTTTTTGACAGCCATTTCAGACAGTTTTCGCTCGGTAATGTCGACATGTGTGCCGATCATGCGGAGTGGCTTGCCGTCTTTGTTTCGCGTCATGACGTGGCCATAAGTCTGTATCCACTTGTAGCTGCCATCCTTGCAGCGCATCCTGAGCTCGTTTTTGTATTTTTTGCTTTCGTTGCGGATGTGGCGCTCAAGTTCGGCAAGCGCATGCGCCTTGTCATCAGGATGGAGAAGCTTCTCCCATACCTCAACCGTATCGCCGATGTCATCGTCATCGTAGCCCAACATCGCTTTCCACTGCCTCGAGTAGTACACATGATTGTTGGCGACATCCCAATCCCAGATGCCCTGTTCGCTTCCTTCGAGCGCAAAGCGCCAACGCATTTCGTTTTCACTATTTTTCTTTTGCTGGACGATGGTTCGGATCCACAACAGAAAGAGGCTGCCGACCAATGCCGCAGCTCCGTAACCTGAAAGCAGGATTACCGCAGGCATTCTGGATTTCAATGCTTCGTTGGTTTCGGCACTCATGCGCACATTGATTGAAATGCGCTCCTGGCTGATTTGAAGGGGAAGTGTGACCGAAACTTCCCTTCCCTGGGATAAGGCTTGACCCTGATACATCGGACGATCGTTATGGAAGACGCTAATGGCATAACCATCTTTTTTCAGGCGTTCATTGATCTCGTCGAACAAGGGAATGAAATGGAATGTGGCAGAAATGAAACCAGCGTCACGTCCATCGATTTCGAGTGCACGGGCGATCATGATGCCTTGCCCACCCTGCACCAACTCGAATGGGTCAGAGATTTCAGTTTTTTTGCTGGCGCGGCTGGCAAAGAGGGCAGTCGCCCGGGTGGCTTCAGAAGTAAGCTGGAAGCCCATCATTTTTTCGTTGCCTGCCCAAGGCGCTACCCAACGCACAACACCTTGATGGTCGGACCAGGTGATCGCCTGCAAGCCGGTGAGGTCCTTTGCATAGGCTTCGACATCGGCCTCCCACAGGGCGCGAGGCGTGCCGCCAGAAACCTCCCAGCGCTGCGCCATGCGATCGATGGCCTTGATATGAGATTCAAGCTCGAGTTTGATTTCTCTGGCGGATGCCTCAGCGCGTCCGGCGAGGATGCGCTGGGAAAAATTCTCGGCACTTTCCCTTTCTGACCACCAGACCATGGTAGTCAGAAGTACGATCAGCGTGACCAAAACTCCTCCCAGCCAACGTAGGGTATGGATATTGATCCTCGACGAATAGTTGCTGATCAGGCCGGACTTTGGCATTGTTGTTTCCCGGGAACTTAACGCCATTATCAACAATTCTTGGGATTTGGAAAGGCGCTAATGATCCAGCTTTTGCCCGTGCTCCCGCGTGGCGTGGAATTGCACCTTCGGCCAGCGTTCCATGGTCAGACTGAGGTTCACGTGGTTGTCGGCGAGATAGACGATATTGCCGTCGACATCCTTGGCCAGCCGCCCGTTATTGGCTTTCACGAATTCATTCAGGTGCGCATTGTTGTCACACGTCACCCAGCGGGCAGTGTGGATGCCGGCTCGCTCGAAAATGGCATCAACGCCGTATTCCGATTTCAGGCGATGTTCTACGACTTCGAACTGCAGTTGCCCGACTGCGCCGAGCAGGGCAGAAGTGTCGGCTAGTGGTTCAAAGACTTGCACTGCACCTTCTTCGCCCAATTGACGCAAGCCTTTCTGTAGTTGCTTGGCTTTGAGCGGATCGCGCAGACGGGCGCGGCTGAACAGTTCCGGTGCAAAGTAGGGGATGCCCTTGAAGGTCAGCGCTTCGCCTTCAGTGAGCACGTCGCCGATCTGCAGGTTGCCGTGATTGTGGATGCCGATGATGTCGCCGGCAAAGGCTTCTTCCATGCGTGCGCGTTCGTTGGCCATGAAGGTGACGGCATTAGCTAGTTTCATTTCCTTGCCGCTGCGGCGATGCTTCACTTTCATGCCCGGCGAGTACTGGCCGGAGCAGACGCGGAAGAAGGCGATGCGGTCGCGATGATTGGGGTCCATGTTGGCCTGAATCTTGAACACAAAGCCGGTAAAAGCGTCTTCGTCTGGTGCGACCAGACGGGTCTCGCCCTTGGTGGTTTCCGCTTCGCGTGGCGCAGGGGATGGTGCCCAGTCAACCAGCGCCTGCAGGATTTCTCGTACGCCGAAATTATTGACGCCGGAACCAAAGAACACCGGTGTCTGAATGCCGGCAAGAAAGGCATCAATGTCGAACGTGGCGCCAGCACCGGCGACCAGTTCAGTTTCATCGCGCATGACCGCCATTTCGCGCGGGCAGGTCTGGTTCAGGCCTTCGATCTCGGTGCCGCGCAGGGTTTCAACTTCCTGCCCGGCCTTGCCTTCGCCCGGCGTGAAGCGCAGCACTTCGTCGTTGAGCAGGTGATACACACCCTGAAAACGCTTGCCCATGCCGATTGGCCAGGTCACTGGCGCGCAATGAATCTTCAATACCGACTCGATTTCATCCAGCAACTCGATGGGGTCTCGCACTTCGCGGTCCATCTTGTTGACGAAGGTGATGATCGGCGTGTTGCGCAGGCGGCAAACTTCCAGCAGTTTGATGGTCTGCGCTTCGACGCCATTGGCGGCGTCGATCACCATGACGGCGGCATCGACAGCAGTCAGCACGCGGTAAGTGTCTTCCGAAAAGTCGGCGTGGCCCGGCGTATCGAGCAGGTTAATCACGCAATCGCCATAGGTGAACTGCATCACCGAACTGGCGACGGAAATGCCGCGCTGCTTTTCGATATCGAGCCAGTCGGAGGTGGCGAACTTGCCGCTTTTCCTCGCCTTGACGGTGCCGGCCATCTGGATCGCGCCACCGAACAGCAACAGCTTTTCGGTGAGCGTGGTTTTACCCGCGTCGGGGTGCGAGATGATGGCGAAAGTGCGGCGCTTTTTGGCGGCCTGGGTCAGTAATTCATTGACAGACATGGTGTGCGGCGTAGCAATGCGAAAGGCCGCTATTGTACCGCGTGCGAGTGTACCGCGTGCGGGAAGCTCACCGTGACTCTCAGGCCTGAATTTGTGGCGTTGCGTGAAAATCTTAAAGTGGCGTCATGCAACTCGGCAATGCGCCGGACGATCGACAGACCAAGACCACTGCCGCTGGCGGTGGTACCCAGTGGGCGATAGAAACGTTGCGAGATTTTGTCGAGTTCCTCGGTCGGCAGCCCCGGGCCATTGTCACTGACGATGATGGAAGGCGAACCTTGTGTCTCGGATATCTCCACTCGAACCGTGGTGCCGGACGGCGTGTGCTGCACAGCATTGTCGATCAGATTGCGCAGCAGCACGCTCAATAGGGCCGGGAGTGCTTGGATCTCGATTTCGGGACTTTTTGATAGTTCTATTGAAATATTCTGATGCAATGCCTTCGGCGCAATTTCTGCGATGCTTATTGCGGCTAACTGACGCAGTGCGCAGGGTGAAAGAGTGTCAGTCTGGATGCTTTCGACTCTTGCCAGTGTAAGCAGTTGTTCGATCAGATGGGTGGCGCGATCGCAGCCTGTAATGGCTGCATCAATTGCATGCGTGCGGTCTTGATCATTATCGGTTCCGCGGGCTACTTGTGCCTGCGCCTTGATGGCCGCAACCGGTGTGCGTAGTTCATGTGCTGCGTTGGCAGTAAATCGTCGCTCGTTTTCCATCGAGTTGCTTATCCGGCTGAACAGGTCATTCAGGCGACTGATCAGCGGGGCAACTTCAAGTGGTGTGGATGTGGCGTCCAGAGGCGCCAAGTTTTCCGGGGCACGTTGTTCAACCTCATTCGCGAGGCGAGTGAGTGGGCGCAGGCCATCACCGATGGCCCACCACAGGAGCAAGGCCAACAAAGGCAGAGCAATCCATAGCGGTCTCAGCTGGTTTGCAGCGATGTCGCGTGCAAGATGGTCGCGAAGATCGTTCTTTTCTGCGACATGGATCAACATGGTGCCGGTGTGATCCCAGGTGCTGAAAACCCGCCAACGGTGACCGTCAATGATCGCGTCACTGAAACCGCTATCCTGAGATGTCATGGGGGTGTCAGGGGCGTTGGCTGAACGATAGCGCAGTTTGTTGCCAAATTCCCATACCTGAAAAGCTACGCGCAATGAGTATTTATGCGGCAGCGGGCCCTCAGTGGAAATTTCACGCATTTCGTGCGACCCCTGCGCCACAAGTAGCGTCGATGCTTGGGCCAAATGGGCATCAAGCAATTCGTTCAGTTCATGTCGCGCATCGATATAGCTCAGAACTGCCGCAGCCAGCCAGACGACAAGAATTGAACTGATCGCCAGTGCGAGGGTATGTTGTTTGATGGAAGGTTTGTTCGGCATGAAAACTTTGTCTGTACCCTAACGTATCAGGTACCCAACACCTCGAATAGTTTCGATCAGTTTGGGTGTAAGTTTCCTGCGCAAATGGTGGATGTGTACTTCGACTGCATTGCTCTCAATCTCACTGCCCCAAGCGTAAAGCTTATCTTCCAGTTGCGTACGCGACAACACCTTTCCTGTGTTTAGCATCAGAGCGTGCAATATGGCGAATTCCTTAGCCGAAAGTTCGATAACCTTTCCTTGATACATGACCTGGTGACCGGATGGATCAAGTTCGACTTCACCTGCTTGCAGCCATGGGGTGATGCTGCCGTTGGCACGCCGGACCAAGGCACGCAGACGTGCTGCGAGTTCGCCCATGTCAAATGGTTTGATCAGGTAATCGTCGGCCCCGTGATCCAGCCCCAGAATGCGGTCATTTATGGTGTCACGTGCAGTGAGCAGAATGACAGGGAGGTCAGATTCGCGGGCACGTAATCGTTGCAGCACTTCAAGGCCCGAGAGTCTCGGTAAGTTCCAATCCAGCACCAGGGCGGCATAGGGCTCGGTGGATAGCGCATGATCAGCGGTTAGGCCGTCATACAGCCAGTCAACAGCGTAGCCATGCTGTTTCAGCCCCGCCTGAATGGCATCGCCCAGCAAATTGTCATCTTCAACGACCAGTATCCGCATGCTTTACCCGTTAATCCTTGTCCTGCATGGATGACTTGCTGCCTCCTCCACTTTCAGGGCCGGCAGCCGATGGTTGATAGAAGGTCAGGAAGGCGGCAATGACGGCTGACATTATGACACCCAGCCAAGCAAATGAGCGGGCGATGCCTTGCGATGGTTCTCCGGACTTGTAGCCGGTCATCATGGCTCGCGGCAGGTTCTCGCGATGCAGGAAACTACTCACGATCACCCCGGCAATATGGATGAACACCACGGCCAGCATGACGTTGGCGGCGCCTTCATGCACTTCCTCAAACATTTCGCCGCCGACTTCAAAGTACAGTAGCGCACCGCTGACTGCGGTGAGCAGCGTCAAGCCGATCAGCAGAAAAATGGCTAATGCACCGGCCGGATTGTGTCCGAGGTAGTGCTTGGGGCTGCGCTGCAGCAGCGATTTTGTATAGCCAATGATTTCGTTGGGGCTGAAGATGAACGATGTGAATCGGGCGTATCGCGTGCCAGCAAAGCCCCAGATCAGTCGAAAAGCGATCAACCCCAGCATGAGGTAGCCCAGTGCAATGTGAAGATCACGATAGCGCTCGGTTTCAGCGGTGAGAAAGGCTGCGGCGAACGAGAGTGCCAGCGCCCAGTGAAACACGCGGGTGGGAATATCCCAGATGAGTATGCGTTGCGACATGATGAGACCCCTTATCTCGGTAAACGAACATTGTGTTCGTTGAAATCACCGGTTTCTGCCTTGGTATGGCAGGCAGCACAATTGGCAGCTGTTTTGACGCGCGGGTCCTTCCAGAGGTGGGTTGGCACCTCATCATGCTTGCTTTGAAACCAGCGGGTCTCGGTGATGCGCAGGATGGGTTTGGCTGAGGATTCCGGCAAACGGCCGCTGGCATTTTTCTCCAGAAAAGCGAGAATTTCGGTGGAGGCTGCGGCGTCAATGCTGGCGTCGGTGCCGAAGTGCTTGTCCAGTCCGCCCATCAGCGATTTCCATGCGGCGGCAGGCAGCAGTTTTGCAGGATAGGCCACGTGGCATGAGCCACATTCGGCTTTCCACTTGGCGTTGGTGGCTGAGAAAGATTCATGGCCGCCGGAAGCGTGCACTGTCGATGTGGTAAGGCAAGCTGCGATCAGAAATAAGGATGGTAATTTCATTACGTTCTCCTACTTGAGGGACATCAGATAAGTCAGCACATCGCCTTTTTCCTGCGCTGTGCAGGCGCGGTCGACCACGTCGTT
>Ga0265331_10001921_pt1 | contig 14564 bp, 10 predicted proteins | sample 41923metaG_FD_202088 | JGI IMG/M metagenome (GOLD analysis project Ga0265331, IMG submission 202088) | Rhizosphere microbial communities from Carex aquatilis grown in University of Washington, Seatle, WA, United States - 4-19-23 metaG | ecosystem: Host-associated > Plants > Roots > Rhizosphere...
CACCTCAGACATCACCGATAGCGGGATGACCGTGGTTCGCTGGGGCGGGAACGCGACCACCAACTACAACTGGCAAACCCAAACCAGCAATTCGGCCAACGACTACTATTTCACCGATTACACGTACAGGATCTACAACGGTACCGGGACGCCGGATTCGCTCCAATTCGTCTCCCAGACGATCGCGGCCGGCAGCAATCCCCTGATGTCGATGCCTATGGTGGACTGGGTCTCCAAGGGATCGGCCGCGAACGGCACTGACAATGGTCAGCTCTACAGTTTCTCGGTCAGCAAGTACGGCGCACAGTGCCGCGCCAACGGCAACGCGGGCAACGGCGTCAAGGCCGACTGCCAGACCAATGTCACCGGCAACGATCCCCACGACGCTTATGTGCCCCTGCTGGACACGGCCACCACGCCGTGCCCGGCAAGCATGAGCCCCTGCACGGGCTTCGTAGACCGGCAGGACTGGACCACCAATCTGGCGGCCGCCTTCGGCTCCGCGCAGCACTTCTACGATATGGACAACGAGGTGGATATCTGGGGCGGCACGCATCGCGATATGCACCCCAACCCCACCGGCTACGAGGAATGGCGGGACGTCTACCTCAAGCAAGCGCGCAACCTGAAGACCTGGGATCCGGCGGCGGTTCGCCTCGGTCCGGTGAGTTGCTGCTGGTGGTTCTACTGGAACGGCGCCGATGCAAGCGACAAGGCCGCCCACGGCAACAACGACCTGCTGCCCTGGTGGCTGAACGAGGTCTACTGGCACGATCAGATCGACGGCACGCGCTCGGTGGACCTGTTCGATATCCATGCATATCCCGACGGGCCCGACGCCTCCAGCAATACATACGCGCAGAACCAGGCGCTCGCGGCGAGCATCTATCGCGATTGGTGGGACCCGACGTACGTCAGTCCGGGGGGCGCGATCAACCAAATTTACGCCACGTCGCTTCAGCCCAATCGCACCATCCCGTTCCGCATTCCGCGCATGCGCGCCATGGTGAACACGATCTATCCGGGCACGCCTCTGGCCATCACGGAATGGAGCGCCGAGTTCGCCGGCACATCGGACTTCTCGACGGCTCTGGCCGATGCGGACGGGTACGGCATCCTGGGCCGGGAGCACGTGCAACTCGCGTCCCGGTGGGTCGCTCCGGACTCCCCCAATCCCAACTACAAGACCTTAAAGCTGTACCGGAATTACGACGGAAACCACAGCACATTCGGGACGACTTCCGTTTCGGCGACTCACAACGCCGACCCGAATCTGTTCAGCGTCTATGCATCGCTGGCGCCCTCGGGCTCCGCGCTCAAAATGATGGTGGTCAATAAGGACCCCGCCAACTCGGCGCAGGTGACGTTCGCGCTGAACAACTTCACGCCGACCACGGTCACTTCGTACACTCTGTCGCAGACGTCGCCGGGGGCGATCACGGCATCGACCAGCCAAGCCTGGAACGCGACCCAGACCTTCCAGCCGTACACGGTGACGCTGCTGGTCGTCAACGGTAGCCTTCCAAGCACGCCCGCGACGGAGTGGGAGTTGAATCCAGACGCCATCCAGGTTCCGGCGAACGGTTCGGTCATGCTGGCTCCGCGAATTGTCTCCGGCTCCGGGACCGTGGCGCTGGCCACCGCGCAGTTCGACTCGGGCTCCGTCTGCGCCCAACACGGCGGCTCGATCAACATCACCACGCCGCAGCTCCCGGGAGCGATCGCGGTCAGCCCCGGCAGCGTTTCGGGCTTCTGCCATTTCACGGTCACCGGCCAGGACGGCTCGGGCGTGACCCAGACCCAGGGCGGCTGGATCGTGGTCGGGAACCCGGCCGCCACGCTGGCCAACAGCACGACCGCCAGTTCCGGCGCCGCGGGGGCGCAGGTTGCGCTCTCGGTGACGATGACTCCCGGTGCCGCGATCTCATCTCCCGTGTGCCCGAGTGCGCCCTGCGGCCCCTCCTATGCTTCGGGAGCCTCGGTGCTCTTCACTGTGGATGCAGGGTCTCTGGCGGGCGGCGTGTATCCGGCCACATCAGGCCTGAGGCAGATTGCGAAGGCCGGCGCCAACGGCGTAGCAAGCGTGCAACTCACACTGCCCACCGCGGGCACAGTGGTGCACGTAACCGCGGAGGGCCCCTACGCGCTGGGGCATCCGGTAATCCAGTTCACTGAGGCCGTGCAGGGCGGCGGCACGCCACCTCCGGCGCCGGTACTGACTTCGCCGGCTAATGGAGCGACGGCCCTCGGGAGCCCGGTAGGTCTGACTTGGCAGGCCTCGAGCGGGGCGACTTCCTATAACGTCTACCTGGGCACGACGCCGGCCCCACCCCTTGTGACCCAGACGAGCGCTACCAGCTACCAAACCGGCGTCCTGAGTCCCAGCACTCTTTATTACTGGAGCGTGACCGCCGTCAACAGCTCCGGCTCAACGGCATCCGCCACCTGGTCGTTCCAGACGAGCGGCTCCTCAGGCGGCGGAACAGCCCTGCAGTTCGTCCCCGTCACGCCTTGCCGGGTGGTGGATACACGCAACGCATCGGGACCCTTCGGGGGTCCCACGTTCGGGGCAGCAGGCACCCGCGACTTCCCGATTCCCCAAAGCGGCTGCGGCATTCCGGCCGGCGCCCAGGCCTATTCGCTGAACGTCACCGTAGTGCCGAAGGGCCCGCTTCCCTACCTCACGCTGTGGCCCACCGGGCAGCCCAAGCCGCAGGTCTCTACGTTGAATTCGTTCCAGGGCACCGTGGTGGCCAATGCGGCCATCGTTCCCGCCGGCACGAACGGCTCGGTGAGCGTTTTCGCCTACAACTCCACCGACGTGATCCTGGATATCAACGGCTACTTCACGGCTTCGCCCAGTGCGGGTTCCTTCTCCTTCTACACGGCATCGCCCTGCCGCGTGGCCGATACGCGCGGCGCGACCGGCCCCTTTGGCGGGCCCAGCATGGCGGCCGGCGACACCCGGGACTTCGCGGTGCCGTCCGCCGCTTGCGGAATTCCCTCCACCGCGCACGCCTATTCGCTCAATGTCACCGTGGTGCCGCCGGGTTATCTCGGCTATCTCAGCACCTGGCCCACCGGACAGGCCCGGCCCAACGTCTCCACGCTGAATTCCTGGGCCGGCAAAATCGTGGCTAATGCCGCACTCGTTCCCGCCGGGACCAACGAATCGGTCTCGGTTTTCGTGAGCGATCCGAGCAACGTGATCCTCGATATCAACGGCTACTTCGGCGCCGCCGGCGGCCAGGGCGCCCTGTCGTTCTACCCGGTCACGCCCTGCCGGATCGCGGACACGCGCAATGCCGACGGTCCCTTCGGAGGCCCGATCATAGCGTCCGGCACATCGCGTCCCTTCACCATCCCGGCTAGCAGTTGTTCGATACCCTCGACGGCCGCCGCCTATTCGCTCAATGTGACCGTGGTGCCCAATGGCCCGCTCTACTATTTGACGACCTGGCCGGCGGGCGCGACGCAGCCCGGCGTCTCGACGCTGAATTCCTTCGATGGCACGGTGGTGGCAAACGCAGCCATCGTCCCGGCGGGCGCCAACGGCGCTATCAGCGTTTACGCCGCGGGCCAGACGCACGTGATCCTGGATATCAACGGATATTTCGCTCCGTAGGGCTGATTCCTGATATACTCTCGGGCTATGTCACGATGGCCCGCGTCTATTTCTATATTCATTTCGCTTGCCGTTTGCCAAGCGGCCGAAACGCCGGCGCTGGCGAACCAGGACCCGGTCTACCTCAAGTTGCGCGACCTGCAGCCCGCCGAGTGCTTTGTGGTGGAGAACCTCAGCCTGGAAAGGGACGCGGCCGTGTTTCTCTTCCGCAGCGGTAAGGTCTGCCCGACGCCGCCCGTCGAGGGACGTGTGACCAGCGCCGTGTTTGTGGGCGACGGTCAGTTCACGCTGCGTCCGCCGGGGGCGTTCCCGGGCCATGCGCGGCCGTTCAGGCTGGCCGGCGGGGTTGACGAGTCATTCACCGAGGCGGTCTTCCTCTTCACGGACGACACGGCTACGCAGTTGCGCGGCACGGCGAAGTCAACGCCGCTCGACGAGCGGGCTACCGCCGTCTTGCGGACCGTGCGCGGGCGCGTCCGCAATGGTTTGGAGCACTACGAGGACACAGAGAACCTTGATGCCGAGCTTCTCGCCGGGCTGTACAATTCGCAGCGCCCCGTGTTCTTTCGGGCCTACCTCAAGGGCCAGAAGCACTCCCAGCTGCGGTTCGCCATACACCCGGGCGGAACAGCAGGGCTCCAGCCGGAGGAGGTGACGCTCGAAGATCACGAGGTGGAAAGCGTAAAGGGCGGCTGGCTGTACATGGCCCACCTCCAGAGCGAGCTCAAGGCGGGCACCGCGAGCTCGCGCGAGGACAAGAGCTTCGTGCGGGCGGAGTCCTATATCATCGACACGACGGTCGCCGGCAACGACAGGCTGGCCGGCAACTGCACGGTGGGGTTCCGGGCGTTGCATGAGGGCGAGAGGGTGGTCAACTTCGAGTTGGCTCCGACGTTGCGCGTCAGCAAGGTGGCGATGAACGGCAAGGACCTGCCGTTCATCCAGGAGGACCGCAAGCACGACGCCGACTTCTATGTGATTTTTCCCGAGGCACTGGCCACGGACAAATCCAGCGCGATCTCCGTCAGTTACGAGGGCGATAAGGTGGTTCGCAAGGCCGGAGGCGGAAATTTCTGGGTAGGAGCGCGCGAGAGCTGGTACCCCAACTTGAATTCCTTCCTCGACCGCGCCCGGTTCGATCTGACGTTCCACTACCCGAAGCACTACACGCTGATCTCCGTCGGCAAGATGGAGAAGGAATCGAAGGTCGGCGGCCAGAACGTTTCCCATTGGGTTTCCGATGCCCCGCTGGCGGTGGCGGGATTCAATTTCGGGGAATACAAGAAGAAGCAAATCGACGACGAATCCACGAAGTACGCGATCGAAGGATATGCGACCCTCGAGGTTCCGGATTTCCTAAAGCCAAAGAGCGCGGAGATGCCCGAGATGGACCGGGTTCAGGCATCGGAGGGCCTGCGGGACCAACTACTCGTGCCGTCGGCCCTGAACGAGAAAGCCATCGCGGAGGCGCGAGCTGCGGTGCAGGGCTACACGCACTACTTCGGTCCCCTGCCCTACGGACGGATCGCGATCACGCAGCAGCCGGCCATGTTCTTCGGCCAGTCGTGGCCCACGCTGGTCTACCTTCCGATCATCGCGTACCTGGATCCGACCCAGCGGCTGCATCTGTTCGGGAGAATCGAGAGCACCCTGAATGAGTTCGTGGATGAGGTCAACGCTCACGAGGTCTCCCATCAGTGGTGGGGCCACCTGGTGGGCTTCAAAACGGACCACGACCAGTGGCTCTCGGAGGGCTTCGCGTTCTTCTCGGCCGGCCTGTTCCTGCAGGCCACGCAACGAACCGACAAGTACATGACCTACTGGCAGCACGCCCGGAACGTGCTCCTCGACAAGAACGAATTCGGCATTACCACGAATGACGCCGGCCCGGTGTGGATGGTCTTCAATTCCATGCACAACGAAGGCGCCCGCGACATGGTGGTCTATCGCAAAGGCGGCTACGTTCTGCACATGCTCCGCATGATGATGTGGGACCCGCGTAACGGCGACGCCGCGTTCATCCAGATGATGCACGACTTCGTCGAGACATATCACAATCGCACGGCCACCACCGAGGATTTCCAGCAGATCGTCGAAAAGCACATGACGCCCGGTATGAACTTGGGCGGCAACGGCAGGATGGACTGGTTCTTCGACGAATGGGTCTATGGAACCGAAATCCCCAGCTACAGCCTCGACTACACGCTAACGCCCGGCCAGGACGGCAAGACCCTTCTGAAACTCAAAGTGACGCAAGGCGACGTCGGGCCGAATTTCAAAATGCCCGTGGGGATCTACGTAGATTACGACGGCAAGCTGACGCGGCTGGGCACGGTCCCAGTAACCGGCAGCAGCACCAGCCCGGAGGCCTCGGTCAACCTGGCGCGAAAGCCAGCCAGGGTTGTATTGAACGCGAATTACGACGTTCTGTCGTATAAGTAGCTGTCAGCTATCAGCTGTCAGCTGTCAGCTCCGGAGGGTGGCCGCAGATCGACGGCGCTCCACCGCCCGGTCCGCAAACCGGCCCGGGATCGTCTCGAAACGCGACCGCCGACGTCCCCCGTCAGTGCTGAGCTGTCAGCCCCGCTGGTGGTCGCGGGCCAATGGCGCTCCATTGCCGTCCAAGGCTGACAGCTGATAGCTGAGAGCTGACGGCTGAGCGCTGGCAACGGTGTTGGGCGGCTGCGCCGGCCGACGCCGTTTGACAGGGATCTATCCCCATTGGTAAGCTAAGGTTTTCAAAGACGAAGGAGCAGACCAGTCTGTCCATGAATACCCCATTTCCGACGGAGAAGGAGATCGCGCGCGCCTGGCATGTTTTGGACGCCGAGAACGTCCCCCTGGGACGCCTCGCGAGCCGGGCCGCTATGCTCCTGATGGGCAAGCACAAAGCCATTTTCACCCCGTTTCTCGATACGGGGGACCATGTCATCGTCCTGAACGCCGCCAAGGTGCGGCTCACCGGGCGCAAAGAAGACCAAAAACTGTATCGCCGTCACAGCGGATATCCGGGCGGGCTGGTCGAAGTGGCCGCGAAGAAGGTGCGCGCCACGCGTCCGGCAAAGCTGGTCGAGGACGCCGTCGAGGGCATGCTGCCCAAAACCAAACTCGGCAAGCACATGATCCGGAAACTGCGGGTTTACGCGGGTGACAAGCATCCGCACCAGGCGCAGAAGCCGGTGGCGATGACACTGACCAACATTTGAGAGAGGATTTCTGAGTGGCAGCTCAAGTTCAACACCTAGGCACGGGCCGGAGAAAGCGTTCGGTGGCCCGTGTGTTTTTGCGGCCGGGCAAGGGGCAGATCACCGTCAACAGCCGGTCGTTTGAGGATTACTTCGTCACCGAAGCGTGCCGTACCGCGGTGCGGCAGCCGCTGCTGGCCACCGAAACGGCCGACCGTTTCGACGTTCTGGTGCTGACCGATGGCGGAGGAATGGTGGGACAGGCCGGCGCCTGCAAGCTCGGTATCGCCCGCGCGCTGGTCGAGTTCAATGCGGAGCTGAGGCCCCGGCTGAAGGCGGCCGGGCTGCTCACGCGCGATCCCCGCAAGCACGAGCGGAAGAAGTACGGCCAGAAGGGCGCGCGCAAGCGGTTCCAGTTCTCCAAGCGGTAATGAGTGGCGCGAAGGGCAGTTCCATTGCGCTTCGCGCGTCGCAGTTCTTTCCCTATCCCGGGCGCGGGCAAATCTCGCTTTGGACCGCCGGCGCCTCGGGCAACCGTGGGACCAGCTACAGCTCGTCCTCGTAACCCTGAACAGGAGGAAGTTTGCCGTCAATTTCGATGAAAGAATTGCTCGAAGCAGGCGTTCACTTCGGGCACCAGACCAAGCGCTGGAATCCGAAGATGAAAGAGTACATCTTCGGCGAACGCAATGGCATTTACATCATCGACCTTCAAAAAACGCTGAAGCTCTTCAAAGAGGCCATGCGCTTTGTGGGCGAGATGTCTTCGCAAGGCAAGATCGTGTTGTTTGTGGGGACCAAGCGGCAGGCACAGGAAGCCATCTCCGAGGAAGCCACCCGCTGCGGAATGTACTACGTGAACCAGCGCTGGCTGGGCGGTCTTCTCACCAACCACGTCACCATTCAGAAATCGATCAAGCGCCTCAAGGAACTTGACCTGCTGGCCACCGAGAGCGCGTACGCCGGCCGCTCGAAGAAGGAAATCACGCGCCTGGAGCGCGAGCGCAAGCACCTGCAGCAGTACCTGGCCGGCATCAAGGAGATGCCGGGGCTGCCGGATTATCTTTGCGTCATCGACTCCAACAAGGAAGAAATCGCCGTGCGCGAAGCGCGCAAGCTCGGGATTCCGGTGGTGGCCGTGGTGGACACCAACTGCGATCCCGACATGGTGGACCTGCCCATTCCGGGCAATGACGACGCCCTGCGCGCCATCCGGCTGTTCTCGAGCAAGATCGCGGATGCCGTGATCGAGGGCAAGGCGCTCGCCACCGAGCAGGAGTTCGCGGCCGAGAAGATCGTCACCGACGAGACGCCGCTCGAGGAAATCCCCGAGTACACGCAGTACGTCGACCCGCGCTACGCCGACCAGCTCATGAGCGAGAGCATCCCGGACGAAGATCTGCCGTCGATGTCGCTGCCCCGCAAGGGACCGGCGATCGAGAGCGGCGAGAATACGGCTCTCGCGGCCGAGCCCGTCGTGCGCGAGGAGCGTTCGTAGAACGGTGTGGGGTGGGCCGTTTGGCCTGCCGCGGCAGCCGGAAACGCCTGCCCCACGACAGCAATATTCATTCTTTGGGGACGGTACATAATCTATGGCGGAAATTACCGCGCAGTTAGTGAAACAGCTCCGCGAGCGCACCGGCGCGGGCATGATGGAATGCAAGAGCGCGTTGACCGAAGCCCAGGGCGACCTGGTCGAGGCGGAAACCGTGCTGCGGAAACGTGGCATTGCCTCGGCGGCCAAGAAGGCCACGCGCGCCACCCGGCAGGGTCTCATCGCCAGCTACATCCACCCGGGCTCGCAGCTCGGCGTGCTGGTTGAGGTCAACTGCGAGTCCGACTTCGTCGCGCGCACGGAAGAGTTCCAGCAGTTGGTCCATGACATCGCGATGCAGGTGGCCGCCGCGGATCCGCAGTTCATCCGCCGCGAAGACGTCACCGAGGACGTGCTCGCCAAAGAGCGCGACATTCAAAAGGCGCGCGCGCTGGCCGAGGGCAAGCCGGAGAAGATCGCCGACAAGATCGTCGAAGGCCGCATGAGCAAGTTCTACGAGGAGATCTGTCTTCTCGATCAGCCCTTCATCAAGGAGAACACGCTCACGATCGGCCAGTTGATTGCGACCAAGATCGCCAAGACCGGCGAGAACATCACCGTGGCGCGCTTCACCCGCTTCAAGCTGGGCGAGCGCGACCAGGCCGGGGAATAACCCCGCGAGAGGGTTCGTGCCCACTTACGACCGCATCCTGCTGAAGCTCAGCGGCCAGGCGCTAGCCGGCCAAGGCAGTTTCGGGATCGATCCGGAGAAAGTGCGCGGCCTCGCCCGCGAGATCGCCGAGGTGGCGCAAGCCGGCATCCAGATGGGCGTGGTGGTGGGGGGCGGCAATTTCTTCCGGGGCGTGGCAGCCGCCGCCAAAGAGATGGATCGCGTCACGGCGGACCACATGGGCATGCTGGCGACGGTGATCAATTCCCTGGCGCTCCAGGACGCCCTCGAGCAGCAGGGCGTTCCCACCCGCGTGATGACCGCCATCGAAATGCGGCAGGTCGCGGAGCCCTACATCCGGCGGCGCGCGATGCGGCACCTGGAAAAGGGCCGGGTCGTGGTATTCGCGGCGGGCACGTCCAATCCCTATTTCTCTACCGACACGGCGGCGACGCTGCGCGCGCTCGAGATCCGGGCGCAGGTCATCGCCAAGGGCACGCGCGTGGACGGGGTCTACGACCGCGATCCCCTGCTCTCGCCGAACGAGGCCGTGCGCTACCAGGAGATCTCCTACTCCGACGTGCTGGCGAAGGCGCTGGGCGTGCTGGACGCGACCGCGGTGGCAATGTGCCGCGAGAACCATCTGCCCATGATCGTCTTCGACCTCAACGTCACCGGCAACATTATGCGAATATCGATGGGGGAGCCGGTAGGCACCCTGATTCACTGATTCGTGGGGAGTCACATGAAACCAGGACAGTCCGCAGCAACTCCGCAGACATTCCAGACGGTACGAGAAGCCGAGGCCAGCGGCAAGGCGCGCATGGAGAAGGTCCTCTCGGACCTCCAGCACGCGTTGGCGACCATCCGCACGGGGCGGGCTTCGATCAGTCTGCTCGACCCCATCCGCATCGATTACTATGGCACGCCGACGCCGCTCAACCAGGCGGCTACCTTGCACGTGCCCGAGCCGTCCCTGATCACGGTGCAGCCGTGGGACGTCTCTCAGATCGGCATCATCGAGAAGGCCATCCGCGCCTCCGACCTGGGGCTGAATCCCTCGAATGACGGAAAGCTGATCCGGGTCCCGATCCCGGCCCTGACAGAAGAGCGCCGCAAGGAGCTGGTCAAACATCTTCACGGCGTGGCCGAAGATCACCGGGTGAGCATCCGCAACATCCGGCGCGACGTCAACGAATCGCTGAAGAAGCTCCTCAAGGACAAACTGATCAGCGAAGACGACGAGCGCCGCGCCATCGACGAAGTTCAGAAGCTCACCGATGCCCACATGCTGAAGGTTGACCAGGCAGCCAAGGCCAAAGAGAAAGAAGTGATGGAGCTTAGATAGCTGTCAGCCTTCGGCTGTCAGCTATCGGCTGTCAGCGGTCAGCTTTCAGCTATCAGCTAAAAGCCATGCGGCGGATTTGTGTGTTCTGCGGTTCCAGTTTCGGTTCGCGGCCCGAATACCGCCAGGCCGCTGCCGAGGTGGGCGGGCTGCTGGCCCGCAAGGGCGTGGGCCTGGTCTACGGCGGCAGCAACGTCGGGCTGATGAGCGTGGTGGCAGACACGGTCCTGGCCGGCGGCGGCGACGTGATCGGCGTCATTCCGGACGCCCTCGTTGCGAAAGAGGTGGCGCATCGCGGGCTGCCGGACCTGCGCGTCGTGAGCTCGATGCACGAACGCAAGGCGCTCATGGCCGAGCTATCCAGCGCGTTTCTTGCGCTTCCGGGCGGCTTCGGCACACTCGAGGAGTTCATCGAGGCCGTGACGTGGTCCCAACTCGGCCTGCACCGCAAGCAGTGCGGCCTCCTGAACGTCTGCGGCTACTACGACCACTTGTTGGCGCTGCTCGATCACGCCGTCGAAGAGCAGCTTCTTCGCCCCGAGAACCGCGCCCTGGTTCTGGCCGAGACCGACGCCGAGACCCTGATCGATAAGCTGCTCAGCCACCAGCCTCCCTACGTGGAGAAGTGGATCGGCCGGGCGCAGGCGTAGGTGGGGCAGGACTCCAGTCCTGCAGCGGGTCTCCAGACCCGCCAAGCCGGATGTGGACGTCCGGCGCAGCTCTGGAGAGCCGCCCCACTCCGGCCGCCCGCCGGGAGAGCTGAAGAGCCTCACTGCGCGTCGACGACGCAGCGAAACCCCAGCGTGCCCGCCCGATCCTTCGACGGCGCCATCAGCAAATACTTGCCGTGCTCGGTGAGCTTGTAGGCTTGCGGAAAATACCAGATTGAGTTCTGCGGCTGGTAGAAGCTCCCGCCCCGCAGCACGGCAGCCCGCGTGTGTTCGTCGATGTACTCATCGGTCCACTGCCACACGTTCCACGTGAGATCCTCCACGCCGAAGGGGCTTTTACCGCGAGGATGGGCGTCCACCGCGCTCGGAGGCGGCAGATCGCGTCCTTTGTACGGCGCCGGAACCGCCGCGTCGTCCCACTGGTTGCCCCAGGGGTACAAGCGGCCGTCAGTACCCTGCGCCGCATACTGCCATTCCCACTCGTGGGGCAGCCGCTTGCCCGCCCACTGCGCGTAGGCCCGGGCGTCTTCGATCGAAACCCAGGTCACCGGGACATTCTCCTCGCCCGATCGCGGGGCGCCGCCTGCCCACTGACGCAGGAAGTTGTGGTCGTCGACCGGATGGTAATGCGTTGCGTCCAGGAACTGTTTGAACTGGGCGTTGGTGACCGGATACCGGTCGATGAAGAACGCGTGAATCGCCATCCGGTGACGGTGCCCGCGGCGCGGTGAGTCTTCCCAGGGATACTGCACGTCGAGACCGGTCATGTTGGTGCCCTCGATCTCAACTCCCGACACATTGAAATCGAAATCGCCGTCGGGAATGCGAACCATCCCGGCCGGCGCGGCGCCCGCGCGAGCAGTGTCGGCGACCGGGACCAACTGTTGTGGCAGGAACACCCACTCCTGGGAATACGACTGCAGCGGCTTTGCCGCCCACGCGCGCATCTGAGCTAGCACCGTGTCGAGATCCGAAACCGTTGTCCCGCTGTCGATCGCAAGCAGCGCTCCGTAGCCGCGCGGTTCCAGGTTGAGCCTGATCACGGCACCGTCGCCCTCGATCCTGGGCGTCACTTCCACGCCGTTCCACAGATCGTAATAGCGCCGTCCAGACGCGTGCGCAACGGAGATCACGTCTTCCGCGACATCAAATTCGTTCCGGTTGACCACCGTCCACAGTGTCCGCCCGCCGCCTGGAAACATACTCGCGAATACCCCGTACCGAAGCGTGGGCACGTGCGGCATCCAGTCCGCGCTCACCGGCAGATCGGGAAACGAGCGATAGATGTGGGCGATGCGGCGAAGAGCCTCGGCGTCGCGAGGCGTCATCTGGTTCCAGATGCCCCAGATGTTCTCCCAGCTCTCGAAGCCCACACCGTTGAAGAACGCGGCTTGCAGGTCGTCGGTGTGGTTGCGCGCCCAGCGGTCGCAGACGTTGACCATATGGCGCGGCTCGAGCCACTTCAGCTTACTCACCATCGGGACGAACGGATAGCTCCAGTAGCCCCAGCTCTGGTTGTTGTAGGACAGCATGCCGTCTTCCTGGGGCGCGCCTTCCGGCTCGAGCGCAATGGGATGGCCGGTCGCATCGGACGCCACGCGGTACGCCCGCGGCAGGCCATTGAAGGTGTCCCCGTTCACGCCGTCCGCGCCGATCTCCGCCATCAGCTTCGCGGTGGCTTCCCAATACGGCATCCCGACATCGCGCGTGCCATTGTCCCAGGGCATGGTGGGAAAGAACACCCGCACGCCCCGCCGGTGGAAGTCCTCCACCATCTGGCGCAGTTCGGGAATTCCGCCCGGCATGTCTCGCGCCAGGTCCCACTGGTTCCGGTTGTCGATTCCGATGTTGGGATAGACCGGCCACAGTAAGACACTATCGATGCCCCCGTACCGCCGATCGAGGTCGTCCAGGAACCGGCCGACCGTGTACCGGCGCGCGACCGGGTCGTAAAAGTACCGCTCCTCCACCATGGCCTGCGGCTGGACAAAGTCGCGCTCGGTCCAAAGCAACTCCGGCCGGCGGTACTCGGAATCGTCATACCCCATCCGGATGTGCTGTTCGTTCCGCCAGACACGAAGGTCCTCCTGCCAGCGTGGGAACGCGGCCGCCGAGTCGTGCCTCCAGTTGGTCATTTCGGAGTACCAATCCTGCCCGGCGCCGCCTTGCGCGGGGCCAGGGATCTGACTTCCCTGCGGCTGGATCGGCGACACCTGGGCGAGCGCCAGCGAGCAATACGCGAATGGGATGAAGGCGAGTCTTCTCATTTTCCGTCCCCAATGATACACTAGCGCTCGCTATGTTCCTCGTTCACGATCTCGGGTTCGCCGTGCTCTTCTGCATCGTCACCATGCTGGGTTGGGGTTCGTGGGCGAACACGCAGAAACTAGCCGGCAAGGATCGCTGGCCGTTCGAGCTCTTCTATTGGGATTACGCGATCGGCGTGTTCGCTTTCTCACTTCTCTTCGCGTTCACGCTCGGCAGCGCGGGCGCCTCGGGAATGCCGTTCCTCGAGAACCTCCGCGGCGCGTCGACGAGCGCGATGTGGGCCGCGGCCCTCAGCGGCGTCCTGTTCAACATCTCGAACATCCTCCTGGTGGTCGGAATCGACGCGGCGGGTATGGCCGTTGCATTCCCTGTAGGGGTCGGCCTAGCCCTCGTGATCGGCACCGTGAAGAGCTACGTACTTTCTCCGAAAGGCAACGCGCCGCTTCTCGTCGCCGGCGTGGCGCTGATCGTCTTTGCGATGGTCATGTCCGCCCTGGCCCACCGGCGCATGCGAGCCGGCGCCGGGACCAAACCGTTCCGTGGACTGGCATTCTCCGCCGTGGCAGGCTGTCTGATGGGATTCTTCTACCCGCAACTGCTCGCGGCCGTATCGCCGAATTTCACCTCGCGCCCGATCCATTTGGGACTGCTTACGCCGTATGCCGCGCTGGTCCTGTTCGCCCTGGGCCTGCTCGTGAGCAACATCGTCGTGAACACGATCTTCATGCGCGCGGGCAAGGTCACCTACGGCGAATATTTCCACGGACGCGCCCGCCTGCATTCCCTGGGATTCCTCGGCGGATGCATCTGGATGCTAGCGCTCAGCCTGAACGTGATCGCCTCGGGAGTTGCCGGGCCGGCCATCTCGTATGCGCTGGGCCAGGGCGCCACGCTGGTCGCGGCGATCTGGGGCGTGTTCATCTGGCGCGAATTCCTGGGCGCGACGAAGGCCACCTGGACGCTCGTCACGTTGATGTTCGCGGGCTACGTCATCGGCCTGATCCTGATCGGCGCCGCGAGTCTCTAGTGTGCGCTCGTGGACACCGCAGGCTGAAGCCCTGCGCCAACTAGTTCTCTCGCGATCGAACAGCGGCTCACATTGTGGGGCAGGATGGCATCCTGCGAGCCGGTTGGCAACTCAATGTCACTTAGTTTTCTCCTTTCGGGAAGGAAAGGGTTGACCGTGCCCCCATACCTCTCTTGGAAAGGAGCGCCTCTTTTTGCGGTTCGGCAGCTTGCACCGCGCCACAAGGTGAACGATCCGCT
>Ga0265331_10001922_pt1 | contig 14560 bp, 12 predicted proteins | sample 41923metaG_FD_202088 | JGI IMG/M metagenome (GOLD analysis project Ga0265331, IMG submission 202088) | Rhizosphere microbial communities from Carex aquatilis grown in University of Washington, Seatle, WA, United States - 4-19-23 metaG | ecosystem: Host-associated > Plants > Roots > Rhizosphere...
GCCCCGCTCGGGAAGGCGCTCTTCGTGTAGCGGGCGTCGGTATAGCCGAAGGTGGCATCGATCCCCAGGGCATCGGTCGCCTGGATGTTGGCCTGGATGTCGAAGCCTTTCGAGACGGCGTTACCCAGGTTGTCGGTCCACTGGATCTGGCAGATGGGCGGGACTACGTTGCCCTGGATGTTATTCCACTTGATGTAGTAGACGCTACTCGCCAGGCGCACGACGTTGTTGATGTTGTTCTTGGCGCCCACCTCGAAGCTCTGCACGGTGTCGGATTTATAGGTCTGCGGCGCGTGCGGGATGCCGAAATTCAGGAAGTCCTGCGTGCAGCCGACCGCGGGATCCTGGAAGGTCGGGTCGTACGGAATCGACGGGTTGCCGCCACCCGTGCGGAAGCCTTTCGCATAGGTAAAGTAATACATGTCGGTTGGAGTGGCTTGCCATTGCAGACCCACCTTGGGCGTCACGGGGGTCTGGCTGTTCTGCGCTGCGCCCGGTCGCGGACCACCGTTCTGTGGACCATCCGAGAGGCTCTGGATGGAGAACGTCGTCTTGGATATGCGCAGGCCGGCGGTCAACTTCACAGTGTCGGTGAGACCGACGGTCAGCTCGCCGAAGCCGGCGATCTGGCGGTCATGACTGGTGAGACGGTTGAAATACGAGTCTCCCATCGGCAGCACGGAGGTGTTGTCGGGATTGAGCGGCGTGCCGAAGAATTTGGCGATGGGCTGGCCCAGGAAGAAGTTGAAGAAGTCATCCGCCATCGGGTCGTGGATCTCCTCCAGGCTGAACTGGCGGTTCTGCGAATAGAAGCCGCCCACCGTCCATAGAACGCGCGCATTGGGGTCCGACGATTGCAGGCGGATCTCCTGTGAGAAGTTACGTTGCTCGTTCGTGACGGAAGTCGGCGAGCGGTAGTTCGCCAGCTCCGGAGGTAGATGAACGCCGCTTCCGTCGAGCACCGGGTAGCCCGGGTCCCCGGCGAACAGTGTCTGGTAGTACCCGAGATTGTAGAGTGTGCCGTCGTAGCCGCTGATCTCATCGCGGTGGAAGTAAGCGGTGGTCGAGATCAGGCGCACCGGTCCGAGGTCAGCTTCAATGTTCAGCGACGGAAGGTAAAACTTGTCGGGCTCCTGGCGAGCCGTGGGGTTGGCGCTTACGTAGCGGTCGCGGCTGGGATTCGAGTACTCCGGCCAGTAGATCGTCACGTCATTGCGCGCGCGATGTTGGTAGAAGAAGCTGGGGGTGATCCTCAGTGTCTCATTCGGCTGCCACAGGGCGGCGATGCGCAGCACCGTCGTGTCATCGTGGTTGGCGTTCGGGTCCACGATGGAAAGAGTGGTGGGGTCGATGCGATCGATCCAACCGCCGTCGCGCCGGTACCAGGCGCTGGCGCGGATGCCGAGGACACCGTCGATGATCGGGGCGCCGCCGGCGACCCCGGCCTCATAGCTCATCGCACCGCCCTGGGTGTGGGCGGTTTCCGCCTTCGCGTAGATGCTGGACCTGGTGAGGCTCGGCTGGGTCGTGATGTAACGGACCGTGCCGCCTTCCGAGCCCGCGCCGAACAGCGTGCCTTGCGGCCCACGCAACACCTCGACGCGATCGAGGTCGAAGATTTTCACCAGCGCATCGTCGGAGTTGAATCCGAGATCGCGCACCTGGATCGGGACGTCGTCGATGTAGATGCCGGTGGTTCCGGAGCCCCCAGTAGAGGCGATGCCGCGAATGGAGATCGAATTCGACTGGCTCTCGTCGACACGAACGCCGGGGCTGTAGCGTGCGATGTCGTCGATATCCTTGATGCCCTTGATGTCCATGGTGTCCTGCGTGTAGGCGCTCACGCTGATCGGCACCTTATTCAGCGACTCCTCGCGGCGGTTGGCCGTGACGGTCACTTCCTGCATCTGTTGTGGTGCCGGGGCCGCTTCGTCGGCGTCGGCGCCGGCCGCGAGCGCGACACCCGGAGCGAGAATCGCAGTGACCACGCAGCCCGCCAGTGTTTGTTTGAGCGACGAATGCATGTTTACTCCCCTGAACCAGCGCCGTCGGGCGAGGCGACGTAAGCGCGCTTTCCATCGATTATCGATAAGCAGATATCGACTTGTTGGATCGACTGTAAGACACGCGGCAGCCGCGCGTCAAACGGCTTTTGGATGCATTTGACGTGTGTGCGCAACGCCCTCCGACGATGCACTTGGGTGTGGCACGGCGGTCCTCAATAGCTCGCCGGAGGTGCAAGTCCGCTCGCGGCGAGCTCGCGTACGACGGCGCTGCGTGTTGCCAGGACCGACGCTAAAGGCGAATGGCGCAGGGCGGTGACTTCCGCCGTGGTAAACAAGGCTGCGTGGCTTTTGTCGAGCTCGTCGCCGTCGAAGGTTTGCGCAAGCCAGTTCAAGACAGCGGCCAGTTGTGCGTCCGAGAGAACGGAGTTCGCGGCGCCGGGCACGCGCAGGATGTAGTTCCGGCCGGCGGGCGTACGCATGTAGCGCCCCAGGGCATGTGCCAACGGCGGCACTTTTCCCGGAACACCTTCGGCCTGCGCGCCGTGGCAGCCCATACAGTAGAGAATGTAGTCCTGCTGCGGGCTCGACTGCGCTGCGGTGACGAAGATGCACGCTGCGATGAAGCTCAACCCAGCAAGTAACTTGCCATTCACAGGCGTGGCGCTCACCGTTAGAGCCCGAGGGATGCGAGCAACTTCGTTCGGTGTTCGCGCACGGCCCCACCATCGGCGGGATGAGCCCGCGCCGCGGCGATCTCCTCAGCGGTGAGCGGTTTTGTATCTTCCGTGGGATGACCGAGGTCGAACACCACAAAATTCAGGACCGCGGCCAAGGTTGCATCGTCGAGATGCATGAAGTCGGGCATCTTGAAGTCGAAACGCTTCTTGTCGACCTCGATGCCGCCGAACATTCCATTCAGCACGGTCATCGCGAGCTGCTGACGCCCGTCTTGTGTAGCGGCGTAGCGCGCAGGGTAAGACGTAACCGGCGGCGCGAGGGAGGGCGTTCCGGCGCCTTTGGCTCCGTGGCAGACGGCACAGTTGGCTGCAAACGTCGTGGCACCTGCGGGATATTGCAAAGTCGCAGGATCGGCGGTGGCGGAGAGCGACACGAGCGAGCACCCGAGAGTCAGCAGTGCGGCTCTCAGTCCGTTTAGTCTGGCGCGGGCGGTCGTCATTCTTCCGCGACCCCCAGGATGACGGACACCGAGCAGTGATAGTTGGAGTCGGCGTTCGCCATGCACCAGTTCAGGTCATTGTTGCGCGAGGGGCGGTACATCGGCTTCTCGCGCTCGTTGCGATTGCATTCGCAATTGCCACAGCTCGTCTTGCCGCAACAGTCGTTGTAGGAAACGATGTAGTCGCGGCCGTCGGCAGGATTGTGGCAGGTGCCGATCCAGGTAATAGGCGAGGGCGCCGTCCCCGGGGGGCAGGAGTTGGCCGAGCCGCCGCAGCAAGAGCAGAGGAACCCATCCACGGCGCAATATTTCCAGTAGTCGCAGCTGAGCGGATCGTCGCTTTTGACGGTGGCGGCCTTCCTCGGCGGCGGCTTATGCGCCTCCGTCCCGGGCGCGTCCGCTGCCTGCGCGCGAGAGGAGCGGTCGGCCGGAAGGAGCGGCACGAGCGCGGCGCCGGTGAGAATCTTCCCTAACATCGCAATGAGGCTGCGGCGCGAGGTATGCCGGGCCAGGGAGCGCGAGGAGTGTTCGAACAAGCGATCGATCGAGCGCATTGACAGTTTCTTCGCTAAGGGTTGAGGAACAGCCAGGGAGTCTGCCCGAGCTGTTTCTCGACGTGACGCAGCGTACCGGTCGAGGCGTCGAAGACGGCAACGTCTGCTTTCTCGGTGGCTACGAACATGACGGGCGCGTCGTCCTGGGAAACCTGCACGGCGATGGCGGAGGAAAGCTTCAGCGGAGCGAGCGGCCAACGCGCCACGCGCTGATGGGTCTTCATGTCGAATACCCAGATTTCGGTGCCGCCCTGCTTGTGCGAGCCTTCGCCGCCGCGATGCATGGGAACGAACAGCTTGCCGGACCTGCGGTGGATTGCCCCCACCTGGGTCCCACCGGGCCGCCACCTCTGCGCCTGGTCGGCCGCGTTGAGCAGTGACCAGGCCGGGTGGAAAGCGGGTTGCGCCGCGGACAAGTCCACTTCGTGCATCTGACCGAGGAAGGACAGGAATGCATAGCCGTCGGATGTCGGGATGCCCTGCACGAACACGGGATCCTCGTCGGGATCGAAGAAAGCATCGGACATCGCGCGCGAGGCTTCGTGACCCTGAGCATCCAGGGTGACTGTCATGATGCGGCCACTTTCGCAGATCGAGGATACCCTGTTGGGTCCCGAGGGAATGACGAGCACGCAACCAGCGGTGTCGATCTCGTCGACCACTTTACCCTGGGCCGGATCGAGAACACCGAATGAGGCGGCCGGGGTTATGTAGGACACGTACAGGAAATGTCCGTCGGCGCTGTAGCCGAGATTGAAGTAGCTCGGCAGCGTCATGGCTCGCTTCGTCGGTAGAACGATTTCGTGCGCTACGCCGAGTGTTGCATTGTCGGTGAATTCCACGACGTCAGTGCGCGTTCCGCGACTGCCGCGCGAGAAATAGGTCGTACCTACGACGGTGGTTTTTCCGTCCGGCGATAAATTGAATCCGGGGGTGAAACCCGCATCGATCTGTCCGAGCCGCTCGTACGTGTCACCGTCGAAGACGTTCACGCGTGCGTCGATCTCGTTGTTGAAAGCTTCGTCGAGCACGTAGACCCGGTGCGGAGAATTGGCCGGAAGCGTGGTCACCGTCAGATGCTCGGCGGAGAGGGGCGGCGGCACGGCAAGCAACTGAGTGCTCGTTGCGAGGAACAGCAGTGCGGCACGCACGAGACAAACTTTCATCGATCTCCCCGTACATCGAACGCTTGCCGCAGCGGTAGCGCTGGGATGAGTCTGGCATATTGCGCACGGGCGGGAAAGTCCGCGCGGGCTCTTGTATAGCTGCGACGCGGGGCGTACCGTGGCCCGGGTCAACGATACGTTCGTATCGATTATCGATTGGAGCTGCCCATGAATCCGGCGAAGCTCGGCCTGCTCGGCGCCCTGGTGGGGATCAATGTCGCTTTTGTTCTAGCGTGGGTTCGAGCTGCCCGGCGGCGCACCGCACACACAGCCTCCACCATGACCACCCCGGCTGGCCACGATGATTGGCAGCGCCACCATCGGCGCGTGGTTGGGCGCCGGTGTCGTGAGTCGATTGCCGCGACGCGCAATCCAACTCTTCATGGGTGCGGCTTTGCTGACCGCCGCGATGGGGACCTGCGGTCTTCCGCGACCGCGTAGGCGTGCTCGCTACGCCAGCGACCTGACATTGAGCAGGGCGCGTTGGCGTGCTTTGTCGTGATCGACAATAGGGTGCGGATAGGTCTTGCCGAGTTGGATGCCGGCGGCGGCGAGTTGGGCCGCTTTCGCGGTCCAGGGCTTATGGATGACGGAGGTGGGGAGGCGCGCGAGCTCGGGCACCCAGCGGCGTACATAGGCGCCCTCGGGATCGAATTTTTCACCCTGCAGAATGGGATTGAAGATGCGGAAGTACGGGGCGGCGTCCGCACCCGAGCCCGCGACCCACTGCCAATTGGCCGCATTGTTGGCGGGGTCGGCGTCCACGAGCGTGTCCCAGAACCACTGCTCGCCTTTGCGCCAGTCGATGAGCAGGTGCTTGATGAGAAACGACGCGGCGACCATCCGGACGCGGTTGTGCATCCATCCCGTCGTCCATAGCTCGCGCATACCGGCATCGACGATGGGATAGCCGGTCTGCCCGCGCTGCCACGCCCTGAGCCCGCGACTATCGGCTCGCCAGCGCAGCGGATCGAAGCGCGACTGGAAGTTGCGCTCCGCGAGGTCCGGATGGTGATAGAGAATGTGATAGTTGAATTCGCGCCAGCCGAGCTCGGCCAGGAACTTCGCGAGCTGTCGGGTGTTGGCAGTCGAGCGGCTCGAGCGGACTGCTTCCTGGGACACGTGCCAGACCTGGCGCACGGAGATATTGCCGAAGCACAGGTAAGGGGAGAGGCGTGAAGTGCCCTCGCGGTCGGGACGATCGCGATCGGTCGGATACTCGCGCAGGGCGCTCTCGAGAAAGCGCCTCAGACGGGCCTTTGCCGAGGGCTCGTCCCGTTGTTGCCATTGGGTGCGCAGGCCTCCCGCCCAGTCAGGTGAGCGGGGCTCGAGGCCGAGGCTATCGAGCGAGACACACTCGAGTTTGGAGCCACGGGCGAGGGTGTGAAAGCGAAGATTGCGAGGTGCAGCGAGCGCCGGCTCGGGCGAGCCTTGCGCCAGGATGGCTCTCCAGTACGCGGTGAAGACCCGGAAGGGTTTTCCGGCCTTGTTCCTGATGGTCCATGGCTCGTTCAGGAGCCTGCCGTTGAAGCTCGCCACTTCGATTTTATGTTTTTCGAGAGCGGCTGTTGCCGCCGCGTCGATCGTGCGGCCAGGCTCGTCGTAGCGCCGGTTCCAATAGACGCACTGCGCACCCATCGCGGTTGCGAGCTTCGGCAGTATGTTGGCGCTTGGGCCCCGGAGGATAGTCAGTCGTCCTCCATGTTTGGTCAGAGACGCGTCGAGAGCTTGCAGCGAGCCGTGCAGCCACCAACGCGCGGCGCCCCCCAGGGAACGCATGCCGGGCGTCTTTTCGTCGTAAATGTAGACACAGAGCAACGGCCGCTTCGTTGCCACCGCCGCCTGCAAGGCGGGGTTGTCAGCCAGGCGCAAGTCGTCGCGAAACCAAACAATCGCCGGATTCATGTTCTTTTGACCCCAACGCGGCGCGCGCCTAGCTGCCGCACCGCCGTGGACTGCCCACCTTCCGAAGCCCTATACTCGAAAACCCGTGTGACCTCTACCAGAGGCACGTTTGCCCCATCCAAGCCGGTATCGTAGACCTACTGCGCGTGCGCCCACCACATGAGACCTCCACCCGCGCTGTGAAGTCCACGTCTTGCAAGCAGCTTGACAGCGACGCAAGTGATCCGCTGCTCAACCATACCGTGAGACCGCACGAGCGGCCTCCAGAAATATTGCTACTCGCCCACAGAGGTTAATGATGTCATCCGAGTTGAGCCGCTCGCTGAAACCGCGTCACATCGCCATGATTTCCATCGGTGGCATCATCGGCGCGGGGCTGTTCGTCGGCAGCAGCGCGGCCATTGCGGCAGCGGGACCCGGGATTGTGCTGAGCTACCTGATTACCGGCACGCTGGTTCTGCTCGTGATGCGCATGTTGGCCGAGATGGCCGTGAGCTTGCCGGAGGTTCGCTCGTTCACCGAGTTCGCGCGTAAGGGTCTCGGACCTTGGGCGGGTTTCGTGGCAGGCTGGCTCTACTGGTATTTCTGGATCGTCGTCGTGCCGGTGGAGGCGATCGCCGGCGCGAAGATCCTCCACGCCTGGTTGCCACAGATTCCGTCGCTCGCGATGGGATTGGTCCTGATGGGGACCATGACCGGCGTGAATCTCATGTCCGCACGCTCCTACGGCGAGTTCGAGTTCTGGTTTTCCTCGATCAAGGTCGCAGCGATCATTGTGTTCATTGGGCTTGCGGCGGCCTTCGCGTTCGGCCTGACTTCGCCAAACGGCGCCACGTTCGGAAACCTGACGAGTCATGGTGGCTTCCTGCCGCAGGGTATCGTTGCGGTGCTCGCGGGTGCTGTCACGGTGTTTTTTGCGCTGACTGGCGCCGAGATCACGACCATAGCGGCCGCCGAATCGGCGGAGCCCGCGCGGGCCGCGGCCCGGATGTCGACTTCGGTCGTCGTGCGCATTCTGACTTTCTACGTGCTCTCGATTCTGCTCATCGTCTGCGTCGTACCGTGGCGGGCCGTCAAGGTGGGCGAGTCGCCTTTTACGCTTGCGTTGACGACCATGGGATTCGGCTGGGCCAGTACGGCTATGTCGGTGATCATCCTCACGGCCGTTCTGTCATGCTTGAACTCGGCGTTTTATGTGTGCTCGCGCGTGCTGTTCATATTGGCCGCCCACGGTGACGCACCCCAGGGACTGGTGAAGCTCAATGCACGCCGGGTCCCGGCCCGGTCCGTGTGGATGAGCTCGCTGGCAGGAGTGGTGGGCGTACTTGCCGATACGCAATTTCCCGATACGGTGTTTGCCTTCCTGCTGAACGCTTCGGGCGCGCTCATGGTGTTTGTTTACATGATGACGACCTTCGCGCAGATCCGGCTGCGACGGGAGCGCGAGCGGACCGGGGCCCCGGCGCCTGCCGTGCAGATGTGGCTGTTTCCGTGGACGAGCTATGCGGCTATTGCCGGCATGATTGCCGTGCTCGTCGCCATGGCGCAGAGCGATCAGGCGAGGGATCTGTACGCCAGCCTGGGGACGCTGGCGGTGGCGATCGTGGCCTACCTGTTGGTTCGCGCGGGGCGGGCGGCGGCGGTCAGGTCGCCGGCGTCTTGAGCTTATGCCGGCCAGGCGTCCTGACCTGAGAGCGAATTCTCCCAGCCGCTCGCTATGGGCTGCGACGGCCGCGCCCGGGCCCGATCTGCCCAGACTCTCAGGCGATCTGCGCGCGCACGTGACGATCATCGGCGGCGGCTATACCGGACTGTCGGCAGCGTTGCATCTCGCAGAGTCTGGACGCGATGCAATAGTTCTGGAAGCCGCGGACGTCGGCGATCGTGCCTCCGGTCTCAACGGCGGCCAGGTGATCCCGGGCGTCAAATACGACCCCGACGAGCTGGAAGAGATGTTTGGTTCGAAGGCGGGCGCGCAACTGGTGGACACCGTGGCGCGCGGGCCCGACCTGGTCTTCGATCTGATTCGTAAGCATGCAATCCCCTGCGAGGCGTTGCGGTCGGGTTGGATTCAACCGGCGACCTCCGAGGCCGCGCTCGGCACTCTCCAAGCCCGCGTCGAACAGTGGCGGCGTCGCGGTGCGGCGGTCGATATGTTGACGCGGGCGCAGATCGCCCGGCTGACGGGCTCGTCACGATACTGCGGTGGTTGGATCGACAGGCGAGGGGGGACCGTGCACCCGCTGTCCTATGTGCGCGGTCTTGCTCGCGCCGCCCTGAATCAGGGCGGCCGCATCTTCCGGCAGAGTCCGGCTACGAAACTTTCCCGCCGCGGTGGCGATTGGCGAGTCGTTACCCCAGGGGGAAGTGTCACGAGCCCTGCGGTTATCGTCGCCACCGATGCGTATTCCGATCGGATCGTCGATGTCGTGCGGCGCACCGTCGTGACCGTGCCGTCGTTTCAGGTCGCCACCGCACCCTTACCTCCCGATTTGTTGGCGACGATTTTGCCGGAGCGTCAATCGGCATCCGACACCTGGCATCTTCTGCGTTACTTCCGGCTCGATGCCGCGGGCCGGCTCCTCATGGGCTCACGGGGCGTGTTTGGTCATCCACCGGTTGCGGCGCAGGCACGTCACCAGTATCGCGCCGTGCGCGAAATCTATCCGCAACTCGAGGGAATCCCTTACGAGTATCACTGGGGCGGCCTGGTGGCTGTAACCCGCGATCATCTGCCGCGCCTGCAGGAAGTGGCGCCGGGGCTGCTTGCCGGGTTCGGCTATAATGGCCGTGGCGTGGCCATGGCGACGATGATGGGCTCGCTGCTCGCGCGGTGGTCTGCCGGGCCGCCGGTCGCCGAGTTGGGCTTTCCCGTAACGCCCGCCGACCCCCTTCCTCTGCACCTGTTCAATCAACTCGGTGCACGGCTGGCTGTGCAGTACCTGCGTGCGCTGGACAGCCTGGCGCGCATTCGCGCCCGGTTCGCGTGATGCCGGGCCATTGGCCGGGATACGCTATGATGCAGGCCATGATGCTCGATCCCGCCATCGGCCTGTTACTGGCCGCTGCTCTGGCGCTTCTGTTCGCGAGCTCGAGTGCCTACAAGCTGCGGGACTTGAAGCGCTTCGACGAGATATTCAGCGCGTATGGCGTGCTGACTGGGGTCGCGCGCCTGCGCCTCTCCTGGAGCGTGCCGGTCCTCGAGTTGGCGGTGGCGGGTGGGCTGCTCTTCGATGAGTCCAGGCCCTACGCGGCGACGGTTGGTCTCGTGCTGCTTCTGGCTTATGCCGCCGCCATCGCGCTCAATCTCAAGCGGGGGCGTCGTGACCTGGCGTGCGGTTGCGGAGGATCCGATGAGCGCAGACCCATCGCGCCCTGGATGGTGTGGCGCAATATCGTGGTCGCATCGTGCCTGGCGACCACTTTCGCGCCATGGACGACACGACCCCTCGGTCTCACGGATGCCATTACGGTCGTATTCGGGCTGCTGACGCTTGCTCTCCTCTATCTTTGTGTGGACCAACTGATGGGATATCTGCAGCGGTCCGCCCAATTCGGCAGGTAAGCGATGACCGCCTTGTTTATTTCCAACATCGTGTTGTGGATCGTCGTGTTGGCATTGCTCGTCGTCGTGCTGGCGCTGACGAGGCAACTCGGCGTCTTGCACGAGCGCATCAGTCCCGTGGGCGCCTTGATGTTGAATAAAGGTCTCGCGGTCGGAGAGCGGGTACCGACCGTCGAGGTCGAAGATCTCGAAGGAGAGCGGCTGAGTGTCGGGGCGCCCCGCAACGACGGGAAGAGTACGCTCTTGCTGTTTGTGTCCCCGACTTGTCCGGTATGCAAGTCGCTCTTGCCCATCATCAAGTCGAGCGGTAAGGACGAGCGTAGCTGGCTCAATATCATTCTCGCGAGCGACGGCAATCTGGAGGAGCATCGCGAGTACGTGCGCGCAAACGGGCTGAGCAGCGTGCCTTACGTCGTTTCAGCACCCTTGGGCATCACATACCAGGTGGGCCGGCTACCCTTTGCAGCTCTTCTCGATGACACCGGCGTGCTGCGAGCCCGCGGCTTGGTCAACTCACGCGAGCACCTGGAGAGCTTGTTTGAAGCGAAGCGTCTGGGCGTCGCCTCACTGCAGGAGTACTTCGCCAGCTTCGCCGGTGCGAAGTAGGTGCGCGGCGGCCACAGCCGGTAGCAAGGATCGGAATGTCGAGGCGGCACGTAGAGGCGCACTCTATGTGGGGTCAATCACGACAGAGGTCACTCGCAATGAACGCCGAGCCACGAGCTTTGCCCGTCCCCGCTGGGGACTCCCTGGCTGACCGCTCGGTCGGAAGACCCACGGGCCAGACCAGAGTCGGGCGCGATGTCAGTGCAGTCGGTGAGCGCGTGCGGCGGCTCGACTGGGAGCGTCTGGAAGCCGATCTGGACGCAAGTGGCAATGCGGTCGCTGAAAAGCTGCTGACCCCGGCTGAGTGCCAGGCGCTGGCAGGCTTCTATAGCGCCGAAGACTCGTTCCGGAGCCGCGTGATCATGGGGCGCCACGGTTACGGGCGCGGCGAGTACAAGTATTTCGCCTATCCGCTTCCGCAGATTGTCGCCGAGCTACGCTCTGCGTTTTACCCGTGCCTGGCGCCCATCGCGAACCGTTGGAACGGGCAGATGAATATCGATAGCAGCTACCCCGCGGAACACGCGGAGTTTCTGGTCCGCTGCCGCAAGGCGGGCCAGGACCGCCCGACACCCTTGCTGTTGCAATATCAGGCGGGAGACTACAACTGCCTCCACCAGGATCTTTACGGCGAGCATGTCTTTCCCTTGCAGGTGGCGGTCCTGCTATCGCAACCCGGCGTGGACTTCACCGGCGGTGAGCTCGTCATGACCGAGCAGCGGCCGCGGATGCAATCCCGGCCGGAAGTCGTGCCTCTCGGCCAAGGCGATGCCGTGATTTTCGCCGTTCATCACAGGCCGGTGCAGGGAACGCGTGGGATTTACAGGGTCAATATGCGGCACGGCGTCAGTCGACTGCGAAGCGGGCATCGACATACGCTGGGAGTCATCTTTCACGACGCGAAATAGCTGCTCGCGAGCTGACGCGGGTCGGTTGCTCGAAGCCTGCGGATAGGCGTTCCCGGTCGCAGGTCGGGCACGGGCGGCGGTGTACTCGCACGGGTGCGTTGCGCGTGCCATCATGGCGCCCGAATTTGACCAAGGTGATATCTATGACGAAATCGTCTGGAACGATTTTGGCCGGCAAATGCCGGCCCGAAGGGCGAAGCGCAGGCACGGGGCTTCGCAACCGCATGCTGTTGAGTGTGGTGTTGTCGAGTGTGATCGCAGCGCCTGCCATGGCCGCCTTGAAGGAAGGCGATAAGGCGCCCGAATTCAAGACGCAGGCCTCCCTGGCGGGCAAAGATTTCACCTTCTCGCTGAAGGATGCACTGAAGAAGGGGCCGGTGGTCGTCTATTTCTACCCTGCAGCCTACACCGGTGGCTGCAACATCCAGGCGCATACCTTCGCGGTCAACAGCGAGAAGTTCACCGCGGCTGGTGCGACCATCATCGGTGTCTCGCTCGACAGCATCAAGCGGCTCAATGACTTCTCCGCCGATCCGCAGTATTGCGCCGGCAAGTTTCCGACGGCATCGGACGCCGATGGCTCCATCGCGAAGTCGTATGACCTCAAGGTGATGGATGGCAAGCCGGGAATCAAAGACACCCGCGGTGTTGATATTGATCACGGCTTCACCGAGCGCACCACGTTCATCGTGACGCCGGATGGCAAGATTGCCGCGACGATCGGCGGCATGGCTCCCGCGGATAACGTTCAGAAAGCGTTGGATGAGGTCCAGCACCTGGCCCTCACGAAAGGCAGCGTGCAGAAAGCCGGGGCCTGAGACTCCGTCACCGCGGCGGCGTCGTTGCCGCCGCGCGTAGACTTTTCTCCTGAAACCAGGTTTCCAGGACGCGTGTGCCCGCGATCCTCGCGGGGCGAAACGGCAAACGGCAAGAATCGGAATGCTTCGGCCGGTGACGCTGCGGAGAATGTCCGCACGATAAAGCTGTCACTCGAGGAGATGCCGATGAAAGCCAATCCCATCAGCCGCACCGTTGGTGCGGCAGCGACATCAACAGACTCACGGTGGGCCGCGGTCGTTGCTCGGGACGCCGACGCCGACGGGAGGTTCGTTTATTCGGTTAGAACCACCGGGGTGTATTGCCGTCCTTCATGTAAGGCGCGTTTAGCCAATAGAGAGAATGTAGGATTTCATGACACCGCGGCGGATGCCGAGCGGGCCGGATTCCGCGCTTGCAAGCGGTGCAAGCCGAACGAGAGCGTCGCGATTCATTTCGCGGCCGGGCAGTGTTCGCTCGGCAGCGTTCTCATCGCGCGGACCGACAAAGGCGTGTGCGCCATCCTGTTAGGCGATGACCCCCAGGCGCTGGTCAGGGATCTGCGCAGCAGGTTTCCCCGAGCTGTCTTGACGTACGGCGCCGATGATGTCGAGCGACTCCTCGCGAAAGTCGAGGGCTTCATCGAGTCCCCCGGTCGCGGACTCGACATTGCACTCGACGCTCACGGCACGTCATTCCAACGGCGTGTATGGGAGGCGCTGACCCGGATTCCGGTTGGCAGCACTGCCAGTTATACCGAGATCGCCAGGCGAATCGGTGCACCGAGCTCGGTGCGCGCCGTCGCGCAGGCATGCGGAGCCAACGCGATCGCCGTTGCAATACCGTGTCATCGCGTCGTGCGCAACGACGGCGACTTGTCGGGATACCGCTGGGGAATCGGTCGCAAGCGGACTTTGTTGGAACGTGAAGGGATCAGGTGCTGATCGGGCAGCGATGAGCATCGAGATCAGGGAACGGACTCCCTGAACCGGCCACTCCAGAGGATGTGAGGGAACTGTCCGCCAACCGGGTTCCGCACAGCGGAACTCGGTTCTGTTGTATAGTAGCGTCCGATGAGCAGACGCATGGTAAGCGCAGCAGTCTCCCGGCGTAGCAACAACGCGATGGGGAGGCCGGGAGCGGTCAAGGCGGATCGCCACTTCGTGGAGGCTCTGGCACGTGGCCTGGAGTTGCTCGCCTGCTTCCGGCAGAAGGACGGCCTGTTGGGCAACCAGGAGCTCGCGCGCCGGTGCGGGCTCGCCAAATCCACGGTTTCACGTCTGACCTACACGCTGACGAAGCTTGGTTATCTGACACATGTGGAGGAGGCGGGGAAATATGCACTCGGCTCCTCCACGCTCAGCCTGGCCAGCGCCATGTTGGGACGGCTGGATATCTGCAGGCTGGCGCGTCCGTTGATGCAGGAGTTGGCTGAGTTCAGCCGCTGCCTCGTGAGTCTGTGCAGCCGTGACCGGCTCTCGATGGTCTACGTGGAAGTGGCGCGCAGCTCGGAGACCGCGGTGACTTTGAGTCTGGATACCGGGTCGCGCATCCAGATCGCCAGCACTGCCTCCGGCCGCGCCTATCTGACCGCCGTTGCGGAACAGCAGCGCGAGGAGATTCTGGAGGGCATTCGGGAAGTGGCCGATGCGGCCAGCTGGCCGGCTGTGCAGCGGGGTGTCGCCAAGGCTTTGGTCGATATCCGGAGCCTGGGGGTGTGCTGCTCATTCGGCGAATGGCAGAAGGAGATCAACGCCATTGCCGTGCCAGTCCGACCAGGTAACAACCTGCCTCCCATGGTGATCAACTGTGGTGGCCCTGCGTATTCGGCATCCCCTGAGTTTCTGCTCGAACAGA
>Ga0265331_10001923_pt1 | contig 14557 bp, 15 predicted proteins | sample 41923metaG_FD_202088 | JGI IMG/M metagenome (GOLD analysis project Ga0265331, IMG submission 202088) | Rhizosphere microbial communities from Carex aquatilis grown in University of Washington, Seatle, WA, United States - 4-19-23 metaG | ecosystem: Host-associated > Plants > Roots > Rhizosphere...
CATGTGCGCGCGTTGCAGACCGCACGTGACTACTTGCGCAATGCGCACGGCGAGGCGGGCAGGGCGGAAATATTCGCCGAAAATTTGCGCCTTGCCCAGGAGTCTCTGAGTACCATTACCGGCGAATTTAGTGCCGATGATTTGCTGGGCGAGATTTTCAGCCGGTTCTGTATCGGCAAATAATTGCCCTTGAGACTTGTTTCACGTGAAACATGTGATTTCTGCATCAACTTCGTTTTGATGTATCATGCGCGCCCTTGTTGCAACAGCCAGGCAGATGGATTTCCCGAAAAAATTTGATGTGATTGTGGTCGGTGGCGGACATGCCGGTACGGAGGCTGCGCTCGCCAGCGCGCGCATGGGCTGTTCGACCCTGTTGCTGACGCACAACATCGAGACGCTCGGATTGATGTCGTGCAATCCTTCCATCGGCGGCATAGGCAAGGGGCATCTGGTCAAAGAGGTGGATGCTTTGGGCGGCGCTATGGCGGCGGCTACCGATGAGGCGGGCATCCAGTTTCGTATTCTTAACTCTTCCAAAGGCGCGGCGGTACGAGCTACGCGCGCTCAGGCTGATCGGGCTTTATACAAACAGGCCATTCGTAGCCGACTGGAAAACCAGCCCAATCTCTGGTTATTTCAACAGGCTGTGGACGATCTGCTGGTCGAGGGCGACCGGGTATGCGGGGTCGTTACTCAGACCGGGTTACGGTTTGCTGCAAAAACGGTGGTGCTGACTGCCGGGACATTTCTGTCCGGACTGATCCACATCGGGCAATCAAATTATCAGGGCGGACGTGCGGGAGATCCGCCATCGATAAGTCTCGCGCACCGCCTGCGCGAACTTGACTTGCCGGCAGGCCGACTGAAAACCGGCACGCCGCCGCGCATAGATGGCCGCACCATAAATTATTCGGTGATGACCGAGCAGCCAGGCGACACGCCGGTGCCGGTATTCTCCTTTCTCGGGCAGGCTTCGCAGCATCCCCGGCAACTGCCGTGCTGGATCACCCAGACCAACGCACGCACGCACGACATCATCCGTGGCGGGCTCGATCGCTCGCCATTGTTTACAGGAATAATCAAGGGGATAGGGCCGCGTTATTGTCCGTCTATCGAGGACAAGATCGTGCGCTTCGCCGACAAGGATTCGCACCAGATATTTCTGGAGCCGGAAGGGTTGAGTACCCACGAAATCTACCCGAACGGGATTTCCACCAGTCTTCCATTCGATGTGCAACTGGAGTTGGTTCGCTCCATGAAAGGCCTGGAAAATGCGCACCTTACTCGTCCCGGCTATTCCATCGAATACGATTATTTCGACCCGCGCAACCTGAAACGCTCGCTGGAAACAAAGTCCATCGCGGGGCTGTTTTTTGCCGGGCAGATCAACGGTACTACCGGTTATGAAGAAGCCGCCGCCCAGGGTTTGCTGGCAGGCATTAACGCCGGATTGCAGGCACGGGGCGAAGAAAGCTGGTGTCCGCGCCGCGACGAGGCTTATCTCGGAGTAATGGTCGATGACCTGATTACGCGCGGGGTGTCGGAACCGTACCGCATGTTTACCAGCCGCGCCGAATATCGCTTGCAGTTGCGCGAGGATAACGCGGATTTGCGCCTGACGGCGATTGGACGTCGTTTGGGCGTGGTGGACGATGTCCGCTGGCAGGCCTTCGAGCAAAAAGATATCGCGATCAGCAATGAGCAGACGCGGCTGAAAGCGACCTGGGTGAATCCTAAAGAGCTCGCGCAGGAAGAGGCGGAGCGAGTGCTGGGCAAAGGCATAGAGCGGGAATATGCGCTGTATGAATTGTTGCGCCGACCGGATGTAAGCTATGCCAGCCTGATGAGTTTGCCCGGAGCAGGGGAGCCTGTCGCAGATGAAAAGGTGGCGGAACAGGTAGAAATTCAGGCCAAATATTTTGGCTACATTGAGCGTCAGCGCGAGGAAATTGCACGCAACGAACACCATGAAAACATGGTGTTGCCCGCCGTCATGGATTATCGTACGGTGCATGGATTGTCAATAGAGGTGCAACAAAAACTGAACCAGCATATGCCGGAAACCATGGGACAGGCAGCGCGCATTTCCGGCATGACCCCGGCGGCAATATCCTTGTTGCTGGTACACCTGAAGCGCGGGTTTCAGAACGATGTGAAAGAAAAGAAAAGCGCATGAGTCCCGAGCAAGCGCTAGCGCGCGGCATCGCGCAACTGGGGATGGAGGTAACGCCGGAAGTGCAGCAAAAAATGCTGGACTACTTAGCGTTGCTGCAAAAGTGGAACAAGGTTTATAGCCTGACGGCCATCCGTCAGCCGGAGCAGATGGTAAGCCATCACTTACTCGATAGCCTTGCTGTATTGCCGCATTTGTGGCCAAGCCGCTGGCTCGATGTGGGCTCTGGAGCAGGCCTGCCGGGGCTGGTGTTGGCGCTCATGCGACCGGAGTGGGCATTTACTTTATTGGACAGCAACAGTAAGAAAACAAGTTTTGTGCAGCAGGCGGTGATTGAACTGGGGCTGCGCAATGTAAGCGTTTGTTGTGCACGGGTTGAAGACTGGCAGCCGGAAGAGAAATTCGACGGGATTATTTCCCGCGCTTTTGCCGAAGTTGCCCAGTTCACTACATTGACCCGGCATTTGTTGACGCAGGATGGGGGCTGGGTTGCCATGAAGGGAGCGCCAGACCAAGAGTTGGAGCGGTTGCCGTTGGGGATAGCGGTGCAACGGGTAATTCCGTTGCAGGTACCCAGTCTGGATGCCGCGCGTTGTCTGGTTCTACTAAAAGCGACTTGAACAGGGGCCCTGAAAAATGACCAAGATACTGGCGGTTACCAATCAAAAAGGCGGCGTGGGGAAAACCACGACTACCATTAATCTTGCAGCCAGTCTGGCCGCCGCGAGACAGCGCGTGCTGTTGGTCGATCTTGACCCGCAGGGCAATGCCACCATGGGCAGCGGCATCGAAAAACGCGATTTGCCGGCAACCGTTTATCATGTGCTGCTGGGCAGCAATACCTTGCGGGAAGTGCGTTGCCGTTCCGAGGCCGGGAAATATGATGTGTTGCCGGCCAACCGCGAATTGGCGGGAGCCGAGATCGAAATGGTCGATCTGCCGCAGCGTGAAACCCGGCTTAAAGACGCGCTGCAAACAGTGGCAGATGAATATGATTATGTACTGATCGATTGTCCGCCCGCCCTGAATCTGCTGACCCTGAATGGCCTGTGCGCCGCGCGCTCGGTAATGATTCCGATGCAATGCGAGTACTACGCACTGGAGGGCTTGAGCGACCTGGTTAATACCATCCAAAAAGTGCGCGCCAATCTCAACCCGGTTCTCGAAATCGAGGGCTTGTTGCGGACGATGTTTGATCCGCGCAACACCTTGGCACAGCAAGTGTCGGATCAATTGCAGCAGCACTTCGGCGACAAAGTTTATCGCACGGTGATTCCGCGCAACGTGCGTTTGGCGGAGGCACCCAGTTATGGCCTGCCGGTGCTGTATCACGACAAGGTATCCAAGGGGGCAAAAGCCTATCTCGCGCTGGCGGGGGAGTTGCTCAATAATGCGGCAAAATCAGCAGCAGTCTAAATAAGGTGATGACATGGTAAAGCCAAACAAGGGGTTGGGGCGTGGACTGGATGCGTTGCTGTCCGGCAATATCAAGCAGCAGGACGACGCATTGCGGGAATTGCAAGTTAGCCAACTGAAGCCCGGCAAATACCAGCCGCGCAGCCGCATGGATGAAGCTTCGCTCAACGAACTGGCCGCCTCGATCAAGGTGCAGGGCGTCATTCAGCCGATTCTGGCGCGCGTGCTGGCGGACGGCAGCCATGAAATTATTGCTGGTGAGCGGCGCTGGCGTGCCGCGCAATTGGCCGGGTTGAGCCAGGTTCCGGTGCTGGTGCGCAAGGTGCCGGACAATGCCGCGCTGGCCATGGCGCTGATCGAAAACATTCAGCGCGAAGATCTTAATCCGCTGGAAGAAGCGGTGGGCATCCAGCGCCTGATCGACGAATTTCAAATGACCCACCAGACAGCGGCGGATGCGGTGGGACGTTCGCGCAGCGCGGCCAGCAACTTGCTGCGCTTGCTCAAGCTGTCATTGCCGGTGCAAGCCATGCTGATGGAAGGCGAACTGGATATGGGGCATGCCCGCGCGCTGCTGGCGTTGGAAGGTGCGGTGCAGATAACTGCAGCCAACAAAATTGTATTGGGCGGATTGTCGGTGCGCGAAGCAGAAAAGCTGGTGCAGAATGAGTTGACGCCGGTTGCGAAGCGCGAGCATAAAAAACCTGAACTCAGCCGCGACATTGCCCGTTTGCAGGAAAAAGTGGCAGACCGTCTCGGCGCAAAAGTGGCAATACAGCACGGCGCCAAGGGCGCTGGCAAGCTGGTAATCGAATATAAAACGCTGGAGCAACTGGACGGAGTCCTTGCAATTATAGGGGTCGGCAGCAATGAATGATTTGACAGCGTTTTTATATATTGATACGATTAAAGGCTAAGTTGAATGAGCATCATGCGTCCGGAGTACATCCGACTGGTTTGCTTGCAGGGCGCAATAACAGTAATCGGTGCCATTTGTACTTATTTGTTCGTTTCTCCCCCGGCGGCAAAATCGCTTGTATACGGTAGCTGCATTGCTTTGATGTCCACCGTATTTCTGGCCTGGAGGCTCAGGCAAGGAGAGCGGCAAGCGAGTCTGGGTGCAGAATGGGCATTGCGCCAGGCTTACCGCACCGCAATTGAGCGCTTTGTATGGGTAGCGGTGATGCTGGCAGTGGGATTCGGTTTATTAAAACTTGCGCCACTCTGGGTGTTGGCGGGGTTTGTAGTGGGACAGGCGGCTTGGCTGCTGATCCCGATTTGGATGAAATTTGAGAACGCAAAATGACAACTGAAGTGCTGACCTCAACGGAATATATCCGGCACCACCTGCAAAATCTGACCTGCACCTTGCAGGGCGGATTTCATTGCGCCCACAGCGCAGAAGAAGCTAAGGCTATGGGCTTCTGGGCGTTGAATATCGATACCTTGGGCGTGTCGCTGCTGCTGGGTGTGGTATTCCTGTTCTTCTTCCGCCGCGTCGCAACCAGCGTCGCGCAGGGCGTGCCGAGCGGCGCGCAAAATTTCATCGAATGGATCATCGAATTTATCGACAACAGCGTGCGCGGTTCTTTCACCGGACGCAGTGCGTTGGTCGCCCCGCTGGCGCTGACTATTTTCATCTGGATTTTCCTGATGAACCTGATGGATCTGATCCCCGTTGACTATGTGCCGTTTGTGGCCGAACAAATGGGCATCGGCCACTTCAAGGTGGTTCCTTCTACCGATCCGAACGCAACTATAGGCATGGCTCTCGGCGTGTTCTTCCTGGTGCTGTTTTACAGCGTCAAGATGAAGGGCTTGGGCGGTTTTGTCGCTGAGCTGACGCTGCAACCGTTCGGCAAGTTCGGCCTGCCGTTCAATATATTTCTGGAAGTGGTCAATCTGATCGCCAAGCCGATTTCACTCTCGTTGCGTTTGTTCGGCAATATGTATGCGGGCGAAATGATCTTTATCCTGATCGCGCTGCTGCCGTTCTATTTGCAGTGGACGCTGTCTCTGCCGTGGGCGATCTTCCATATTCTGATTGTGACGCTACAGGCCTTTATTTTCATGACGCTGACCATCGTGTATCTGGACATGGCGCATCAGGAACACCATTAACACCCGTTTATAAACCAGGTTTACTTTTGCATTACTTTTACCAATAGGAGATTTAAAGATGGAACTCGCAACCCCCCTGCTCTACATCGCCGGCGCACTGATGATGGGTCTTGGCGCTCTCGGCGCATCCGTAGGCATCGGCATTCTTGGCGGTCGTTTCCTGGAAGGCGCAGCGCGTCAGCCGGAACTGATTCCGATGTTGCGCACCCAGTTCTTCATCGTTATGGGTCTTGTGGATGCGGTTCCAATGATTGCGGTTGGTATCGCCATGTACGTCCTGTTTGCCGTAGCCAAGTAATTCGGGTGAAAAGCCGTTTTAATACCGCATTTAACAAACCAATAAAGGTTCTTGCATGAATATTAATGCGACCCTTCTCGGCCAGACGATCATGTTCGCCATGTTCGTGTGGTTTTGCATGAAGTTTGTATGGCCGCCCATCATGGCGGCACTGGATGCACGCAAAAAGCAGATTGCCGATGGACTGGCCGCTGCCGAGCGTGGCAAGCACGATCTGGATCTGGCAGCCAAGCGTTCCGCCGAAGTCCTGCGCGAAGCCAAGGAAAAAGCGACCGAAATTATTGCGCTGGGCGACAAACGCCACAGCGAAATCGTTGAGGAGGCCAAAGCCAAGGCCGAAGTGGAGGCGAGCAATATTCTGACGCGCGCCAACTCGGAAATCGAACAGGAAGTGTTCCGCGCCAAAGAACAATTGCGCGTACAGGTTTCTGATATAGCGTTGGCTGGTGCTGGCAAAATTCTGGGTCGTGAAATTGATGCCAAGGCGCACAACGATCTGCTCGAAAAACTGCTCGCGGAAATTTAATTATTATGGCTGAAGCTATCTCTGTCGCACGCCCGTACGCAATCGCCGCATTTGACGAAGCGAGCAAGCTTGGCGACCTGAAGGGCTGGTCGGCAATGCTACTCGCTGCGGCAGACGCCGTAGCCAATGCGGAAGTTTATGCGTTGATCACCAGTCCCCGTGTAAGCCGCAGCCAGCTCGAAGATTTGATGTTGGCGTTGTGCGGCGACAAGCTCAGCGCGGCGCAGCACAATTTCATCAAGCTGCTGGTGGAAAGCCAGCGCCTGATCTTGTTGCCGGAAATTACCGCGATGTTCGAGTCCATGCGTGCCGAAGCCGAGAAGAGCGTGGATGTCATGGTGACCTCCGCGTTTGATCTGGATGAAACACAGAAGCAAAAAATTACTGCGGCGATGAAAAGACGCATGGGCCGTGACATCAGGCTCAGCTGCGAAACTGATCGGGCATTGCTCGGCGGAGTAATTATTCGCGCCGGAGACAAGGTAATCGACGGCTCCGCCCGCAGCCAACTTGCCGAGCTGGCTAACGCCCTCGCTTGATAACAGATTTATCGAAATTAAGGAAAAGCAGATGAAGCTCAACCCTTCTGAAATAAGTAATTTGATCCGTAGCCGTATCGAGAATTTCGACTCGCTGACGCAAGCGCGCACCGAAGGCACGGTAGTCAGCGTGACCGACGGTATCGTGCGTGTTCACGGCCTGTCCGACGTGATGCAAGGCGAAATGCTGGAATTCCCCGGCAACACTTTCGGCCTCGCGCTCAACCTGGAACGCGACTCGGTCGGTTCCGTGGTGCTGGGTGACTACGAGCATATTACCGAAGGCGACACGGTCAAGTGTACCGGGCGCATTCTGGAAGTGCCGGTCGGTCCCGAGCTGATCGGTCGCGTGGTGAACGCCTTGGGTCAGCCCATCGACGGCAAAGGCCCAATCAACGCCAAGATGACCGACAAGATTGAAAAGGTTGCGCCAGGCGTGATCGACCGTCAATCGGTGTCGCAGCCGGTGCAAACCGGTTTGAAGTCCATCGACTCCATGGTGCCTATCGGTCGCGGCCAACGCGAACTGATCATCGGCGACCGCCAGACCGGCAAGACAGCGGTGGCGGTGGATGCGATCATCAATCAGGCGGGTCAAGGCGTAACCTGTATCTATGTGGCGATTGGCCAGAAGGCTTCGACCATCGCCAACGTGGTGCGCAAGCTGGAAGAGCACGGCGCGATGAAGTACACCATCGTGGTTGCTGCAACCGCTTCCGATTCCGCTGCGATGCAATTCCTTGCTCCTTATGCAGGCTGCACCATGGGCGAGTACTACCGCGACCGCGGTCAGGATGCCTTGATCGTTTATGATGACTTGACCAAGCAAGCCTGGGCGTATCGTCAGATTTCTCTGCTGTTGCGCCGTCCGCCGGGTCGCGAAGCTTACCCCGGCGACGTGTTCTATTTGCACTCTCGTCTGCTGGAACGTGCCGCTCGCGTGAACGAAGATTATGTCGAGAAGTTTACCAATGGCGAAGTCAAAGGTAAGACCGGTTCCTTGACCGCGTTGCCGATCATCGAAACGGCTGCAGGTGACGTATCCGCGTTCGTTCCGACCAACGTGATTTCGATTACCGACGGCCAGATATTCCTGGAAACGGACTTGTTCAACTCCGGTATTCGTCCCGCGATCAACGCCGGTATTTCAGTGTCGCGCGTCGGTGGTGCTGCTCAGACCAAAGTCATCAAGAAGCTCGGCGGCGGTGTGCGTCTGGCCTTGGCTCAATACCGTGAATTGGCTGCGTTCGCGCAGTTCGCTTCCGATCTGGACGAAGCCACCCGCAAGCAATTGGAGCGCGGCCGTCTGGTAATGGAACTGATGAAGCAGGCGCAATACGCACCGATGTCCGTGGCCGAAATGGCGCTGACCCTGTTTGCGATCAACAAGGGTTCTTTCGACGGCGTGGCGGTGAACAAGGTTCTGGCGTTTGAGTCCGCGTTGCAAGCTTACGTGAAATCCAATCACAAGGATGTGCTGGATGCAGTTGAGTCGAGCAAGGACTTGTCCGGCGACAACGAAAAGATCTTGTCCGCAGCCATTGAGACCTTCAAGTCCACTGCTGTTTATTGATATAACGAATAGCCACCCCACTCAGCCAATGCTGAGTGGCTGGTTACAAGCTGGAGCCGAATAATGGCCGGTAGCAAAGAAATACGCACCAAGATCAAGAGCGTTGAAAATACGCGCAAGATCACGCGTGCGATGGAAATGGTGGCAGCATCCAAAATGCGCAAGGCGCAGGAACGGATGCGCGCTGCCCGTCCGTATGCGGAAAAGATTCGTCAGGTTGCCGCACATCTGTCGCGCGCCAACCCCGAATACAAGCACCCGTTTCTGGTCAAGCGTGACGCGATCAAAAACGTAGGCGTGATCGTGGTTACCTCCGACAAGGGTTTGTGCGGCGGTCTCAACACCAACATCCTGCGTCTGGTAGTCGGTCGCATGAAAGAATGGGAAGGCCAGGGCAAGGGCATCAAGGTATGCGCGATTGGCAACAAGGGCTTCGGCTTCATGTCGCGTATCGGTGCAGACATGAAGTCGCACTTGGTCGGGTTGGGCGATACCCCGCATATCGAAAAGCTGATCGGCGCGGTCAAGGTCATGCTGGACTCTTACGTTGCCGGCGAGATCGACGCGGTTTATCTCAGCTACAACGGCTTCGTTAACACCATGAAGCAGGAGCCCACCATCGAGCAAGTGTTGCCGCTGACCGGTGAAAGCCTGGAAACGACCAATGGCGTGACCTGGGATTACATCTACGAACCGGATGCGAAGGCGGTTGTGGACGAATTACTGGTGCGTTATGTCGAGTCGCTGGTGTATAGCGCAGTGACCGAAAATCAGGCATCCGAACAGAGCGCGCGTATGGTTGCCATGAAGGCCGCCTCCGACAATGCCAAGAGCGTTATCGGCGAACTCAAACTTATTTACAACAAGGCGCGCCAAGCTGCGATTACCAAGGAAATTTCCGAGATCGTCGGTGGCGCTGCGGCAGTATAAGTATCAATTTAGATTAGCCAATTTTAGATTTAGACGGGGAACCCAAGATGAGTCAAGGAAGAATTGTTCAGTGTATCGGTGCGGTGGTTGACGTTGAATTTCCGCGCGATCAGATACCCAGAGTTTACGATGCGCTGATAGTGCCCGGCGATGACACCTCGGTCGCCGAAAAAGGCCTGACCCTGGAAGTGCAGCAGCAAGTCGGCGACGGCGTGGTGCGTACTATTGCCATGGGTTCATCCGACGGTCTGCGTCGCGGCATGCTGGTAACCAATACCGGCAATCAAATTACTGTTCCAGTCGGTCACGGCACGCTAGGTCGCATCATGGATGTGTTGGGTCGCCCGATTGATGAAGCCGGTGAAGTCCAGTGCGACGAGCGCCGCTCCATCCACCAGAAAGCGCCAAGATTCGACGAACTTTCCCCATCCGTTGACCTGCTGGAAACCGGCATTAAGGTGATCGATCTGGTATGTCCGTTCGCCAAGGGCGGCAAGGTCGGTTTGTTCGGCGGCGCGGGCGTAGGCAAGACCGTGAACATGATGGAACTCATCAACAACATCGCCAAGCAACACGCCGGTCTGTCGGTGTTTGCCGGTGTGGGTGAGCGTACCCGCGAAGGTAACGACTTCTACCACGAAATGAAAGACTCCAACGTTCTGGACAAAGTTGCGATGGTGTTCGGTCAGATGAATGAGCCGCCAGGCAACCGTCTGCGCGTGGCGCTGTCCGGCCTGACCATGGCGGAAAAATTCCGCGACGAAGGCCGCGACATCCTGTTCTTCGTGGACAACATCTATCGCTACACCCTGGCCGGAACCGAAGTATCCGCGCTGCTGGGTCGTATGCCTTCCGCCGTGGGTTATCAACCGACACTGGCTGAAGAAATGGGCCGCTTGCAAGAGCGTATCACTTCCACCAAGGTTGGCTCGATCACCTCCATCCAGGCCGTTTACGTTCCTGCGGATGACTTGACCGACCCGTCTCCTGCTACCACCTTCTTGCACCTCGACTCCACCGTCGTGTTGTCGCGCGACATCGCCTCGCTGGGTATTTATCCTGCGGTTGATCCGCTCGATTCCACTTCGCGTCAGCTCGACCCGTTGGTGGTGGGCGAAGAACATTACAACGTAGCCCGTGGCGTGCAACAGACATTGCAGCGTTATAAGGAATTGCGCGACATTATCGCGATTCTGGGTATGGACGAATTGGCACCGGAAGACAAACTGGCTGTGGCCCGCGCGCGTAAGATTCAGCGCTTCCTGTCGCAGCCGTTCCACGTGGCCGAAGTGTTTACCGGCAGCCCCGGCAAGTACGTCACGCTGAAAGAAACCATCAAGGGCTTCAAAGGCATTGTTAACGGCGATTACGATCACCTGCCCGAGCAGGCGTTCTACATGGTCGGCGGCATCGACGAAGCTGTCGAAAAAGCCAAGACACTGTAATTATTGAATCGGCCATTCAAGTGGCCGCAATACCGTAGGCTGGCGGTGAGGTACGAACCCCAGCATTTGGGCACACCGAACATGCTGGGGTTCGCGTTGCTCACCACCAGCCTACAAAATTATTTGATGGCTTACGCAATAAGGCCAACGTTAAAGGTATTCAGACATGGCATTAACCGTACACGTCGATGTAGTAAGCGCTGAAAAATCGCTGTTTTCGGGGCCGGCAGAAGTCGTCATCGCTCCCGGCGAAATGGGCGAGTTGGGGATTTATCCCCGCCACGCTCCGTTGCTTACCCGCATCAAGCCCGGTTCGGTGCGGCTCAAGCTGCCGAATCAGGAAGCAGAAGAATTGATCTACGTTTCTGGCGGCATGCTGGAAGTGCAGCCCAACGTAGTTACCATCCTGGCCGACACCGCCATCCGTGGCGTCGATCTGGACGAAGGCCGTGCCATCGAAGCCAAGCGTGCGGCGGAAGAAGCGATAAAGAACCGCGCTTCCGACATCGATTATGCGCAGGCTCAGTCGGAATTGATCGAAGCGGTAGCACAGTTACATGCGATTCAGAAGCTGCGCAGGTAAGTTAAGCTGGTTCACGGCATAACAAAAAAGCAGCTTCGGCTGCTTTTTTGTTGGGCGTCGCCCCAAGCTTAAAAGATGGCGACATTATTGAGTGCTATACGGATGGAAGCGAACGGGCGCGATTCCGCCCCGTTTCTGCGGCGGATACGCCAACGGCAATAGGGAATTGGTTGCCGATTGGCAGCATTGTCTGGATGACCGCTGGGTACATCCGCTGATTGCGATGGCGGCATTCAATCTGGAAACAAAAGCAAATCCCCCTCCGCTTCGCTCCACCTCCTTTTACAAAGTGGGTTGTTCCCCACTTTGTAAAAGGGGGCTAGGGGGAGAGCTTGCAAGGGAGCATGATGTTGTTTCATGCTAATAATGCGGCGGCCTTTCGTGCGCGGGCATTCCCTCATTCCTTCCTTCAGCCATTGATTCGATGTGTCTTAGCAGCGATTCACAAACCGCTTCAAGCCGATCCAGCTTTTTCTGCTGCTGATAGACCGTTTTGTTCAGTTCCTCGACCAGGTCTTCCTGAAAGGTGATTTTTGTTTCGATGGTTACTAAACGTTCTTCAAGCATGAGGTGACCCTGAAAGTTCGGCGACTGGCCGGGGAATGGCGGCCATTCTAGCGCGTGACGAATAAAAGTACGTTAAACATTGAAAATCTGACCCGCATGGAGAAGTTGTTTCATCAGAGCCGGGGGGTTACCTAACTGAATTACACCAGATGAACACGTGTAACCGCGCCGCACTCAGCAGCTTTTGCTATACTCCGCCATCTTCTGAAAGCCGAATATGGAATCATTGAATATCGTCATCCTTGCCGCCGGAAAAGGCACGCGCATGCATTCGGATCGTCCCAAGGTGTTGCACTCCCTGGCAGGCCGTCCGCTGTTGCAGCATGTGCTCGATACCGCTGCCCAGCTTGCTCCCGGCAAGACCTGCGTGGTGTACGGACATGGCGGCGAAGCGGTGCCGCAGGCGATGGCGCAGTATAAAGCCGATTTTGTGTTGCAGGAGCCGCAGCTCGGTACCGGCCACGCGGTGCAGCAGGCTATGCCGCAGCTCGCCGATGATAGCCGGACTTTGGTGCTGTACGGCGATGTGCCGCTGATTCAGCTGTGTACCCTGCATCAAATGCAGCAGGCGGGCAAGGGACTGGTGTTGCTCACGGTCAATCTGGAAAATCCGACCGGCTACGGGCGCATCGTGCGCAATGTGCAGGGCGAGGTGCTCAGCATCGTCGAAGAAAAGGATGCTACGCCGGAGCAGCGCGAGATCGAGGAAGTGAATACCGGCATCCTGCTGGCTTCGACGCAGTTGCTGCGCGGCTGGCTGGAAAAATTGCAGAACAATAACTCCCAGGGCGAGTATTACCTTACCGATATCGTCGCCATGGCCGTGGCGCAAGGTGTCGCCGTGCATAGCGTGCAGGTTGCGCATGGCTGGGAAGTGCAGGGGGTGAACAGCAAAATGCAGTTGGCCGAACTGGAAAGAACCTGGCAACGCGAACAGGCACACCACTTGCTGGTGCAGGGCATTACCCTGGCCGATCCTGAGCGCGTGGACGTGCGCGGCAAGCTGGTGTGCGGTCGCGATGTCGAGATTGATGTCGGCTGCATTTTCGAGGGCGACGTAAATATAGGGAACAACGTGCGAGTGGGCGCTTACAGCGTAATCAGGAATTCCAGCATTGCCTCCGGTACGCAGATTGCTCCCTACAGCCACATCGATCAGGCCGAGATCGGCAACAATTGCCATATCGGTCCTTATGCCCGCATCCGTCCCGGCAGCAAATTGCATCGCGACGTACATATCGGCAACTTCGTCGAAGTAAAAAACAGCGAGATCGCGGCGCACAGCAAGGCCAATCATCTGAGCTACATCGGCGACAGTACGGTGGGCAGCCGCGTCAATATCGGTGCGGGCACCATCACCTGCAATTACGACGGGGCGAACAAGTTCCGCACCGTGATCGAGGACGACGTGTTTATCGGTTCGGATACGCAACTGGTGGCGCCGGTCACTGTCAAACGCGGCGCGACCATCGGCGCGGGTTCCACCATCACGCGCGATGCGCCGGAAGGCGAGTTGACTTTATCGCGCAGCAAACAGTTGACGGTTGCCGGATGGAAGCGACCTGTGAAAGGAAAAAAATAGTATGTGCGGAATAGTCGGCGCAATCGCGCAACGCAATGTCGTTCCCATCCTGCTGCAAGGTTTGCAGCGGCTGGAGTATCGCGGTTATGACTCGGCGGGGCTGGTGGTGGTCAATAACAACAGTCTGGAGCGCGTACGCAGTACCGGACGCGTGGCAGAGCTGACGGAAAAGAGTGCGGGTACTCACGGACATCTCGGCATCGCCCATACGCGCTGGGCTACCCACGGCGTACCGAGCGAGCGCAACGCGCATCCGCATATCAGCGCCGACCTGATCGCGGTGGCGCACAACGGCATAATCGAAAACTATGAAGAACTGCGCACCCGGTTGACCGCACAGGGTTATGTGTTCACTTCCGACACCGATACCGAAGTCATCGCGCACCTCATCCACAGCCATTACGCTCGCGGCAACAGTCTGCTGGTTGCAACGCAGACGGCGCTTGCCGAGTTGGTGGGCGCTTACGCTATCGGCGTGGTGGCGGCGGACAATCCCGACCAGTTGATCGGTTCGCGCAAGGGTAGCCCGCTGTTGCTTGGCGTGGGTGAGGGCGAAAATTTCATCGCTTCGGATGCGTCGGCCTTGCTGCAAGTTACCAAAAACATGGTGTATCTGGAAGAAGGCGACGTGGCCGAAATCGGCTTGCGCGGCTATCGTATTTTCAACGCGCAAGGCGAGGCGGTGGAGCGCCCGGTGCATATCAGCGAGTTGACCAACGAAAGCGTGGAGTTGGGTGCATACCGCCATTACATGCAGAAGGAAATCCACGAGCAACCGCAGGCACTGGCGGATACGCTGGA
>Ga0265331_10001924_pt1 | contig 14556 bp, 14 predicted proteins | sample 41923metaG_FD_202088 | JGI IMG/M metagenome (GOLD analysis project Ga0265331, IMG submission 202088) | Rhizosphere microbial communities from Carex aquatilis grown in University of Washington, Seatle, WA, United States - 4-19-23 metaG | ecosystem: Host-associated > Plants > Roots > Rhizosphere...
ATGTTCTTGATACGTTTGAACGGTAGAGCAGACCTGGCTTCGGCAGATGCCGTGGTTCGCAGTCCTGCCAGTGGCTGCAACGGGTTGCTGTTCCCGGCCAGCGCACCTAGCAGTAAGGCGGCGCCGTATATCAGAAGGATGATGCCGATACCTTTCCAGAACTTGGCCCACTTGCCCGAATGCGCAGGTAAGGCATCCAGTGCATGCAGATAGATGGCGGAAACGATCAGCAACGCTGCGTACAAACCGATTTGCAGAGCTGTAGGGATGACAGGGCCAATCAGCCAGATCGCCATGCCCAGCATGAGCACGCCAAAGAAATTGCGCACAGCGTTCATCCACGCGCCGGTCTTGGGCAGCAGCGCGCCGGCCGAGGCACCGACCAGCAACAATGGCACGCCCATGCCGATGGAAAGTGAAAACAGCGCCACGGCCCCCAGCACCACATCATGAGTCTGGCCGATGTAGAGTAGCGCCCCTGCCAGTGGTGCTGCCACACACGGGCTGACGATCAGCGCTGAAAGTGCGCCCATGGCAAACACGCCAGCGAATCGCCCGCCCTTGATGCGATTGGTGATGTTGACCATACCGCTTTCCAGCCCGCTCGGTAGTTGCAGCTCGTAAAAGCCGAACATGGAAAGTGCCAGCAGCACGAACACCACTGCGCCGAAACCCAGTGCCCACGGGTTTTGCAGTGCAGAACTGATCAGGTGACCGGAAAGCCCCGCTGCCACACCTGCTAGCGTATAGGCCAACGCCATGCCGAGGGTGTAGGCCAACGACAGGTTGAAGGCGTGTAACCGGCTTGGGTGAGCACCCTGCCCGACAATGATGCCGGAGAGAATAGGAATCATGGGGAACACGCAAGGCGTGAACGATAGCAGCAGTCCGAAGCCGAAGAAGCCGGCTGCGATCAGCCACAGCTTGCCGCCTTGCAGCAGCGTTTTAACCGCATCTTGTTGCTGAGCCTGAGGAGGTTGTGTTGCTGCCTGACTAGTTATCGGCAGAGCGATGTCCAGGGTTTTCTTGATCGGGGCATAACACAATCCCTTTTCGCTACAGCCCTGATAGCTCGCCAGCAAGGTGATGTTGGCGGGAGCGTCGCCGACGTGATGCAAATGAATGGTGGCAATGATGCTCTGGTGATACACCTCGGTATCGCCGAAATTCGCGTCGTGCTTGGCTTCACCCTTGGGCAGATCAACGCTTGTGATGCTGCTTGTACTGCCTTCTTTCAGCTTGAAGGTGATCCGCTCGCGATAAAGATAATGGCGGGGTGCAATCTCAAGGTTGGCCTGCAACGTTTGTGCATCCTGAGTAGCAATTGACAGTTTGAAAGCCTGGTCAGGTTTTAGAAACCCGGCATCCCCAGCCTCTTCAAACAGGCTGCTGATGCTGTTGGATGTGCTATCGGCCCAGGCCGGGCTGGTGACCAGACAAAACAGCAGGAACAAAGTGCGTAACATTAGCGAGTCGTCTCTTTTGATACCCATTGCAGATAGGCCTGTAGGCCGCCTGTGACAGGGACATGAATGATTTCAGGAAGTTCGTAGGGGTGGAGCTTGCAAATCGTGGCTTCGACCTCAATATAACGGTTCAAGGTGGTCTTGATCAACAGTGGGATTTCTTGTGCGCTTTCGGTCTTGCCCTGCCAATGGTAGATTGAGGTACAGGGCGCGAGAATATTGACGCACGCAGCCAACCCTTGCGCGATCAGGTGCTCGGCTAGCGTGGTCGCTGTGGCTTGGTCCGGTACGTTGGTCAGGACGACAATTTGATCCATAAACGAAGGAATTCAATGCGTTTGCTTATCGTGTTGCTGATTTTACTCGCATTCCCAGTGCTGGAGTTGGTGCTGCTGTTCCAACTGGCGGAACGCATCGGTTGGTGGTTGCTGGCCTACCTGCTTGTTTCCGCGACTTGCGGATGGCTGTTGATTCAGGATGAACGTTGGGTCGCTTTTGGTCGGATGGCCGAAACCTTACGCGAGGGGCAGCATCCGGTGCGCGCCCTGCTTACCAGCGCCAAAAAAATCGTCGCAGGCATCCTGCTCATATTGCCAGGCGTGTTGAGCGACGTGATTGCAATCTTGATTCTGCTGATCCCTGCGCCTCGCATTCAACAATCCCAGCCTGATGAGGTCGTCATCGAGGGTGAATGGCGGCGAGAAGAGTAGTCGTTCGCTATGATAAAATCGCCCATTTGCTCTACACCATTCAGAAAGTTGAAGCATGTCTTTCCAGGTCACCCTCCAGCCTAGCGGCCATACCTTCACCACCCAGAACGATGACACCATCCTGAATGCCGCGCTTGAAGCAGGTTTCAACCTGCCCTACGGATGCCGCAACGGGGCTTGTGGCGCCTGCAAAGGCAAGGTACTTGAGGGTTCCGTCGAGCACACCGATTATCAGGCGCATGCCCTGAGCGAAAGCGAGCTGGCGGAGGGTCTGGCCCTGTTCTGTTGCGCCAAACCGCAAAGCGATCTTGTCATCGAATGCAAGGAAATCGGCCTCAAGGCCGGTATCCAGCCCAAGACTCTGCCTTGCCGTGTGGAAAAAAAGGTACAGCTGGCGCCGGACGTGATCGCCATGTACCTCAAGTTGCCGGCTAACGAGCGCCTGCAGTTTCTGCCCGGCCAGTATGTCGAATTTCTGCTGAAAGATGGCGCACGCCGGGCATTTTCACTCGCCAATGCTCCGTTCGACGACCAGACATTGGAATTGCACCTGCGCCTGATCCCCGGTGGAAAATTCACCGAATACGTGTTCAACGAAATGCCGGAGAAGGCCATCCTGCGTTTCGAGGGGCCGTTCGGTACCTTTACCCTGCGCGAAGAAAGCGACAAGCCCATCATCTTTGTCGCCGGTGGCACCGGCTTTGCGCCGATCAAGGGCATTCTTGAACATGCTTTCCACCACAATATCCAGCGCGAGATGGTGCTGTACTGGGGCGCGCTTGCCAAGCCTGACCTCTACCTGCCTGAACTGCCGCAGCAATGGGCGGCCGAGCACCCCAATTTCCGCTTCATTCCCGTATTATCCGACCCCAAGCCCGAAGATGAGTGGGCTGGCCGTTCCGGTTACGTGCATCAGGCGGTGCTGGCAGACTACCCTGATTTGAGCGCTTATCAGGTCTACTGCTGTGGGGCACCCGCCATGGTGGAAGCTGCGCACGGTGACTTTGCAGCTAACGGTTTGCCGGACGATGAATTCTTTTCCGACGCATTCACCTTCGCGCCGAAGAAATAGTCACTTGCATCAGGTGATACCCAAGCAAAAGCCGGCATTGCCGGCTTTTTGTTGTGCTGAACACTGGGGATAGTGTTGAAACAGGTTGTGCAGTCAGCTTATTCCGCTTCTTGTAGCGCGTATTCCAAACTCTGACGATACTGCTGGTAGGCGGCTTCTTGCTGTCCTCGGCGTTCGAGCAATCTCGCCAGTGCCAAGTGTGCCGCGCTGCTTGGCGCCACACTGATGCTGGCTTCCAGATAGCTTTGGGCTTTGCCCCACAGTTCCTGCCGCAGGCACAGGTTGCCGAGCGACAACAGTAAACCGGCGTCGTCGTGGTGATCCTTGAGCCAGAATTCGGATTGCTGCAGTTGCTTGAGCGTATCTTCGCCAGCACAATCACCGTAGCGTCCTGCCAGCGCGCTATCCCAATGTTTGGTCAGGCTCATTTCGATGATCTGGGCCGCCGTGGCGCCATCACCGGCCGCCAGAAAGTGGCGAACGCCGAGACGTGCCATCTGGGTTTGCAGGCGCGTGGCCTCGGGGATTTTCTTCCAGTAAGCGAGCAATTCGCGTGCATTGCCTGCATGGCGTTCCAGTAATTGCTGGTGCGTGTGGTAGAGCACTTGCAGCTTGTGCACCGGCTCGATGGCGCCACGTTTTTCCAGCCTTGTGACGGTGGCTTGCACCTGTTCCCAGTTGCCGAGGCGCTGATGGATCTTGAGCAATAGTTTCAGGCCGGGTGCGTAATTGGGCTCGATTTTTTCCAGCTGTTGCAGGGGCCGCAAGGCTTCGGAATACTCACGCCCATCCAGTAGCAACTCGGTCTGGGTTAGCAGACGTGACACCGCGGCTTCCGGCGCCAGTCGTTCAGCTTCAGCCAGATAGAAATCTCGCTTGGCGCGGTGTTTCAGGCGATGTGCGGCCCGTGCGGCCACCAGCGCGCTGAGTCCGGCATCTTCACCCAGTTCCAGCGCTCGTGCGGCCGCGGTTTCGGCTTTTTCCCAACGACCCTCCACCAGAGCATGCAGGCCTTCCAGCATGGATTCATGCGCTTCTTTCTGGCGCTGTACCTGTTTGAACTTGTGGACACTTTCGGGAAGATGCAATGTGTACTGGATCAGGCGCAGGGTGCCGTGCAGCGAGGCAAAACCGACCACCAGCAGGATCACCAGCAGGTTGAGGGAAAACTCGACGCGGTAAGGCGGCTGAACCACCAGCACGTAGCCATCATTGGAGCCGAACACCAGTGACAGCGCCACAGCGCCACCCAGGATGAATAACAGCCAGATCAGGAATTTCACTTGTTTCGCTCCAACGCCAGCTTGTATTTGGCGACGGCATTCAGGCTTTCACTGATGTCCGGCAGCTGGATGGTGATGCTGCTGGACGACAATTGCTGCAGGCTGGCCAGCGCGTTTTTGCTGGCGATATCCTGCACATCGAAATAGCGCCTGATCCAGAGATCGGCGGTGTGCAGGTCAACACGATAAGTGGCTTCGTCATGTTGCAACAATGCAATGCGAGCGGCGAGCAGACGCAGCTTGAGGTTTTCGCGAAGAAAGTAGCTCTGATCAGTGGTCAGTAGCGGGGTTTCAGGGTGGTCCATGCGTTCCACGCGTACCATGCGGCGGATATCCTGCCAGATTTCCTGCGTCAGGCGGCGCCAAGGGTTGGAATCCCAATCCGGTTTGCCTGCATCTGTTCTCGGGTGCCGTTCGCTGGCCAGTGGCAGCTTGTCTGCGGCATCGGCCAGGGCTTCCAGCTTGAGGCTCATGCCGACGATGTCGATGCTGGGCAAGACTTGCAGTTTCTGGATGTCTTTGCCGATCACCTTGCGCAACTGGATGATCTGCGGCTTGTCCAGTTCCTGCAGGCGGTTGTCGGCCGTTTGCAGCGCGAGCAGTGCCGGTTTGACGTTGCCGGCCAGTTGCAGTTGCTGGCTGGCGATGATGACCAGTTGTTCGGCTTCAGAAATGGTCCAGGCATCTCGGTTGCTTGCCAGTTCCAGATACAGTGTCTGCAGTGATTCCTGTTGGGCGCGCGATTCTTCCAGTTTCTGTTCCAGCAGCGCGATCTTGGCCCCGGCTTGCACGGTGGTTTCATCAGCGTGTTTGGAGAGCGTCAGGCTTTCGCGGTTACGCCCGTCGAATTCGCTCAAGCGCTGCGTGAGGGTATTTTCCAGCTTGCTGGTGCGTTGTCGCTGATCCAGCCACTGCCAGGAGGTCGCAACCAGAGCGACAACGGCCACGGCCAGCGCAATCTGCACCAGCGGGCGCGGTTCAGCCGGAAGTATTTCCTCAAGCGTGCTATTTTCGGTTTGCGTCTCTTCGCTCATGGTACTTGCCTTGTGTGTTTGATCAGGCAGTTCAGCATGCCCTCGTCGCCGGGTGCATCGCTGACGGCTACCTGCAGGCCGTTACGTTGTGCCAGCTCTGCGATACGTGCGTGGTTGACACAGATCAGCGTGTTGCGCAGCCATTCGGCATCGCTGGCTAAATCCAGCAGATTACGCAGCGCTTCGCTGCTGGTGACAACCACGGCATGCAGCTGCTTATTCTGCCACAGACGCGGTAAATCGCCTGCATCATGTTGCGGATTAACGCGCTGGTAACACTCGGCAAATTGCACCGTGGCTCCGCGTGCGTTCAGGATTTCTGCCAGCAATTCGCGTCCGCCGACGCCGCGAAAGATCGTGACACGCTTGCCAGCCACCGTCTGCATTTCAGGCAGTGCCAGCAGGTGCTCGCTGTCGTGGCGATCTTGTGGAATCAACACTGAACCAACCCCGAATTTTTGCAATTCAGCCGCAGTGCTGGGGCCAATCGCCGCAAAGCGAAGCCGCGACGGGAGCGTGGGGAATCGGTGCAACACACGCGGCATGGCTTGCTGCACAGCGTTGCTGCTGATAAAGATGGCCCAATCGGCATCAACGAATTGATCAATATGGGCGTCGAACACGCTGTAGTCCGGCAGGGGGGCAATGGCGAGCAACGGGAACAGCAAAGGCGTTCCGCCTTGTGCGCTGATCAGTTCTGCTAACGTGTGCGATTGCTCAATCGGGCGCGTGATGGCGATGACGCTGCCCGAGAGCGGCGTATCAGGCATGGTGGTCAAGCGCTGCCAGAATGCGGTCTGCGCCCTGCTCCACCAGCTTCTGCGCCAGCGATTTGCCCAGGCTGTCGGCATGCGAGGGTTCGCTGCTGGCTTCGGCGCGGACAATTTCGCTGCCATCCACACTGGCGACAAAACCAACCATATGCAGCTGGTTACCTCGCACTTGGGCATAGGCCCCCAGCGGCACCGTGCAGCTGCCGGCCAGCGCACGGCTCATAGCGCGTTCGGCTTCGACACAGGCGGCGGTTTCAGGGTGGTTCAGCGGCTGTATCAGCGCACGTACATCGTCTCGGTCAGCGCGGATCTCGATGCCCAGCGCCCCTTGGCCGACGGCAGGAATGCTTTGTTCCGGATCGATCAACTGGGTGATGCGGCTTTCCAGCCCCAGACGTATCAGGCCTGCAGCGGCCAGAATGATCGCAGCATACTGACCTTCATCCAGCTTGCGCAGCCGGGTTTGCAGATTGCCGCGCAGCGATTCGATCCGGAGATGCGGAAATCGTGCCTGCAGCTGGCTTTGGCGACGCAGACTGGACGTGCCGACGATGCTGCCTTCCGGCAAATCTTCCAAGCTTTCAAAGCGCACCGACACGAACGCATCGCGGGGGTCTTCGCGCTCCCCGGTCGCTGCCAGCGCAAAACCTTCCGGCAGGTTCATGGGCACGTCTTTCATCGAATGCACAGCCAGATCTGCGCGGCCGTCAGCCAATGCCTGCTCCAGTTCCTTGACGAACAAGCCCTTGCCGCCGATGCGTGCCAACGGTGAATCCAGAATCTGATCGCCCGTGGTGGTCATGCCGAGGATTTCAACGGTCGTATCGGGGTAAAGCGCCTGCAGGCGCGCCTGAATGTGGCGTGCTTGCCACAGGGCCAGCGCGCTTTCACGCGAGGCGATAACCAGCTTTTTTGGGGGTGTCGTCATGGGAGTTGCACTGTTGATGAATGGCTGCAATTTTAACCGAATTAAGGATTCGGCCGCGCAACTTCATTGGCTGCCAAACTCGCGCACAATGTGTTGCTGCCGGCGGCTGACGGGCAGCACGTCGTCCGGCCCTTTAAGTAGTGCAACCCAGTGCACCTCGCCATCAATGCCGTGATGCTTTTCGAAGCCACGGATGGATGATCTCGCGGCCAGACAATTGCGGTGCAGGCGCACGAAACGCTCCGGGAACTCCTGCTCGATCTGGGTCAGCGATTCTTCGATCAGATATTCACGATCCAAGGTGCGCACGGTCAGATATTTCAGTTCAGCACGTAGGAAAATGACCTCGTCGACAGCCACCAGCAGGATACGGCCGCGCTCGGTGACGCTGAAATGGGTGCGCGCAGACCGAATCTGCCGGAGTTCTTCCATCTGCGCCGGCAGCAATGTACGTGCCTTGCGCAGGGCGTTGGCCAGACGCTCGAGGCGGATGGGCTTCAATAAGTAATCAACGGCATTGAGTTCGAACGCTTGAACTGCATGCTCATCGTAGGCGGTTGCGAAAATGATTGCCGGTGGATGTTCGAGCTTCTGCAAGTGTTCAGCGGTTTCCAGACCATCCATTTCCGGCATGCGGATGTCCAGCAGCAGCACGTCGGGGTGCATTTCCTCAGTGAGCGCGATGGCTTGTTTGCCGGTCAACGCTTCGCCGACAACGTGCGTGCCCGGGATGTCAGACAGCAGTTCGCGCAAGCGTTTACGCGCGGGGGCTTCGTCATCGGCGATCAGGATGTTGAGTTGATCTGCGCTCATGTTGATTTGCTGCGTCGATAGGGAATCACGATATGCACACGGTACTGGTCACCGATGACTTTGGTCATGAGCTGAGCCTCGGCGTCGTAGTGCAGCGCCAGGCGCTCGCGTATGTTGCCGAGCGCCATTTTGTTGCCGATGTGGTGATCACCCTTGAGGCGGTACGGATTGGTGAGCACGAGGTGGACTTGGTCGCGGCTGCGGTAAAGATTGATCGTAATTTCACCGCCTTTTTCGAAGGGCTCGATTCCATGGTAAACAGCGTTCTCCAACAGCGGCTGCAATACCAGCGGCGGGATCAAGGCATCTTCGGGCATATTGTCGATGTGCCAGATGAGCTGTAGTCGCTCTTCCAGCCGTAGTTTTTCCAGATCAAGGTACTGGCGGCATAGTTCCAGTTCGTTTTGCAGTGGCACCAGTTGTCGGTTATCCGCCATCAGCACACGAAACAGGTCTGCCATATCTTCCAGTGCCGTTTCGGCGCGTTTGGGGTCAGTACGGATGAGCGAAAGCACGGCATTCAGGCTGTTAAACAGGAAGTGCGGGCGGATGCGTGCCTGCAGAGCCTGCAGCCTGGCCTCGGCGATGGCGGGTGAGAGCGCCCGACTGCGCAGGTTGAAGTACAGCAGCAGCGTTGCCACTACCACGCTCGACAAAAAGAAGCTGCGCCACAGTGATGGCGCGGTTTCAAGCGCGAAGAGGTTGCCGGCGAAATTCTGCACCCCCGCCGTCAGCAACACCACCAGCATCATCACGGCCACCATGCCCAGATGGTAAGACAATCGCGCGAGTGCGTTGTTAAGCAGGAAAAGTCCCAGCAGCGTCAGCAGCAGGATGGGCTGAACTGCCGCCGAAAGTTGCAGTAAAGCCGGGAGCGTCGACGCTAGAGTTTCGGAGCGAACGACCGCGGCCACTGCAGCCATGGCATTTACCAGCAGCAGGATGCGCAACTGTACGCCCATATTGCGAAAGTCAGGCAGCGTGACGGGAATGCGAAGGTTGTTTTGCTTTATACTTGCCATTTTGCAATTATTTGGTAAGTGGTGCCCGCAATGCAAGACAAATCAAAGGCTTGGTCTGGACGTTTCAACGAACCGGTGGCCGAACTGGTCAAACGTTATACGGCTTCGGTCGAATTCGATCAACGTCTGGCTGAATTCGACATTCAGGGATCGCTGGCCCATGCCCGCATGTTGGGGACTCAGGGCATCATCGCGGCGAGCGATGTCGCCGCCATTGAAAAGGGCTTGGGCGAAATTCTTGAAGAAATTCGTGCGGGTCAATTCGAGTGGCTGCTGGATCTGGAAGATGTCCACCTCAATATCGAGAAACGCCTGACAGACAAAGTTGGCGACGCAGGTAAGCGTTTGCACACAGGGCGTTCGCGTAACGATCAGGTGGCGACCGATGTGCGCCTGTGGTTGCGTTCCGTGGTCGATGACGTGCTTGCCGGCATTCGCAAATTGCAGTTGTCATTGGTGGATCTGGCAGAAGCGCATGCCGATACCGTCATGCCCGGTTTCACCCATTTGCAGGTGGCCCAGCCGGTTACGTTCGGTCACCACCTGCTGGCCTATTACGAGATGCTCAAGCGCGATGCCGAGCGCTTTGCCGATGCCCGCAAGCGCATCAACCGTTTGCCGCTGGGCGCCGCCGCGTTGGCAGGCACCAGCTATCCGATCGATCGTGAAGCAGTAGCGAGTGCGCTGGGTTTCGACGGCGTGTGCGAAAACTCGCTGGATGCGGTGTCTGATCGCGATTTTGCCATTGAATTCACGGCCGCTGCTGCGCTGGTGATGACACACCTGTCGCGTTTTTCAGAAGAACTGATCCTGTGGTCCAGTCCGCGTTTCGGATTTGTCGATATTGCCGACCGCTTCTGCACTGGCTCTTCCATCATGCCGCAGAAGAAGAACCCGGACGTGCCCGAACTGGTGCGCGGCAAGACCGGTCGTGTAAACGGCCATCTGGTGGCGCTGCTGACCCTGATGAAAGCCCAACCGCTGGCCTACAACAAGGACAACCAAGAAGACAAGGAAGGCCTGTTCGACACCGCCGACACTCTGCTGGTGACGCTGGAAATCTATGCTGACATGCTGCGCGGCATCACGGTCGACAAGGCCGCCATGCGTCAGGCCGCCGCTGAAGGCTTCGCCACCGCGACCGATCTGGCGGATTACCTGGTGAAAAAGGGCCTGCCCTTCCGTGATGCGCACGAAGCCGTCGCACGTGCGGTGCGTCTGGGCGTCGATCGGGGTTGCGACATTGCCGACCTCAGCCTCGCCGAACTGCAATCGTTCTCGCCGCTGGTGGGCGAAGACGTGTTCGATGTGCTGACGCTGGAAGGGTCGCTCGCCAGCCGTAACCATATTGGCGGTACGGCACCGGAGCAGGTCAGAAAGGCGATTGCCCGGGCACGTAGCTACCTTGGTTAGACAAAAGTCTTTGAGCGAATGAGCATTATTTTGGGAATTCTTGGAGTTCTAGTCGCATTCTTGGCACGTGCGGCGCTTTATAACCTTGGTAGATCTGCACTAGATAAGATGGGTTTAAAAAATAAATTTAATGGCCCATTTTCATTTTCGCAAATTGCTGATTTCACTTTGGTATTAACGTTTATTTTGTTAATAGCATTCGTCGCATTCATCAATAACCACTAGAAATTTTCTTCAAATTTCTTAGCTGAATCGTTTCAGCAGCCCATCCACTTCACTCGCTGGCAGGGTGGCCATCACGGTCACCCGCTCGCCGAACTGCTTATCCAGCAATTGCCCGCCCAGTTTCCCCAGTTCCCGCGTGAAAGTGTCCAGTTTGGCGTAATCCAGCGTGAGCCTGATTTGCTGCATTTCCACGTAAGGCGCGCTGGTGGCGGCATCCAGCGCCATTTTGGCGGTATTGCCATAAGCGCGCGCCAGCCCGCCGGTACCAAGGTTGATACCGCCGTAATAGCGGATTACCCCGACGCAGACATTGACCAGCTTGCGCCCTTCCAGATGCTGCAGAATTGGCATGCCGGCCGTGCCCGAGGGCTCACCGGCGTCGTGGAAGCGCTGCACGATGCCTTGCGGGGCCTTGACCCGAAAGGCGTAGGCCAGATGGTGGGCATGCGGGTGTGCTGTCGCCAGCTTGCGCAGCATCGCGCCGATGGCGCGTTCGCTGTCGCAGGATTCAGCCAGCGCGACGAAGCGGGATTTGTTGATGGTCTGCTCGGCCTGGCCGGGTTGGACGATGCGCTGCATGGCTGGATTTATTCCAGAAACAGTTGCAGCAACTCGTTGAGAAAGCGTTGGCCGTGCAGGGTGGGCGCAATGCGTTCGGCGGTTCTGCTCAGCAGCCCCTTTGCCTCCGCTTCTGCCAGCGCGGCTTCAATGGATGACAGCGGCAAGCCAGTACGTTGCTCGAACAGCGCGGGCTCGAATCCCTCCGTTAACCGTAAGGCATTCATCATGAACTCGAAGCCCAGATCTTCGATAGTGAGCGTGCGCTCGCTTTCAATATGCGTGTTGTCGGCAATACCTTTAAGGTAAGCAGCCGGGTGTTTGGTGCGGGCCTGACGGAGGATGCGGTCGGGCAAGGTGAGCTTGCTGTGCGCGCCGGCGCCGATGCCCAGATAATCGCCGAACTCCCAGTAGTTGCGGTTGTGGCGACATTGCCTGCCGGCTTGGGCAAACGCCGAGGTTTCATAGTGCTGATAACCTGCATGCGCCAGTTCTGCTTCGATCGCTTCCTGCATGGCGGCGCTGGTGTCGTCATCAGGCAGCGGTGGCGGCGAATGGTGAAAGGCAGTGTTGGGTTCCAGCGTCAGGTGGTAAGCCGACAGATGGGTGGGCGCGTAGCTGATTGCAGTGCGGATGTCCTGCAGTGCCTCGTCCATCGATTGCTGCGGCAAGGCGTACATCAGGTCGAGGTTGACGTTGCCGACGGTCGCCAGCGCCAGTTCGACCGCGCGCCTGGCCTCGGCGGCATCGTGGATGCGGCCGAGTGCTTTTAAATGGGTGTCGTTGAAGCTCTGGATTCCCAGCGACAGGCGATTGATGCCGGCCGCCTTGAAGGCGGCGAAGCGCCCGGCCTCCACAGTGCCCGGATTGGCTTCCAGAGTGATTTCCACATTGACGGCCAACGGCAACAGCATGCGGATGCGCGCCAGCAGATCGTTCAGCACGTCAGGATCCATCAGGCTGGGCGTGCCGCCACCGAAGAAGATGCTCTGCACGCGTTTGCCCCATACCAGCGGCAGCGCTTGCTCCAGATCAGCGATCAGGGCGTCGGCGTAGGCTTGGTCGGGCGTCTGCTGCTTCGCTTCGTGCGAGTTGAAATCGCAATACGGGCACTTGCGCACGCACCACGGGTAATGAACGTACAGGCTAAGTGGCGGAGGAAATGCAGCCGAGGTCACAGCGCTTCGCCGCGCAGCCTCTCCAGCAATGCGCGTAGCGCCTGGCCTCGATGGCTGACTTGGTTCTTGTCTGCTGTGGAAATCTCGGCCACGGTCTGGTTGAATGTGGTGTCGAGAAACAGCGGGTCATAACCGAAACCGCCCTCGCCGCGAGCGGCTTCCAAGATCACACCATGCCATTGGCCTTCGGCGATGATGGGTTGCGGATCGTCGGCGTGGCGCAGCAACACCAAAGCGCAGTGATAATGGGCACGGCGGTCAGCCACGCCCTGCATGCCGGCCAGCAGCTTTTCGTTGTTGCGCGCATCCGAACGCGGCTCGCCGGCATAGATGGCAGAAATCACTCCCGGAGCACCACCTAGCGCGTGCACACAGATGCCGGAGTCGTCTGCCAGCGTCGGCAGACCGGTCAGCCGTGCAGCGTGCCGTGCCTTGGCCAGCGCATTTTCGATGAAGGTGACGTGCGGTTCGTCCGCTTCCGGCACATTGAAGACCGATTGCGATACTGCTTCGATGCCCAGCGGTTGCAGCAACGTGCTGATCTCGTGCAGCTTGTGGGCGTTGCCGGTGGCGATGACCAGTTTCTGCATGACAGACTTTTGCATTACAGCCCCAGCGCGGCTTTCTGTTTGGCGATCAGTTCGGTAATGCCGGCTTGTGCCAGATCCAGCATCGCATTCATTTCATCACGACGGAACGGCGTGCCCTCAGCCGTGCCCTGGATTTCGACGAAACCGCCGTTGCCGGTCATGACCACATTCATGTCGGTGTCGCAGCCGGAATCCTCGATGTAATCCAGATCCAACACCGGCGTACCCTCGTAGACGCCGACAGAGATGGCGGCGACGAAATCGCGTAGCGGGGATTCAGTGATCAGCTGCTTGTCCAGCAGGGTGCCAATGGCGTCATGCAGTGCGACGAAGGCGCCGGTGATGCTGGCGGTGCGGGTGCCGCCATCAGCCTGGATCACGTCGCAATCAATTTGAATTGTGCGTTCGCCCAGTTTATCCAGGTCGATAATCGCGCGCAGGCTGCGGCCGATCAGACGCTGGATTTCCTGCGTGCGGCCACTCTGCTTGCCACGGGCCGCCTCGCGGTCCATGCGGCTGCCCGTAGAGCGAGGCAGCATGCCGTATTCGGCGGTGACCCAGCCCTGGTTCCTGCCACGCAGGAAAGGCGGGACTTTTTCGTCGATGCTGGCAGTGCACAGCACATGCGTATCGCCGAACTTGATGAGCACGGAACCTTCGGCGTGTTTGGTATAGCGGCGGATGATCTCGACCGGGCGCAGAGCTCCGGGCGCGCGTTGACTGGGGCGCATTGCTGACCTCTTGCTGATATTCGAAGGCTGGAATTATACCCCGCGCATATGAACTTCAGCGGCAAGGGTGGAGAACTGCCTACTTGCCGACGTTCTTGATTGCGGCCTGAATCTCGGCGATGGCGCCTTCGATGTCGTCATCAGTTAGCGTGGATGCTTCCGGGTCAAGCGGCTCGTCATCCGGGTGTTGCGGATTCATCATGATCGTCGTGATGGCATCGAGCGGCATGGTGGCGGTCGAGACCTGCAATTTGCCGGAAACCATGCCGCCCCAGTTGAAGCCGATAGCGCTCATGTTGTCGCTTTTGCTGTCGATACGCGATTCCGCGAGATCAAGCAGGTCGGGAATGGCCATATTGACCGTTTCACTGGACAGAATCTCGGCCATTTTCTCATCCCCTACGAGTGACCATAGCCCGTCACTGCATAGCAGGATCGTGTCGCCGTCGCGCAGTTCAACTGGTTCTGCCAGCTCGACTTTGGGTCTGACCTCGCCACCCAGGCAGTTATAAATCTTGTTGCGCTCCGGATGCATGCCCAATTGGCCCAGATTGAGCAAGCCACGGCGAAACATCAGTTGCACCTTGGAGTGGTCCTCGGTGCGTTTAAGCACTTTGCCATCGCGAAAGTGGTAAAGCCGCGAGTCGCCTACATGTGCCACATAGAGTTCATCCCGCTGTGCGATGGCAGCGACGATGGTGGTGCGGGGGTGGTCATTCAGGCCCTTGAGCGCAACGTGGCTCTCGATGACATCATGCAC
>Ga0265331_10001927_pt1 | contig 14553 bp, 13 predicted proteins | sample 41923metaG_FD_202088 | JGI IMG/M metagenome (GOLD analysis project Ga0265331, IMG submission 202088) | Rhizosphere microbial communities from Carex aquatilis grown in University of Washington, Seatle, WA, United States - 4-19-23 metaG | ecosystem: Host-associated > Plants > Roots > Rhizosphere...
GCGAGGTCATGGCGACACTCTCCGCGCTGGGCATCGACGTGAAGATCTACCACCTGCCCCAGGAGGTGCCGAACCCCATCCCCTTCGACCAGGACACCGTCCACGCTTCCTACGATCCGGAATACGTCCGGCGCTTCTGGCGCGTCCTGATGTCGTCCGCCACGGTGCTGCGCCGGTTCCGCAGCGGCTTCACCGGCAAGGCGAGCCCGGTCCAGTTCTTCTGGGGCAGCTTCGACCTGGCCGCCACCCGCTTCTCCGGCCGCCGCGCACCCGAGCGCCCCGGCGCGGACGCCGTCACCCGCGAGGCCTACTCGCACGAAGTGATCAGCGCCGGCTGGTGGCCGGGCGGGAACGGCGTTGCGGACGCGGCTTTCTACGCCTATGCCGCACCCGCGCCGCCCGGTCTGGCCAAGGCGCCGATCCGCCCCGAGCGGGCGTTCTACAATTCTGAGCTTTCCGAGTTTCTGCTGATGTACAACGATGTGCGCGCGGCCGGGTCGCCCGAAGCCGAACTGCTCTCGTTCCTCGAAAGCACCTACGAAACCGCCGCCGAGTTGGCGCACTGGGACCGCGAATCTCTCGAAAGGAGCCACTTGCACGATGACGCAATGCACGCATCTTGAGCAGATCCGAGTTACCGAAACTACCGTCCACGTCTGCGAGGAATGTGTGAAGATGGGCGACCGCTGGGTGCACCTGCGGCTGTGTCTTACCTGCGGCCACGTGGGCTGCTGCGATTCGTCGAAGAACAAGCACGCGACCAAGCACTTCCACAAGACCGCCCACCCACTGATCCGCTCCATCGAGCCCGGCGAGCGCTGGGTGTGGTGCTTTGTGGACGAAGTAGAGGCCGGCGAACTGGAGGGCACCGCGGGCGCCTGATGTGTTGTGGGACGGACCCCCAGGTCCGCGCGGGTCCCCCTGGACCCGCCTTCCCGAGGCGGCCGAACAGGCCGACGGGGCGTCGGGCGCGGACCAGGGGGTCCGCCCCACAGCGCCTACAGCCTTCCCCGAAGCGCGCCCCTGAGCTGCGCCTCGTATTGCAGCGCGATCCGCGGCAGGAACAGAAGGAGCGGAAACGCGAACGCGAGGCGGCGCTCTTTCAGCGCCAGGAGAGCCAGCAGGACCAGTAGCGGCGACAGAATGCGTCCTGTGCCGTAGGCCGACGCCCAGATATCCGTCTTGTTGAGCATCGAGGCGAAAAGCGCGAACAAGACCGCCGTCACTTCGATCAGCCCCGTGCGGCGCTTCCACGCCAGGTAGACGGCCAGCAGCAAAGCCAGCCACGCGCCCGCCAGGACCAGTTCTTCGAAGGCGGCCGCGGCGCGGAGCCACAGGGTCGAGGTGGGGTCCGTGATGCCCTGTAGCGTCCGGTTGACGATCCCGCTCAAAGGGTACGACAGCCAGCGGGCTTCGTCGACCGGCGCGCGGCTGTATACGTAGGCCCACCATCCGACGGCAGGATACGGGCGTCCCTCAGTATACCGTCCGCCTGCCCGCGCGGGAACAGAGCGCGCCCGCGCTCAGCCCGTGGCCCCGCCGCTCCGTTCTCGCGCTGCCCTGCCCTGTATCTCGGCCCGCGTGGCGCGCCGCAGCCGGACGGCCGTCTTCTCCCCGTCGGCCGACTCGATCTCGAGCTCCAGTTGGGCCTCGTCGTCGCTCTGGCGGAACGTTACCCGCTCCGCCTCGTCGATGATGTGCGTCAGGTGGTCCAACGGATCTCTGCCCACCTCGATCTCGATCGCATTGGGCTCGCTGCCTTTGCTATCGGCGCTTACGCCTACCAGCGGCAGTTCGCGCGCTTCCACCCGCTCGCCGATTTCGATCGTGGTGATCCAGTCCTTATGCTGCGTGCTGAAGAAGTCGAAGAAATCCCTCCAGCGGCTTGCCGGTATTTCACGCTCTTGCATGGGAAGCCCCCCTCCGTGCCTGCAGAGAAAGATGAGGCTCAAGCGGCTGGGGTTACCAGTTTTAATACACCGAAGGCTGGGGTTCGAACTTGCCCCCTCCGTCCCCCGTTCGCCGCTCGCGCCACCGTGGGCGGCGTCGAGGCGGCGAACTGCCGCCAGCGACTTGGTCATCGGCATGACGGTGAAGGCGCGTGGCGGGCTCTCGACATGGCCAAGCTCGCCATCGGGTCGTTTGGAGCTCGCGTCCGTCAGCTTCAAGCTGATCGCCAGATGGCGCCGCCGTCCTGCGAAAGAAGATGGAAGCGGCTTCGCGCAGGCGCCCGCATCCAGCGTGTCGCGCACCTGGTGGAGCTTTGGACGAGGCCTAATGGCCGCTGATCCACCATTGACATCAGTGTATCACTGTATCAAAATGGAGTTGTGAGAACCACGGTCACTCTGGACGACGACGTCTACCAGTCCGCTGCACACCTGGCCCGCTCCTCGGGCGAGAGGCTCGGCAAGGTCCTTTCCAGACTGGCACGTCGGGGGCTTGCCCCCGCACCGCCGGCCGGCCCGCGCCGCCGTGGGCGCTTTCCCACCTTCGACGTGCCACCCGATGCACCCATCATCCCCGCCTCTCGAATCCAGCGCGTCATCGATGAAGAAGACATCTTCTGAAGTGCTGCTGCTTGACGTCAACGTATTGCTCGCGCTCGCGTGGCCCAATCACCAATTCCATCGCATCGCCACTCGGCGACTGGAACGCGGCCAAGAACGCTGGGCGACCTGCGCATTGACGGAACTGGGGTTCATTCGCCTCTCAGCCAATCCCGCAGTCGTTTCGCCGGCCAAAACGCCCGCCGAAGCGGCTCGTCTCCTTGCGGCGATGATCAAGGATCCGCGGCACGCCTATCTGGATCGCATGGCCCCGCCCACCAGCTTGGATTTTGGAAACATCATCGGGCACAACCAGATCACGGACGCGTACCTGCTCGCGCTTGCCCGGCGACAGAATGCGACGTTTCTGACATTCGACGCGCGCCTGCGTGGGCTGGCGGGGGGCGCCCAGGTCGAAATCCTGGGAGTCACGCGGTCACACAAGGGTACCGACGACTAAAGAACGCGCTCGCCCCTACGCCTGTTCGCAGAGGTCGATGTCCAGCCGCGCTGACACCCGAGAGATGGTCTCCACCAACCGGTCCACATGCGCGTCCGTATGCGCCGCGGTGCACGAAATGCGCAGCAGATTCTCCGTCGCCGCCGGGCGTAGCACCGGATTGACGTAGATCCCCTCTTCGAGCAACCCCTTGCACAGGCGGCATAGGTCGAGCTCGTTCGGCACTACCACTGGCACGATCGGCGTCTCGCCGTCCAGAACCGACCAGTTCCGGTCGCGCAGCGCTTGCCGAAGCCGCCGTGCGACCGTGAGCAGCCTCTCCCGCCGCTCCGGTTCCTTGTGCATGATGTCGAGCGCGGCGTTGACGGCGCCCACCGACGCCGGCGCCAGCGCGGCCGAGAAAACATACGGCCGGGCGTTGTGCTTCAGATACTCGATCACCGGCTTGGCGGACGCCACGAAGCCCCCCACCGAAGCCAGCGACTTCGAGAAGGTGCCCATAACGATGTCGATGTCGTCCAACACGCCGAAGTGCTCCGCCGCCCCGGCGCCCGTCGCACCCAGCACGCCTACGCCGTGCGCTTCGTCGATGTAGATGCGCGCGTCGTACTTCTTGGCCAGGTTCACCAGGCCGGGCAGGTCCGCCAGGTCGCCTTCCATGCTGAAGACGCCTTCGGAAACGATCAGCACTTTCTCCTCGGGCGAGCAACTCTCCAGGCAGTGCTCCAGATGGCCCATGTCGTTGTGGCGGAAGCGCACCGTGCGTGCCGGCGAGCGCAGCGCGCCCTCGAGCAGGCTGGCGTGCATGGTGTGATCGCACAGCAGAACGTCGCCGCGGTCGGTGATTGCCGACAGCGCGGCGTAGTTGCCCTGGAAGCCGGTGCCGTAGATCATCGCCGATTCCTTGTGAACCAGCGCGGCCAGCTTCTCTTCCACCTGCACGTGGATATCGAGCGTCCCGTTCAGCAGCCGCGAGCCACTGCAGCCGCTCCCGTAACGGCGCACCGCTTCCTGCGCCGCCGCCTTCACCTTGGGATGGTTGGTCAGCCCCAGGTAATCGTTCGAACCAAACATCAGGACTTTGCGGCCTCGCAGGCGGATCTCGCCCGGCCCGCAGCCTTCGTGCCCTTCGAAAACCTCGAACCAAATGTACAATCCCGCGTCCTGAAGGTCCTTTGGACGCGTGAAGTTACGACACTTCTCGAACAGGTCGTTGCTGGCCATTGAGCCATTCCGGCCACGCGCGACCGAAGTTGAGGGGGATGAGCTCCGCATGTTCAGTTCCATTCGTAAATGCGATAGGTTTTGTACCGCTTGCCGCCGAGCGCCTCAGCCGAACGATTCATGAGCGTGTTGTCCTCCAAAATCCAAGACGCCTCGCAGTCGCGGTAGCCCAGCCGCACTGCATGCCGGAAAAGTTCCGCGTAAAATCCCGCGGCCACTCCTGCCGTCCGGTACTCCTCCACCACGCCCAGTACAAGAACCCGCAAACTTCGTATAGAGCGTTTATGATACAAGATTTTTAGTAGTCCCAGCGGAAACAATCTTCCGTCGGCGTGCTTCAGCGCCTGATTGACGTCCGGCAGGCCCAGAGCGAAACCCACAACCTTGCCCCGGACCTCACCCAGCAGCACGAACCCAGGCTCCAGTATAGCCTTCATGTCGTGTGCCATGAAAAGGAATTCATCTCGCGTCACCGGCACGAATCCCCAGTTCCGGCTCCAGGCGGAGTTGTACACCTTCCACACCCGCTCCACCTCTTCCTCGAACCGATCCATGTGGATGGGACGAATCAGGACCTCGTTCGCTTTGGATGAGCGGTCGGCCACGCGCAGAAAGCGCTCCATGGGGGCGCCCTCCGTAGGGGCCAGGTAGGCATACAGATCCTTGGCCTTGCGGAGCCCCGCGCCCTGGATCAGGGCATCGTAGTAGGCCGGGTTGTACGACATCATGACCTTGGGCGACGAATCGAAGCCCTCCACCAGAACGGCGCACTCATAGTTCGTCGAGGGGTTCACCGGCCCCCGAATGACCTCGGCGCCGCGCTCCACCAGCCACTTGCGTGCGGCGCCCAGGAGGGCCGTCGCCACCTCCTGTTCGTCCACGCACTCGAAGAACCCGAAGAATCCCGCCTGCTCCTGGTGAAACTCGCTGTAGTTGCGATCCAGAATCGCTGCCACGCGGCCAATCGGACGGCTATCGCGAAGCGCCAGGAAACACTGCATCTCCGCATGCGCGTAGAACGGGTGTTTGTGCTGGTCGAACAGCTCCTTCTGTGCGATGCGCAGCTGCGGGACCCAGTAAGGGTCGCCGCAATAGAGAGAGTACGGAAACTCGATGAACTGGTGCAAACCGCGCTTGTCTCGAACCGGAACGATTTCGAATCCGCTCAATTGCGCACTTCCGCCTGGTCTTTTGAAGCTGCCCGCAGCCGAACCGGTACGCCTGAACACAACACCGGCGACACCGTCAGTACCGCCACAGCCAGCACGACGCCTGCAAACACATCAACCGTGTAATGATAGCGCAGGTAGACGGTCGCTGTGACGATCAAAATCGTGTACAGCGAAAATGCGGCGAAGAGCCGTTGTGAAACGAAGCGGCTACCCCACCAGGCGACCATGGTCATTTCGGTGTGTCCACTCGGAAAACAATCGAAGCGGGCGGACTCGAGCCGATTGAGTGTGGCCTGCATCGATTCGAAAAGCCACAGGCCGTGAAGGTCCACGTGCTGCAGGTGCGCCAGAAAGAATCGGGGGCCCCGCACCGGAACCAGCAAGTAGCCTAAGTAGGACGCCAGAAAGCCCAGCGCCACCAGAACACCGTAGTAGCGGAACTCCGGGTACCGCTTCTTCCACCAGAGGGCGATCGCCACCAGAACCACCGACGGAATAAAGAGCGTGTAGGCGATCTGCAGGAACTCGGTGAGCACCGGAGTCTGCACGCGCTCCAGCCACACCGTAGGATGCGCTCCCCAGATCCTGTAGTCGAGCGATGCGATCTGTGCGTCGTAGTCGACCGTCCGGATCGCCGGGACCAGCATACCCATTTCCCAGTAAAAGACCGGAATGTATGCTAGAGGATACCAATAGTGGAAGAGGTTGACCGGTTGGGACGGAGCGCTCGCCCGCGCCGCCACCACGATCAGCGCGGTTCCAGCGGCGTGTGCGGCGAGCAGCAACCCCGCACCGGGCACCTTGCCGTAGTTGACCGCGATGAGTACGGCTATGCCAGCCAGGTAGCCTAGGAACAGGCGGTCGACGGGCCAGAAACCGGGGATCCGGGCCGGCCCATGCGTGGGGCTCACCACTTCAGCCATTTTGAATCTTTATACCACGCCAGCGTCTCTTCGAGGCCCTCCCTCAGACCGCGCGCCGGTTGAAAGCCCAACTCCTGGCGAGCCCGCGTGCCGTCACAGGTCCAGTACCGGCAGCGCGCTTCGATGATCTTCTGGCGCGAAACGATGCTGGGTTTGCCGCTGAGGCGCGAGACTCCCTCCGCGCACCAGCCGGCCAGATAGGCGAGCGACGCCGGCACCCTGACCGTGCGGACCCGCCGGCCCATGATGCTGGCCGCGGTCTGGGCGAAGGTGGTCCACGAGACCGGCTCGGGGTTCGCCACGAAGTAGGTCCGTCCCGCCGCCCCCTCGCTCGATACGGCCAGCCAGATGGCCTCGGCCAGGTCTTTCACGTGTATGTAGCTGAAGTAGGATTCCTCCCTGCCGATCCGCACGGTAATGCCCTTGGCGACCGACCGCAGCACCTCGAAGACGTCCGTGTCCCGCTGCCCGTAGACCACCGGCGGCCGCAGAATGACCGCGCGCCCGGACAGAGAGGATGCCCGCACGGCGCCTTCCGCGGCCAGTTTGGAGCGGCCATACCAGGTGAGCGGGTGCGGCGCGGCGTCTTCGTCCAGCGGGCGTAGATCGGGACCCGGCCCGATGGCGGCCAGGCTGCTCACATGGATGAAGCGTCGCACCGAATCGCCCTGCCGCTCGCACGCCCGCAGCAGGTTCTCCGTCGCCCGCGGATTGCCCTGCTCGAACGCGGCCTCCGAGAGCGCCTTGGTAACGCCTCCGACGTGTACCACGACGTCCGCGCCTTGGAGCGCCTCATCCAGGCCCGTCCCCGCCGCCAGGTCCCCCTGCACCACCTCGATACCCTCGCGGGGAAGGTACCGCGACGAGCTGGACGCCCGCACCAGGCACCGCACGCGCGCACCCGCCGCCACCAGCCGCTCCACAACGTGGCTTCCGACGAACCCCGTGCCGCCCGTAACCAGAATGAGCATCTCCCCACCAAACCGCACTAACGCATCATACAGCAGCCAAACGGGCCCCCGCCCCAAACACCCGCCCTCCCCAGCACCCGCCCGCCCCCCAGCACAGAACCGCGCGCGTAAGCAAGCGGACCCGGCCGCCGCGCGAAACCCGCCCCGCCCCTGCCCTCGGCTATACTCGTCTCCAGGAGGGGTTTTCGCAAATGCACCACATCGGATTCCAAGCCGTTCTCGCGTTGTTGGCCCTGCCCGTGGCGGCCGCATCGCTGTTTGCCGCCGACGCCGTCCCATCGGCCGGCCAGCCCGCGCCCGGCTTCACGCTGCCGTCCCAGGACGGAAGCAAGATCGCGCTGACCGATCTCAAGGGCAAGTGGGTGGTCCTGTACTTTTATCCCAAGGACAATACGCCCGGCTGCACCATCGAAGCGCACAACTTCCAGCGCGACCTGGCAAAATACGAGCAGCTCAACGCCATGATCGTCGGCGTCAGCGTGGACTCTTCGGACAGCCACCAGGATTTCTGCGCCAAGCAGGGGCTGACTTTCAAGCTGCTGGCGGATACCGAAAAAAAGGTGTCGGACCAGTACGGTTCGCTTCGCCCCAACGGAATGGCGGCGCGCAACACCTTCCTGATCGATCCCGATGGCAAGCTGGTCAAGGTCTGGACCGCGGTCAACCCCGCCGGCCACAGCGAAGAGGTTCTGGCGGCCCTAGGCACCGCGACCGGCAAGTAGGCTAGCCCAGCTTCTTCATGAGCCAAGCCATATTGCGGCCGAGGGTGTGCATCGTCTCGATCCCCTCGGCGTCGTTCTCAACGTCGCCGATCTCGCGGCCGATCGCGATGTTCCAGTAGGAAGAGCCGGGCACGATCATCTCGCTGATCAGGAAGAAGTGGTTCAGCGCGTCGAAGGCGTGGATCGCCCCCGCCCTCCGCACCGCTACCACCGCCGCGCCCGCCTTACGCTGGAACATGCCCCCGTTGGCCCGCGCCACCAGGCAGGCCCGGTCGATTAGCCCCTTGATTTCCGGAGAAATGTCGGCGACATAAGTAGGAGAGCCGAGGATAATTCCATCGGCTGCGTCCATTTTAGCGATGCATTCGTTGCCAAAATCGTCTTTTTGCGCGCAGCGGCGGTCTTTCTTCTTCGAGCACTCGCGGCAGGCCACGCAGCCGTGGATCATTTTCCCGCTGAGCTGGACCAGTTCGGTCTCGATGCCCTCTTTCTCCAACTCCCCCAGCACGTGCCGGAGGAGAATGGCCGTGTTCCCGTCTCTGCGTGCGCTTCCACTGATGGCGACGACTTTCATAACCTGCTGTTGTACCGCAAATCGGCCGGTCGCCGCCACCCTACCGTGCAGGCGTGGCGCAGGCACTCTTGCCCAATGCCTCTTAGTTTTCAAGTGGGGCAGGACTCCAGTCCTGCAGCGGGTCTCCAGACCCGCCTCCGGCAGCCGTTAGGTTAGCGCGGATGGGGCAGACCCCTGGTCCGCGCGGGTCCGCTGCCCGCCCCGTCACTTCTTCACAGGCGGCTGATACGTCCCGGGCACCGCGCGGAGGGGATGGCCAGGCGGTTCCAGGCGTTGATCTCGATGATGGCCATCGTCAAGTCCACCAGTTCCTTCTCTGTAAATTGCTGGCGTGCGGCCTGGTAAGGCCTCGTCCGGAGCGTGCTTCCAGGCGATACTGGTGACGCTTTCGGTCCACGCCAAGGCGGCGCGTTCCCGGTCGGTGAAGAAAGGCGTCTCTTCCCAGGCGCTGGTCGCATAGAGCCGCTGCTCGGTCTCGCCCTCCGCCCGAGCGTCCTTGGTATGCATATCGATGCAGCAAGCGCAGCCGTTGATCTGCGACGCACGCAGCCGCACCAGTTCGAGCATCCGGGTCTCCAGTCCGGTGTGATGGCGCACATAGGCTCCCAGGCTTCACAGGGCCTTAATAGCATCGGGAGCGACCTTCGGAAAATCACTTCTGGGCTTTAATTCCGTAATTGCCGGCGACATTAGCGTCCCTCCTCTGCCTTAATCATAGTCCCCGCACAGCCGGATTCGGACTGTGGCGGTCAGCCGGCTGCCCGCTCCGCCCGCGCGGAAGTCAACCGCTCCACCTGGCGGTCGTGCCAGCGCCGGATCGTCAAATGGGCGGTCACACAACCGATCAGGCACGTGAACATGTCCCATTGCGTGTCCCACGGGTCGCCCTGAGTCCCCAGAAACTCGTCCGCGCCGGTCCCCATGATCAGCGCCGTCCACCATTCAATAAACTCGTAGAACACGCTGATGGTCATGCACACCGCGACGGTGAGGACCACGAGCCACTTCCCGCGCTTGAGCGGCGACGCCCGCAAGAGCACTTCCCGCACGATGATGGCGGGCACGAAGCCCTGCATGAAGTGGCCCAGGCGGTCGTAGTTGTTGCGCGTGAACCAGCCGAACGTGTCGCGGACCCAATTGAACAGCGGCACCGCCGCATAGGTATAGTGGCCGCCGATCACCAGTACGCAGGCGTGCAGCCAGATCAGAACGTACGCCATCGCCGTCAGCGGGAAGCGCCGCCGCGTCGCCGCCAGCACCGCGACGCCGAGGAAGACCGGGAACGATTCGAGGGCCCAGTCGGGATAATCGTGCGGCTTCCACGCCGACCAGGCCACAACCATCGTCAGGCTGGCTGCCCAAACCCCGGGCCAGAGCCAGGTCTTCTCGCCATGCGCCGCGCCGTCTGCCATCGAGTCATCATAGCCGACACCTGAGCACAAAAAAACGCCGGACGTTTCCGCCCGGCGTTCTTCAGTAGCTGATAGCTGACAGCTGAGGGCTGATAGCTGAGTAGCCGAAGGCTACTCAGCGTCGAACGGCTCCAACTCCACTCCCGGTTCGGCCTCCGTGAGTCCGCCCGCATAGTGCAGCCGGGTCTCGTCGGCATAGCCTTCCAGGCCCTCGGGAACCGGCGGCTCGGCCTCTGCCAGCGCCTCTTCCTCGATCTCCTCACCCGCAATCTTCACCCGGCGGTAATACTCCATGCCGGTGCCGGCGGGAATCAGGCGGCCCATGATCACGTTCTCCTTCAGGCCGCGCAGGTAGTCCACCTTGCCGTTGATGGCGGCTTCGGTGAGCACGCGCGTCGTCTCCTGGAAGGAGGCGGCGGAGATGAACGAATCGGTCGAAAGCGAAGCCTTCGTGATGCCGAGCAGCAGCGCTTTGCCCTGCGCCGGCCGGCCTCCCGCGAGGATCACCTTCTCGTTCTCTTCCCGGAACTTGAACTTGTCGACCACTTCCTCCGGCAGGAATTCCGTGTCGCCGATGTCCTCGATCCGGACCCATCGCATCATCTGCCGGACGATGGTCTCGAGGTGTTTGTCGTTGATGTTGACGCCCTGCAGACGGTAAACTTCCTGGACTTCGTTCACCAGGTACTTCTGCAGTTCGGTCTCGCCGAGCACGTCCAGGATGTCGTGCGGGTTGCGCGGGCCGTCCATGAGAGGATCGCCGGCCTTCACGCGGTCGCCCTCCTGCACGTTGATGTGGATACCGCGAGGAATCAGGTACTCGCGCTCCTGCCCGTCGTCGCCGCGAATGATCACCTTGCGCTGGGCCTTCACCACTTCGCCGAACTTCACCGCGCCGTTGATCTCCGCGATGATGGCGGTCTCGCGCGGCTTGCGCGCTTCGAACAGTTCCACCACGCGCGGCAGTCCGCCCGTGATGTCCTTGGTCTTGGTGGTGGCGCGCGGAATCTTCGCCAGCACGTCGCCGGCGTGGACTTCCTCGCCTTCCTTCACCGTCAGGTGAGCGTGGGTCGGCATGAGGTAGCGCTTTTCCTCGCCGCGGCCGCCGCCGGCCGGACGCACCACCAGGGTCGGCATGCGCTTCTCATCCGGGGAATCCATCACCACCCAGTGAGACATGCCCGTGATCTCGTCCATCTGCTCCTGGAGCGAGACGCCTTCGATCAGGTCCTTGAAGTGGACCATGCCGCTGACTTCGGTCAGAATCGAGAAGGTGTACGGATCCCATTCCACCAGGATCTCGTTGGCCTTTACCTTGGCGCCATTTTCGACGCGCAGCTTGGCGCCGTAAACCACCTGGTAGCGTTCTTTCTCGCGGCCCTTCTCGTCGACCACCGCCAGGATGCCGTTGCGGTTCATCACCACCAGCTCCCCGGTCTTGTTGCGAACCGTCGCGACGGCGATGTACTTGGCGTAGCCGTCCGACTTGGTGTCCTGCGTGTTCTGCTCGCTGACCCTGGTCGCCGCGCCGCCGATGTGGAACGTACGCATGGTGAGCTGTGTGCCCGGCTCGCCGATCGACTGCGCCGCGATCACGCCCACCGCCTCGCCACGCTCCACCAGCCTGCCCGTGGCCAGATTGCGCCCGTAGCAGAGTTTGCAGACGCCGCGCTTCGACTCGCACGTCAGCACCGAGCGGATCTTGACGCGCTCGATACCGGCCGTCTGAATCGCCGCCGCCAGTTCCTCGGTGATTTCCGAGTTGACGCCGACAATCAAATTGCCTTCGTAATCGACCTGGTCCTCGAGAGCGACGCGGCCCACGATGCGGTCGCGCAACGCCTCGATGATTTCGCCCGATTCCACGATCGGCTCGACGTAGATTCCCTTGGTGGTCCCGCAGTCGCTCTCGGTGACGATCACGTCCTGCGCCACGTCCACCAGGCGGCGCGTCAGGTAGCCCGAATCCGCCGTCTTCAACGCGGTATCGGCCAATCCCTTGCGGGCGCCGTGCGTCGAGATGAAGTACTGCAGCACGTTGAGGCCTTCGCGGAAGTTGGCCGTGATAGGCGTCTCGATGATGTCGCCGGAAGGCTTGGCCATCAAGCCGCGCATGCCGGATAGCTGGCGGATCTGTTGCTTTGATCCGCGGGCGCCGGAGTCCGCCATGATGTAAATCGGGTTGAGGTAGCGGCCCGTCCGGTCGTCCTCTTCCATCACCTTGAACATTTCTTCCGAAACGCGCTCGGTGACGCGCGACCAGATTTCGATGATCTTGTTGAGGCGCTCGCCGTTGGTGATGGCGCCCTCGATGTACTGGTTCTGAACCGCGATCACGTCGCGCTCGGCGTCCTTCACCAGCACCGGCTTCGATTGCGGCACCACCATGTCGTCGATGCCGATCGAAATGCCGGCCCGCGTGGCGTAGTTGAAACCCAGGTCCTTCACCCGGTCGAGCATCGCCACAGTGGTCTGCAAGCCGAACCGCAGGTAGGAATACTGCACCATCTGCGCCAGCCCCTTCTTCTTCAGAAGGCCGTTGATGAAGGGCATATCCTCGGGCATGGCGTCGTTGAAAATGACGCGCCCCACCGTGGTCGCCATCTCGACTTTCTCGTAGACGGCCGGCTCGGTGTGCAGGATGTTCTGGTTGTCGAAAGCTTTGGTCAGGTCGATCACGCGTCCCGAGTAGCGCAGCGTGATGGGGGTCAGCGTCTCCACTTCGCCCATCTCGAGCGCAATCAGCACGTCTTCCTTGGACGCGAACTTCTTGCCCTCGCCCTTGGTCTTGGGCCGCGACTTGGTGAGGTAGTAAAGCCCCAGCACCATGTCCTGCGTCGGAACCGCGATCGGCGTCCCGTGCGCCGGCGACAGAATGTTGTTCGACGCCAGCATCAGCGTCGACGCTTCGATCTGCGCCTCCGGCGACAGCGGGATGTGAACCGCCATCTGGTCGCCGTCGAAATCGGCGTTGAACGCCGTGCAAACCAGCGGGTGAATCTTGATGGCCTTGCCTTCCACCAGCACCGGCTCGAAGGCTTGGATGCCCAGCCTGTGAAGCGTGGGCGCGCGGTTGAGCATGATCGGGTGATCGCGGATGACTTCCTCGAGGATGTCCCACACCACCGGGTCCTGCTGCTCCACCAGTTCCTTGGCCTGCTTGATGGTGGTGCAGTGCCCGCGCTGTTCCAGACGGTGATAGATGAACGGCTTGAACAGCTCGAGCGCCATCTTCTTCGGAAGGCCGCACTGGTTCAGCCGGAGGTCGGGACCCACCACGATCACCGAGCGTCCCGAGTAATCCACGCGCTTGCCGAGCAGGTTCTGCCGGAAACGGCCCTGCTTGCCCTTCAGGTTGTCGGAGAGCGATTTCAGCGGGCGGTTGTTGGCGCCGCGCAGCACGCGGCCGCGGCGGCCGTTGTCGAACAGCGCGTCCACCGCTTCCTGCAGCATGCGCTTCTCGTTGCGCACGATCACGTCCGGCGCATGCAGCTCGATAAGCTTCTTCAACCGGTTATTGCGGTTGATCACGCGGCGGTACAGGTCGTTGAGATCGGAGGTCGCGAAGCGGCCGCCATCGAGTGGCACCAGCGGCCTCAGCTCCGGCGGGATCACCGGAATCACGTCCAGGATCATCCACTCCGGCTTGTTGCCCGACTTGCGGAACGACTCGGCCACCCTCAGCCGCTTGGCGTACTTGAGCTTCTTCTGCTGCGAGAGCTCGGTCTTCATCCGCTCGCGGATTTCCAGGCTCAGGCCTTCGATATCGATCTGCTTCAGCAGTTCCTTGATGCCTTCGGCGCCCATCATGGCGACGAATTTGCCCGCGTACTCCTGGTCCAGCGCGCGCTTGCGCTCGTCGCTGATCACCTCGGCCTTGCCGAGATTCGGAACCTCGCCGGGGTCGACGACCACGTAGGCTTCGAAGTAGAGGACGCGCTCGAGCTCGCGCAGCGTGATGTCCAGCAGGTAGCCGATGCGGCTCGGAAGGCCCTTGAAGAACCACACGTGCGAGCAGGGGCTGGCCAGCTCGATGTGCCCCAGCCGCTCGCGCCGGACGCGCGAAAGCGTCACCTCGACGCCGCACTTATCGCAGATGACGCCGCGGTGCTTCATGCGCTTGTACTTGCCGCACACGCATTCCCAATCCGCGATGGGGCCGAAGATTCGCGCGCAGAAAAGGCCGTCGCGCTCCGGCTTGAAGGTGCGGTAGTTAATCGTCTCCGGCTTTGTAACTTCCCCGTGGGACCAGGACCGGATCTTTTCCGGCGAAGCGAGACTGATTCGAATCGAATCGAAGTCCGCGATCAAATTAGCTCTGTCGTACGGAGAGGATCGATACAAGGCTGTTCTCCTTATTAAAACCGGTGCGTGGCCAGTGGCTCACCCGCGAGCCACCAGCCACAAGATTCCCTAGTCGGCCGCGAGCGCCGTGTCCAGCAGCTCGGTCGGCTTCTTCATCAGCTCCACGTCCAAACACAGCGACTGGAGCTCCCGGATCAAAACGTTGAAGGATTCAGGCACACCCGGCTCGGCGGCGGCCTCA
>Ga0265331_10001932_pt1 | contig 14521 bp, 11 predicted proteins | sample 41923metaG_FD_202088 | JGI IMG/M metagenome (GOLD analysis project Ga0265331, IMG submission 202088) | Rhizosphere microbial communities from Carex aquatilis grown in University of Washington, Seatle, WA, United States - 4-19-23 metaG | ecosystem: Host-associated > Plants > Roots > Rhizosphere...
CAATTCGCCGCCGGAGGCGATTTTCTGCAACGCCCCCGCCGGTGATCCCGGATTGGTGGCGGCGAGGAAAGCGACGCGATCAACGCCCTCCGCCGACCATTGATCCTCCGGCAACGCACCGATCTCGATGGTAAAACTGGCGCGTTCCAGTTTGAGCGGCGGCAGTTCCTTGCCGATGGCTTTTTCCAGTTTCGCCGCCGCGCTTTTGCGTTTGGTGCTGAGGTCGTTGGCGAGTTGCGTGAAATTCTTCCGCGCCTCGGCAGTTTGCTTCGCCAGTACGGATAATTGATCGCCTTGATCGGTGAGCAGGGCAAGCCGCGCGGCGAGATCGCGCCGCAAATCGGGCAGGGATTCAACGCCCACATTATGTTTCCGCGCCACGGCGCGAAGGGCGAACAACCGTTCCTCGATCCGTTGCAGCGCGTCCGGTTCGGCATCGGTGTTGGCGAGGAAGCGATCCAGCAGGGCGGCGGCCTCCGCCACCTCGTCACTGGCGCGGTCGATGGTGGCGAGGAGGGTTTTCAATTCCTCCGCCTTGTCGGCAATCCGCGCCACGGCTTTCCCCGCTTGCGCCAAGGCTGTGGCCGCACCGCGTTCGCCGTTCAAATGCTGTTCGGTGCTTTGCAGAGCTTCGAGGATTTTTTCGTGATGTTGCAACGTCGTGCGGCGTGCGGCCAGTTTGTCGGCCTCGTCGCTTTCGGGGGCGAGGTCGTCGAGTTCCGCCACGGCGGCGCGGAGGAAATCTTCTTCGGCTGCCGCGCGGGTGCGTTCGGATTCGGCATGGCGTTGACGTTCCTCCGCCGTTTTCCATGCTGCGAAAGCCGTCGCGGTTTTTTGCCGTAGCGCGGCGTTTCCGGCGAAGGAATCCAGCAAGCCGCGATGGGTCGCGGGGTTCAGCAAGCCATGGGTTTCAAACTGCCCGTGGATTTCGAGCAGGCTTTCGCCAAATTGTTTCAGAAGGCCGATGCTGATGGGCTGGTCGTTGATAAAGGCGCGGCTCTTGCCGTCTTTGCCAATCACACGGCGGAGGATCATCGGGTCATCAAGGCTCAAACCTTGTTCTTCCGCCAGCGTGAAAGCGGCGTGTTGGGAGGGAAGGTTGAATTCGGCGGTGACGGAGGCTTGCGCCGCGCCGCTGCGTATCAATCCCGCATCGCTCCGCCCACCCAGCGCGAGGCCGAGGGCGTCCAGAAGGATCGACTTCCCCGCGCCGGTTTCGCCGGTAAACACATTCAACCCCGCCGCCAGATCAATGGTCAGGCGGTCAATCAACACAACGTCATGGATGATGAGGCGGGTGAGCATGCTAGACGTGACTCCAAGCACATCCTAAATCGTCATTCCGGCGAAAGCCGGAATCCAGTGCCGCGCGTCTGCGCGGCATAAAGGCAAAACAGTTAAAGTGGTAATTGCGCCGATTCATAGGCTCGCTATCGCTCGCGCTGGATCCCGACTTTCGTCGGGATGACGCCGTGAAACGGCGTCAGAACACGCTATGCCACGCATGGCCGATTCATGTTTGGTCGTCTTTTTCGGGCGTGAGGTTGTTTTTGACCAGAAGCCCATAGGCATCCTGGTACCAATCGCTGCCGGGGAAATTGTAGCCGAGGACGGCGGCGGTGGCTTTCGCTTCGTTGGTGATGCCGAGCGCGATGTAGCATTCGACCAGACGTTCCAACGCTTCCGGCACGTGGCTGGTGGTCTGGTATTTGTCGATGACGATCCGGAAACGCGCGATGGCGGCGATATAAAGTTTTTGCTTCAGGTACCAACGCCCGACGCTCATTTCCGATCCGGCTAGATGGTCGGAGATCAAGGCGATTTTCAGCTCCGCATCCTTGGCGTAAGGCGAATCCGGAAAGCGGCTGACGACTTCCTGCATGCCTTTCAACGCTTCGTGCGCGAAAGTCTGGTCGCGGCGCACGTCGGAAATGCGTTCGTAATTGCACAAGGCGCGGAGGTAATAAGCGTAGGCGATATCATTATTCCCCGGATGCAATTCGACATACTGGTTCAACGCGATGATCGCTTCGTCGTAATCGAGATTTTGATAGTCGGCAAAAGCCTCCATCAACTGCGCCTTCGTCGCCCATTGCGAATAGGGATGCTGGCGTTCGACTTCGGCGAATTGCTTGGCGGCGGCGTGATATTCGTCGTGATCCAGAAGATCGGCGGCGCGGTTGTAGAGGGTTTCAACCGACTCGTCGGGCGGCAAGACATCGTCCTTGTTTTTGTCGCCCGCGCAGGCGGACAGAACCAAGGTCAGAAAGGCCAAAGCCAGAAAACGAACGGTAGAAAAGGATGGTGTCACGTCTTGCCCCAGAATCAGCCACGGATTGCATTGGCGTTTCTTATAGCACAGGCGGGGCAGGGGGTAAGGTGTCTCAAACCCCCAGCAGCAACCGCTCCGGATTTTCGATGCATTCCTTGACGCGGACGAGGAAGGTCACGGCTTCGCGCCCGTCAATGACACGGTGATCGTAGCTGAGAGCCAGATACATCATCGGACGAACCTTGATTTCGCCATTGACCACGACCGCGCGTTCCTTGATCGAATGCATGCCAAGGATACCCGACTGCGGCGGGTTCAAAATCGGCGTGGACATCAGGGAGCCGTAGATACCGCCGTTGGTGATGGTGAAGGTACCACCGGTCAGTTCGGCCATCGACAGCTTGCCATCACGGGCGCGTTTGCCCAGATCGCCGATTTTCTTTTCGATGTCGGCAAAGTTGATCTGGTCGGCATCGCGGATAACCGGAACGACGAGGCCTTGCGGCGTGCCGACGGCGACGCCGATGTCGTAATAATTCTTGTAAACCAGATCGTCGCCATCGATTTCAGCATTGACGGCGGGCAGTTCTTTCAAAGCCTGAATGCAGGCCTTGACGAAGAAGGACATGAAGCCAAGCTTCACGCCGAATTTCTTTTCGAACACGTCTTTATGCTGGCTGCGCAGAGCCATGACGTTCGACATATCCACCTCGTTAAAGGTGGTGAGCATGGCGGCGGTGTTCTGCGCTTCTTTCAACCGTTCGGCGATGCGCATGCGCAAACGGGTCATGCGCACGCGTTCTTCCTGATCCGCGCGGCTGCGTGGGCCGGAGGGCTGCGCCGGAGCGCGCGCTGCCGGAGCTGCGGCCGGTTTCGCTGCGTAGTTCACAACATCTTCCTTGGTCACGCGGCCATCTTTGCCGGTTCCGGCGACGGCGTAAGGATTGATACCGCGATCCGCCGCTTGCTTCTGCGCGGCAGGCATCACGGCGGGTTGTTGCGCCGGAGGGGCGGAGTTGTTCGCGGCCACAGGCGGCGCGGAAACGGGAGCGGTGGTGGTTGCGCTGGCATTCGGGGTGGTGACGGCAGCCGCGCCTTCTTGGATCACGCCAAGAACGGCACCGACGCCGACATTGCCGCCTTGCTGGACTTTGATTTCGCTGATCACACCGGCGGCGGTGGCGTTGACTTCCAAGGTCACCTTGTCGGTTTCCAGTTCAACCAAAGGTTCATCCATGCGCACGGCATCGCCGACCTTCTTCAGCCATTTGGCGACGGTAGCTTCGGAAACGGATTCGCCCATGGGCGGGACAACGATCTGGGTGGTCATAACAAGGAACCTCTGATGTCAAACGGGATCAAGCGTGTTCAGGCGCTCTTCATAGCCTGAACGCGGGGGAAAATCAAAGGGGGGATTTTCCTTAAAGCTTAGGATTGCCGTTTGTGATTTTGGTCGCAGGGCCTTTTACCACCATAGCTTTTGGGTGATATTGATCGTAGACGTTTAGAAATCTACGATATTCCGCCTGTTGCGCTGGGTCACTCTTTCCTCCTGCCTCTCCGTGAGCTCCAAGGACATTAATGCAGCCTTGGCTTGCACCGGGTTGAGATGGGGCTGCACTCAGAAGCTTAAGTGCATGAGCTAGAACGCCTGAGCGGTTTCCTGTGTTTCCAAGGCGTAATGTTCTTTGCCCATGGAAAAGGGCTCCTCGTTCCGAAAGCGGGTGATATCCTTCTGGCGTAGGGCCAATACCAGTTTTTTCCTGCTTTGAGAGATCATTGTAGCCCGAACCATTTCCAGAGGCGATGTTAAAGCTAGTTATAACGCGATTATCCCGAACCAAATCCAGTTTTGAACCTGATTTATCAATCGTCGCGACAAACAGTGTTTCGCCAGGAGCCGTTATACGGCCAGTGTTTGGTGATGCTGATGAGGGTGCTGCACCAGCATCAGTTGCAGGTGTTTCAAGCCTCGCTTCTTTTGCTCCCGTCGTAGATATTGGTCCATTATGGGCGGATGCCCTTGTTGTTGTTTCGAGATGATCAGCGTGCTGCCTCAAAAAGGTCGCGCTCTCACCTTGCGACAGATTGGCACCTGCAGTGTCGGTTCCGTGCTGTACTATTCCGTTTGGCAATACATGTCGGTGATGCGCGTGCCTATTATGCTGGCCCGAGCCATGTAGTGAAGCGGCATGGTGATGATGTCTATATTTCCACCCTTGTCGCTCATGGTGATAGGTTTTGTGATGGAATTGATGGTGGTGGTGCGATGGGTGCCAACGGTGATCATGATGGGCATGATGATGTTTCCGCGAATCATGGTGATGATGGCGTCCCCAATGATGGTGGCGATGATGAAGTTTCCACCAATGATGGCTGTGGTGGTGATGGCGGTGATAATAGTCCCGCTCTCTGGCTGACATAACGCTCATCATAGCCTCTGCTTCAAAGCCGCTCTTTTTTCGACACGAGAAGTATAAGTCTTAATTCAAAAAACTTTTATCCTCATGTGAGTGTACAGGGTTACTGATTAAAGTTAGCTTAAATCCTAGATAATTTATATAACATGCTGATATTAAAGGGAATTTTTTAAAAATCACTACTAACGCTATGCGTGGCCAAATTCTCGCTGAATGTGTCTGCGCTTTGCTTTAGCATTTGGTTGTTTTCTGCTTACATGATGATGGTGATAATGTCTGTGCTGTCTCCCACGCTCTTGGCTGGTCGGTGTCGTTTGCGGGAAGTTTTCAGCATAATCAGCACCGTTGCCAGCGACAACCTGCATATGGGTAACTTCGCCTCTTTGATAAGCATCGTAAAACGCGTGATAGTTCCGGAATGACACACAGCCGTTGGAATCGCCGTTTGGCCCCAACATGAAAGTGTGGGCGAGGATGCCGCCGCGACCATACATGGTGCCAGGACCGACTGGATTGAGTCTTAGCGCGTTAACCCCGTGGAAGGGGGCTTCGCGGCGTGTCAGTTGATATAAATGTGGCGGGGTTGATCCCTGCATGCGCTCATGGACGTAAAGTGGATTATCTTTTTTGCCAGCAAGCCCTGAGTGCGCTTCCAGTCGAGTGCCATCGGGCATATGAACTGTATGGGCACTAATATCATAAACAGCCGTCCTGTTGCCGTGCAGCGAAGGAGTCATTTTTTCCGGTTCGGGGGCATAGGCGAGGTAGCGATCAGGGGATGGGCCGCCAAATAATTGTTGGAAAAAATTGCGATTGTCGGGCTTTGCCGTTGTTCTTGCGTTGTTCTCGATAGCTCTCAAAGCGTTTTCATTGCGTAATTTGGCTGGGCGCGAACCTTGGCGACCATGGCTCCGACGTTGAGGCGGCATCTGCGCAGACGGGCGCGCTGAAGGTTGGGGGTGTTGCCCTGTTAGGCCATTGAAAAAGTCGGAGATTAAGTCGCCCATAATATGCTCCAATTATTAATTTCAGGTAGGAACATACCATTTTTATGCATGCAACTAAATAGAAAAAAAGGCTTATTTGACCGTGCGTTATAGGATTTCCGACCAAACCATGCGGACTTCCTTAGGGTTAACGTCATGGCTGACAAAGCACCGGCCTATTCCACGGGTGAGGATCAGGGTCAGTTTGCCATCTTGCGCCTTTTTATCCTGCGCCATGGCGTGCATCAGCTGGTCGATGTCGTAAGCATGGGCGGGGGGGGTGGTCGGTAGGCCGACGGCGGCGAAATGGTCGCGGACGTCGTAAACGTCATTATGCGAACAAAGACCGAGCTGTGCCGATAGTTTGAACGCCATGACGGTGCCAATCGCGACCGCCTCGCCATGCAACAGGACCTGGCTGTAGCCGGTTGCCGACTCCAGCGCGTGCCCAAAGGTATGGCCGAGGTTGAGCAGGGCGCGTTCCCCCGCCTCGCGTTCATCCGCCGCGACGATTTTGGCTTTGTGGTCGCAGCTTTTGCTGACCGCATAAATTTGCGCTTCGCGGTCGCCGTTCAGCAATTGCCCGCCATGGGCGCGGCACCAGTCGAAGAAAGCCGCATCTTTGATCAGGCCGTATTTTACGACTTCGGCGTATCCCGCCAACATTTCCCGTCGTGGCAGGGAGTCGAGCAGGGAGACATCCGCCACCACCAGACGCGGCTGATAGAAAGCTCCGACGGTGTTTTTTCCGGCGGCGGCGTTGATGCCGTTCTTGCCGCCGACGGAGCTATCGACCTGCGCCAGAAGCGTCGTCGGAATTTGCACGAGATCAAGCCCGCGCAACGCCAGCGAAGCCGCAACCCCCGCCAAATCACCCACCACGCCGCCGCCCAGCGCGACGATCACGCAGCGGCGATCCACGCCGGAGGTCAGAATATGGTCGAGGAGTTTTTGCAGCGTGGCAAAATCCTTACTGCCTTCGCCCGCCGGAATCGTCATGGCGGGCAAAAGCGTATGCCCCGCCGATGCCAAAACCGCTTCCAGCCTTTTCAGATACAAAGGGGCGACATTGCTGTCGGTGACAATCAGGCAACGACGTTTGCCCAGCCGCTCCGCCATCAAAGTTCCGGCGGCCGCCAGCACATTATCGCCAATCACAATGTCATAGGAACGCGCCGCCGCCGAAGCCGACAGGTCGATGGGGACGATTTGGTGGCGGTTGGTCTGCATGGTAGGAGCGGAGGCTGTTGATGTCATGAGGGAGTCCCTTTGTGCGCATAGGATCCTATGGCATTCAGCACGCGTTCAACGGTATCGTCAATTGGGCGTTCGTCGCTGGTGACGGTGATGTTGGCTTCGGCATAAACCGGTTCGCGCACGGTGAGGATGTTCTGGATTTTCGTGCGCAGATCGCCGCCTTGCAACAACGGACGGTCGTCTTTTCGTGAGGCGCGTTTCACCAAGGTTTCGATATCGGCCTTGATCCAGACGGACAGAGCCTTGTCGCGGATCAGGGCGCGGGTTTCGGCATCCATGAACGCGCCGCCGCCGGTGGATAGAATGCACGGCGCACCGTCGAGAATACGGGCGATGACGCGACGTTCGCCGATCCGAAACTCCGCTTCGCCGCGTGTTTCGAAAAACTGGCTGATGGTCATGCCGGCGGCTTGTTCGATCTCGGCATCCGAATCGATGAAGGGCAGGTCAAGCTTTGCCGCTAGCCGTCGCCCGACCGCGCTTTTTCCGGCCACCATCATGCCGACCAGCACGATGGTTTGTTTTCCCATAAGGCTGGCAGCCGAAGACGGTTTTATGATATGAGTGTCATTCGTCATTGTTCGTTATCCCTCCCGACTATCCCATAAAAGGTGCATCGTGCGCAAAGAAGTTTTGTTTATCCTCGGCCTGTTCGTGCTGATTGTCGTTCTTTGTGGCGGTGCCTTCTGGCTTGCCAACGCCTCCCTCATGCCTAAACCGCAACCAACGCATCTGGTGCTACCCGATGAGCGTATCCCCCACTAAGTCTTTATGGGCGGCGTTATTCTTAACGTTGCTTTCCTTAACCGGAGCTTTGGCGCAAACCTCCGCGCCATTGGCGTTGCCGCCCTCGACGGATGCGTCGCAGCCTATCGTCATTACCGCGCCGGAACCGGTGGGGCTTGCCCTGCCACCCGCCGCGCCGGTGGCATCGGCGGTTCCGGTGGAGGCCGCCAATCTGACCGATGTCAAACCAGATTCGGTCGGGCTGTTGGTCAGTAACGAAGGCGGGCTTGGCGCGGGTCTGTGGAAAGATACGCCGCGTGTCGTTGTGCAGCGTTTCATGCCGATGCTTTCTTTGCCGGTGCCCTATGCCGCGCTGAATGATCTGGCGGCGCGTTTGTTGCTGACAACCGCCGCTTCACCTGAAGGTGCGGCGGGTGAGGGTGGGCAAAGCCTGACCGCCTTGCGTGTCGAAAAACTGGTCGCTTTGGGGCATGTGACGGAGGCGTGGAAACTGGTCAATGTCGCCACCGCCGATCCCGTCGATGACATCACCTTGCGGCAAGTGGTCGAAGCCGCGTTGGTCAGCCCCGTCGCCGCCGAGGTCTGCGCCAAATTGCCGGAGATTATACAGCGTCACACCGGTGCCGAATGGCAAAAATCCTTAGCCGTTTGCCAGTTGCAAGCCAAGGATGCGAAGGCGGCGCAGCTCAGTCTTGATGTGCTGCACACGCAGGATGTGCATGACGAAGCCTTTTTCGCGCTTGCCGAGAAAAACATCATCGGCGGCGGCAAACAATTGCCGCGACAATTGACGCCGTTGAAGCCGTTGACGCTTGCGCTTTTGCAACTCACTGATATGCCGGTGCGTGGGGAAGTTTACGCCCATCCAGATGTTCCGTTGATTCAGGGGCTGCTGAACATCAAGACGGCTGATGAAAACGCCCGCCTTGGTTTGGCGGAACGCGCGGCAGCGAAAGGTTTGATTAGTGCCGCTGATCTGGCTGCCGTTTACCGCGGTCAGACCTTTCCGCCGGATACAATCAGTAATGCGAATATCAGTGGCGAGAATGGTGGCAGGCTCCGCGCCCTTTTGTATCAAGCGTCGCAACAGGAAAGAAGTCCGCAAAACCGCGTCGGTGAGGCGGTCAAATTTCTGCAAAGCCTTGATGCGATGACGATGGGCGGCAATGTTTTGCCGGTACTGGGTAGCGTGTTGGGCGAGGTGCAACCGGCGGCGGAGTTTAACGCCAGTGCCGCGTCCGTTGCCAAAATTTATGTGTTGGCTGGCAAACCGGCCTTGGCGCGGGCATGGCTGGAGCAGGCACGAAATGCCGCGCGTGGCATGCCGGATGTCGCGACGGAACTGCATGATCTGTGGCCGCTTGCGGCTCTGGCAGGGCTGGAGTCGGAAAAAGATTTTCCGGCGGCGCTGGAGGCTTGGCTGAAAGGCGCGATCCGTGCCAGCGATCAAGACCCCGATTTCCGCGCCCAGAAAACAAAAGCGGCCTCAATACTCTTGTTGCTCGATGCCGCCGGTTTCACGGTGGGGGATGAGGTGTGGGCCAAACTCGCCGATGCCGCCGGATCGGAAAAACTGTTGATGCCGTCCCCCTTGGTCATGCAACGCCTCCGCACGGCCAGCGAGTCAAATCACAAAGGCGAAACCGTGTTGATGGGATTGCTGGCGGCAACAGGCGGCAAAGAAGACCCGCCGGTTCTGGCTAACCTCGACGTCATCCGCGCCCTCCACGCCGTTGGTCTGACCAGCGATGCCACGGCCTTGGCGCGGGATGTGGTGGTGCGGGTTTTGGGGGCAAAATAATGCCTTGCACAAATGTATCATTTTTGATACAATCCTTTTGATGACGGGCCAGTTGAAGCCCATACCGTTGTTGTTCTGGCGTTCATCGGCTGGGCGGGAGCCTGTGCGTGAATGGCTGAACGAATTACCGCGCGAGGATCAGCGTGTTGTCGGTCGGGATATGGCTAAGGTTCAATTCGGTTGGCCGATTGGTTTGCCTTTGTGCCGCCCCCTCAGTCGCGGCTTGTGGGAGGTGCGCTCGTCGCTCCCCAGCAAACGCGAAGCGAGGGTTCTGTTCGGTTTTCATGACGGGGTGTTGATTGCTTTGCATGCGTTTATCAAAAAAACACGCGCCGCGCCGGAAGATGATCTGGTTTTGGCGCGGCAAAGATTGAAAGAGGTGCGATCATGACCAAGAAAAACCCGCATATCGGATCGAGTTTTGAAAGCTGGCTCGATGAAACGGGGCTGCGTGAGGATGTCACAACGGCGGCGGTGAAAGCCGTGATCGCCCAGCAGTTAGCCGAAGAAATGAAGAAGCAGCGCGTTACAAAAATGCGCATGGCAACAATGATGAAAACAAGTCGCGCCCAGATTGACCGCTTGCTCGATCCCCAAAACGGCAGCGCGACGCTTGAAACGCTTATGCGCGCGGCGCATGCCCTTGGACGCGAATTGCGCGTTGCCTTGGTGTGATGAATTACCGGTACATCACTTTCTCAATCTCGTAGCTCTTGCCACCCTTGGGGGTGTTGACTTCAACGGTGTCCTTGACCGACTTGCCGATCAACGCGCGGGCGAGGGGGGAGGTGATGGAGAGGAGACCGGCTTTGATATCCGCTTCATCCTCACCGACGATCTGATAGACGACTTTATCGTCGGTATCGTCGTCGAGCAGGGTGACGGTCGCGCCGAATTTCACATCCTTGCCATCGAGCTTTGTCACGTCGATGACATCGGCATGGCTGATTTTGTATTCCAGTTCCTGAATGCGGCCTTCGATAAAGCTCTGGCGTTCGCGGGCGGCCGAGTATTCGGCGTTTTCCGACAAATCGCCATGTTCACGCGCGGCGGCAATGGCCTTGACCACGGCGGGGCGTTCGACGCTTTTCAGGTTGCGTAATTCTTCTTCCAGACGGTCGAAACCGAATTTGGTCATCGGAACTTTGTCGGCCATGAGGCACCTCACGATCAGATAGTTTGCAAAATTCCCGGACGCCGAAGTCAAAAAACACCCTTCCGGCGTTATGACACGCCGGAGCGAGGATGTAGCGTTCAAGAAGCCTGAAGATAGTCCTGAAGCGTTCGGACTTCAAGGCTCCCGCTTTGCAGGGCGGCGATGGCTTCAATGGCGGCACGCGCCCCGGGGATGGTGGTGTAGTGGGGTATGCCTTGCATCAAGGCCGTGCGGCGGAGGCTGAAGCTGTCGGTCAGCGTCTGCGATCCTGCTGCCGTGGTGTTGATCATCATTTGGACTTCGCCATTGATCAGGGCATCGACGATGTGCGGCTGGCCTTCGAACACTTTGTTGATGCGTTTCACCGGCACGCCTGCTTCCTGCAACGCCTGCGCCGTTCCGGCGGAGGCGAGGAGCGTGAAGCCAAGATTGATCAACTGCCATGCCATGAGGATAGCGGCGGGCTTGTCATGATCCTTGACCGAGATAAAGCATGTGCCCTTGGTCGGCAGCAAAATGCCCGCCCCCATTTGCGCCTTGGCGTAGGCGCGGGCGAAATTGCGATCGAGGCCCATGACTTCGCCGGTCGAACGCATTTCCGGCCCCAGCACGATATCGACATTCGGGAAACGCGCGAAAGGGAACACGGGCGTTTTGACGGAGATATGTTTCGGCACGTTGCGGTTGATCTTGATGTCGGCCAGTTTTTCACCCGCCATCACCCGCGCCGCGATTTTGGCGATGGGCGTGCCGATGGCCTTGGCCACAAACGGCACCGTGCGGCTGGCGCGCGGGTTGACTTCCAGAATATAGATCACGCCATTCTTGACGGCGAATTGCACGTTCATCAAACCGACCACGCCGATTTCCCGCGCCAAAACTTCAGCCTGACGCGCGATTTCCGCGACGATGTTGGCGGGCAGGGAATGCGGGGGCAGGGCGCAGCAGCTGTCGCCGGAATGGATGCCTGCTTCCTCAATATGCTCCATGATGCCCGCGACGAACACGGTGTCTTTATCGGCGACGACATCGACATCGACTTCAATCGCTTCTTGTAAATAATGGTCGATCAGAACCGGATTGTTGCCGGAGGTATAGACCGCCTTTTGCGTATAACGGCGCAAGGCTTCGATATCGTACACGATTTCCATGCCGCGTCCGCCGAGGACGTAGGAGGGGCGCACGACGATGGGGTAGCCGATACGCTCCGCCACTTGCTCCGCTTCCTCGATATTGCGCGCGAGGCCGTTGGCGGGTTGCTTCAGGTTCAGTTTTTGTAGCAAGACTTGAAACCGTTCACGGTCTTCGGCCAGATCGATGGCATCCGGCGAGGTGCCGAGGATAGGGATATTGGCCTTCTGCAACGCATGCGCGAGCCGGAGCGGCGTTTGCCCGCCGAATTGCACGATGACGCCCAGCAACTGGCCGTTGCTTTGTTCTTTGCGCACGATCTCGATGACATCTTCTTCCGTCAACGGTTCGAAATAGAGGCGGTCGGAGGTGTCATAGTCGGTGGAGACTGTCTCCGGATTGCAATTGACCATGATCGCTTCATAGCCCGCTTCGCGCAGGGCCATCACCGCGTGGACACAGCAATAATCAAATTCGATCCCTTGCCCGATCCGGTTCGGACCGCCGCCGAGGATGATGACTTTCTTCCGGTCCGAAACTTCGGCTTCGCACGAAGCCGGAGACAGGCCATTGCCTTCATAGCTCGAATACAAATAGGGCGTGCGTGAGGCGAATTCAGCAGCGCAGGTGTCGATGCGTTTGAACACCGGATGGATGTTGAGTTTGTCACGCAGGGCGAAAACATCTTCCGCCGTTGTACCGGTCAGTTGCGCCAGACGTTTATCGCTGAAGCCAAGCTGCTTCAATTTTTGCAGGCCATAGGCATCTTGCGGCAGGCCTTTTTCGTGAATTTGCTGCTCCGTCGCCACCAGCTCGGCGATGCGGTCGAGGAACCATGTGTCGTATTTGCAGATCGCGTGGATCTGTTCGGTTTTCATGCCGAGGCGGAAAGCTTCGGCAATCACCAAAATACGATCCGGAGTCGGTTTAGCCAGTGCAGCCTGAATGGTGCTGAGATCCGCGTCCTTGAGCGAACGCATTTCGTTAAAGCCGGTTAGGCCAATTTCCAGACCGCGCAGGGCTTTCTGCATCGATTCCTGCCAGTTGCGGCCAATCGCCATAACCTCGCCCACCGATTTCATCGCGGTGGTCAGGGTCGGATCGGTGCCGGGGAATTTTTCGAAGGCGAAGCGTGGAATCTTGGTGACGACATAATCAATCGTCGGTTCGAACGCGGCGGGGGTGACGCCGGTGATGTCGTTCTTCAGCTCATCCAGCGTGTAGCCAACCGCGAGTTTGGCTGCGATCTTGGCGATGGGGAAGCCGGTGGCTTTCGACGCCAGTGCCGACGAACGGCTGACGCGCGGATTCATTTCGATCACGATCATCCGGCCATCGGCGGGATTGATGGCGAATTGCACATTCGATCCGCCGGTATCAACGCCGATTTCGCGCAAGACGGCGATCGAGGCGTTGCGCATGATCTGATATTCTTTGTCGGTCAGCGTCAGGGCGGGAGCCACGGTGATGCTGTCGCCGGTATGGACGCCCATCGGGTCCATATTTTCGATGGAGCAGATGATGATGCAATTGTCTTTGTTATCGCGCACCACTTCCATTTCATATTCTTTCCAGCCGAGGACGGATTCCTCCACCAGAACTTCATGCACCGGACTGGCTGCGAGGCCGCTGCCGACAATCTCGCTGTACTGCGCGCGGTTGTAGGCGATGCCGCCACCCGTGCCGCCGAGCGTGAAACTGGGGCGGATGATGGCGGGCAGGCCTATGTCGGCGATGATCTCCAAACCTTCTTGCAAAGTTTTGACGACGTAGCTTTTCGGGCAGGACAGGCCGATTTTGCGCATCGCTTCGCGGAACAGGAAGCGGTCTTCGGCTTTCTCAATCGCCTCGCGGTTCGCGCCGATCAGCTCGATGCCGAGGCGTTCCAGCGTGCCATCTTTGGCCAACGCCATCGCGGTATTCAGCGCGGTCTGCCCACCCATGGTCGGCAACAAGGCATCCGGCTTTTCATGCGCCAGAATCTTTGCCACCATTTCGGGGTTAACCGGTTCGATATAGGTCGCATCCGCCACATCCGGATCGGTCATAATCGTCGCCGGATTGGAATTCACCAAAATGATGCGATAGCCTTCCTGTCGCAACGCTTTACACGCTTGCACGCCGGAATAATCGAACTCGCACGCCTGCCCGATAACGATAGGGCCTGCGCCGATGATGCAGATGGATTTGATGTCGGTACGTTTGGGCATTGGATGTATGCGCTCGCAGAGTTAGGGCAGAGGGGGTTAGGCAATCGTCGTCAACCGGCCTGGTTTTTTGGAGGCTCGGTAAGGTTTTACGCGAATTTCAACCGAACGTCCCAAAAGAGTCAGCCACGAAGCGAGGCGGTCGATGGTCACGCTTTCCATCCGTCCGCGCAGGACTTTCGACAAAGTCGGCTGATCGGTATGGCAGATGTCGGCGGCTTGCTTCTGGGTTAGTTTGCGTTTTTCAATGGTACGTGTGATAGCGCGGATTAATTCGCTTTTCGCTGTTAATTCAGATGCCTCGGCAGGACTGAAGCCAATATCAAGAAAGATATTGCCGCAACTTGGGGTAAAGGTAATTTTTTCTTCCATACTCATTCCTCCTCGTCCATGCGTTGAGCTGCTTTTAATCGTGCTTTGATCCGTTCCATATCTGGTTTGGGCAAGCCAATGCCGGTCTTCGATTTTTTCATAAACACATGCAAAACATAAATGGCTTGCTTTAACTTGACGATGTAAACCAATCGATAGGCGTTGGTATCAA
>Ga0265331_10001936_pt1 | contig 14500 bp, 12 predicted proteins | sample 41923metaG_FD_202088 | JGI IMG/M metagenome (GOLD analysis project Ga0265331, IMG submission 202088) | Rhizosphere microbial communities from Carex aquatilis grown in University of Washington, Seatle, WA, United States - 4-19-23 metaG | ecosystem: Host-associated > Plants > Roots > Rhizosphere...
ATGGAATCGGGCGTGTCGCGGTGTATGGAGCGCCCGCAGCCGCGGCAGAACAATTGCGCCGTGCGCGCGAACAGGAGCTTCAGATGATCGTTCAGTTCCGTCATCGTGCCGACGGTCGAGCGCGAGGTGCGCACCTGGTTGGTCTGGTCGATCGCGATTGCCGGCGGGATGCCGTGGATCGCGTCGACCTGCGGCTTGTCCATGCGATCGAGAAACTGCCGCGCGTACGGCGAGAACGTTTCGACGTAGCGGCGCTGGCCTTCCGCGTAGAGCGTGTCGAACACGAGCGACGACTTGCCCGACCCGGAGACGCCGGTGACGACGATCAGCTCGTTCAACGGGAGTGCGAGCGAAATGTTCTTGAGGTTGTTCTGACGCGCGCCGACTATCGTAATGGCGTCGGCGCTGATCGGCAGGTTTTCTTCGGGTTTCAAAGGACCAGTGAAGGGTGATTAGGTGATTGGGTGATTGAGCGATTTAATGACTGGCCGACTGAATAACTTAATCGCTCATTCACTGAATTACTGAATCACCTTTTCATTGTAACTGCTGTGTCAAGGGGGGGGCCGTTGTTATGACCCTGATCAAAGTACGGTAATGCGGCGGGCTGTTATCCTACGCATTCTTTGCAAGGGGAACAGCCGTGAATCAACCGTTACTCGCCTGGTCGGACCAACTCGCAATCGGGCAGTCCATCATGGACGACACCCACCGCGAGTTCGTCGATCAATTGAACCGCGTGGGCGAAGCCGCGGACGCCGCGGTGCTTGCGGCGCTCGACGACTTCATCGGGCACACCGAAGCGCATTTCGGGCAGGAAGAGCGCTGGATGGACGCGATCGAGTTTCCGCCGCGCGGCTGCCATCGCGGCGAGCACGAGAAAGTGCTCGAAACCGTGCGCGAAGTGCGCCGGCGCGTGGCCGAAGGGGACGTGCGCCTCGGCCGCACGCTCGCCGAGGCGCTGGCCGAATGGTTTCCGCAGCATGCATTGTCGATGGACGCGATACTCGCGATGTACATGACCGAGATTGGCTACCAGCCGGAAGAGTCCGTCCCCGCAGCCTCTGAAAAGTAGCTCGTCGTTCCCGCGCAGGCGGGAATCCAGGAAGATTCCAATTCGTCTCGATGCCCGCCTGCACGGGCATGACGTAATCAAGGCTCGCGGCGGATTTCCTGCTGCAGCCAGGTCACGAAGCGCTGCACTTGCGGGCGCGCGGCCGCGTGCGGCGGGACGATGATGAAATATTCGCGCGTGACCGCGATGCGGTCCTGAAACGGCGCGACCAGCGCCCCGCTTTTCAGAAAACGCACGACGAGCGGCGTGCGTCCGAGCGCAACGCCTTCGCCTTCGATGGCGGCCTGGATCAGCTGGTCGTAATGGCTGTAGTGCGCGATGCCCGCGGGTTTCAATTCCGGCAGATGAAACGCGTCGAGCCACTGGCTCCAGTTCAGCCACGGCCAGCGGCCGACGGGATCGTCGAAGTGCAGCAGCACCTGGCGCGCGAGATCTGCCGGTTTTTTGAGCGGCCGCGCGCGATCGCGCAATAACGCGGGGCTGCATACCGGAAACACCTCCTCGCCGGTGAGCGAGATTGCGCCCGGCGGCGCCGCGCGCGGCTCCATGAAGCGGATCGCCACATCGATGCGGTCGCGCTCGAGGTTCGACGGGTCGTTGGTCGCGGAGAGCCGCACGTCGATGCCCGGGCGGACTTTGCGAAAACGCGCGAGGCGGGGAACCAGCCACAACGCCGCGAACGACACCGTCGTCGTCACCGTCAGCAGGCGCTCGTCGCCGCGCGCGCCCATGCGGGCGGTCGCCTCCTCGAGCTGGCGCATCACCGACTGCGCGGTCACGAACAGCGCCTCGCCTTCCGCGGTCAGTTTCAGCGCGCGGTTCATCCGCGTGAAGAGCTTCACGCCCAGATGGTCCTCGAGCGTTTTGATCTGGCGGCTCACCGCGGACTGGGTGACGTGCAGTTCGGCGGCCGCGCGCGTGAAGCTCATCTGGCGCGCGGCCGCTTCGAAACCGCGGATCAGGTCCAGCGACGGCAGGCGGGGTGGTCGCATGCGTTTAACTCATCCGAATGATACGTAAATGTCGTTTGCGGGGTGCCGGCGGCCGGCGCAATCTACACCTGCCGAACGCGTTCAACCGGCGATCCGGCGACTTTAGGGAGTATACGATGGACATGACTGAATTGCATACGAAGCGGAAAATCGATGCGCGCCGCGGACTGACCCTGCACGACGCGGCGGGGCGCGAAGTGACCTGCCTGCGCGGCAGCGTATGGCTGACGATGGAAGGCGACTCGCGCGACATCCTGCTCGAACCCGGCACGTCGTTCGTGGTCGACCGCGACGGCCTGACGATACTCGCAGCGCAGGCGCCGAGCGAAGTAACCGTGAGCGTCCCCGACCGGCCGCGCGGATGGCGCGCGTGGATTGCCGATTACTTCAACCGGACTTACGGGCCGGCCGCCATCCGGTCAGACCGCAAGTGGATCTACTGACAAGGAGAAATTTCATGCCATTCATCCAGGTAAAAATCAGCGGCGAGCGCGATGCCGCGCTGGCCGCAAAAGTCGCCGAAGTCATTACCGCCGCGACGCACGAGCATTTGCGCAAGGATCCTGCGCTCACCGCGGTCGCGGTCGAGTTCATCGCGCCGGATTTGTGGTTCATCGCGAACCAGTCGCTGGCGACGCAGCGCTTGCGCAGCTTCCATCTCAACATCAGCGTTACCGACGACACCAATACCAAGGACGAGAAAGGCGCGTATATCGCGGCGATCTACGCGCTGATGAGCGAACTGCTGGGCGGCGTGCACGAGAAATCGTACGTGCTGGTCACGGACGCTGAAGGCGCGGCATACGGGTACGGCGGCGTCACGCAGGAAGCGCGTTACGTGTTGTCGAAGCGGGCGCCGGTGGCGCGCAAGCTGCGCGCCGCAGGTTGACGCGCCGCCGTCGTTACGTCTGGATCGCGCTCACGGTGGCGCGAAAGCGCGCGAGCGCGCCGGCAAAGAACGCGAGCCCCAGGGCCGCGACGGCGGCAAACTGCGGCCACACGTCGGCAATGCCCGCGCCGCGAAACAAAATTGCCATCGAGCTTTCGACGAAGGGCGTGGTCGGCGAGAACTGCATGGCGTATTGCAGCCATTGCGGCATCGCGTCGAGCGGGGTGGTGCCGCCCGACAGCAGTTGCAGGACGACGATGACCGGAAAGGCCAGGAGGCCGAACTGCGGCATCGAGCGCGCAATGGTAGCAAGGAAAATGCCCAGCGAGGTCGCCGAAAACATGTAGGCCGCGGCAACCGCCATGAAGAGCGGCAGCGACCCGGCCAGCGGAACGTCCAGCAGCACCTGCACAACCAGCAGCAGCGAGAGCATGGCCGCTATCACGATGACGAGCGCAGTCGACCATATTTTCGCGAGCATGATGTCGGACGGATGCAGCGGCAGCACCAGCAGGTGCTCGATCGTGCCGTGCTCGCGTTCGCGCACGACCGCGCCGCCCGACAGGATGATCGCGATCATCGTGATGTTGTTGATCACCCGCGACACGGCGAGAAACCACGTTTCCTGCAGGTTCGGATTGAACTTGGCGCGCGTGACGAGCCGGACGGGCGGCGCGGCGGCGGCAGGCGTGCCGGTGAACTTCCGCAGTTCCGCTTCGATGATCGTCGAGATATACGTTGCGCCGCGCCCCGCCTGGCTCATCGCCGTCGCATCGACGTTGACCTGCAACGAAGGATGGCGGCCGGCTTCGACGTCGGCCTGGAAGCGCGGCGGGATGTCGATCACGAAGGTGAACCTGCCGGCATCCATCGCGCGGTCGATTTCGTCGAGACCGATGGCCTGCGGCGGCAGGAAGAACGGCGGCAGCAGCGCATCGCCGAGGCGCGCCGACAGCGCGGAGCGGTCTTCGTCGACGATCGCGACCGACGCGTTGCGCAATTCCATTTGCGCGCCCTTGGCCGGGCCGTACACCGCATACGTGAACGCGTAAATGATGAGCCCCACGAACACGGCGTCGCGTGCGAGGCTCGCCAGCTCCTTCAACCCGAGGCGAAAAATACTCTGCAAGCGGTCCATGGCGGTCACAACTCCTGCGTCTTGAGCGCGATACGCGCGAGGGCCAGCACCACGAAGGTGAACACGGCCATCGCCAGAAAATCGCCGAGCAGGCTGTCGAACGCGAGCGCCTTGGTGAAGGTCCCGACGCTGATGTGCTGGAAATACAGGCTCGGAAAAGCGCGCCCGATCGCCTGCGCGTCCGCCGACATCGACGATACCGGCAGCAGGAAGCCCGAAAATTCGATCGCGGGCACCGTGCTGATGATGGCGACCGCGAAGATCGCGGCGATCTGGGTGCGCACGAAACTCGAGGCGAGCAGCCCGAAAGCGGTGGTCGCGGTGACGTAAATCGCCGCGCCGATCACGAGCCCGGGCGCGCTGCCTTTGAACGGCACGTCGAACAACAGCGTCGCCAGCAGCACGAGACTCAGGAAGTTGACGTACGCGAGCCCGATGTAAGGCAGTTGCTTGCCGAGCAGGAACTCGAGCCCGGTCGTCGGCGTGACGTAGAAATTCGTGATCGAGCCGAGTTCCTTTTCGCGCACGATGCCGAGCGCCGTCATCATCGGCGGTATGAGTATCAGGAGCAGCATGATGATGCCGGGAACCATTGCGTCCGCGCTCTTGAAATCCTGGTTGTAGCGGAAGCGCATTTCGATGCCGGCGGGCGCGGGCGCGGCGGGCTGGCGCGCGGGGCGCGCGATTTCGCGCAAGTAGACCTGGTGCACGCCCTCGGCGTACCCGCGGCTGGTCTCGGCGCGAAACGGAAACGCGCCGTCCAGCCAGACCGCGACTTCGGGCGAATGGCCGGCGCGCAGATCGCGGCCGAAACCCGGCGGAATTTCGATCGCGAGCTTGATGCGGCCCGCGCGCAACCGCGCTTCGAGGTCCGCGGGATCGGCGAGCGGCGCCTGTTCCTGAAAATAGCGCGAGCCCGCGTAGTTTTCGAGATAGGCGCGGCTCTCGGGCGTGCGGTCCCAGTCGAGCGCCGCGTAGTTGAGGTTCTCGACGTCGAACGTGATGCCGAAACCGAACACGATCATCAGCGCGACCGGGCCCAGCAGCACGAAAGCGAGGCGGATGAAGTCGCGGCGGATTTCCATCGTTTCGCGCCGCGCGTAGGCCCACAGGCGCGCCAGGCTGAACGCCTTCGCGGGCGCCGGCGGACGCGCCGCGGCAGGCGGCGCGTCCGCCGCGGAATGATGTCCGGGCGACGTTTCGCCGGCCTGCTCGAGATACGTGATGAACGCCTGCTCCAGATCGGGCGCGCCGGCGGCGCGCACGATCTCGGCGGGCGTGCCCTGCGTCAGCACCTTGCCGGCGTGCATGAGCGAAATGCGGTCGCAGCGTTCCGCTTCGTTCATGAAGTGGGTGGAAATGAAAATCGTGACGCCGTGGTTGCGCGACAGGTCGAGCAGCAGTTCCCAGAAGCGGTCGCGCGCGGCCGGATCCACGCCGGACGTCGGCTCGTCGAGTATCAGCATCTCCGGTTCGTGGATCACGGCCACCGCGAGCGACAGGCGCTGGCGCACGCCCAGCGGCACGTCGCCGCTGATATCGTCGAGATGCCCGGCGAGGCCGAAACGCTCAACGAGTTCGTCGATGCGCGGACCGATCGTCGCGCGCGGCAGATGAAACAGCCGCGCGTGCAGGCTGAGGTTCTGCCGCACGGTGAGCTCGGTATAGAGCGAGAAGGATTGCGACATGAATCCCACGCGCTTGCGCGTCGCGATGTCGCGCGCGTCGACCGGATGGCCGAACAGTTGCGCGGTGCCTTCGGAGACCGGCAGCAGGCCGGTCAGCATTTTCATCGTGGTCGTTTTCCCGCAGCCGTTCGAGCCGAGGAAGCCGAAGATCTCGCCGCGCGGGATCGAGAAGCTCACATGATCGACCGCGACGAAGTCGCCGAAGCGCCGCGTCAGTCCGTGCGCTTCGATCGCGATTTCCCGTTTGCCGTCGAGCGGCGCGCGCGCGGTGACGGCGTGGGATGTCCCGCGCTTCTCCGCGGGCATCAGCGCGACGAACGCGTGTTCCAGCGTAGCGGCGCCCGTGCGCGACTTCAAAGCGGCGGGCGTGTCATAAGCGAGCACGCGCCCGTCGTCCATCGCCACCAGGCGGTCGAACGCCCCGGCTTCGTCAAAGTAGGCGGTGGCGACGAGCACGCTCATGCCCGGCCGGCGCGCGCGTATGCGCTCGATCAATTGCCAGAACTGGCGGCGCGACAGCGGATCGACGCCGGTCGTCGGTTCGTCGAGTATGAGGAGATCGGGATCGTGGATCAGCGCGCAGCACAGTCCCAGCTTTTGTTTCATGCCGCCGGAGAGTTTGCCGACCGGGCGGTCCGCGAACGATGAGAGCCCGGTGGCGGCCAGGAGTTCGACGATGCGCGCGCGGCGTTCGTCCGGCGGCTGGCCGAAGAGCCGCGCAAAAAAATCCAGGTTCTCTGCGACGGACAGCGTCGGATAGAGATTGCGGCCCAGCCCCTGCGGCATGTAGGCGATGCGCGTGCAGACGGCGTTGCGATGCGCGACGCTCTTCATGTCGCCGCCGAGAACTTCAAGCTTGCCCGCCTGCAGCTTGCGCGCGCCGGCGATCAGGCCCAGCAGCGTCGATTTGCCCACGCCGTCGGGGCCGATCAGGCCGAGCATGAGCCCGGCCGGCAGTTCGAGCGTGACGTCGTCGAGCGCGATCGCGCGCCCGTAGCGGTGCGTGATGCCGGCGATGCGCGCGACCGGCGCGGCTGCGTTCATTGCGGCGGCAGGCGGATTTCCAGCGTCGCGGGCCATTGCGCGCCCGCGTCCGTGCGCACGTACGCAACGCCCGGCAAGCCCGCTTTGACGCGCGTCTGATATTTTTGCAGGAGGTCGGGATCGATCTGCGCTTTGACGCGGAACACGAGTTTCTGGCGCTCGGCCGCGGTCTCCACGGTCTTCGGCGTGAACTGCGCTTCGGTCGCGACGAAAGTCACTTTGGCGGGGATCACGTACTGGGGTGCGGCGTCGAGTACGATGCGCGCGTCGGCGCCGATCGCGAGTTTGCCCGCCGTGGTTTCCGGGATAAACACGGTCATGTACACGTCCGACAAATCGAGCATGCTGACCACCTTGCCGCCCGCGGGCAGCACTTCGCCGGGTTCGGCGAGCTTGTATTGAACGCGGCCGGCGCGCGGCGCCCGCAATACGCTGTCGTCGAGTTCGGATTTGATGCGTTCGACCGACGCGGTGGCCGCCTGCATCGCGGACTGCGCTTCGATGACGCGCGATTGTTCGGCCACGAGCGCGGCGCGCGCCGACAGCATCTGCGCGCGGTCGCCGTCGAGTTTTTGCGCGCTGATGAAATTACGGCTCACGAGTTCTTCTGAGCGCTTGAAAGTGGCTTCGGCGAGCTGCAGTTCCGCCGCGCGCTGGGCGACGACGGCTTGCGCGGTGGCGATCGAATTGCGCGCCTGCGCGACCTGCGCCTGGGCCTGGCGCGATTCAGCTTCGAGCGTGCTGGTGTCCATGCTGGCGACGATCTGCTGCCGCGCGACAAAATCGCCCTCGGCGACGCGCACGTCCCTGATGCGGCCCGCCAGCTTGGTCGCGATATCGATTTGGGTGGATTCGATGCGGCCGTTCGCCATCGCGAAGCCGGGTGCGAGCGGCGGCGGTTTCAACTTCCACCACGTCGCGCCGATACCGGCGGCCAGCGCCGCGGCGATCGCGAACGCCCACCATTTTGTTTTTGCGGATTGCATCGGTCGTGGTTGCAGCATGGATCCGGCGAGCGCGGCGTATGAGCGCCCATCCCGTCGCCGTCCGGGCATGCACGCGCCTCTTCATCCAACGCTTTGAGTATGACCCGGCAGGCCGCCGTGGTTTTGCGCTAGATCAAGTTTGATGGGAGATTGCGCACTTTTTATTGCGCAGGGCGGCGCCCACCCTGTCCCGCGGACAGCGGTGGCCGGCGTCAGTTCGCGAACCGCCGGCGCGTTTCGTCGCTTTGCGCGCGCGCGACCAGGCGTTCGGCGTCTTCCTTCAGCAGCAAGCGCCCGGCGACGAGTTTCGCCGCGGCTGTTTCGACCTGCTTCACGTAAGCGGCGTGATCGCCGTAGCGTTCCGCGAGCGAACGGCGCGGATCGTTGGCGACCTCGCGTTCGGCGCGCGTCGCCGCGAACGGCTTGTAGCTGCCGTCACGGTCGCACAGTTCGCCTTCGGGAAACGGCGCGCGGTAATAATTCCAGCCCGTATAAGTCGCGAGCGGCACCGCGATGTCGGTCAGCCGGATGCCGGCGATCTCGTTGCCGTCGGCGTCGACCTGCGTCACGAACGCGCGGTACGGCTTCGCCATGTCCATCTCGGGTTTGATCCAGTCTTTCAGCACGCCGATTTCATTCATGCGCCGCACGACCTCGATCCCCGGAATTGCCGGAAACCTGAGCTGGGCGGGCGTCGTGAAGGTCGCGTCCTTCAGATGCGGCGTCATCGACGGCGGCGGCGCCTTGCCTTCGCTCGCCCATTCGTCGAGTGCGACGAGCAGCGCGCGCAATGCGGGCGTGGGGCTGTGCGGATTGCGCGGGTTCACGCATAGTCCCCGCGTTGATGTCATCCACGCCGCGCCGCCGTGCTGGGTGCCGGCGATCAGGTAACCGCGCGCGTTCGGCGGCAGCGCGACATCCTCGTTGCCGAGCGGGTCGGTCACGAGCAGCGATGCGCCTTTCTGCCAGTACTCGGTTGAGGTGTTGGTCTCCATCCACAGCGGATCGAAGCCGTCGCCGCGCAAGAGCGCGCCGGAGCGGTTGGTGACCGGGTCGATCATGAGCGCGGTCGAGAACGGAAACTCGTTCTCCGGCATCGTATGGTCTTCATGTTGCGTCGCCGTGCGATTGGCCTGCGCGAACTCGGCGTTGAGAAAAACGCCGCCGGCGCCCGCGGTGTGCGCGAGCATGCCGTCGAACACCTTGCGCGACGACTCGTCCTGGTTGAAGCCGTCTTTCACGAAATCGCGCAGGAAGCGCCCGCTTTGCGAAATGCCGAACCCGAGCGTCGTGCGGATGCCGGGCCGCGCCGGGTTGGCGGTTCCTTTGCTGTCGGTCGTTTCGTAACGCAGAAACGAAATCAGGTCGCGCGTCGCGGCCATGCCGACGCCGAGCACGCGCGGGTCTTTCGCCGGATAGTGGAATTCGTAGAGCGTGCCGGGTTCCGGCTGCGTGCCGGCGGGCAGGAGTTCGATCGCGCGCGGTCCCGCGTAGGCCCAGCGCGACGGCGGGATTTCCACGCGTGCATCCGCTTCGCCGCGGCGCGCGGTGAGCTTCGCCTGGCTTTGATCGAGGGTGGCCGCTTCGTACGAGAGCTTCAGCACCTGCTTCTTCGGCGGCTCGCCGGGTTTCGGCGGATCGACGCGCTCACGCGTGCCGCTGACGAGCTCGTCGCGGATCACGCGCACGATGGGCTTGCCGTTGTCCGTCGCGATCACCGGCTTCATCGACATCCCGTTGTTCGCGCGCGGCGCTTCGGAATCCCAGCCGCTCCACGCGAGCGTATAGCCCATGCGGAAAAAGAGCCCGGTGCCGGCGTCCTCGGCGGTTTTCGGATCGTTGGCGACGGCGATCGACGGCGGATTCGCGTCCATCAATCTGAAGTGGATGAACTTGCGGCCGCGGTTGGTGACATCGTAAATGATCTTGCGGTTGCCGCGTGCGGCATCGGCGGGGCGCAGCAGGAAAAAATCCGCTTCGTATTCGATGAGCCCGCGCGTGTTGCGCGGCGCCTTGTCGAGATTGACGATCACCTTGTTGCGCGCATCTGCGGGATCGAGCTCGCCCTTGAACGTGCCGCGCACGCGCTCGTACGCGCCGGTCGCTCCGTACGCCGCGCCGTCGGCGAACGGCTCGACGGCGGCGACGTTGATTTCGGTGACGCGCGCCGAGGCCGGCGCGGCGATGCACGCGATCAGTGCCGCGCCCGCGATGAATCTGCCCTGCATGGCTGCTCCCCCCGCTCTCAAGTGACCGCGCCGCCCGGCCGTTATTTGTCCGGGGCCGGATCCGCCGCCCTTCAGGGAACAATTTACCATGGTCAAGCTATATCTGATTCTGTGCGTTGCCACGTTTTTGCTGGTGTCGCTGCCCGCGCTCTGCGGATTTGACGACGCGCCCGCGGCGGCGGGACGGCGCGCGCCGGCGGAAAAACCGGCTGACGGGGTTGTGAACGGCGGGCGCTGCACGCTGTAAAGCGCGCGGACGCGCCGGTGTGGCGGGGATTATTTGAGGTTCGGCAGATTGAGCAGCAGCATGTCGAGCTTGTCGATCAAGAGCGCGTATTCGTCCTTGCCGCCGAGCTGCTCGAGGCTGCCCATGATGCGCTTGCCCAGTTCGTCCGCCGGCAGGCCGTCGGTGCCGGTCAGCAGTTTCGCCACCGCGGGCAGGTCGGCGGCGCCGGCGAAGGTCCGGCATTCTCCCAGCATCGTGTCGATTTCAGCGCGGTTCATCGTGGTGCTGAACTTCATCGTCGAATCGAAACTCATCGCGGCTCCCCCCGGTGATGTATATGGCATAGACGAGCCGCCAGATTACGCCGGAACCGCGGTCGCGGACAAGAGGCATAAGTCACCGTTCGACGCGCGGTCGGCCATTCCGCTATGATTGCGGCCTTTCCCCAATTCGCAGAAGTCCCATGGCCCAATACGTTTACACCATGCAGCGCGTCGGCAAGGTCGTGCCGCCGAAGCGCCAGATATTGAAGGATATTTCGCTGTCGTTCTTTCCGGGCGCCAAGATCGGTGTGCTGGGGCTCAACGGCTCGGGCAAATCGAGCCTGCTCAAGATCATGGCCGGCGAGGACAAGAACTTCGACGGCGAAGCGATCCCGATGCCCAATATGCGCATCGGCTTTCTGCCGCAGGAGCCGCAGCTCGATCCGGACAAGACGGTGCGCGAAATCGTCGAAGAGGGGCTCGGCGAAATCAGCGAGGCGAAACAGAAGCTCGATGAAATTTACGCGGCGTACGCGGAACCCGATGCGGATTTCGACAAGCTCGCCGCGGACCAGGCCAAGTACGAAGCGGTCCTCGCCGCGGCGGGCGGCGACACCGAGCACCAGCTCGAAATCGCCGCCGACGCGCTGCGCCTGCCGCCGTGGGATGCGCAGATCAAGCCGCTGTCCGGCGGCGAGAAGCGGCGCGTCGCGCTGTGCCGCTTGTTGCTGTCGAAGCCCGACATGCTGCTGCTCGACGAGCCGACCAACCACCTCGATGCGGAAAGCGTCGAGTGGCTCGAACAATTCCTGCAGAAATTTCCCGGCACCGTCGTGGCGGTGACGCACGATCGCTATTTCCTCGACAACGCGGCGGAGTGGATCCTCGAGCTCGACCGCGGGCACGGCATTCCGTGGAAAGGCAATTACAGCTCGTGGCTGGAGCAAAAGGAAGAGCGGCTCTCGCAGGAAGAGGCGACCGAGTCCGCGCGCCAGAAAACCATCAAGCGCGAGCTCGAGTGGGTGCGCCAGAACGCGAAAGGCCGCCAGGCCAAGAGCAAGGCGCGGCTTGCGCGGTTCGAAGAGCTGTCGTCGCACGAATACCAGAAGCGCAACGAGACGCAGGAGATTTTCATTCCCGTCGCCGACCGTCTCGGCGACAGCGTGATCGAATTCAAGGGTGTGAGCAAAGGCTACGGCGACCGCCTGCTGATCGACGATCTGTCGTTCACCGTGCCGCCCGGCGCGATCGTCGGCATCATCGGCCCCAACGGCGCCGGCAAGTCGACTTTGTTCCGCATGATCACCGGCAGGGAAAAGCCCGGCAAGGGCGAAGTCGCGATCGGCAAGAGCGTCAAGCTCGCGGTGGTCGACCAGTCGCGCGACGAGCTCGAAGGCGACAAGACCGTGTTCGATTTCATCTCGGGCGGCTCGGACGTGCTGAACGTCGGCAAGTTCGAAATGCCGTCGCGCGCCTACCTCGGCCGCTTCAACTTCAAGGGCACCGATCAGAGCAAGAAAGTCGGCAACCTGTCCGGCGGCGAGCGCGGGCGCCTGCATCTCGCGGCGACGCTGATCGCCGGCGGCAACGTGCTGCTGCTCGACGAACCGTCGAACGATCTCGACGTCGAAACGCTGCGCGCGCTCGAAGACGCGCTGCTCGAATTCGCCGGCAGCATCCTCGTCATCTCGCACGATCGCTGGTTCCTCGACCGCATCGCGACGCACATCCTCGCGGCCGAAGGCGATTCGAAGTGGACGTTCTTCAACGGCAACTACCAGGAATACGAAGCCGACAAGAAGAAGCGTCTCGGCGAAGAGGGAGCCAAGCCCAAGCGCATCCGGTTCAAGCCGCTGAAATGACGCCGTAATATTCCCGCCCGCCGAAGGCGGGGCGGGCGCGCGCGCAATTTCGTCCGCATGGCCTCAAGCCGGCGGACGGTCCGGCCGTAATTGAAGTAGTCACAAATGCCGGCCGCGCGAGATGCCGCTCACCCAGCTCAAACCCACTGAACATTTCATCGGCCGGTTCCGCGTCCTGAGCGTGCTCGGGCGCGGCTCCGAAGGTGTGGTGTATCTCGCCAACGATCCCAAGCTCGGGCGCGAAGTCGCGATCAAGACGACTTCGCTGGGCGCTGACCCGGATCCGGTCCTCGCCGAACTGCTGCTGACCACCGCGCAAACCGCCAGCAAGCTGAGCCACCCGAACATCGTGCCGGTGTTCGAAGCTGGCATCCACGAGGGTTCGCCCTACGTGGTGTTCGAATACGTCGAGGGCCGCACGCTCTCTCAGCGGCTTCACGCCGACGGCCCGATGCCGATGGCGGCCGCGACCGTGATGATGAGCCAGATCCTCGCCGGCATGGCGCAGATTCACGAGCGCGGCCTCATCCACGGCGACATCAAGCCGGCCAACATCCTGGTCGGCGAAAACAATCGCGCGCGCGTGGCCGACTTCGGCCTCCTGCGCGACGAGCACGCGACCAACATCGATCAATCCTCGGGCACGCTGCGCTACATGAGTCCCGAGTGCTTCGACAGCCGCCCCACCGACTGCCGGCGCGACGTCTACGCGCTGGGACTGCTTTTCTACGAGATGCTCGCCGGCGAGGCCGTCGTCACCCGGATCGAAGACCCGCCGGCGATGATCGCGCAGATCATCAACGAGATTCCGGCGCCGCCGTCGGCCAAAAACCCGCGCGTCGCGCCCGAGATCGACGCCATCGTGCTGAAGGCGCTGCGCAAGGACCCCGCGCAGCGCTTCGCCAACGCCGGCGAAATGAAGCGCGAGCTCGACCGTATCCGCGTGACCGACAGTTCGCACCTAAAAGTGAGCGAGGCGGTCGTCCACGGCACGGTCGAATTCCTGCTCCGCCGCATGGCCCACAAGAGCGATTTCCCCGCGCTGTCGGCCAGCGTCACGAGCATCAACCGGATGTCCGCGGAAATCGACACGGTGTCGATCAAAACGCTGTCCGACACGGTGGTGCGCGATTTCGCGCTCACGCAGAAGGTGCTGCGCCTCGTCAATTCGGCGGCGGTCGGCGCCGGCAAAGTCACCCGCGTGTCGGATGCGATCGCGATCCTCGGCGTCGGCCGGTTGCGCGCGCTCGCCACCGCGATGATGCTCGCGAGCGGCGGCGGCGGCAAAAAATCCCCGGCGATCGCGGCCGCGTTCACCGACGCGTTCGTGGCCGGCCTGATCTCGCGCAACGTCGGGCGCATCAGCGGGCTTGCCGCCGTCGAGGAGCTGTTCATCTGCGGGATGTTCAGCCCGCTCGGCGAGCTGCTCACGATCTACTACCTCGCCGAGGAATACAGCGAGATCGTGCGCCGCGTGTATTACGAAAGCGCGCAGGCCGACGCCGCCGCGCGCGCGGTGCTCGGCATCAGTTTCGAAGAGCTCGGCATCGCGGTCGCGCGCCAGTGGCAGTTTCCGCCGGAGTTCGTCACCGCGCTCACGCCGCTGCCGGCGGGCGGGCTCAAGCCCGTGCGCGAGCCGGCCGAACGCATGTGGCAGTGCGCCGGCTATGCGCGCGAGTTGTGCACGCTCGCGCGCACGGGCGACGCCGCCGCGCGCGAGGCCGCGCTCGACGCGCACATCGCGCGCTTCGCGCCGGTCATCCGCATCGACGCGGCCATGGTGCGCGAACTGATGACGCGCTCGATCGAAGTCGCGGGCAACTACACCGCGGCGGCGGGCTTCGCGGTTTCGAAAACGGCCATGCTGATGGGCATGAGCGCGCTGTGCGGCATCGACCAGCGCGCCGACGCGGCGTCGCGCGTCTCGTCTCCGACCGCCGACGAAAAAACCGTCCTCGTTGCCAGGACGCCGCCGGCCGGCTGGCGCGCGCGCATCGCGCAGGCGTTGCGAGCGGTGTTCTAAATCACGTTTTTTCCCGTCGCGGGACGGAGCGCAGCCGCAAGGCAATGAAACGCTGCTCGCGCGCGACGAGGCGCGGTAGAATTCGA